>Ga0129308_1000088_pt1 | contig 161969 bp, 154 predicted proteins | sample L827metagenome_FD_94440 | JGI IMG/M metagenome (GOLD analysis project Ga0129308, IMG submission 94440) | Ring-tailed lemur group fecal microbial communities from Wisconsin, USA - L827 metagenome | ecosystem: Host-associated > Mammals > Digestive system > Large intestine > Fecal | place: USA...
CCTGCTCATTTTTTGCACACTAATCGACAGGGCTTAGGTGGATGTTTTTCTTTTTTGTGAAATATGATAAAAAGATAGTTTTTCATTATCATTTTTCACTTGACATCACACCGCTGGACTTAAATCTTTATAATTCCCGTGTTACATGCCGATTTACATGACAGCATATATTAATCGCCACAGGAAGACCGGCAATATGTGTTGGATAAGTCTCAATATTTACAGCCATGGCTGTTACTGTACCACCAAGACCTCCAGGTCCGATGCCCAATTGATTTACCTTTTCGAGCATTTCTATTTCCAAATCTTTTACATAAGGAATATCTGAATGGCTTCCGGCCTCTCTGGTCAATGCATGTTTCGCCATTAAAGCACATTTTTCAAAATCTCCGCCGATACCAACGCCAACAACCAAAGGCGGACAGGCATTTGGTCCGGCTGCATCTACAGTTTCAAGAATAGCCTTCTTAACACCTTCGATACCATCTGCCGGTTTAAGCATACAGATTCTGCTCATATTTTCACTGCCAAATCCTTTTGGTGCTAATGTAATCTTAAAGGAATCTCCCGGAACAATCTGATAATGAATAATCGCCGGTGTATTATCATTTGTATTCTTACGATAAATCGGATCTTCAACTACAGATTTACGCAAAAAACCCTCTGTGTATCCCCGGCGAACACCCTCATTAATTGCTTCTTCCAATACACCATCCACAATATGTACTTCCTGACCCATTTCCACAAATAAAATAGCCATGCCCGTATCCTGGCAGATTGGAATCATTTCTTCGCCCGCAATTTTCAAATTATCTTCAAGCTGTTTCAATACCTGTTTTCCCAAAGGGGATTTCTCTGTTTCTATAGCGTGATTCATAGCTTTTGCCATATCGTCTGATAAAAAATGGGTTGCCTGAATACACATATCCCGAACAGTATCACTAATTCTATGACAAGATATATCTCTCATCTTTAAACCTCCATTTGTATATATAGAAGAATTATAATGTACATTTCCATAAAAATCAATGAGAGCCGCCATATTATCTACAGCAGCCCTCATAATAATCCTACTCTATTTTACTACTTTCTTCTTAACTTCTGCTTCCTGCAGTTTCATAGCTCTTCGGTTAATAACTTCCGCACTCTTCGGCTGAATATCTCCGGTCTTCTTCAAAGCCCACTTTGTCATCGATGGACCTACGAGTTCATAAACCAATACTGAGAAAAGAACAATATTTCGGATCATTGCTCCCTCTGCACCAAATTTTGCGGCTGCTGTTATACACATTCCCAAAGCAACTCCAGCCTGTGGGAAAAGTGTAATTCCTAAATATTTCTGAACCATAGGATCACATCCAGCCGCTTTTGCACTGGACCATGCACCCAGATATTTACCAATGCACCGGAATATAATATAAACAACGCCTATGATGACAATACTTATATCTGAAAAAACGCTCAATTCAAGCTCCGCACCACTGATAACAAAGAACAATGCAAATAAAGGTGCCGTCCACCGGTCTGATTTTTCCATCAAATCTTCCGATAATGGACATATATTACAAAAGATCGTTCCAAGCATCATGCAGACTAACAGTGAAGAAAATGCAATATGTATGCCGCCAATATCAAATTCCAGCATAGAAATTCCAACTGTCAAAAATACAAAAGCAATGGTCAGTGACAGACGGTTACTGTTGGAATTAAACAATGTTTCCAACTGGGTCAGCAGCCATCCCATAAATGCTCCGACAATTAATGAAAGGATAATCTCCAGAAAAGGTTCAACTAAAATCGATGTCATATTAAAAGCGCCATCTTTTAAAGCCATAGCTACACCAAAAGAAACAGCAAATACCATCAGGGCCACTGCATCATCCAGAGCAACAACCGGAAGGAGAATATCTGTTAATTTTCCTTTAGCCTTATACTGACGTACGACCATTAATGTAGCTGCCGGAGCTGTCGCTGTTGCAATGGCTCCTAATGTAATGGCTGTTGTAATCGGCAGCTTATCCCCAAGGAAGATATGCAGCACAAACATTGCTACGTTTACACATAAAGATGCAACCAATCCTTCAGCAATACCAACGATCATAGCCTGACGTCCAATATTTTTCAATTGGGACAGACGAAATTCATTACCGATCGTAAAAGCAATGAATCCCAATGCTACATTTGAAATCAAAGCATACTGCTCGACATCACTGGTTGATACAAATCCTATCCCTGGTATATTTAAACGTCCAAGAACATAAGGTCCGATTAAAACTCCGGCAATCAAATATGCCGTAACATCCGGTAATTTTAACGGTCTTAATATACGGGTCATTAATAACCCCATGATCAATGCTACTGAAATTGCTAATATTGCTGTCATTTTCCTTCCTCTTTTCATTTCATGACATAATTAATATTCAAAACAGTTTCTTATATTATCACTGTGCATGAACTTTGTCAAATAAAAAGGGAATGTTAATACATTCCCTTTTTATTTATTTAACACAGATTTTATATCTCAAAGACCTGACCCTCTTCATTAATGGACATAATCCGATCTTTGTAACTTTCAGCGGATTCACCATCCTTAAATTTCTGAATCAGTTTATAATCCTTCCAGAAATGCATCGGAAAAACAACATCTGCATCCGCGGTACACATAAATTCATTCATTCCCCACCAGTAATGCTCTTCCTGACGCGGGTCGAGTACGACAAAAGCCGCATCGAAATGACGTCCTTTGATTTTATTCATTTCATACTTATATTCTCTTTCCCGGCGTTCTCTGTCTGCTTCACTTTCACCCATCCAGGACCACCAGTGTAAATCCCCGGCAAAATAGATAGACTTTCCGGCATATTCAACGAGAAATGCCACACCTTCATCCGTAGATTTCAATGTCTCTATCTTTATGTCCCGTGAACCTCCTTCTTTCTTGGAAATTCCCCGGTTATCCACATTTAGATACAATAATTTATCGTTATCCACAAAAATGGTATTTTCTCCACCGGTTCCGAGACGGACAGCAAAACTTAAACTATGCCGCACATCATCTGAAAGAACATAAGTGACGTAAGGATTGTATTCTGCATATTGATAGATGGCCGGATTAAAATGATCGCCATGACCATGACTCACAAAAAAGATAATCCTCTTATCCTTATCAAATTCCGGCAATTGCCCCTTATAGTAATCAAATACAAATATACAATCTTCAACCTCGACAACAAAACAACTATGATGAATATATGTTATCTTCATTCGGCTTCTCCACCTGTCTCTTCTCTTTCTTCGTGAACTTCCTCATCGGCTTCGGCCTCCCGGACTTTTGCAATACTTGCAACCTTGATGTCATTTTCCACATCAATATCCATCAGCTTCACACCCGAAGTATAACGACCGATCTTTGAAATACCATTAACAGGCATACGGATAATAATTCCGCCGGAGGTAATCATCATAATCTCATGACTGTCATTAACCGCCTTTGCACCAATCACATTACCTGTCTTTTCCGTAATATTATAACAAAGAACACCTTTGCCGCCGCGATGCTGACAGTTAAATTCACTCAGAGCTGTTCGTTTACCCATACCTTTTTCGGAAGCAATCAATAAGGAATCTCCCTGGCTGTCCAACTGCATACCGATAATCTCATCATCCGCATCCAGGGTCATACCGATTACACCCATTGAAGTACGGCCGGTCGGACGCACATCATTTTCATTAAAACGAATACATTTCCCATGCTTTGTTACCAGGAAAATATCATTCTCGTTGTTTGTTATCTTTACTTCAATCAGTTCATCGTCTTCTCTTAAATTAATAGAAATAATACCTGTTTTTCTTATATGGTCATATTCTTTAATCGAAGTTTTCTTTACAATTCCCTTCCTTGTTGCCATAAATAAGAAAACATCCTGATCAAAATCACGAATAGGTATCATCGCTGTAATCTTTTCTCCAGGTTCCAATTGAAGAATATTTACAATAGCTGTTCCCCGGGCTACTCTGGAAGATTCAGGAATCTGATAAGCTTTAATCCGGTAAGCTTTTCCTTTATTGGTAAAGAACATAATATAATGATGGGTACTTGTCATAAGCAGATCCTCAATATAATCATCGTCCAAAGTGGACATACCTTTAATGCCTTTACCACCACGATTCTGACTCCGGAAATTATCAACTGTCATCCGTTTGATGTATCCAAGTTTTGTCATCGTAATGACCGTATTTTCTTTTTTAATCAAATCTTCAATAGTGATTTCCTCATCATCAATACCGATGGATGTTCTGCGGTCATCACCATATTTATTCCGGATGACTGTGATCTCATCACGGATGACACCGAGAAGACGTTTTTCATCACCAAGAATAGCTTTTAACTCGGCAATTTTTGCTTCCAACTCAGCATATTCACCTTCCAGCTTTTCCCGTTCCAAACCGGTCAAAGCACGAAGACGCATGTCGACAATAGCCTGAGCCTGAACATCTGTCAGACCAAAACTCTGAATTAACTTTTCTTTCGCTTCGGCCACATTTTTAGAAGAACGGATAATATGAATGACTTCGTCAATATTATCCAGGGCAATCAATAACCCTTCCAAAATATGTGCCCGTTCCTCAGCTTTATTTAACTCATATTTTGAACGGCGTGTAATAACTTCTTCCTGATGTTTCAGATATAATTCAAGAATCTGTTTCAGATTCAGAATCATCGGTTCATTATTCACCAATGCAAGAAGAATCACACCAAATGTATCCTGAAGCTGTGTATGTTTGTATAAATGATTCAAAATGATATTCGGATTGGCATCCTTTTTCAACTCAATAACAACCCGCATACCCTCACGGCTGGATTCATCTCTCAAGTCAGAAATACCTTCAACCCGCTTATCACGGACCAATTCTGCAATCTTTTCAATTAATTTTGCCTTATTGACCATATATGGAAGCTCAGTGACAACAATTCTCTGACGGCCATTTCCCATCGGCTCGATTTCAGTGACAGCACGCACTTTAATCTTGCCCCGGCCGGTACGGTAAGCTTCGTTAATTCCGTTCTTTCCGAGAATCATGGCACCTGTCGGGAAATCCGGTCCTTTGATAATATCCAGAATCTCTTCAATCTCCGTATCCCGGTCATTGTCAACCTTATTTTCAATGATCTTTAAAACACCATCGATGGTTTCCCGAAGATTATGCGGCGGAATATTGGTAGCCATGCCGACGGCAATACCTGTCGTACCATTGACCAAAAGATTTGGAAACCTGGAAGGAAGTACAATCGGTTCCTTTTCCGTCTCATCAAAGTTCGGTCCGAAATCAACGGTGTCTTTATTGATATCTGCAAGCATTTCCATGGAAATCTTACTCAATCTTGCTTCCGTATAACGCATGGCAGCCGCACCGTCACCATCAACGGAACCAAAATTTCCATGACCGTCCACCAGAGGATATCTGGTGGACCATTCCTGAGCCAGATTTACAAGGGCACCATAAATCGATGAATCACCATGAGGGTGATATTTACCCATTGTATCACCGACGATACGCGCACATTTACGATGCGGCTTATCCGGTCCGTTATTCAGCTCAATCATTGCATACAGTATACGTCTCTGTACAGGTTTTAAACCATCTCTTACATCCGGCAATGCTCTGGAGGCGATAACACTCATGGCATATTCGATATAAGATTGTTCCATTGTTTCCTGAAGGTCCACTTCCTGAACCTTGTCAAAAACATTACTTAAATCATCCATTTACGGTTTCCTCCATCTATTAAATATCCAGATTCCGTGCATATTTTGCATGAGTCTCGATAAATTCACGACGCGGCTCTACCTTATCTCCCATCAATACGTTAAACGTATCATTAAGTGAAGCAAGCTTCGCATCATCCATAGTTACTTTTAAAAGAATCCGTTTATCCGGATCCATGGTTGTCTCCCACAACTGTTCCGGGTCCATCTCTCCAAGACCTTTATAACGCTGAATTCGGTTATTCTGATCACGACCGATTTCCGTCAGAATATTATTCAACTCATTATCGTCATAGGCATACCATACTTTTTTATTCTTTTCCACCTTATACAATGGCGGCTGTGCCAGATAAACATAGCCCTGCTTGATAAGTTCTGGCATAAAACGATAAAAGAAGGTTAATAATAAAGTTGCAATATGAGCGCCGTCCACATCGGCATCTGTCATAATAATAATTTTATGATAACGGAGTTTTGAAATATCAAACTCCTCATGAATGCCTGTGCCGAAGGCCGTGATCATTGCCTTAATTTCATTATTTACCAAAATCTTATCCAGACGAGATTTTTCCACATTCAAAATCTTTCCGCGAAGCGGCAAAATTGCCTGCGTTGCCCGGGAACGGGCTGTCTTTGCGGAACCTCCGGCGGAATCTCCCTCAACGATATAGATTTCACAGTTAGCCGGGTCCTTATCTGAACAGTCGGCCAGCTTTCCGGGAAGACTCATTGTCTCCAAAGCCGTTTTTCGCCGGGTCAGATCTCTGGCTTTTCTGGCAGCATCTCTGGCCCTCTGAGCCAAAACTGCTTTTTCGGCAATCATCTTTCCGACAGTAGGATTCTGTTCAAGAAAAATCATCAGTCGTTCACTGACAATACTGTCTACCGCACCTCTGGCTTCACTATTTCCGAGTTTTTGTTTTGTCTGACCTTCAAACTGAGGCTCTCCGATCTTAATACTTATGATCGTCGTCAATCCTTCACGGATATCTTCACCGGAAAGATTCGGTTCGCTGTCTTTAAGGAGTTTATTTTTTCTGGCATAGTCATTAAATGTCTTTGTCAGAGCATTACGGAATCCGATCAGGTGAGTACCACCTTCCGGTGTGATAATATTATTAACAAAACTATAACAGCTTTCTGTATAGGAATTGTTATGCTGCATCGCCACTTCAACATAAACATCGTCTTTTGTGCCTTCGCAATAAATAATCTCCGGATATAAAACATCATGCGGACGATTTAGATATTCCACATATTCCTTAATACCGCCTTCATAGTGGAAAATCCGTTCTACCGGCTGATCTTCACGGTCATCAATCAAAATAATCTTTAACCCTTTTGTCAAAAAGGCCGTTTCCCGCAGACGTTCTTTTAAAATTTCGAAATCATAAACCGTATCTTCAAAAATCTGTTTATCTGGTTTAAAGGTTACTTTTGTTCCGTGTTTTTCCGTATCGCCGAGGACCTGCATATCTTCCATAACTTTTCCGCGCTCATAGCGCTGTTTATATTTCTTGCCGTCTTTATAGACAACGACCTCCAGCCATTCTGAAAGGGCATTGACGACAGAAGCTCCCACGCCATGAAGACCCCCTGAAACCTTATATCCTCCACCGCCGAATTTCCCGCCGGCATGAAGAATTGTAAAAACGACTTCCACGGCAGGTCTTCCGGCTTTCTCCTGAATATCTACAGGAATACCACGTCCATTATCAACAACAGTTATTGAATTATCTTTATTGACCGTTACTGTGATCGTATCACAGTAACCAGCCAAAGCCTCATCGACTGAATTGTCAACAATCTCATAGACAAGGTGATGGAGGCCTTTTGAGGAAGTGCTTCCGATGTACATACCTGGTCTTTTTCGAACAGCCTCCAGGCCCTCTAAAATCTGAATTTGATCCGCACTATAATTATCACTCATCTTTAACCTCCTGCTGTTGGTTTTCAACTGATCCATCTTTTACTCTAAAAACTTTGTCTATATTAAATCGATTTTGTATAAATTCATCCAATCCTGTACATGTTATGACTGTCTGGATCTGACGGATGCTTTCCAACAAATAGTTTTGCCTAAAACTGTCCAGTTCAGACAAAACATCATCCAATAATAAAATCGGTGTATCTTTAATCATCAATTTAACCAAATCAATCTCCGCCAATTTTAATGACAGAGCTGCCGTTCTCTGCTGTCCCTGAGACCCAAATCTGCGCACATTCATACCATCGATATAAAATCCCATATCGTCTCTGTGGGGTCCGATGGATGTTGATTTCAATTTCAAATCATTTTCACGGCGTAAAAATAATTGTTCTTCAAAACACACTGCATCAATACTCGGTTCATATCGGATGCTCAGATTTTCTTTCTCTCCGCTCAGCTTTCTATGAATCGGATAAATCAATTCATTCAGTGTTTCAATAAATTTCTCCCGCTCTCTGATTACACGAATACCGTAACGTACCAGTTGTTCATCCCAAACGTCCAGAGTAGCTTTCAAAGATTCCTGATAATAGGCCTGCTTCAAAAGATTATTTCTCTGATTTACAACCTTGTTGTAATTTGATATATCATGAAGATATACCCGGTTTAACTGGCATAATTCCATATCTATGAAATGTCTCCGCTCAGCCGGCCCGCTTTTAATAATAGCCAGGTCTTCCGGTGAAAAGAAAACCACATTCACCATACCCATCAGCTCACTGGATTTTTTTATAGGGATACCATCAATGGCTGCGCCCTTTGTCTTATTTTTTTTCAAATGAATATCTATTTTATGTTCAATTTTATCTTTTTCCACATACATGCGGATATGAGAATCCTCTCTGTCAAAGCGGATCATTTCTCTGTCTCTACTGCCCCGATGGGATTTTGTTGTAGCACAAACATAAATAGACTCTAAAATATTTGTCTTTCCCTGGGCATTATCACCGTAAAGAATATTGATTCCTTTGTCAAAATTCATTTGAAGATTTTCATAATTCCGATAATCAAGTAATTCAAGAGATTTAATAATCATTATTTTTCAATCTTTATTGTTTCGCCGTCAAAGGTTACGACATCACCTTCATGAAGTTTTTTACCTCTCTGGTATTCAACCTCTCCATTGACGCAAACCTGTCCTTCTTTAATCACAATTTTTGCTTCCAGACCGGAACCCACACAACCGGCTGCTTTTAAAGCCTGTCCAAGTTTTATAAATTCATCTTTTAATTTTATCGTTTCCATAGTTTCTCCTATACTCCCGGATTAAAATTTACCGGAAGGATCAGATAAATATATTTCTGTTCTTCATCCCGGATAAAACAAGGTGCTTTTGGATTGATCATATAAATATCAATATTCTCATCATCAATAACACGAAGTGCATCCAGAATAAATTTCGGATTAAAACCAATCATCAGATCTTTTCCTGTTTTCATAATATCTATATCTTCATTCATGGAACCGATAAAAGAATTGATTTTCAATTCCATAGAATCATCCAAAATATTCATGATAATCGGTTTTTTATCACCTTCTTTGACGAGAAGGGATGCACGTTCGATACAACTTTGAAGTTCTTTTTTGTTGATCGAGATTTTTGTTTCGTAATCACTGGAAAGCATCTGCTCAATTCGGAAATATTCACCCTCAATGAGACGTGATACAACAATTGTATCATCAAATTCAAATACAATATGTCTTCCTGTAAAGAAGATATGGACATTATCTTCGATACCGCCAGTGAGAATTTTACTTACTTCATTCAAAGTTTTTCCAGGTACAACAACTTTGATATGATTATACTCTTCTTTCAGTTCAATCTTACGGATGGAGATCCGATGACCATCCAGTGAAACGACTTTCAGTTCGTTTCCGTTGATCTCAAAGAGTTCACCAGTCATTAAACGATTGTTTTCATTATCTGCAATTGAGAAAATTGTCTGTCGTATAATTTCTTTCAAAGAAAACTGAGATAAAACGACCATCTGATTTCTTTCTATTTCAGGCAGATAAGAAAAATCATCACCAGATTTACCTGCAATATTAAATTTTGCTTTTTCGCATTTGATCAAAGCACGGAAATTATCATCTGTCTGAATAGTTACTTCGCTGTCAGGAAGCTTGCGGACGATTTCTGAAAATAATTTTGCTTCCAATGCGATTTTTCCCTTATCGAGTATGTCACCTTTAATTTTCGTTTCAATACCGAGTTCCATATCATTTGCAGTCAACTTGATCTGACCATCGGTCGTATCAATGAGAATACATTCTAAAATAGGCATTGTGGTTTTTGCAGGAACTGCTTTCAGGACGGTATTAACACCCTGAAGGAGTTCTGATTTACTACAGATAATTTTCATATCAAAAATCAACCTTTCTCAGTCTGCCAAAAAATTGTGAATAACTTCCGGGCAGCCGCATATAAATATATAAATAATAATTTTATAGTAGTTGTAGTAGTAGGGGCGGTGGATATGTGGATATGCCATACAAGCCCTGATTTTTACTGGATTTTTTCGTTGGATAACTCTGTTAAAATGGACTGAATAGACCAGGAATAACTTAAAGATTATCCACAACATAAAATTTGGAAATTTTGTCTTCGGAGAGTAAAAAAATTTTTATCCCCTTAAAATTCACCATTAGCTAACCATCCATCCACAAATTGTAAAGAGGTTATCCACAATCAGGTTGGAGGGTTTATCTTCTTTATTAATATATCGATGGTATTTTTTAGATTTTCATCATGCTTTAAATCATCCGATATTTTTTTCTCACCATGGATAATTGTCGTATGGTCTTTCTTACCAAGGGAATTTCCAACGGCCTGTAAGGAATCTGCAGTCATTTTACGGCAGAGATACATACAAATCTGTCGTGGATAGGCAATTTCCTTATTTCGTTTGCTGCTTTTTATATCATCCGGAGAGATATTGTAATGTTCTGCCACGGTGTCAATAATTAATTCGCAGGTTACAGGACGCCTTTCTTCCGGAGATATGATGTTTTCAAGGGCTTCTTTAGTCAGCTCGAAATTAATCATTTTTTTACGAAGTCTTGAAAAGTTGTAAATTTGTTTCAAAGCGCCTTCCAGTTCACGAATACTGGATTTTATATTTGTAGCAATGTAATTTAAAGATTCATCATCTACCTGGATATTATCTAATTCCGCACGTTTTTTTAGAATGGCCATACGTGTTTCGTAATTTGGAGGTTGGACGTCGACAGTCAATCCGGCTTTGAATCGGGTGATCAGTCGGTCTTCCAGGCCGTTAATATCCTTCGGTGGTTTATCGGAAGATATGACGATCTGTTTTTTTGATTCGTATAAAGTTGTGAAAGTATGGAAGAATTCTTCCTGAGTACTTTCCTTATTTACAATGAACTGGATATCGTCAATTAAAAGCATATCGATGTTTCGGTATTTATTTTTGAAATTTTCAATCTGTTTATGCTGAATTGAGTGGACAAGTTCATTTGTAAATTCTTCAGACGTTACATATATAATACGGTAATTCGGGTGTTTACCTAAAACATAATGAGCGATGGAATGGAGAAGATGGGTTTTACCAAGGCCAGCACCTCCATAGATAAATAACGGGTTGCCGTAAGTACCAGGGTCTTCGGCGACAGCCAGAGCCGTAGCATGGGCAATATCATTATTTTTTCCAACGACAAATGTTTCAAATGTATATCTCGGATTCAAATGAGCATTCATCAATGATTCTGAATCCGGCTTTACGTCATCTTCATCTATTTCATTTTTTTCAGATAAATCCGGAATAATAAACTGAACATCATATTCGGTTTCGAGTACTTCGGCAATCGTAATAATTAAAGGCATCCGGTATTTTTTTGAAAACCAGCTTGGGTCCAGAACGAGATTTTCTTTCTCAATGGATACGGTGATCATGTTGCCTTCAACCCGATATGGCCTGAAATATTTGACCCAGGTGGTAAAAGCCACTTCGCTTATGTCATTTTCAATTTTCATTTGTTCAAGAATATCATTCCATTTTTCTTTTATTAAGGATAACACGGTATTAAAATCCCCCTGAGCATAAATTCACATATATATTTTATTACAAAAATGGAGAGATATCAACATTAAAATTGTGGATAACCTTGTGGATAAAATTTGTTTATAAATTAACATAAAGTATTATTTATCTGGAATTATTATGTTAATGTTGATAAAATAAGTTAAAGTTAATCACATTATTAACATGCTATTTTTTGCGGAAATTACGGATTTTGCATAATTGGAGAAGATTTATAAACAGTTATCCACAAGTTATTCACATCTTGTGGATAGATTTATGTAAATGTGGGGATAATTGTGTTGATAAGCAAGTTATCCACAATTACTAAAAAAAATAAAGGTTTTGCTTGACGGAATTTAGGGAAATGAGTATAATATAGTAGATATTTTATCTCATTTTTCATAAAGGGAGGTGTTTATAAATGAAGATGACATTTCAGCCTAAAAAGAGACAGAGAAGTAAAGTTCATGGTTTCAGAAAGAGAATGAGCACTGCTAACGGCAGAAAAGTTTTAGCAGCAAGAAGAGCTAAAGGTAGAAATAAATTATCAGCTTAGGCCGCAAATATGTGGCCTTTTTCTTTAGGGAAATCTTTAGGTAGAATGAATAATGAAATTTTCGGAATCATTGAAAAAGAATCAGCAGTTCAGAGCCGTTTATGAGAAGGGGACATCCTGTGCCAACCGATATTTGGTTGTATATAAATTGGAAAACGGCCTGAAGAGAAATCATTTGGGGATTTCTGTCAGTAAGAAGGTAGGGAACAGTATTGTAAGACATCATCTGGCAAGACTCATTCGTGAAAATTATCGTTTGAGCGAGGAACTTTATAAAGAAGGTTATGACATTGTTGTTATTGCCAGAGTTGCAGCAAAAAAAGCGGATTATCACGTTATTGGAAAAAGTCTCAGTCAGTTGTCGAAAAAACTGGATTTATTAAAGGACAGCGATATACAATGAAAAAAGTGTTGATAGGATGTGTTCGTTTTTACAGAAAATATATTTCTCCATTGAAGCAGCCATGCTGTATTTATGTACCGACATGCTCCCAGTATGCCATTGAAGCACTGGAAAAGTATGGGGCCATTAAGGGAAGTTATTTAGCTATAAGAAGAATACTGAGATGCCATCCATTTCATGAGGGTGGTTATGATCCGGTTCCCTGAATTAAGGAGGAAGTAGAACATGGATGTAGTTGTTCTCACAAAAGTTGGGGGTATCCTAGGACCATTTGCATGGATATTTGGTCTAATCATGAATGCAATTTATGAAGTTCTTGATTTGGTGGGGATACCAAATGTTGGGTTAACAATCATATTGTTTACATTGATTGCAAATATTTTGATGCTGCCATTAACCATTAAACAGCAGCGTTATTCAAGAGTATCATCTCTTGTAACACCTGAAATTCAGAAAATTAACAAGAAATATAAAGGAAAGACAGATGAAGTTTCACAGCGGCGCATGCAGGCGGAAACGATGGAAGTCTATAAAAAATATGGAGCCAGTCCATCATCCGGATGTCTTCCATTATTAATTTCTTTTCCGATTTTGTTAGCATTGTACCGGATTATTTATAATATTCCGTCCTATGTTAATTCGATTCATGATTTGTTTTTAACGATTGCCGAGCCGATTAAGCAGACAACCGGCGGCGCAGCCATCATGGATCAGTTGATTGAAGAATTAAGAATCTCTGTCAGTGGTTTTGACTTTAACAATGTTGAAAAAATCATTGATGCTTTAAATGGTGTCAAAACGACCGGATGGGATACGGTAGCCAATGCCTTTGCATCCAATCCAGATGTTGTACAGGCAATTAATGGTGTCAAAGATACCATTATTAATATTAATTCCATGCCGGGTGGCCTGAACGTTATGGATGCACCGGTGCATTTTTCACAGGGTGTGGCCGGAATTTTCCCTGGAATTTTAATTCCAATTTTGGCTGGTGTCAGCCAGTATGTCAGTGTTAAGATTACAACGCCGAAGAATAACAACAATGCGGCAGCATCACAGGAAAATGACATGGCTCAGTCGATGAAAATGATGAATACGATTATGCCTCTGTTTTCCGTATGGATTTGTTTTACATTGCCGGCTGGTGTTGGCCTTTACTGGGTATGCAACTCCGTATTCCGTACATTGATGGTTGTTATCGTAAATCGTTTCTTTAATAATAAAGATATTGACGAACTTGTCAAAGAGAATGCAGAAAAAGTTGCAGAACGTAAGGGAAAACCGACGTTGACTGAAAAGATTATGACCAGCAGCGCTTCAACAGCTCAGGAAGAGACGAAAAAATATCAGTCTATGAGTGATATAGCCAAGGCAAATCGTTCGAAAAAGGATTATACACCGAAGAACTATAAGCCTGTGGATAAAGATGCGCCTTTAAATGCTGACAGTATTTCATCGATTGCCCATATGTTGGATAAGAGCAAAAATGACGATTGATTTGCTGTTTTTATTGGAGGGATAAAAGATGGATTATATTGAAGTTACAGGAAAAACAGTAGATGATGCGATTACAAATGCGTTGATTCAGTTAGAAACGACCAGTGATCAGATTGAATATGAAGTCATTGAAAAAGGAAGTAATGGTTTTCTTGGAATTATTGGCAAGCAGGATGCAGTGATTAAAGTTCGTAAAAAGAGTAATCTTTTAGATGATACATACGAATTTTTAAATAAAATGTTTGCTGCTATGAATATGGAAGTCAAATCAGAAATTGACTATAATGAAGAGAATCGGACAATGAATATTGATTTTTCCGGTGATGAGATGGGGATTTTGATTGGAAAAAGAGGACAGACTCTGGACTCTCTTCAATATTTGATCAGCCTTGTAGTCAATAAAGAGAGTGATGCTTACATTAAGGTGAAAGTTGATACGGAAGATTATAGAGAGCGTCGTAAACAGACACTGGAAAATCTTGCAAAGAATTTATCTTATAAGGTAAAACGGACACGCCGTCCGGTAACACTTGAACCTATGAATCCTTATGAACGCCGTATTATTCATTCAGCTCTTCAGAATGATCGTTATGTGGAAACCCACAGTGAAGGGGATGAGCCTTACCGCAAGGTCGTCATCACATTGAAGCGTCGGGAAAACAGAGAATATCGCAAGGATTATAATAAAAATTTTAAAGAAAAGAATGATTAATACAGATTGCCCCCTTCTTTGGATGAAAGATGGGGGCAATTTTTGGAAAGGAGTTTATCATGATTACAGATACCATTGCTGCAATATCCACAGGAATGACGCCGTCCGGTATTGGAAAAGTGCGTTTAAGCGGCGATTCTGCGATTGAAATTGCAGATAAGATTTACAGGAGTCCAAAAGGCAAAAAATCTTTGAAAAATGTGTCATCCCATACGATACATTATGGATATATATATGACGGCAGTCAGATGATTGACGAGGTACTTGTATTGATCATGAAGGCTCCGAACAGCTACACAACCGAGGATGTGGTGGAGATTGACTGCCATGGCGGTGTTGTGGTCATGAAAAAAATTCTGGAGACAGTGATTAAATATGGAGCCCGGCCGGCAGAACCGGGAGAGTTTACAAAACGGGCTTTTTTAAATGGAAGGATTGATTTGTCTCAGGCCGAGGCCGTTATTGATATTATCAATTCAAGAAATGAATATGCTTTGAACAGTTCCGTTCAGCAGCTTCAGGGAAATCTTTTAAATCAGATTAAAGAGGTGCGGAAAAGCATTATCGGAAGCATTGCTTTTATTGAAGCGGCGCTGGATGATCCGGAACATATTAATGCGGATGATTATGGGATTACTTTGAAAAAGCAGATTAATGAAAATATGGAGATTCTGAACAAGTTACTCCGTTCCTGTGATGATGGACGGCTTTTAAAAGAGGGTATTAAAACCGTCATTTTAGGTAAGCCAAATGCAGGTAAATCCTCTTTATTAAATTATCTTTCAGGAGAAGAGAGAGCTATTGTCACGGATATTGCGGGGACAACGCGGGATGTTCTTGAAGAAACTGTCCAGGTTGGCGGTATTTTGCTGAACGTTATCGATACGGCAGGAATACGGGATACAGATGATACCGTTGAGAAGATCGGCGTTGAAAAAGCAAAAAAATATGCTTCTGAAGCAGATCTGATCATTTATATTGTGGATGGTTCTACTATTATGGATGAAAATGATCTGGAAATTTTGGAATTGATTCGGGATAAGAAAACAATTATACTGTTAAATAAAATAGATTTAAATTTGAAAACAACGAAAATGGCCATTGAAAAAGAAACAGAACATCCGATTGTAGAAGTATCTGTTAAAGACCGACAGGGGTTGGAAGAGTTTTCAGAATTGATTCGTCAGATGTTTTTTGACGGTAAGCTGACATTCAATGACCAGATTTATATAACTAATGTCCGGCATAAAGCGGCTATTCAGGAAGCTGTGGATAGTCTGAAAATGGTGCTTCAAAGTATTGAAGATGATATGCCGGAGGATTTCTTCTCCATTGATTTGATGAATGCCTATGAGGCGCTTGGAAAGATTATCGGAGAATCTGTCGGTGAAGATTTGATTAATACCATATTCAGTGATTTTTGTATGGGTAAATAGGAGGCTTTTTATGTCTTATACTTATGAAAATTATGACGTTGCAGTCATAGGAGCCGGACATGCGGGGTGTGAAGCGGCTTTGGCCTGTGCACGTCTTGGTTTAAAAACAATCGTTTTTACGGTCAGTGTGGAAAGTATTGCATTGATGCCGTGTAATCCGAATATCGGGGGCAGTTCTAAAGGACATCTTGTCCGTGAGATTGATGCTCTTGGCGGACAGATGGGAAAGACCATTGACCAAACCTTTATTCAGTCAAAAATGCTTAATAAATCAAAAGGACCTGCTGTTCACTCCTTGAGAGCGCAGGCAGATAAACATGACTATACAGAATTTATGCGCCGTACGCTGGAAAATCAGGAAAATCTGACGGTAAAACAGGCGGAGATTATTGATATACTGACAGAGAATGGACATGTCTCCGGTGTTGTAACCCACACGGGTGGAATTTATCCGTGCAGAGCGGCGATTCTTGCTACAGGCGTTTATTTAAAGGCCAGATGTCTGTGCGGTGAATCCATTACTTATACAGGGCCAAACGGACTTCAGGCAGCAACTCATCTTTCAGATAGCTTAAAGCGACTGGGGATTGAACTTGTACGTTTTAAGACAGGAACGCCGGCTCGTATTGATAAGCGTAGTATTGATTTTAGTAAAATGGAAGAGCAGTTTGGTGATGAAACAGTTGTACCATTTTCCTTCACAACAAATCCTGAAGATGTTCAAAAAGAGCAGGTATCCTGTTGGCTGACTTATACAAACGAGGAGACCCATGAGATTATCCGCTCCAATCTGGATCGTTCGCCGATTTATGCAGGAGTGATTGAAGGCGTTGGACCACGTTATTGTCCGTCGATTGAAGATAAAGTTGTTAAATTTGCGGATAAGAACCGTCATCAGGTATTTATCGAACCAGAAGGAAATTATACAAATGAAATGTATATCGGCGGTATGTCCAGTTCATTGCCGGAGGATGTTCAGTACCGGATGTACCGGACCGTACCGGGACTTGAAAATGCCCGAATTGTACGAAATGCTTATGCGATTGAATATGATTGTATTCCAGCCACACAGCTCAAATCCACATTGGAATTTAAGAATGTGGAGGGCCTTTTTTCCGGCGGACAGTTTAATGGAAGTTCCGGTTATGAAGAGGCAGCGGCTCAGGGTCTTATGGCCGGAATCAATGCTTCTATGAAGCTGCTTGGAAGAGAACAGATTGTATTGAAACGGTCGGAAGCCTATATCGGTGTGCTGATTGATGACCTGGTTACAAAGGAAACTCATGAGCCTTACCGGATGATGACATCAAGAGCAGAATACCGTCTGCTTCTTCGTCAGGATAATGCGGATATGCGCCTGACGCCAATAGGACATCAGGTTGGTTTAATATCTGATGAGCGTTATGAAGCTCTTTTGGATAAAAAAGCAATGATTGAAAAGGAAATAGAGCGGGTAAATCGTGTGATGATCGGAGGTTCAAAGGAGGTTCAGGAATTTCTTGAAGCCCATCAGAGTACGCCGTTGAAAACGGCAGTATCCCTGGCTGAATTGATTCGTCGTCCTGAACTTTCTTATGAAATTTTGGAGCCATTGGATAAAGAACGGGAACCTTTGCCTGCCGGAGTCATTGAACAGGTAAATATTAATGTGAAGTATGAAGGGTACATAACCCGACAACTGAGACAAGTGGAACAGTTTAAAAAGATGGAAGTTAAATTAATCCCTGACACTTTAGATTATAATGATATCAGCGGATTAAGAATTGAAGCTCAGCAAAAACTTTCGGCAGTGCGCCCTCATTCGGTAGGTCAGGCTTCTCGTATTTCCGGAGTAACACCAGCGGATATATCCGTATTGTTGATTTATATGGAGCAATTTAACCGGGCACATCGAAAGGAATCAGTATGAGTAAATTTGAAAAAGCTTTGGAGAAATTAAATATCCAACTTAATGAGAAACAAATGTATCAGTTCACGACTTACTATGAAATGCTGGTTGAGACAAATAAGGTCATGAATTTGACGGCTATTACGGAATATGATGAAGTGGTAGATAAGCATTTTGTGGACAGTCTCTCTCTTATTCAGGCTATTGATTTAGATCAGCCGTTAAAGGTGATTGATGTGGGAACCGGTGCGGGATTTCCGGGAATTCCGTTAAAAATTGCTTTTCCACAATTAAAAATCGTTCTTCTGGATTCTTTAAATAAGCGGATTAACTTTTTAAACCGGGTTATTGAAGCTTTAGAATTAACAGATATAGAGACGATTCACGGAAGAGCTGAAGATTTCGGGAGAAATCCCGAGTACAGAGAAAAGTTTGATTTATGTGTCTCCCGGGCGGTAGCTAACTTATCCACATTATCTGAATATTGTCTGCCATTTATTCAAGTTGGGGGACATTTTATCCCTTATAAGTCGGGAAAGATACAGGAAGAAATGGAAGCTTCCAGAAGAGCCGTAACGCTTCTGGGAGGAAATATTGCGGAATGTTTGTCCTATAATCTGGCGGATACGGATATGGAACGGTCTCTTGTAATTATTGAAAAGGTGAAGCCTACAAAAAAGGCTTACCCAAGAAAAGCAGGTAAGCCTTCAAAAGAGCCTTTATAAACGACCATTTTCATTGATCATGGCCATTTTCATAATTTCTACCGGGGCATCGAGTCCGGTCCAGAGCTTAAAGCTGACAGCGGCCTGATTGATCAGCATCGAAAATCCATCGAGAGTTTTACATCCACAAGCCTGTGCTCTTGACATAAACCGTGTATGCAGTGGATTAGGAATGATGTCACAGACAATTGTTCTGGATTTTAAAGTGCAATAATTTATATCTGGAACATTTGTATCAGGATATAAACCAATGGATGTACAGTTTACAAGAATATCGGCGTCCTCATCGACATTATAACAGCCCTCCCAGAGTGCAAATTCTGCGTGGGCTTTTGTTTTTTCATTAATCAATTTAACAAGTGTTTCGCCTCTGTCACGGGAACGATTTACAATGATTATTTTCTCAGCTCCGGCCAGGGCCAGTTCTACAGCAATTGCCCTGGCAGCGCCTCCTGCACCGAGAACGACAGCTTTTTTTCCGGAGATTTCTATTTGATTATCTTTTAAGGATTTAATAAATCCTTTTCCATCGGTATTTTCACCGACCATTTCACCATGATCTTCATATACCGTATTTACTGCACCAATTAAGGCGGCTGTATCTGTTAAACGGTCCAGATAAGGGATAACAGCAACCTTATGTGGTATCGTAATATGAGTTCCTTTCATATGAAGTGCTTTTAATGATTTTACGGCTGTTTCCAAATCTTCCGGATATACAAGCATCGTATTATATCTATAATTCAGTCCAAGGGCCTTAAAGGCGGCTTCAATGATAACCACTGTCGGATTTTCATCGACCGGACAGCCGAACAAACCGATTAACTCGCTTCGATAGCATTTTTCAGGCATGTGAAAAACTCCTTTCAGGACAGGTAAATGGAACAAAGGGAGGCAAAGGACTCCGGCTGTTCAATATGTGGATATTGTTTACAGTTGTCAATCAGTTCAGTTTCGATGGACGGATTAAAGGATACATAGTCTTCCAGTACATTTTCAATATCTTTTTGATCTTTTCCTCCGATAATACACATAGAATGATTCAATTTTTTCAGCACATGAAGCATATTGATGTTGGTAAAATGGCTCCGCTCGCTGGCATAAAAATATCTGGCCGAAGGCCCGCCAAGATGACTGGCTTCATACATTGTATCAACATCTTTTTGCATATTGATGTCCGGATAAAGTATTTTATTTTTATAATTTTTAAATATAGTACCATAGGAAGTGACTATATTGTAAATTGTTGTTCCAATGAGAGGAAGTTCAATCAGGTATTTTAATGTTTTATGGTTTGTTTTAGGATATTTTGCCATTTCTTTCATCGATGAAGGATTTACCATCATAATCCGGTGATAAAGTTCGGGTTCACTGTAGCATCCCATAATGGCAATATTTGATGACGAACCGCTGGTAATTACATCGGTTCTGGCTCCAATAACATCTTTAATAAAATTATTGATCAACTGGACATAAATATAATTTGTATATGTCATTTTTGGTTTTTCAGAACGTCCGCAGCCAATTAAATCCAGAGCGTAGACGGTATGATCTTTGGATAGCTGGTTAATTAAAGATTTCCATTCGGCGGCAGAAGCTGTACATTTCAATTCATGGATTAAAAGGATGGGTGAACCATTGCCCTTTTTTGTATAAAAAATATCTCCAAATCTCCAGGAATATTGATGCCTGCTTTCACAAAACAGCATATCTTTCATTCCGGCTCGGAGAAAAATTAATTTATTTAATCCCCATGTTGTAAGGAGCACAGCAGAGGAGATAATTCCTGCGTTTAGGAGTTTTTTATAATTTTTCATATAGATAAGTCTCCTTTGAATAAATATTTTATATACCTTCTATTATAAAATAATTATTATGCATATACAAATATTTTTTAATGGATATTTTTCCAGATATGTTGTACAATATTTGTATCTGTCAAAAATAGCAGATGATATACTTATTTTCATAGAAATTATAATGTTAGATTAGTATAACAAAAGGGGAAATTTATAAATGAAAACTAAAATTGTAGAGTTATTGGATGCTCAAATTGATAGTATGGAAGCAGAAGAGATAAATAGCCTTTTAGAAATTCCTCCAAAGGCTGAAATGGGCGATTTTGCATTTCCATGTTTTAAACTTGCAAAGGTATTTCGTAAGGCACCACCAATGATCGCGGCAGATTTAAAAGAAAAAATCGGATGTCCGGATTTTTTAAGTAAAGTGGAATGTCTTGGTGGATATCTGAACTTTTTTGTGGATAAGTCTATGTTTGCAAAGCAAATTGTTGATAATTATCTTTCTGATAAAAATTATGGTGGATCCGATGAAGGCCAGGGAAAGACAATTTGTATTGATTATTCTTCACCAAATGTGGCGAAAAACTTTCATGTTGGTCATCTTCGTACAACCATTATCGGTAATTCTTTAAATAAGATATTCACAAAATTAGGATATCACGTAGAAAGAATTAACCATTTAGGCGATTGGGGAACCCAGTTTGGTAAATTGATTGTTGCTTATAAGAATTGGGGCAGTAAAGAGGCTGTAGAGGAAAAAGGCATTGAGGAATTGATGCGTATTTATGTGAAATTCCACGAAGAAGCAGAGAAAGATGATTCTTTAAATGATGAAGCCAGAGCATGGTTCACTAAGATGGAACATGGCGATGAAGAAGCTTTGAGTATCTGGAAATGGTTCCGGGAAATCAGCTTAAAAGAGTTTATGCGGGTATATGAGCTTCTTGGCATGGAATTTGATTCTTTTGCCGGAGAGAGTTTTTATAATGATAAGATGCAGCCGGTTATTGAGGAATTAAAACAAAAGGGTCTGATTAAAGTCAGTGATGGTGCTCAGATTGTTGAATTGGAAGAATATAATATGCCTCCTTGTTTGATAACAAAGAAAGATGGAAGTTCTTTGTATGCAACGCGAGACATTGCTGCGGCTATGTATCGTAAGAAAACTTATGATTTTTCAAAGTGTATTTATGTTACCGGACTCGAACAAAAGCTTCATTTTGCTCAGTGGTTTAAGGTTATTGAATTAATGGGCTATGATTGGTCAAAAGATTTAATGCATGTTCCATACGGCCTGGTAAGTTTGAAGGGCGGTAAATTATCGACACGTAAAGGTCATGTAATTTATGCTGAGGATATTCTTCATGAAGCAATTCAGAAAACACGAAGCATTATTGAAGAAAAGAATCCGAACATTCCAAATAAAGAAGAGGTGGCCAAGCAAGTTGGTATTGGTGCAATTCTTTTTAATGATCTGTATAATCAGAGAATCAAAGATGTTATCTTTGACTGGGAAAAGCTTTTAAATTTTGACGGTGAGACAGGACCTTATGTTCAGTATACTTATGCCAGAGCGGCCAGTGTCTTACGTAAGATCGGTGATGTGCCGGCCATTTATGATTATTCGGTTTTATCGGATGACGTTTCTATGGCATTACTTAAAGAAATTGCTCGTTATCCACAGGTGGTTTCCGATGCTGCAGATAAGTTGGAGCCTTTTGTAATTTCCAGATATGCGGTGGCATTGGCACAGGCCTTTAACAAGTTTTATCATGAGTGTCAGATTAATGTGGAAGATGAAAATATTAAATATACAAGAGCAAATATTGTTATTATTACAAAATCCATTTTAAAAGATGCTTTAAGCTTGCTTGGTATTCAGTGTCCAGAGCAGATGTAATTTGAAAATGTTTCACGTGAAACATGAAAATTTAATATGAAATAGAGGAAAGGGATGTTTCACGTGAAACATCCCTTCGTTTTACAGAATTTTCATATTTCTTTCTCTGGATTAACTCAGCATGAAGTGGTATACTGTAGGAAATGATATGAAAAGGGGAATGATATGGGTCGGATAATAGCAGTTGCAAATCAGAAAGGCGGCGTAGGAAAAACAACAACATCTATCAATTTATCGGCCAGTTTAGCTGAATTGGGTCAACGGGTCTTAACTATTGATATGGATCCACAGGGAAATACGACCAGTGGATTAGGTATTGATAAAAACCAGGTAGAAAATACTGTATATGAATTAATTTTAGAGGAAGCATCTGTTGAAGAATGCATTAATAATTCAGTAATGGAAGGTTTAGATGTTATTGCATCGAATATAAATTTGTCTGGTGCTGAAGTGGAATTAATTTCCATTGATAATAAAGAATTTCTTCTGAAAGAAAAAATAGATGTATTGAAAGATAAATATGATTTTATAATAATTGATTGTCCGCCATCATTGAATCTCCTTACAATTAACGCAATGACCACATCAGATACCGTCCTGGTTCCGATTCAATGTGAATATTATGCTTTGGAAGGATTATCTCAGTTAATACATACAATTGATTTGATCAAAGAACGTTTGAACCCGGAACTGGAAATTGAAGGTGTTGTATTTACGATGTTTGATGGACGAACAAATTTGTCATTGCAGGTTGTGGAGAATGTAAAAGAAAATTTAGATAGAAATATATATAAGACAATAATTCCTAGAAATGTCCGGCTTGCAGAAGCACCAAGTTATGGAATGCCTATTAATATGTATGATACACGTTCGTCAGGAGCAGAAGCATATCGTTTGCTGGCTGAAGAAGTTATTCAATATCAGAAACAGATAAATGAAAGGAATGAAAAATAAAATATGGCAGCAAGAAAAAAAGGCGGACTGGGAAAAGGAATTGATGCTTTGATTTCGCCTACGGTAAAAAAAGAAGTTGATAAAGAAAAAGTCGTAGAAAAGGTTATAGAAAAGCCGGTTGAGAAGGTTGTAGAAAAAATTGTGGAGAAACCTATAGAACTTCGATTGAAGGTTGATGAAATCGAGCCAAATCGTTTACAGCCGAGAAAAAACTTTGATGAAGATGCATTACAGGAATTATCAGAATCCATTAAACAGTTTGGATTGATTCAGCCGATTGTTGTAAAGAAACAGGAAAATTATTATGAGATTGTAGCCGGTGAACGTCGGTGGCGCGCAGCCAGGATTGCAGGATTGAAAGAAGTTCCTGTTATTGTTAAAGAATATGATGAGCGGGAATCCATGGAAATTGCCATTGTAGAAAATCTTCAAAGAGAGGACTTGAATCCGATTGAAGAAGCTCAGGCTTATCGACGGCTCATTGAAGAGTTTGGTTTGAAACAGGATGAAGCAGCTCAGAGAGTATCAAAAAGCCGTACCGCAGTCACTAATGCAATGCGCCTTTTAAAATTGGATGAACGTGTCCAGCAGATGGTTATTGATGATATGATCAGTGGTGGTCATGCGAGAACACTCTTATCTATAGAGGATAAAGATGAGCAATATGCTATGGCTATGCTTGTCTTTGATAATAAGATGAGTGTAAGGGAAACAGAAAAGCTGGTACGCAGCTATCTGAAAAAAGAAGAAGAGAAGAATATAGTGGAGAAAAAAGAAGATTTCTCCCAGATGGAAACGATTTATCATCAGTTAGAAGAACGGATGAAGTCAGTTATTGGATCAAAAGTAGCTATTCACAGCAAAAATTATAAAAAAGGTAAAATTGAAATTGAATATTACTCAAATGATGAACTAGAAAGGATTATCGATTTGATTGAGTCGGTAAAACAGGTGGGATAGTATGGATAGTAAGATTTTAGCAGGATTAAGTTTTGACCCGGGACTTTTGATTATAGGTATGTTTGTTTTAATACTTTTCATGCTTATATATATTTATATGTTACATAGAAAACAGAATCAGTTAGATAAAAAGTACAGAGCATTTATGCGTGGCGGCCGTGGAGCAAAATCACTGGATGAAGCCCTGGAAAATAAATTAGAGTCTTTGAATAATATTAAAGATATTAATGATACATTAAATGATCGGATTACCCGTCTTGAAAACAGCATGGGACGCTCCTATCAGAAAATGGGTATTGTAAAATATGATGCATTTAAAGAAATGGGCGGAAAACTCAGCTTTGCATGTGCATTACTGAATGACAGAGATGATGGTTTTGTGATTAACTCCATTCACAGTAAAGATGGATGCTATAATTACATTAAAGAAATTATTAAAGGGGAATCCTATCTTCCATTGGGGGATGAGGAAGCAGAAGCCCTGGAACAGGCCAAACAGTACGGCATGGGAAATGAATAAATAAGAGGAAAAGGATGTTCTCAAAGTCTCGGAATGACATGGGAACATCTTTTTTATGTCAACGAATATAATGAATAAATATACATATTGTACTTGATAAAATGCTGGAAATTTTGGGAAACTTGTGGTATATTAACTTGCAAAAAGGATATGCCTATTATATAATATCACTTAGTTTTATTGATGGATTTCCAAAGAGGAGGAAAAGACATGCTTGATATTAAATTATTAAGAAACAATTTTGAAGAAGTCGAGAAAGCTCTTGCAACCCGTAATGAGGATTTCGATTTGTCAAAATTTAAATCTATGGATGAAAAAAGAAGACAGTTACTGGCTGAAGTAGAGCAGTTAAAAAATAAACAGAATGTAGAATCTAAAAAAATTCCGCAGATGAAAAAAGCCGGAGAAGATGTTGCACCGGTTATGGAAGAAATGAAAAAGCTTTCTGACAGCATCAAAGTTCTGGATGCTCAGGTAAGTGCAGTGGACGCAGAATTAAATGCTTACATGCTGACAATTCCAAACATTCCGAATCCAACAGTACCGGCTGGTGATACGGATGCAGATAATGTAGAAATCCGCCGTTTTGGTGAACCTACAAAATTTGATTTTGAACCGAAGGCTCACTGGGATTTAGGTGCAGATTTGGGAATTCTCGATCCGGAAACTGCAGCAAAGACAACAGGCGCCCGTTTTACATTTTATCGTAATGCAGGTGCAAGACTTGAACGTGCTATTATGAATTTCTTCCTGGATGTTCACACAAGAGATCATGGATATGAAGAAATTTTTGCACCGTTTATGGTCAGCCGCGACAGTATGATCGGAACAGGCCAGCTTCCTAAGTTTGAAGAGGATGCTTATAAAGTTACTGGTGATGGAAAGGAATATTTCCTGATTCCTACAGCAGAAGTTCCTGTAACAAACATGTATCGTGAGACTATTTTGGACGGTTCCAAGCTGCCGATTAAACATGTAGCTTATACTGCATGTTTCCGTGCTGAAGCAGGTTCGGCTGGACGTGATACCCGTGGTCTTATCCGTCAGCATCAGTTCAATAAAGTAGAGTTGGTTAAATTTACAAAACCGGAAGATTCTTATGAAGAATTGGAAAAACTTACAAGAGATGCAGAAGATGTATTGCAGCGTCTTGGTCTGCCTTACCGTGTGGTTAAAATCTGTATAGGAGACCTTGGTTTTACAGCAGCTATGAAATATGATATCGAAGTATGGATGCCAAGCTATGGCCGTTATGTAGAAATTTCAAGCTGCAGTAACTTTGAGGAATTCCAGGCACGTCGTGCGAATATAAAATATAAAGATGGCGTCAAAGATAAAGCGAAATTTGTTCATACATTGAACGGCAGTGGTGTTGCTATCGGTCGTACAACGGCAGCCATCATGGAAAATTATCAGCAGGCTGACGGAAGTATCCGTGTTCCTGATGTTTTGATTCCTTACATGGGCGGTCTGGAAGTTATTAAATAATCTTCTGTCAGTATGATAAAGTAGTCAGTTATATGAAATAGTAGGGTGTATATTTATTCAAATATACACCCTAAAAGTTGACATAAATCGGAGGTTGGAATGCACGATTATTTACGGGCAATTGGTTTCAGTAAAATAAAAAAGAATAAAGATGTCCGGGATATTTTAAATCTGGTCATGCTGCGGCCAACCTCAGAATATGTATCCTCGGCTGGAGATGACGAAGAAGCTGTTTTTGGGGAAAAGGCCAAAGAGTTTGCTGATCGTATGGGGATAAGTGTCCGCGGAGAATATGATGAAAGCGGACAATTTCACTTTGGCTACTACTTTCCGTATTTTAAGGCAAAGAACTGTACGATAAAAGATGAGGTAACGATTGAAAAACAGTCAGATAAGGATGCTTATGCGGGAATCTGCGATAATGTGAAAGTTGGAGTCTCTCTGATTTTTCAATTATTGAATATGGCTGATTATATCGATTATACAGAATTTCATAAGGGTTCTTTGTTTTATGCGCCAATGTATTTATCAGGATTATCTGTTTCGGGAAAAGTCATTCTGCCCTTAATGAAAACTAAAGAGGATGTACGTCGCAGAAAAGATGAAAGTATAAATCGTGACCGTATGATCGCTGCGGCCCGGGAAGGGGATCAGGAGGCCATAGAAAGCCTGACTCTGGAAGATATCGATATGTATGCGACGATCAGCCGTCGGGCAAAAAAAGAGGATGTTTTGACAATTGTAGAGTCTTATTTTATGCCTTACGGCATTGCCTGTGACCAGTATTCTATTATGGGAGATATTCTCAGCGTCGAAGTGGTGCAGAATTCTCTGACAGAGGAATCCATTTATATTCTTTCCCTGGAATGTAATAATCTGATTTTTGATATTTGTATCAATAAAGAAGATTTATTGGGCGAACCTCTTCCGGGACGACGGTTCCGCGGTACTGTTTGGATTCAGGGAACGGTTGACTTTATGGGCCTGTAAATGATATAGTAGATTTATGTTTCCGTAGCTCAGCAGGATAGAGCGACCGCCTTCCAAGAAGGAGCCGCGGCTGAACCTTGAGGAAAAACAGAAAAAAGAACTTGGAGTTCGAATCGATTCTGGAAGAGACAAAATTAACAACGGGACTTTCCTCATTTTGGCGGATGCTCTGCTGTTAATAAAATGAATAATCTGATGATATCCAGCTAATCAAAATTAGCTGAAAATCATAAAACGGTTACCGAACCAAAGTGCTGAAAACCCAGTGTTTAAGCCAAAAATCGGTGATGTCCTCTTAGCTTAACGGATAAAACAAGCGCCTCCTAAGGGGGGACCTGTACTGCCACTTTTTGAAAAGCCTCCGGTGTCGATGGAAATTCGGTACTGAGAACTTTTTTAGCAGGGCCAAACACTTTTGAGGTGGTCAACACGTCGCGATTTCAAAACTGGATTTTAAATCCTTTTTTGAGAAAAACGGACATCGGTTCCAATGAACCGAAAAGGGCGAAAAAGCCCGTAAATAAGCCAAATATTTAACATGTCGGCATAGCTCAGCTGGATAGAGCACTCGCCTCCTAAGCGAGGGGTCGGAGGTTCAAATCCTCTTGTCGACGGGCGAGGTCGGAATGATTAGCAGAAAAATGCAAAATCATTCCGATTTCTCTATTAAACGGAGAAAATCGGCCTCTTTTTCTGCGGAATTTCTAAAAGAAATGAGTGTTACGGCAAAGGTATTTTTCCAACAAAAAGGCACCCATTTCCAAAACATGAAAATGAATCTATCTAAGGAATTATGGCGACGATGCTGTTTTCGCTAGTACGGTTAGCGTCAGTTTCTGTCAAAATCAGTACTTTCTTAGTAAAAATTCATCGAAAAATAACTCTATATCGGTTATCGAATGACAATGCTCATTCACAGATCTGTAAATGATCTCGTGAATGGGCATATTTTTTTGCAATTTTTATAGCTGAAAAAGGAGGGATTTCTAATGAACTGCAAAAAGAATGCGGGAAGCAACTCGGGCGAAGAAAAACGCCTGTTTAACCCAGAGGTTGAGAAGGTCGTGGAGATCGGTCTGGAGCGCCTCAGGCCATTTGAGAATCATCCATTCAAGGTAAGGGATGATGAGGCCATGGATTTGCTCATGGAAAGTATCAAGAGGTATGGAATCATGAATCCACTGATCGTGATGCCGACCAAAGAAGGTGTATATCAGATTGTATCCGGTCACCGTAGGAAATACTGCGCTGAAAAGCTTGGATATACTCAGGTGCCGGTGATCATCCGGTATAGGAAGGAAGACGATTCCATCATATCCATGGTGGATTCCAATCTCCACCGGGACAAGATCCTGTTCAGTGAGAAAGCATTTGCCTATCACATGAAGAACGAGGCCATGAAGCGCAAGACCGGAAAACGAAGAAGAACCCAAGAAGGTCAGCTGGAATCCATCAAGGGAACCAAGACGATCCAGCTGATCGGCCAGGAGACGGGAGAAAGCCCAAGGCAGGTGCTCCGCTACATCCGCCTGACTCTACTTAATATGGAGTTGTTGTATATGCTGGATGAGGGAAAGATATCCTTTAATCCGGCGGTAGAGCTTTCCTTTTTATCAGAGGCTGAGCAAAGATGGGTGCTGGACGGTATAGATTATACGCAATCGACGCCTTCCGTATCCCAGGCGAAGCGAATGAAGGCATTGAGTCAGGAAAAGCAGCTGTCTCCTCAGAAAATCATTGAGATCCTGAGCGAGGTCAAGAAATCAGATATGAGCAGAGTCGTCTTCAAGAACTCGCAGATGTATAAATACTTCCCGCGCTATTACAGTGCACAGCAGATGAAGGATGAGATTATTGCTCTTTTGGAGAAGGATTACAAACGTAAAGAACGTCAGAGAAAGAAGGAGGAAAAGAAAAATGTGTAAGGTTATATCAATCGCAAACCAGAAAGGTGGCGTGGGAAAGACCACTACGGCCGTGAATTTAGGAATTGGACTTGCAAAGTGATTATTATCACGCTTAGGAGCCACTGTTCTCAAGCTTGAGAGCCACTTCGTTTTCACTATAAATATCACGCTTGAGAGCCACCCAAAAACACTATATATAGTATTGTTACAAATGGCATGACTACCGCCGTAGCCATGCCATTACTATCATAAATATAGGATGTTATCTTAATGAATCAATTACAGCTTTTGCCTTTTTAGAATCATATAGTTTTCTTAAATTGTTATCTGTTGTTGGTATCGTATAAGAATTATGGATGATTCTATCCATGATGGAATCTGCTTGTGTTCCTCCTCCTAATCTCTCATGCCAGTCCCCCACATCGTACTGTCCCCCAAAAATCGTTGGACTGTTTCCGCATCTCTGTTCTATGAGTTCATATATAAACTTCGATTCTCTCTCATTAATTTTATAGTTTAACCATTCATCAATGATCAAAACCTTGTAGTTCCCAAGTCTTTTTCTATACCGGACCTGCTCTCTGAGATTATCCTTGTGATTTTGAAAATGACCCAGCATATCAGGCATTCTGATATAACAGGTCCACAAAGTCTGTTTACACGCCTTCACTCCAAGCACACATGACAAATACGTCTTTCCAGCGCCTGTCGCTCCTGTAATAATTAGATTGGTGGCTGCACTTACAAATCCCATGGAAGCCAGATTGACAATTGTATCCTTATTTATTCCTCTTGCTTCGCAGTCAAGTGTTTCAAGACTCGCATTTGGATACTCTAACTCTGCATTCTTTGTAAGTCTTGCGATCAAACGATTCTGTCTTTCTGTTATAAGTTCTGTAAGGAGATGCTCTAATCTATCATTGTAGTTTAAGTTCACCAGTGACACATCTTTCTCCTGATTTTCTATGACAGCTGCCAGATTTCCCAGTTCCAATAATGCTAATTGTTTTTTGATCCCTATATTCATTACTTTGTCCCATCCTTCCTGTAATAATCTGCACCTCGTACGATTCCATGTTTATGTTCTTTTCCGTTCTCAGGCTTCATTTTGTTCTTTTTATTTTTAGATATATCCTTTATGTAAGGAATCAATGTATTGTATGTAATCATATGGAAGTCTTTTAAAGCCCTCTTGCAAGCTTCCTCCAGTGTTTTTTCTCCATATATACTTGCTATATCAAGGACTGATCTGACATCCATAAGCGCTTGTTTCTTTATTTTTGCATTCTCATAGGTCTTGCATATCACAGTAATTGTATTTATTCCTATTTCTTCAGCTTTTGCAGTAGTTGATTCTACAGTTTCAGGAGTGTATAGTGGATAAGGAAGGTGCGACGCTTCTGTTCTCTTACCGTTTTTAAGCCCCGATGGAAGACCCTTCTGTTTTGCAATCAGTTTATGTGACGAATAAATAGAAACCATTGCATTGTTGTACCTTACATCAACGTATTGATTTAGATAATCTCTGGGAACAGAGTATTGCCCTTTATCAAACCATATATGGGAATTTGGTTCAACCTTATAATTATAAGACCATTCACAGATCTCAAAGGGGATTAGGGGTAATGCCCTCAACATGGGTTTCTCCTCGTTTTCAAAAAGGATCTTTCTACTGCCATTTCTCTTTTGAAATTCCTTGGAATTAAGCTTAGTAAGAGTATCCCTTATGCCGCGATTCAGAGCTTCCAGGGAATAAAATGTTTCATGTCTTAACATACCAATGATCTTTCTTGCAATCTTACCTACGGAACCCTCAACGCTTGGTTTTTGCTTGGGTTTCTTAACTCCAGCCGGCATGATTGCAACTTGATAATGTTCGGCAAAAGATAAATATGCATCATTTAAGACAATCTCCCCATGTTTTGGATGAGCGATAACTCCAGTTTTCAGGTTATCACATATGATCTTCACAGGAGAACCTTTAAAGAATTCAAGCATATGTACATTACACAATACAACCAGTCGGATTGATTCATAGATGCTGCAGCTTCAACGTATGTATACTGACTATAGGGGAATGTTGCAACAAAAAGATATGCAGTACACTCTGTATTCTTATCCGGATCAATATAACTCATCGTTGGTCCTGACCAGTCAACTTCCAGTGTAACACCTGCTTTATGCTCTACATGACTGGTATAATTTTTGCCGACCGTATACTTCTTATTACCTCTGGCAAATGTAGGATAGGAGCAGGTTTTTACGCTTTCTTTCTTACATTTCTCACAGTATTCTTCCCATAGGAGAACCTTCGTAACGCCAACTTTACTGAGTTCCCTGTGAACATATGCATAATCAACCGGAGCATAACTACTTTTAAGCTTGAACTTGTCAGGATAAAAGAAACGATATAATTCATCGTCAGTCACCATGAAAAGTTCTTCCCATTCTCCGTTGTAACCATCAGAATCCTGTCTGATTCGTGCAACGGAATTTCGGGAGACACCGAGAACATTGAAAATCTCCCGGTCACTCAGATTCTTTTGAAGCAGTTCTATGATCTGCCTCACTCTTGTTTTCTTGAACATAAAGAAAACCTCCTTAAAATGTATTTGAAAGATAAAATCCTTCATGAAATACAGTTTAAAGGAGGCTAATATGCCATATCAACGCCCTCTATCGTAACCACTATATGTGGTGGTGGCTCCCAAGCATGATAATACCGTAGATTGCAGTGGCCCTCAAGCTTGAGAACGGTGGATTCCAAGCGTGATAATAATCAAAGAGAAGGTCTTGGCTGCTTCCTTCAGATTATTTCTCTTAGCCCACTGATCGAAGCCGGGGCGATTACCATCTGCAACGTAAGAAGTCATTTGCACAAACATCCGTACCTTGTAAGAAGCATTCTGAGGAATGCGGGCCTTGTGCCGGTTCTTTTCCAAACGCCTCAAGATGCTGTCTTCCGTGTAATATGCTCCCAGCGTCTTCATATTAGTGAAATGTTTCTGCTTGGGAGCACGGAAGGCCAGATACTTTCCCTGCCGGATCTCATATCCTGCTTCTTTCATCTTTAACAGAAATTCATCATAGGATACAGAGGACCAGATGGCGCGGTCCACGTTGTATTTCAGCGTTGCTTTCCAGCTGTTTCCTCGTTTGTATTCCATATTTTCTTTATACGATTTTGCTTTCTCGCCTGTCGGCATGGATTCCAACAGGCCATACTCCCGGCAAATGCGATTGCTGAGCTTACAGATCTTGTGATAGTTCCGTTTGTTGGAAACGTATTTGTGGTAGTCTACAAAATTCGTCGCGTTAAAAACCAGGTGGCAATGAACATGATCCTTATCAACGTGAGTGGGAAGCACATACTCATGTTTGCCTTTCAAGATGGCATTGGCAATCTTCGTGGCCACTTCATGAGCAACATTGGGATCCGTGATCTCGCCCGGCTTGAAGGAAATGATCATGTGCCAGGCCAGGTTATCACCCTTTTCCATTACATTTTGCTTCCCCATCTTCGTCGTCATAGCAAATTCCAAATCCGCAGTTTCCGGTGAACATCCGTAGGAAGAAACCAGATTCTGCTCATCGGTTTTATCCGGATTCGTAATACAGTCGATGGCCTTCTTCACTGTAGATTTGATGCCGAAGATCTTAATATATGCCATATCTCTTTGATCATCCCCTTCAATTCTTTCATCTCTTCCGGTGTGACGCTGCCTGTGGAATTGGCCAATCGGGCCAGCTGATTTATGTTCACACCGATCTTGTGCATCTCATAATATTGTTTCTCCAGGTAAGTCGTATCCGTATTCACGATGATTCCATCAATGGCCATCTTGCGAAGATAGGCTCCCATGTTTGCGGTCTTGGATAGAATCATCTTCTTCCGGATCATCTTCTTTTCTTCCGGTGTCATCCAGAACAGTACCTGGACATTTCGTTTTCTTTCAGCCATAAAGTCTCCTTTCGGTTTGTAAAATCGAGCGGAGCGAGAATACCAAGATTGGGTAGGGTCCCGGTCTTGAGGCGAATGCCCGGAAGTGAATATACACTTCCTGTCCTTGCTATTCTCTATCCCTCAACTATTAAATACAAAAAGATCCGGGAAAGTTTAGGCACAACTTGGCTGTCGGGATTTTTGTACAGCTATTTGGAGTAAATTGATATTATCAGAAAACCAAATCGAATCGTGAACAACGAAAAAAGAAAGAAATGGAGGTACTCGAAGATGAAGGGATATTACACAGATAACGGTTACATGGGATACGTCAATGGAAGCTACAGATTATTTGCAGATGAATCGGATTATGGAGAGTGCCTTAAAGATTAAGTCGCCTGCAAGGAGACCATTTTAAATGATCGAAATAGTAAGATAGAGAAAACGGGAGGGTATGAGATGGCAAAGATTTTTATCACACTGACAGGAACGAAGTATTATCACGGAAATGAATTCTTGAAACTGGGAATGAAGCTGAAGCTTGAGAAGGAGCCGGATAACAAGTATGACAGTGAGGCGATTGTTGTTAAGCTTGCTGGCGTGGGCGACATCGGCCATGTGGCTAATAGTGCCAATACCGTGATCGGCGAGTGCATGAGCGCCGGAAGAGTCTACGATAAGATCGGCGATACAGCGAAGGCAAAAGTGGTGCTTGTAACGGAGCATGGGACAATCTGTAAGCTGAGCAAGAAGAGCATGCTGAAAAACAAAATGAAGAAGAAATGCGAGGAAAGTATAGATGAATAAAGTGATTTTGATGGGACGTCTGACCAGGGACCCCGAAGTAAGATATGGAACCGGAGAAAATGCAACTGCAGTCGTAAGATATACATTGGCCGTTGAATGAAGAGGTCGCAGAGAAGATGGTGGTCAGAACGCAGACTTTATCAGCTGCATTGCATTTGGAAAGAGCGCAGAGTTTGCTGAGAAGTATCTTCGGAGAGGAACAAAGATTGTGATCACCGGAAGAATCCAGACGGGCAGTTACACTAACCGCGAAGGACAGAAGGTGTATACGACCGATGTGGTTGTGGAGGAACAGGAATTTGCGGAGAGTAAGAATGCTGCAGGTGGCGGCGAGTATCAGCAGAGAGGAAATACTCAGAGGCCGATGAAGGATGCGAATGGATTTATGAATATTCCGGAGGGGATAGAGGACGAGTTGCCGTTTGCGTAAATAAATATAAATTTTAAAAGATAGCAGGGTGTTTGAGCCCTGCTATCGGTGTATATATGCAACGAGAACATATGTTCCTTGCTGATACATGTTCCTGATGTTGTTTTTTGAGGTTTTTAATAAAAAATGCTCAATCCGCAACAATTTTACCCGTAATAGAGAACCGTATGATATACTCTATCATAGAGAACTTTGTTTGTGTGTTTGTTTGTGAAAAATCCATTTTATTGAGGTTTTTCAGGAGGAATTATGACAGTATCATACAAAAAATTATTTAAATTACAGATTGATCGGGACATGAAGAAGAAAGAACTGAAGGAACTAGCGGGAATAGGAAATAGTACTATGACCAAACTCGCAAATAACGAGAATGTCACAATAGAAGTTATGGCCAAAATTTGTAATGCATTAAATTGCAGCATGGATGATATTATAGAAATTTTACCTGATGAGGAGGAAAACTAATGGCAAAGCTGATTGATCAAGAGCCAAAATATGAGGGAGAGAAAAAAGTCTGGCATGCCTTTTTAAAGAATCTTCCTACGGATTGGGTTGTCTATAACACTAGGAGTGTAAATGGTCGGGAGTATGATTTTTGCGTATTAGCTCCAAATGTAGGGTTGTTTATCATAGAAGTCAAAGGTTGGCATCCAGATGGAATTTTAACTGTTGTAAACTCAAATACTATATTTTTGGCAGGAAAGGAGAATCCAGAGGATAGTCCGCGTGGCCAAGCAAGGGGATATAGATTCGACTTGTTAACTAAGATTCAGCGAGAATTAGGAATGAATCCTTTGGTAATGAGTTTTGTTTGCTATCCCATTATTTCGGAAAAACAGTATTTTGAGAAGGGACTTAATGTTGTTTCTGAGACTAATGAAACAATTTTTGAAGAGGACCTGGAAGACTCTGTTAAATTGTATCAGAAATTTATGGCTAGATATAATATTGACAAGGGTGTAAAACATGATGAACTTGATGCGAAGAGATTCGCATTGATTCGCCATCATTTTGAGCCGACTTTTGATTTAAAAGCAGAAGAGCAAGCATTAAATCCAGGATATTCCCGGCTTAGAATATTTAGAAATGCTTTCAGTGATGAAAATGCTGTGGAGGTAGCAGATGAATACTTTAAAGGTATTAAGGAAATTGTATTTGTACCATCCAAGGCAGATTTACTGAAAATAGTAGGTGAATTAAAAAAGAGATTTTCTGAAAGAAAGATATGGCCTGAGAAAGGTAACCTCGCAATTGGAAAAGGATCAATTGATTTAGATAAAATAGGTGATAGTTTTAATATTTTCAACTGTGAGATAGAAGTTGTCTCTGATTTGGAAAGCTATGTAGAAACAGATACCCTTATTGAAGAAGGACTTGTTTCTGATGAGAATCAGATTGTTTTAGAGAATTTGGCAAATGTAACTGCGTTCAATTTCCAACAATATAAGATTGAACATGCTGCGAGTGATAAAAATATATTGGTTACGGCTGGAGCAGGGACAGGAAAAACCTACTCTATGGTATCCAGAGTGGCATATCTTTGTAACAGAACTGCAGATGCGGTTGTTGATATTTCCGGTGAAATTGCAATGATCACCTTTACAAATGATGCTGCAGATAATATGAAGAGCAGATTAAAACGGATGTTTATGAATTATTTCATTCTGACATCGAATGAGAAGTACATGCATTTGATTGAAGACATGAATCAAATCCAAATTTCAACAATCCATAAATTTGCGATTTCATTGTTACAAAAGGATTGCTTGAGAATGGGTCTTGGCTACGATAGTCAGATCACCAGCGAGACCTATAATAGAAAACAACTTTATCATTATTACTTGAATTTGTATCTTGATGAAAAGAATGAATCAAATCCAAATTTTGTTCATCAGTTGACCATGCCAACATATAAGATTGAAGAGTTGTTAATCACATTTTGCGATAAATTATATGATCGTAGTGTGGATATTAAAAACATCTCTATGGAGGATTTTGGAAAATCAATTGCTAGCATGCCTTATTTTAATGAACTTATTGAGCAGGTTATGTTAAAGGCAGAGCAGGATTATGCAAATCAATTAAAACAGAATAATTTAATTGGACTCCGCGAGTGTATGATACAAATTCATAATTTGGTTGATTCGGGCAAATTGATGAAACAAGGCCATAATTATAAATATGTGTTTGTAGATGAATTTCAGGATACGGATGATGTTCAGATTGAGACAATTACCGGATTGCAGAAAATGTTTGGCGATCAGTGCCGTTTGTTTGTAGTTGGTGATTTAAAGCAGAGCATTTATAGATTTAGAGGTGCTTCTTTAAGTGCATTTACTAAAGTTATAAATACAAAGAATATTGGTGAATGGGAGGAGCATTCTTTAAATCGCAATTATAGAACAGACCGAAGATTGCTGGATCGTTTTCATTATGTGTTCTCTGACATGGGAGCTGAAAAATTACTTCCTTATGAAGAAGAAAAAGATCGTCTTAGAAGTAGAGTAAAAAAAGAATATGAAGATGCTGAATTGATTGAGAAAATCGATATTCATAGCAAGAATAAAGAAGGTTTTTATGAGGATCTATTTAAGACCATAAATCTTCAAATTGAAAAATTGGCACGATTAAATAAAATTCAGAAGCTTTCGCCGGAAGAGAAAACAATCGCAATCCTTGTGAGATACAATTGGCAGATTAGTAATATTGTTAAAGAGGCAGAGAAAGCTGATATTAGCATAAAAGTTACCGAAGGCGGTGATTTATATCGCCTTCCATCAACGTCTGATTTGTATAAACTTGTTATGGCAATCACACATCCACGCAACAAGGTATATTTAGCAAATTTTATGAAATCAAATTATGTATCTATGGATATAAATTTGGCCAAAATTTCTGGATACACAAAAGCAAATAAAACAGAAGAACTAATTCGACTATTAGATGAATATTTTATGCTTCATATAGGAAAGACGTGGAATCAAGTCGTTGGTGACTTTGAGTCTAGACCTGTTTTAGTTGTTCTCAGAGATATCTATGAAGCCACAAAACCGTGGACACGATGCAGAGATGAGGATGCGAAGAAAGAGTATAGAGAGAACTTCGAGTGTTTAATTGAAAAATTAACACGTCGGTATGCTCGTGAGTACATAACAATAAATAAGGTATTTGAGTTTCTGAAAATTAATATTACTACTTATCAGCAGGAAGCATCTCGTTCTAAGACAAATGAGGCTAATGGAATACAAGTGATATGTACCACTATACACAAGTCTAAAGGATTAGAGTATGGCACTGTGATTCTGCCGTTTACAAATGAAGATATTTCCAATATTAATGTTGGTGGTCTAATCGTCAACATAATTGATGGAAAAATTTCATACAGTTTTTCAACAGATAAGAAAAGCTCTGATTTCAGTGGTGGCTTTGATGAGCAGGCTGAAATTCGAGAGAAGATGGGAGAAGAATCAAGGATTCTTTATGTTGCATTGACTCGAGCGATACGTAATGTTGTTTGGTTACATGATCTGGATACAGATATTATTAACAGTTGGGGAAACTATCTGGAGGTAAGTGATTCATGGCAATAATATTATATACATATAGTAATCCTTATAAAATTAATAAGGAACCTCATTGGGCAATGATAAAAAATAGTTTCCATTTATGTGTTTCACAGACACTTGTTAATGGGCTATGTGACCAATATCCGGAGTTTTATAAAGGGAAATTAACGACGATATCTCGTTTTATTAATAATTTATATAATGATTGGGAAAGTGACGCTACTGCAATAAATCAGAGGGCAGTAGTCGATAACTTGATTGAGTATATCAATTTTGATCAGATAATTGATGAGAAAATTGATCTAGAAGATATTAGGTTATCTCTTAAAAGAAATCGCGCATATGTTTTAGATAGCATTCGAGTCATGTTTGAATTAGGAATGAAACCTGAAAACATTAAAGAATCTGAATTGACGTATGAGCAAAAATGTGTTGTCGCAATTTATAAAGAATTACTTGATTCAAAGAATAAACATTTTGTTTTGAAAAATGATTTTGAACGGGATGAAATTGATAAAGCTATTGATATCACTATAGAAGATGCTTTGCGAGAAGAAAGCAAACGAGATCAAATCAAAAGCATTAAAAAGGACATGGTTGTTATCCATGGAATTCATCAGTTTTCTCCAATTATGCTTAAAACGATTGAAACATTAAGTAAATTTAAAAATGTAATTATTTTGTTTAACTATTTGCCTGATTACAAGAATGTATACCAAACATGGCTTAATGTATATTCTTGGTTTGAAAGCAAAATCATGATTTCATCACAGAATTTCTTTAATAATACTCATGATTTCCTGGGCGGCAGAATAGCTGATAATATGGCTGCTATGATTGCAGGAAGTACAGCTACAATAGATTATTCTGAGCAAATCAAGGTAGTAGAATTTGATAATCAAACTGAATTTGCTGGTTATATTGCACAAAAATTTGAAAAAGCAGAACAAGAAAGAGAAAAAGACAATTTTTCACATCCAGCATTATATTACATGGATGAGCAAGTCTATTCGGCTAACAGTAATGTAAATGAGATATTGAAAATATATTTCCCGGAGCAGTTTGGTGAAAGAAATTTTTTGGATTATCCTATAGGACACTTTTTTATTTCCATTACCAATATGTGGGATGAAGAATCCCAGGGAATGCGCATAAAAGATCTTCAGGATATATACGAGTGTCTGTCGTGCGGAATCATTGAAGAAAAACAATTTGGTGAGTTGGTGTCTATTTTTGATCGATGCAAACTGTTTTTGGTAAAAGAGACTACAATTAAGGGCATCATCAAAAAACTTAAAAAGTTAAAATCGAGGATAGATAATTTTGAACCGGGCGATCCTGAAACAGAAGAACTTTCTAGAATCGAATATTTTGATGTTAGTTGTGATGAAATTGACCAATTGATTGCTGCATTAAAAGACCTGAACAGCATCGCAGAAAAATTCTTTACAGATTTCAATGATCAAAAAAATGATTTCAAGACTTTTTATAAAAAGATTTCTGACGTGCTGGTTACAAAAGTGCTGGATAAGGAAGATATTGATTCTGATTTTAAAGACATCGTTCAAAGAGTATTGCAGAGATTAAATGAGGTTAAAGATATTGAAGCGAGTGCCTCTTTTGATTGTTTACGTGAAACAATGCAATTATACCTCCAACAGCTTCCGAAAGAGGGAAAAGGAGCAAATTGGATTGTTAGAAATTTTGAGCAGATTGACGGCGATGTGCTTAGAAAGAACTCTAAAGATCATGAAAAAACATATCATTTTGCATGCCTTTCAGATCAGGACATGAGTATTACCCATAGGGACGAGTTCCCATGGCCGCTGGATATTAGCTTCTTCGAGATAGCACAGGCACCGGTTGATTGGAAATATCAGGTTTATGTTACTTCGAGAATGGAGTATAAGAATTTTCGTCGATATGCTTTGGTATACGGATTGGCATTTAGTAGATGCAATATAGTGCTGAGCTATATTAAGAATTCGTTGGATAAAGAAAATGAGTTGTATTATTTGTTGAAAATTCTTAATGCAAAGCCAGAACCATATCAGATAGATGACCCAAATGGCTATAAGAAAAACGATAATTATATTAGTATAGAAACTCCACTGTACGAAGCTTTTTCACAGTATGATTTAATGAAATTTAGATTATGCAGATATCGCTTTTTATTAGAATCGGTTATTGAGGGGAAGTCTGTCTACAAAGATGAATTTTTGTTGGGTCAATATATGGCAATTATATTGGAACACAGGGCGCGAAAGGAATTTTCAGGAAAAACTTATGTTAAGAGTATTGTGAGGAATTATTTAAATGAACAAATGGATGAACTGTCTTCTGATTTTCCGTTTATATCGCCATCTGACGTGATTGACACCATAAATATGGCTGAAAGCTATATCGAAAAAGTTGCTGTACAGCATGGAAAATTCACTAACATAAAATCGAGTGAGATAGACTACATGCTCAAAAGGGAGCTCTTCCTTACTGTTCCGAGCAGCAAGTCTGCGGATGAAAATCTTAGAGCTGTATTTAAAAATTCTACTCAAGCAGAAGTGGATGCAGCTTTAAATGAAGATAACTTGGATAAAGATAAATATGTAAAAACGCATAATATTCTTTGCGATAAATGTGCTGATAAAGATATTTGTCTGGAGGTTTTTAGAACCGCAAAGAAATAAGCGGATTAAGGAGCAATTATGTTACAAAAGGGAGCATTTGTAAGATGTCCAATAGACTTAGAACATCCACGGGAACCAAGAATATTTGCAACCGGAAAAGTGGTTAGTGTTAATGATTTTAATGAATCTGCTCATATACTATTTGAAGATCCATTTGGGTATAAAAAATATTTTGAATTTATTCCGAAAGAAGTTCCGGAGGCACCGCTGTCTATCTTAAATCACTGCCATTTGTTTAAGGGTTCTAAAGTCAAAGTGGGAAATGCGTCGGCAGAAATTGTCGAGTATAAAGTTCGAGATGATGGAGGATATGATTATTATATTCTTGATGATACTACAAAAAAATATCGATGTATCGGAGAGGAAAAAATAACAGCTTCGTTTTTTTCCGGTGCCGTAAATCCAGATCGTCAATTGGCAAAATATGAATTTCAGAATCCGTGTTGGTATTTGGGACGGCAAATAGTTAAGGATACGATGAATATTCTTGATAATTCTATCTTTGGATTTAAGGAATTGGCGGGCTGCAAGATTTATTTAAAAGCATTTCAGATTAATACAATTATGAGATGCCTTCAAAATGATAAATGCAGATATATGCTAGCAGATGAGGTAGGCCTTGGAAAAACAATAGAGGCGTGTTCGGTGCTTAAAGTGTTCCTCAGTAATAAGGCCGAGAAAAGAGTATTAATTACGGTTCCAAGGGCATTGGTAGCGCAATGGCGAACCGAGCTGCTTTTTAAATTCGGAATCATGGAGGGAACAAATCAAAATGGTCATTTTCTCACAATTAAAGCAGTGGAGGAATTAGAAAAATCGATATGTAACAGTCAGTGGGATTTTGTAATTGTTGACGAGGTTCATAATTATATAAAAGACTCTATGGGTTATGCACAAATCCATAACCTTAGTAAAAATGCCGATAATATCATCTTGCTTAGTGCAACCCCTATCCAGCAAAGGAAGGAAGAATATCTTAGACTATTAAGGCTAATCCAGCCTGACTTATATGATTCTGTTACCATTGATGAGTTCTCTGAATTGGTTGAGAAACAGAACAAAATTTCTCGTTTGACACATTCACTGTTGGATGATATCGATAGCTTCAAATACGAATTACTGCCTGAAGTTGAAGAGGAGAATCCTCATGATGATGAAGATGTACAGGATCAATTAGAAGAATTGATGGATAGTTTAGATGAACTGTCAGACTTAATCAATGATGAGATTCTGACAACGATGATATCCGAGATAGATACTGAAAAAGATGATTTTGGCTTGTATGAGATGCAAGTTGTTATTTCGTATGTTTGTGACAACTATCAAATAGAAAGGAGCATCATAAGAGGAAGACGTGCTATTTTGGGTGTATATCCTAAAGATGAGGAAGGTGAATTTGCATCAAGGGAGTTAGAAGAAATCACATATACTATTGATGAGAATAAAAACTATTATGAATTTGAAGCCTATAGAACTCTCAAAGACTGGATTGTATCACAACAGAATAAATTTGAAAGCTTTCAAATAGAATGTGAAGTACAGCCTATTTTAGAGGCGTTCTTTAGCTCCCCATGGGCATATAAAGCTCGCTTAGAGGAAGTTTATGGATGTAATCAATCGTTGCCTGAAAGTGTATGGAAAAGCGCAGATCGATGGATTCAGGATGAAGATGAAATAATAGAACAAATGGCCGATGTCTTGGATGATGTTGATTCACATCCTTCACGCCTTGTGAAACTGATTCACTATATTGAAACAGAAGTGTTTAACAAAAAGGTAGTTATTTTTACCGATCAGATAGAAACATTCAATGTTTATTATAAAGTATTAAAAGATGCGTTTGGGGATGAGGTTACTGCATTTTCAACACACATAAATCGTGAAGCAGCAGAGATTAATATTTACCGTTTCCAATCAGATGATGACTGTAAAATACTATTATGCGATAAATCTGGTGGTGAAGGAAGAAATCTTCAGATTGCTGATTATGTAATTCATGTTGATCTTCCATGGAACATAAATACAATTGAACAAAGAATCGGAAGACTAGATCGTATGGGAAGAGATGTTTCTGTTCCAGTTACATCTGTTGTAATTCACACAACCGGAAGTTATGAAGATCAGTTGTTTAATTTCTGGAATCAGGGATTAAATGTATTTGGACAGTCATTGAGTGGTTTAGAAATAATCATGAATGACATTAATAAAAAGATTATTCAATCAATTAAATCTGATTTTGAGTATGGGTTATATCGTTTGGTGCCAGAGCTTATTAAAGAAGCAAGCGAAATGAGAGAAACGGTTCAAAGAGAGCAGATTTTTGATACTGCAGCTTTGAGATATCGCCCATTATATGTTCAGCTAGAACGTTTGTTATCCAATTATCAGTTTAATGAAAACAAATTATTTGCTCAAACGATGATGAGTTGGGCATCATTGGCTGGTTTTGGAATGTTGAATCAAAATAAAGATTCAGAATTAGTAGCTTTTGATGAGAGAAACTTCTCAATAAAATCGGCTCAAAATTCATTTTTGTTACCACCAAGCTGGGACAATTATCTGAGTAAAAAACAAAATGAAATTGCAATTAGAGTACAGCGAGGATTGGAAGAGGAGAAACAGAAAAATACAGCCAAAAACGACAGAACAATTAAAGGATCATTTGATAGAGATGTCGCTATTAAGAACGATTATATTCATTTTTATGCTCCTGGAGATGAAATATTTGACTGTATTATTGATAACGCTATGCATTCCTATAAGGGAATGGCCACAGCGTTTGCAGCTGAATCTTCCATCGATTGGAAAGGGTTCGTGTATACTTTTTCAATTGAACCAAATGAAAGATTGCTTTTGGATGAGGGAATTTCGTTGTTTGCATTGGGCTTGTTTAGACAGTATTTAGCTACCTCGATACAGATAATACCGGTGCCCTTCTCTACATTCAGCCAAGTTCCGGTTAAAAGCGTTCTGAGTGAGCATCGAAGAGTGGTCCAGACCGGATATTTCAACGGGAATGATTGTATTGAACATTTGGGTAAACGTGGGTATGGTAGTGCTTTTATGGGAATTTCAAACAGGTATAAATGCACAAATTTGGAATGGTTTAAAGCTCAGTATCCAGAGGAACGTTGGGAAATGCTTGTGGAGCAGAGCAAGAAAATCGCTCGCAAGAAAGCATTTGAAAAATTTAAGGGAGAGTCAAACCTTTCAGGTGCTAAGGAAATGATAGATCAAATATTATCTACTAAAGAGGCCAGGGCAAATTATTACGGAACTCAGGATGGTGATTCTATGGACCAATTGAGACACCAATATGAAATAATTTTTGAGAGCCTTTCAAAGCCAATTGTAAGAATGGAATCCGCATGTTTTATGTGGTTGGTAAAAAAATGATAGAGAAGCATAGTATTATAGAAAACATTGAAAAAATCATAAATGAAGAAGATGAAAGTGATTGGGCCTTAACTAAAGCTGATTATTCAAATGCTGTTGATAATGTTATGGAAAATGTGGCTATTCGTCTGATTAATACGTATAGAAAGTACAGAGATGGAATAGCAGGAAAATCCGATTATATTAGTACGCTGAGAAACTTCATGCTTTCTTACCAAACAGAATTGAGAATTGAAGAATATGGTTTGTTAGATGATAATCACTACGGAATCTATTTTAATCCTTTATCACATAAGTATTATACAACCTATGAGGTCCCTGCATACATAGAACATAAGGATTTTGTGGAAAAGGCATTTATCAATAGTAGTACGGAAATTCCAGTGAACCATTCTCCATATTGTCTTGCTACTAATAAATATCTTCGTGAATTGACTGGATTTAAAAAATTTAAATCTATTGAACAAAAATTGTGCGTATATGGTGCATTGAATACGCCTGAAGCTTACACAACGCTAGTTTCTATGCCGACTGGCGGTGGAAAGAGTTTGGTGACGCAGGCAATAAGCTATGAAAAAACTGGGTTGTCAATAGTAGTTGTACCGACAGTATCGTTGGCTATTGATCAAGAACGTGTTGCTAAACAGAATATTAAATTAGTTCAGGAGGGAGAAATCTTTTGTTATTACAGTGGTTCTAAAAACCTCGAAAGCATTTCAAATGCTATTAAGAATCAAACTGCTAAATTGCTATTCATATCGCCGGAAGCATTGATGAAAAACGAACACTTTAAGGAATTGATAAGCTATGCGAATTCTTTAAGGTATATCAAAAATATCATTATTGATGAGGCGCATATTGTCGTTGCATGGGGTGATTTCTTTAGAGTTGATTATCAATGTTTGGGCCCGTGGAGAAGAGATCTACTTAAGGTAAATCCTGACATTAGGACGTTTTTGCTGTCTGCAACATTCAAGGATGACACGGTTACTATTTTGAAAAAGATGTTTTCAGAGCCTGGAAAATGGTTGGAAATCCGATGTGATGCATTGCGAAAAGAACCAAGATTTATAATGGTTAAAGCAAATTCATATAAAGAGAAGCGGGCAAAAGTTCTAAATCTAATCAATGTTATGCCTAAACCTTTAATCTTGTATGTAAATTCTCCATATGAAGCAAATCAATGGAAAACCTTTTTTGCCGGATATGGATATTCTAATATAAAAACATTTACAGGCGATACCAAATCAGATGAACGATTGGAATTAATTAATCAGTGGTCAGATAACCAATATGAGATTATGATAGCAACCTCTGCATTTGGAGTTGGTGTTGATAAACCAGATGTGAGAACTGTAATACATCTATATGTTCCAGATAGTCCAGATTCATATTATCAAGAACTGGGTAGAGGTGGAAGAGATGGTTTGCAGTGCCTAAGTATAATGTGTATTGAGATGGATGATGTAACGAAGGCATATAAGCATGTAAATAAAGTGCTAACCACTGAAAAGTTATGGGGACGTTGGTGGAGTATGTACAAGAATCCGGCCAACATGTGGAGTGGGGGAGAAATATCAATTTTTGCCTCGACCAAGCCAAACTACAGTCGTATTAATTATTTTGAAGAAGGAAATGATACCGATGAGAAATGGAATATTAATGTATTATTACTGCTTAACAGATATGGCTTGATTCGGATATCAGCAATCGAACTGGACGATGACAATCGATATATATTTACAGTACAAATAGTAAATGATTTGATCACTTCAGACACGCAAGAAACCAAAGCGTTGTTTGAAGCGGTTCGAGAAAAAGAAGCTGCTAAATCATTATCTTTATTTTCTCTTATGAGGACTGCGATAGAAAAGGAAGCGCAATTGTGTTGGTCCTCTATGTTTTATGAAACATATCCATTAGTTTCTGAATGCTGTCCCGGATGTGGTCAACATACAGATATCATCTGTGATGAAATGAATCGTTTCCCTTTGCTGGTTGATGTTGACGGTCCTAGAAAAAAACTGACACCTAATGCTAAAGAGTTCTTTTCTGATACTCGAGAGGCTTTAATTATTTCTCAACAGGATTCAACAGAAATAATAAATAAATATCAGCCTAATGTTGTGGTGACGGATGATAGTACAACATGTGATGAAGAACGATATCCTGAATTAATATATCTCAATTATCAGGAATTAAAAACACTTCTAAAATATGATAATGGATATTATATTTCGGGAGTTATTATTGCTATTTATAGCGATGATCCTGTTGTGGCTAGAGAAGAATATCAACAAGTGAGAAAATGCATAAAAAAAGGGAATACGGTAATCCATGTATCGAAAAAGGATTTTTGTATTTCACAGACTTCTGATAAGACGATTTCGTTAGATATTGACGGAAGAGTGATTAGATAGAGGAGGAAGGTTATGTTTATAGGCAACATGGTTACAGAGGCAATTCCGGCTAGAGTTTATGCCTTATATAAGATAGTGGAAACAAAAAAGAGTATTCCACGAAATGAACTGCAGGCGTTGATGGAACCGCCAGAAATATTTGATGGCACGTCATACTTTTCTGCAATATTAAAGGCAGCTACTGAGCTAAAATTAGTAGAAAACAAAGATGGTATGCTCTCTTTGGTTGATTCCAGCAAGCAGTTAAAAAATATAGATGAATTTAGAAAATATGTAATTTCTGTATTGCCAGAATTTGAAGAAAGCCAGTTTTGGAAATGCTCGAATATTATTGTGAATCTAAACGAAAGAATTTACGAGTATGGAGCAATTTCAGATTCAAAAATGTTAAATCTTTTGTCAGAACGCACAGGAGAAACGATAAAAGCACCAATGATTCGAGGATGGCGTTTTTGGTCTCAATTTTTGGGATTTGGTTGTATGAATGGATTCACGTTTTTGCCTAATGCATACGTTTACTGTAAAAACGTCATGAGTTTACTGAATCTGGAAAAGAAAACTGAGTATCCGATAGATGTTTTTATGTCAAAATTCATGCAATATGGGAAAGTTATTCTTTCTGAAAAAACGGGAGATAGGAATTTTAATATAGCAATGTCCAGTGCCTTGCGCGAATTCCATGATAACGGAGAAATTGTTTTGAAGTTTGGTAGCGACCAAGACATGAAGTGGATTTTGTATCCTTCCAAAGAACTATTTAATCAGCCTGTTTCATCGATTGTGTATAAGGGGGTAAAACGTGAATAAAGAAATAGCCAGAAAAAGGTATATGGATGTTATTCGCCCGGATGTTATGCATAACTCTCAAGGCGATTTTCTTGCAACACATGTTCCAATGAAAAAACTGTATATTACAGAGCATTTAACAGACCATGCAGAGGTTCCAGAGCAGGACAAAAAACATCCAAAAACTGAAGAGGAAGTATATGATCAGTTTATGACCGAAAGGGCGGAAGACCAGTTTGTTCTTGTTATAGGAGATAGTGGTGCAGGTAAATCACATTTAATTAGATGGATTAATACGGTTTTGGAGATTAGAAAACCGGACAATGAAATTGTTCTTCCTATTCGAAGAGCAGACAATACATTAAAAGGAACGATAAAACAATTAATAGAATTGCCAGAAGTTAAAAATCTTCCGAATAAAGAGTTGTATAAAAAATTAGCGTCAGCAACAACAACCGTTCCAGAAAAAGAGTTGAAAGAGACAATCTATTATCAGTTTGTTATTCAGATTACAAATGACAATGGCAAAGCTGGCGACGAAGCTGGCGAAAGAAAAATTAGTAATGTTGATAGAAAACATTTGATAGCATTACTACAAAATTCGTTATTCAAAGAACGATTAATGGAAGACGAGGGCCCTATCGATCGTATATATAGCAAATTTGCTGAGAACAAAACAAGCGATGTAAATGATACTGTCGCGGAATTTAATCAAGAAGATTTTGAAATTGATTCTGAGTTCAGAAATCAGTTGCTTTTAGGTGCAGACGATAAGGCAAGAAAAATCGCTGACAAGCTAATTGACAATCCTGTATATGTGGCTTCGATTAAAGAGTATATGAATCTCTTTGTTGAAAAAGTAATACAACGATGCGCTGGTTTGGAACCTGGTGATTTGGCGCATGTCATTGAAGAAATTCGGCAGGAATTATTTAAACAGGAAAAGACGTTGACAATTCTAATAGAAGATATTACAGCTGCATCCGGTGTAGATGATTCGCTTCTTGATGCATTGTTGACAGACAAGATAGAATACCCGGACAAGAACATGTGTAGAATTAACGCTATTGTTGGTTCTACGGATGGTTATTATCGAGAGAAGTTTAAGACAAATACCAAGGGAAGAATTCATAATTTTGTATATGTTCCAGATGATCTATTTTCTGGAAATCAGAATGGACTAATTGAGTTCTTTGCAAAATATTTGAACACGATTTCTCTTGAAGCGGATGTCATACAGAAATGGGTTGAAATGGGCAAGGCAAGTATGGCTTCTTATCCAGTTCATACAGTTACAAACGGAAAAGGCTGGGGAGAGTATAAACTCGAGGGAAAGAGTATAGATTTATTTCCATTTACCCCAAATGCAATTCTTTTCTTATATGAAAAACAAGATGTTGCTAAGCGTAATCCTCGATCCTTGATGAGGGAGATTATCGAACCATATGTAAAAGATGCGTTAGATCATTTGGATGAGTTCCCAGTAAAAAGGCCATCGTTTCATGCGACGAATACAGAGTTACAGAATGCGATTTACAATAATAATTCATTAGACGATGCAACTAAAATTAGGTTGTCTCACTTTATGTATATCTGGGGTGATGGTAAGTTACAAACATACGAAAAGAATGGAACAAAGTATATCGCAGGAATTCCTTCGGATGTATATGAAGAATTGGGGTTGCCAATAATTGAGGGTAACGAAGTGTCAGTTCCTGATGATACAGGTGACGGAGCAGATACGGATGGAGGTGATACCACAATTCCGACTGAACCGGAACCAACCGAAAAAGAAAATGAACAGGTGCTGATAGCATTAGCGGAAGTAGATCGCTGGATAGAGCACAAGGATTATAAGCTTAGCATAGGTGCTACCACAAAAAATGTCCGAGCCTTAAATGACGCAAGAAAGAACATGAATGATTATCTATATAACACCATTGATTGGTTATCAGAGGGGATATCCATTGATGCAATGCTTAAAATCCGAGATACCGGAAATAAATATTTAGTTGCGTTTGAACGACAGACTATGAAAAGTGATGCGGTTGTTACATTACCAGCATCCATAGAGTCAAGAAAGATTATTGAGGCCTTTGTTCGATGGAGCGAGGTTGGTAAGAAATCTTGGAATTTTAAGGGATCGACTGACTATTTATATCGTGTTCAAAAATGGAGCGACAGTATAAAACCAATCATTGTAAGTGCGATTATGCATTATGATGATAAAGAGGCTGATTATTTTACATATGCAACCGCCGCAGAATACCTGAGATTGATTTTGAATGGATACTGTAAGAATTATCAAAATCCGCAGAATTTTATCCCAGATATGCTTTTACATAAAAATCCATCTGTTTCTACAGAAAACGGACATACCAAGACCTGGAATGATTTGATGAAAATAACAAATGGTGCAGATGGTAAAGACGCGCGTAATTGCGTATTACAGTATTATAATTTGCCGCAAGGTACTGCATTATCTTCCACGAATTATGAGTTTGATAGCCTTTCATTTAATAAAGCAGTTCGTAAAACAATTAAAACGGGCTTAAAATTTAAAGATGCTGATTTGCAGCTGGATGATCCGGTAAAGAAAAGAAGAATCTTTAGTGAATATTTAAAGAAACTTTTGGATAGAGTAGAAACTGTTGTTGGAGATGAAAAAGCGGCTCTTTCATTGCAAATAGAAATATTAAAACAGCATATTGATTTGGAAGAAATGGAAGAGGCCAGTGATATAGAAGATATCATTAAGCAAATAGCAAGCTTCTATGGACAAGCGCAAAAAAGTCATGTTAGTGTTGCTGTTCATTATGATTCGGCTAAAATAAACAATTGCAAGAAGAATTCGGCTTCGATATTAAGCTCGATAAAAAATGCAATGCAAATTGCGGAAATAAATGATCCAATTGAAGTTTTGATTAGGCTAAGTCGTGATCCAATGCAGGCAATTAAGCCATTTGCTGATTTGTTGAGTCTTGCAGCAAAAGATGTTGAAAAAGCTGATGCTGAAGTTGAAACTAGAATGAAAAACAAAGGCGTTGGTTCTGAAGAGGAATGCGAAGATAAATATTTGAATGAGACTAAAATGCTTGATGAATGTCAGCAAGTTATCGAGGAGGTGAAGAAAAATCATGTTGTTTGATAACTTGGGTAAGTCTATTAAGAGGATGAAACAGCTTGATGTTGTTGAAAATGCAGCATTGGATGCTGAGAAGAAAGTAAAAAATGATTCGGATTATTCGATCGTTGTGGGGGACTTTTCTGCATCCTTAAACAAATTAAAAAAAGCGACTCAGCTAATGGATTATGCGATTACTGTCGAAACTTCATCATATATAGAAGAAGGAATAACTCACTTAAGAAATGTGATAACTTCTGGTGTAGTAGATGCAGATTCATTGACCAGTGCACGTCAACATATTAGTAAAAAGGTAAATCCAACTCTCTCAAAGGAATGGAAAACATATCATCAGAAGAAAACAGCTGGAAGTATTTCAAAGCTCAATACATTGGGAAAATTGGCTTCTAATCCAGAAAGCGTATCAGTTATTAAAACGAATATAGCGAATGGCGGCGAATGGAATGGGCTATCTTTATCTGATGATGGTGTAAATTCTAGGTTAGTTCTCTTAAAAAAGAGCATTGACGAGGTTGATCAGTTGGAAGAAAGCTTAAATCTGAGTGATGACATCCGGTCATTTATTGTTTCTGTTACGGCAAAAAAAGCAAAAGTAAGCGATATTACGGATAATATCGTAAAATGGATAAAGGAAGAAAAACTAGAGGATAAATTTATTATTTCATTTAAGAACTAATTCTTCCATTCACATGTAAAATTACTTCCTAAGCTGTGGCGAGATTATTGACATACTTGAATTTAAAGGATATACTTAAGTAGCTACTTAAGTATATCCTTTTTGGGGTTGGAGATAGTTATGGATTATGTTTATAAATTTCCGGTTGTTAAAGGAATTCAGGCAAAGAGAGAATACTATATTGCCATGGTTCCGCTAAAAATGCTTCCTCGACTATTCCCGCTTGATGATGAGTATGTTTTGCCAGAGTATCGAGCGCAAAGGAAATTGAATGAAGCCAGAATACCTGTAATCAGCAAGTATATTCTTGATAATAGAGATTCTTATGTGTTCTCTGCGTTGGCGGCATCGATTGATGGGGAATACGAGTTTAAGTCAAATGATAATAATCCGGACGTCGGAACATTGGAAGTTTCAATGGATGCAAAATTTCTAATTAATGATGGACAGCATAGAAAATCATCAATTTTAGAAGCAATGCGTGAGGATCCTTCACTTGGGGATGAGACAATATCCATCGTATTTTTTGCAGATAAAGGGTTAGCAAGAAGTCAGCAGATTTTTACGGATTTAAATAAGAATGCGGTTAAGACTTCTAACTCAATCTCAGAGTTATATGATTCGCGCGATGAAATGGCAGTAATCACGCGGAATGTCATATGGAATATTGATTTTCTGAACAGTTATACAGACAAAGAGAAAGATATTCTTGGGAAATTTTCTTCAAATCTATTTACATTAAACACCTTCTATGCAGCTAATAAAATGATTGTTGGAAGAAAAATGAAGAAGAATACGGAAGAATTCTTAACAAACTACTGGACATCGGTGGTTGCACATATGATGCAATGGCAGGAACTGCAGCATAAAGAGATAACTAAAGTGGATCTGCGAGAGCAGTATATTGCCACACAGAACATAGTAATTCAGGCATTAGGCAGATTGGGTAATTATTTTTATAGTAATCCCAAGACAGATATGCAGCAATGTATAGAAAAGTTGGAAAAAATCAACTGGAACCGTAATGCAGGTATATGGTATTTGAGAGCGATAAGTGAAACTGGAAGGATTATTACAAATAAAAAGGCGGCAATGTTAATTGCTAATGTGCTGAAGACAGAGATGGGGCTTCCGTTGTCTAAAGAAGAGCAGAATGCAGAAGATGCTTTGGAAAAAACGATAGGTGAATAGCAGGAGAGAACAATGGCGATTAACAAGGAAACTATAAATGGTTTGATGAAAACCATCCAAAATCTTTATTTGTCAGATGATATTCCGTGGATGATTGGATATTCCGGTGGAAAAGATAGTACTGCAGCATTGCAATTGGTGTGGATGTCAATAGAAGGACTTCCTGCTGAACAGAGAAAAAAACCAATTCATGTTATGAACACGGATACTTTGGTAGAGTCACCGGTTGTATCAAAATGGGTTGAGAAGTCATTGGATGCAATGCGTACAGCCGCAAAGGATAAACAATTACCAATTATTCCTGAAAGATTGATTCCTGATTATAATAATACATTTTGGGTAAATTTGATTGGACGTGGATATCCATTTCCACGGATGAAGTATAGATGGTGCACTGACAGACTAAAAATTCAGCCGGTTAACAACTTCATAAAGAATAAGATTGCAGAGCATGGTGAAGTGATCCTTGTTCTTGGTACACGAAAGGCTGAAAGTTCAAGAAGAAACCAGACGATGACAAATCTGGAAAAGAAGAGAGTAAGAGAATTATTAAGCCCAAATCCGACCTTAGCAAATGAACTCGTGTTCTCACCGCTTGAAGCATGGACGGATGATGATGTTTGGGTGTTCCTAATGCAGTATAAGAATCCTTGGGGATATTCTAATATGGAGCTTCTAACCATGTACAAAGGTGCTACTGCTGATAATGAGTGCCCGTTAATGGTCGACAAGGATCTGCCATCTTGCGGAAAAAGCCGCTTTGGCTGTTGGGTTTGTACCATGGTGGAAAAAGATAAATCTATGGAGGCCATGATTGCCAATGATGAAGAAAAAGAATGGATGACGCAGCTCCTCGAATTTAGAAATGAATTTGGAAATGAAGAGGGAGACCGTGAACGTAGAAGTTTTCGTCGTATGCATGGAAATCTACAGGGTAATTATAGAAAGTTATTCCATGGTCCATACAAGAAAGATGTCAGAGAGGAATGGCTAAGAAAACTTCTGCAGATACAGAAGAATATTAACGAAGAAGGACCGGAAGAATTTCAAGATCTGGAATTGATTAGAGTTCCGGAGCTCCAGGCAATCAGAAGAATATGGGTAATGGAAAAGCATGAATTCGATGATGCGGTTCCAAGGATATACCAAGAGGTTACTGGAAAAGAGTTTGAAGATCCGAACTGGATTTGTGCAGAGGGTTTTGGAAAAGAAGAATGGGATATCCTGAAATTAGTATGCCAGGATATGTATGGTGATCATGAACTGGCATTTGAGATGATGTACAGCTTGATTGATATAGAAAGTAATGCTGCTGGAATGAACCAGCGGAAGGGTATTATCGATGATTTGGAAAAGGTTATTTCCAGAACTTTCTATCAAAACGAAGATGATGCCACTCAGTATTACATGGATAAGATGAACCGTAAGAAAGACTATGGCGGAAAATATAACGAAAAGTTTTTGGATTACGGAAAAATGCCGCCGGAAGAAGAAACGGACGAGGAGTCAGAAGAATGATAATCAATCGCTTAACTATGCATAACTTTGGCGTGTATGCAGGAACTAATATATTTGAATTTACACATCAGAAACCAATAGTTCTGATTGGCGGAATGAATGGACGAGGAAAGACTACGTTTCTTGAGGCGATTCTTTTATCACTGTATGGGGCCAATTCTATTGCTTATAAGGAAAGTACATATAATTCTTATAACCAGTATCTTCGTTCATATGTAAATAAGAGTCATTGGAGTCAGAGTAGTTATATTGAACTGGAATTTGTTCTGAATGAAAGCTCTAATGATACTTATGTGGTAAAAAGAGAATGGGATGCTCTTTCTAAGATAACGAAGGAAAGAATCAATGTACAGCAAAATGGAATATATAGCGAGTTTCTTACCAAAAACTGGGCAATGTTTGTAGAAAACATTCTGCCGAGTGCTTTGTCAAGCTTTTACTTTTTTGATGGAGAAAAAATCGCGGAGTTGGCTGTGGCTAAAACGGATGATCGGATGAAAGAGTCAATACGCTCCATGCTTGGCATTACAACTCTGGATGTTCTGAAAAATGACCTTGGACGAAGCATAAGGAGAATCAGCAAAAAAGAAAAAGGTAATCACTCCAGTGCTAGGTTGGAGCATCTACGTGAAGAGAGAGATAATGCCATTTCGGAATTGGGGAAAATTGATGAATCGATATCTGTGGCATCAAAAAGGGTAGAAATTATACAAGAAGAGCTAGATCAATTACACAAGAATTATGAGTTGCAGGGTGGTGCCGTACTGGAACAGCGACATGAACTGATGAAGAAGCGGGCACAGATTCAGACCGAGATTGATCAAAACGCAGAGTCATTGATCGGAATGGCTGGAACAGAACTGCCGCTCTTTCTTGTCAAAGATTTGATAGGTCAGATTAAACTGCAGGCTGAAGACGAGCATAATGATTTTATTATGAAACAGGCTTTGGAACAGATGGATTCTTACTTGTCAGAGTTTGCTGTAAATCATCCAGAATCGGTAGGAGCAAGTCAACTGTTTGTAGATTATGTAAGAACGCAAACGGAAGAGGATGCAACTCCCGATACTTATGAAATGTCAGACCATGCGTTGTTTCAGCTGAATGAACTGGTAGAAAGTTCTCTTAATCAAAGTGTAGAGCTTACGAAAAATTTGTTTGTTGACAAGAAAAAATTAAAAAGACAACTTGATGAAGTAGACAGTTACCTTATATTGGATATCAATGAGAAGGAATTGACAACGATATATGATGAAATAAAAACGAAGGAAGCAGAGCTGGTAGAGGCTCAGGTTGAGCTTAATAAACTGCAGCAGGATCGAAGCTCAATCAATGCCGTCGTAATAGCGAAAAGTGCTGAATATAGCAGAGATGTTGAATCCTATCTTCAGAAAATTGAGTTACAGGATGATGCAGATCGAATGCTGAAATATTCTAATATGGCGCTTCGCATGGTTGATGCTTATACGACTGAACTGCAGAAACGGAAGACGGGAACACTGGGTACAACTATTACAGAGTGTTACAAGAAACTTGCCAATAAGAAGAACTTAATTCAGAAAATAGTAATGGATCCGGAAACGCTGGATATGCAGTATCTTGACGAGAATGGAGATATAGTATCAAAGGAAGCACTTTCGGCAGGAGAAAAACAGCTTATGGTCATTGCAATTCTTTGGGCGCTGGCTTTGTGCTCTAAGAAGAAGCTGCCGGTTATTATTGATACGCCGCTTTCCAGACTGGATTCGCAGCATAGGACTTCGATTATTTCTACCTATTTTCCGAATGCCAGTGATCAGACCATTATTTTATCCACGGATACGGAGATCGATCATAATTACTATGACATGATGAAGAAATCTGTGGGTGACGAATTTACTCTTATATATAGCGAAGAGACAAAGAGTACATCAATTAAGAAAGGTTATTTTCAGGAATTATGATATTCAAGCAAGTACGCCTGTCTCAGCAGGCAAAAGATCAGCTTTCCAGACTGAAGGGAAAGACTGGTATAAAAAACTGGAATATTCTCTGCAGATGGGCACTTTGCTATTCGCTTGCGGAGAAAACACTGCCAACGGATATCCCTATTGCTAGTGACAGTAATTTAGAAATGTCCTGGTATACCTTTGGCGGGGATTATTATGAAGTGTATGAGGCCCTTGTAAAAGCATGGTGCATCAGCATGGGATTGGAAACTGATAATGATACTGTAGTAAAATACTTTCGCTTGAATCTTGAGAGGGGTATCGCACATCTTTGCGGAACCGGGTTCATAAAGAGTATTGATGATCTGTTATGTTTGGCGGTGAAAGAATGAGCATTTATTTAGATTATAATGCATCTGCACCGATTGATTCCAGAGTCCTTGATACGATGATAGATGTATATAAGGGGGCCATCGGAAATGCGGATAGCAGAACACATAATCATGGAGAGAAAGCGAGAGAAGTTGTTGAACATGCCAGAGCACAAGTGGCAGATTTGCTTGGAATAGCATCCGGTGAGGTGTTCTTTACGAGTGGTTCGACGGAAAGCAATAATATTGCTATCAGTGGCCTTGAAGAATATGCTGAGAAAACTGGCAAGAAGCATATTATTACATCAGCTATTGAGCATAAAGCAGTCTTAGAGACAGTAAAGGCATTGGAGAAAAAAGGGTTTGAAATCGATGTCGTTCGTCCAGACTTGTCCGGTCGCGTTGACACCGCCCAGATTTTTCCTCTAATCAGAGAGGATACACTGCTTGTCAGCCTTATGCATGTAAATAACGAAACAGGTATTATTCAGCCGGTAGAAGAAGTCGGTGAGGAGCTTGAAAGAAGAAATATCCTGTTTCATGTGGATGCTACACAAAGTTGTGGGAAGCTCGTTGAGGAAATCAAAAGATTAAAATATAATATGCTTTCTTTCAGTGCACATAAACTTCAGGGACCGCAGGGGATAGGAGTTCTTGTGCTGAGAAAGAAAAAATATAAATTGCCGCCAGTGAAAGGCATTATGTATGGCGGGCAGCAGGAGCATGGAATTAGGCCTGGTACAGTTCCAGTAGCATTGGTGGCTGGTTGTGGCAGAGCATGTGAAATAGCAACGCATGAGTATGTGGAAAACCGACAGAAAACAGGACAACTCAAGGACCTTGTAGTTCGGCTCCTTGAGGAAGAGGGACTGGAATATCATTTTAATGGTGATCAAAGATACTGCATTAGCAGCACTGTAAATGTTTGTATTCCTGGTGTGGTGTCGGAAGCCCTTATGATATCTTCGAAGCAGTACTGCAGCATATCGAATGGATCGGCTTGCACATCAAAAAGCTATGCACCAAGTTATGTCTTAACGGCAATGGGTGTACCAGAACAGGATATTGAGTGCTCTGTGCGAATTAGCTGGGGACCGGATACGTCGCCGAAAGAATTGGAAGAGAATTTAAAACAATTGATTGAAACAGCTAAACTAATCAAAGGTTAAAGACTGGGAGGGCAATATGAGTCCTGAATTACATCTTGAAATAATATATGAGAATAATCTGGACACGGATAAGTTTGCCCGAATGTTCAACAATAAGGCTCAGAGTTATAAGTTCTATTGGTTTGAAGCGATTTTAAATCTAACGAAGGAAAAGGATGAAGACCTCACTTTTGAGGAGATAATTGATGAGATGATATGCGAGGCATGGCACACGGTTACGCACTACCATCTGAGGCTTGGGCCCACCGTGAATGGGAATGCTGAGAATTTCTTGGAACATGCCATTAATACGCTGAACAGTAATGTTACAGACCTTTCGCATAATCCTTCCCGGGACGAACTTAGAGCCGCAATTAGGTATTGTGATAAGGAACTAAAGCGGGATAAAACACGTCTTACGGATTATGTGCCATATAAATTGTTGTATCCGTTTTTTGATACAGAAGGAATGGAAGAAGGACTTTCTTACATCAAGAATGACAAGCATAAACGCCTGATTGCATACATGGAGAAATTGTCCGGCAATGAAAATCTGTTTTATACCATACTTGATGGAGTCGGCTTACAGAAAAAGATCCGGATGAATCCATATTGGAGAAAACTGATGATCAAGAACTACTCAGTCATTAGGAGCTGGGTGCAGTACAACAAAGCGCAGTTTCTTCAGGATCGAAATCCAGGAGTTCCTGGTATTATTTATAAGATTTGTCCTGAGAATGAAGACCTTCGGAAACTGGATCAGGCTAGAACTCTTTGGAAAACTACGGTAGAAGTAACGGGGCAGCCAATAAAAGAAATCTATACGGGTAGGGAGATTCCATTGGAATCGCTTTCTATTGATCATTTTGTGCCCCGCTCATATATCTCAAATGATGAATTGTGGAACCTGACACCGATGCGTAAAACGCTTAACTCAAGTAAGAACAATCGTCTTCCAGAGTGGGATGAATTCTTTGAACCATTTGCCCGTTACCAATATTATTTATATAGCCTGATTTTTCCGGAAGATGCCTCGAAACGTTCGCCGGTATTAATTGATCGATTTGAGAAGTGCCGCAAGAATAACGTAAATGCAATCTGGGCATCAGAGTCATTATATATTGCAGGCAATTCGGATATTCAGTTTATGAACATCCTGAGCCATAATCTGAAGCCTATTTATGAGGCGGCTCAATTGCAAGGATATGATATGTGGAAGGTAAGTGCACTGTTATGATCACTGATTCGGTTCAATATTACGAAACGCATGCAGATGAGTTCGTGAACTCAACAGTAAATGCAGATGTAAGTTGTCTTTATGTAGAATTTGAAAAATATCTAAAGCCAGGATGCCGGATAATGGATCTTGGCTGTGGCAGTGGTCGTGACAGCAAATATTTTGCGGAAAAAGGTTACGATGTAGTTGCTGTGGATCCTTCGCCGGCTATGTGTGCGAAGACAAGAGAAATCGCCGGGGTTTCTACATATACTTTGAAGGCTGAAGATCTGACTTTTGAAGATGAATTTGATGCGGTTTGGGCATGCGCGTCTTTACTACATGTTGCTAGAGAAGAACAGGAAAATGTTTTTCGAATAATATGCCGGGCATTACATCAAGATGGGGTTTTATACTGCTCATGGAAGTATGGAAGCTCGGAGCGTACGGAAAATGGTAGGAGTTTTACCGATTTTGATGAGGATTCACTTGATTTTATTTTGGACAGTATTTCGGAATTGGAATTGATAAAAAGCTGGGTGACTGTAGATGTAAGGTCTGAGCGACCAGAACAGAAGTGGATGAATGCAATGATGAGAAAAAGTTGTATGAAAATGGAGTGTATATAAAATAGGGTAATGTTTCCGACTCGAAATACTATGATTAGTGAACAATTGACTACTATGGAGGCTCACGCAGAGAGCGTTAATGGAGGCAAACATAGCAGAATCGAGAGTGTCGGCTATTTGGAGTCTGGGAAAAGGTATTAAGGCAGCCCTGCTCGATATTCTGAAAGCAGTAGCGATATGCACAATAATTTTAGAGGAAGTTAAATGATAACGGAAATTAAAGCAATACATGGAATTGGTCGTTATAGCAAATGCGATATTTCTGTTCCGCTTAAGAAAAATCAAGTGGTTTTTGGATTTAATGGAACAGGAAAATCAACATTGAGTGATATATTTTACTCTATGTCGTCTGCAAAGAATAGTCTGCTTAATGATAGGAAAACCCTTCCTTTGGCTGATGAAACTCAACCACAGGATATTTTTGTTTCATTTGGTACAGATAGCGGAGTTGCCTCATATACTAATGGAGTATGGAATAATGCTGATAATGCATATGTTTTTAATGATCATTATATAGAGGAATATTTGTTTGTAGAAGAAAATCATAGCATCGAAAATGGAACATTTTTGGAAAAGAAGGGGCTCTTCTTGCTCAAAAGAAACAGCATTTACAACAAGAACTTGAAACTAACATCGAACAAATCAATGCTATTATTTTGGCTCGTAGGGAACTGTGTGGAAATCTTGAGATAGGAAAAACTAAGCTAAAGTCTACAGGGTGGGAAAAACGAATTCAAAAAATGGCATGTATTAAATTATATACACAATCTCAACGTCAAAAAATCGACGGTGCGCTTGCACGCCGGACTGCGTTTGATGAGCGAATACAAACAATAGAGAAGTGGAATGCATTATTATCTGGCGGAATAAGATATCTGGATATTGAATATTTGGAAGATGTAAAATGGGTAAAGAAATTGCTGATAGAAACCCCTAAGATAACCAATAAAGAGATTGCAGAGTATATTTCACGGTATATGTCACATAAGGATGTAAATTGGCTTGTATAAGGAACACAATATCAAACAGAAACATCATTATGTCCTTTTTGCGGACAAAGAATTGAAGATAAAGAATATAAGAGAATGACAATGCATTTGAGCATATATATCAAAAGCAAGCAAAAACAGAAGGCTGATGATATTACTCAAAGGGTAAGGCGAATACAACCTTTTTTTGATGAGACTAAGCTTATTAAAATATTTCAATCGCTTCAACAAATCAAAGTGGAAAATGCTGGAACTAACCTGTTGCGGAAGAGTACAATGAGATTGCTGGACAGCTTACAATTAGATTCATCTGTCACGTCACAAAGTTTTTCGTCCGTAGTAACCAAATTATCCGCTAAAGCCGCGAATCCGTATGAAGAGGTATTGCTTACTCCTGAAGAAGAAAAAGTGTGTAAAGCAGTTTCTATGATTATCGGGAAAATGTCGAAGCTACTGAAGGCGTTCGAAAAAGAAAAGCAATCATTGCAGTTGAAAATTGAGAAAACAAGTGAATACACAAAATGTAAATCATTGTACGAAGCTTCACTTGGTGAGGCTCATGAGAGTATAGAGGAGCTTATCAGTATCGCAAAAGAAATTGTTGAAATAGGTGAAGCTATTCATGCATGTCAGCTTAAGATTGATGACTTATTTGAAATGAAGAAGTTGGATACAATCAATGATTTTTTAAGAGAGCTAAATGTGAATTTTAGAGTGATACTGAAAGATCGTAAATATTGTGTTCAAATTATAGGTTATGAAGCAACGGAGTATAGCAAGGAGAATAAAATATTATGTAGTGAAGGTACTGTATGATTTGTCAAAAAAATATTATCATGGAGCAGATGGTGGATCGACATTAGGATTAGTGGCATTAAACCCAGATGAAATGGTATATTTTGATGAACAGATATGTTCAATACACAACTGTATTATTGGGCATAGAAGTCAATGTAACCCAATGCTGTTTCAATTGAACTGTAAAAGTAATGCGATGGATTATGAATCATTATGAAACCAAGAACTGAACTTAGTATACAGTTCTATCAACTGATGCTTGACCATGGCTATCCGGAGCATCTGTGTGAGCTGGTCACGAAAAATCTGAATACGGATTACACAGCAGTCCGCATGATCGGATATTTGTCGCATTATTCCCATCTCCCAGATTTGGATGTGGCGGATGAGGTGCTGGCGATACTGAGTGACAGGAATCGGATCATGCAGAAGAAGGATTTGGAGGAAGTCAATGCCAGGTGGAATCAGTTTCTGTATGAAAGATTCGAGAAAGAAGGCAAGACGTATGAAACTGAAGAATATATTGATCGTAGTAAAAGATATTGAGCGGTCACGCCGCTTCTACAAGGATTTATTTGGCCTTGAACTGATTCTGGATAACGATGGAAACATGATCCTCACAGAAGGATTAGTTCTTCAGGACGAGGCCATCTGGAAGAAATTCATCGGAAAGGATGTTATTCCGGAAAACAATTCCTGTGAGCTTTACTTTGAGGAAAGCGATATTGAAGGTTTTGTAGAGAAACTTGGGCATATTATCCGGAGGTGCAGTACGTGAACCGGCTGATGACACATTCATGGGGCCAGAAGGTGATCAGGTTCTATGATCCGGATGGTAATCTAATCGAAGTCGGTACCCCGATGTGATAGTTGAGTTATTGTTCAGGAGACTGGGAAATGGATGTAAAAGTACATAAAATCGATGATAAAACATGGTGCTTTGAGGAACCGGGAGTACGCTTCTTTCTGCTAGTCGGCAGCCGGAAAGCCTTATTGATAGACAGTGGAATGGAGACTCACAACGCGAAGAAAATTGCGGAACGCACACTGGCGGAAGCATTTTCGGATAGACAGGAACCATTGCAAATTGAACTGTTAAATACTCATGCGGATCCGGATCATTGTGGAAGCAATGAGGAGTTTGAAACATTTTACATGTCCAAAAAGGATCAAGGTCAGTATCGAATGAGACATGGAGATCATGTATGCACGATCCATAATCTGGAGGATGGTATGCAGATTGATCTCGGCGAAAGAATGTTGGAAGTAATTGCTCTTCCAGGACATACACCAGGGAGCATTGCCGTGCTGGATAAGGCTTCAGGGAATCTCTTTAGCGGTGACCCGGTTCAGCAGGATAGTGATATCTTTATGTTCGGTCCTGCCAGAAATATGCCGGTATATATTGAAAGCTTGAAGAAGCTGGAAGGGCTTTCGGAGAGTTTTGGGAAGATATATCCATCCCACGGAATCTGTCCGCTGACAGTTGAGGTGATTGGACCATTGATCGAAAGCGCGAAGCAGGTACTTGCTGGTGAGCTTTCCGGTGAACCGATGGAATTTCATGGCAACAAAATCAGTAGGATAGACTGCGGTAAGGTTGCATTTCTGGTGTATAGACCGTGAGAAAAGAACAAATGAAGGGAATGATACCCCATGGCAAGCATGGATCAGAAGCTCCGTACCTTACGCCTGATGGAAATCCTTCTAGAACGCACCGATGAGAATCATATGCTGAACGCATCGGAATTATGCAAGATTCTGGATCAGGAGTACGGGATTAGTACGGACCGAAGAACGATATACACAGAGGTGGAGATCCTTGATAAATTTGGATTAGATATCCAGCAGAAGAAGGGAAAGAATCCCGGCTATTACATTGGTGCCAGAGATTTTGAACTGCCGGAGTTGAAGCTGCTGGTGGATGCAGTCCAGTCTTCCAAGTTTATCACGGAGAAGAAATCAAAAGAACTGATACAGAAACTAGAGAAGCTTTGCTCTAAGACCGATGCAGCAATGCTTTCCAAATATGTCTTCATTGTCAATCGTCCGAAGACGGAGAATGAGACAGTATATTACAATGTGGATTACATCCATTCAGCAATCTACGAGAACAAGGAGATCACCTTCCAGTATGGAGAGTGGACTGTTCAGAAGGAACTGAAGCTGAAGAAGGATGGTGCCTTTTATGTTGTTAGCCCATGGGCGCTGACTTGGGATGATGAGAATTATTATCTGGTGGCCTATGATGCGGCCGCCGGCATTATCAAGCATTATCGTGTTGATAAGATGCAGCATACAGAGATTCTGGAAACGGAACGTAAAGGGGAAGAATCTTTCAAGGATTTTGATCTGGCTTCCTTTGCGAAGAAGACCTTCGGAATGTATGGCGGTATTGATGAGGAAGTAACGCTGGAATGCAAGAACGGTCTTGCCGGAGTGGTGATTGATCGTTTTGGTCATGATGTATGGCTGATCCCGCAGGGGAATGATCATTTCAAGACTAGGGTGCTGGTGTCTGTAAGTCCACAGTTTTTCGGCTGGGTAACCGGTATTGGCTCCGGTATGAAGATCACCGGACCGGAAAATGTGAAACAGCAGTACAGGGAATATATGCAGGACATACTGCAGAACTACTAGACGGCCCGTCGCGTTGTTTGGCTGTCGGGATTTTTGCACATTGCTTTGTGCTACATTTTAGGGGTAGACGGAAAAGTCTCTAATAATATGTGGGATGGTGATGTGCTATGAAAGAATTGAAGAATTGTCTTAGGGAAATTCGTGTCAAGAACGAACTGACTCAGGAGGAACTCGCTGAGAAGGTTGGTAGCTGTAGGGATAACATCAGCAGACTGGAAAGGAATAAGTTCAAGAATCCAACGTACCAGCTCCTGTATGAGATCGCGGGCTATTTTGAGAAGCCGGTTGAGGCCATCTTCTGGTACGAGGATCTGTAATAAGGCAGAAAAGAAAGCAGACTGATGGATGCAGTGGTGATCGAGTAGACCATGCTGCAGGCGCCAGTCCTTATTATTTTGCGTTTATCCGACGACTTTCCCGAATACTTTGAAGCACATTCCCGGTTCGACGTGGATCGGAGCATATTTTTTATTTAAGGAGATCAGTTCAATACCTGTTTCAGAACGGTGGAATTTCTTTACATAGGATTCTCCGTCCAGGTAGAAGATGCCGATTTCTCCTTCGTCCAGGGATTCCTGCTCGTGGATCCAGATGACCTGGCGATCAGAGTAGAGTGGTTCCATGCTGTCGCCGCTGACTCTTATGCCGAAGTCTGCATTTAGAGATACTTCATCACCTACTTCGATTTCTGTGAAGAGATCGGAGTCCAGGAGCTGGCCGGTTCCGGCGGATACCGGAAGATCGAAGAAGCGCAGGATGCGTGGCTCTGTCATGTAGACCGGCTCTTCGCGGCCATACATGCCGCTCTTGATCAGAAGGTTCATATATTCCAGAGTTTTCTGCTGGCCCTCACGATTGAGCTGGGCGTAAAGATTATTTTCAATAGCGACACCGAAGGTTTCATTGATATCTTCAATTTCCAGCACCTCGCAGAGGGTGAAGAATTGCTGAACATTTGGCGAGTTGACGTTCTGCTCCCATTTGCTGATAGAATTCGGTTTTATATCCAGGCCCTTCTTATGTAACAATGCTGCTAATTGCGGCTGAGAGAGCTTTTTCTCTTTTCTTTTTGCTGCAATTGTCTGTCCAAAATTTCTATATCTCATGTATTTCCACCTCCAAGGGTCTATGTTTCCTATATACGACTATACACTAGCATTTCCTGAAAAGCAAGAAAAAGGGATTTGAAATCCTTAGATGCGGCAGATGTGCTACTTTATAAGGATGTAAAAGCAATATATAATACTGTCATACGAAACGAACATACATTCGAACAGGATGAATATGCAGATAATCCCACTATGCATATTTGATTGGTTCCGGGAATGATTAACAACAGGTCAAAGGATGTGAACTTGGATGGAATCTTTGAAGGTATTTGTGAAGGTCATGGCAGAATTCGATACGGATGGAACGATGCTGCCGGTATCTTTTGTCTGGGAGGATGGCACGAGATACGAGATTGACCGGGTAAAGGGTAAGGAGCGATGCGCCAGCCGCCGGGCCGGAGGTACAGGAATCATGTACACGGTGGTGGTAGGTGGAAAGGATTGCCATTTATTCTTCGAGTTTGATAAATGGTTTATGGAACGCAAAACTGCATAATTTGAAAATGAGAATAATATCTGCAGGGGAGCTGACCTTTTCCCTTTTGCACCCCGCAGATTGTCATAAGGTGCATAAGCATGTGAGTCAGCACAGGACATATCCCACTTTCAGTCCTGAATATGTCAGTACCTGCAATGAAGCTAGATATTGTGCTTCCCATTCAAAATCACGGGGAAGTAGGAGTAGAACCATCAAGATTGGTTCAAAACGATTGAGGAGATTTTGATAGATGACAGAAAGAGACTATGCCATTAGATCTTTTAAAGAGATTACATTGAATGCAAGGAGACATACCGAGCAGTGTATGGATCTCCATTGTGAAAAGATGAAAACACTGATGAGTGATTACCAGGATCTGATCCTGGAGAACCAGTTGGTATTGGAGGAGTTGGAGCAGGAATGCCAGGAGATGATCAATGAAAATATGGCTTATGTGCTTCAGTACATGGATGCTTACGATTACCGCATGAACATCGGACACCTGAAGAAGGAAATGAACAACGTGGTCATGATCTATGGCTTGTGCGATATGGTTCACAGAGCGATGACGCTGGTGAAGTATTTCACGCCGAACTTCGGAGAGGAATATTATGAGGTGCTCTGCGGATGCTACTGCAGAAGCAGAAAGGCTGCGGATGTAGATATCATGATCGAGCTTGGCATGAGCAAGGCAACATTTTACAGGAAGAAGAAGGCAGCGCTGAGATATCTGGGCTACTATTTTTTTGAGATTGTGGTGCCGCAGTCAAGAAGAAAGAGGTATAAACCATCGTTTCCGGAGGAAGAAGAATTTTAGCAAATGCGTAGAGCATGTATCAGAGTATTATGCAAGCCGGCAGGATATAGATTCGGATCCCCCGGCGATTCTACTACGTGTTGAATGACAGTACCATTTCCTGAGAGTATGATTAAGATGGAGGGAATTGCAAGATGATTTATATTACAGGCGACTGCCACGGGAATTTTGAGCGGTTCAATCCCAGCATATTCCCTGAGCAGAAGGAAATGACGAAAGAGGACTTTGTAATCATCTGTGGAGATTTTGGCGGTGTGTGGCATAAAGATGAGGAAAGTCCGGAAGAGATGATGGTCCTGGATTGGCTGGAATCCAGACCATTTACCATATTGTTTGTGTGTGGCAATCATGAAAACTTTGACCGATTATATGAGTATCCGGAAGAGCATTGGCATGGAGGCAAGGTTCATAAGATTCGGGAATCTGTACTGCATTTGATGAGAGGACAGGTATTTGAGATTTCCGGAAAATCCATTTTCGCTTTTGGAGGAGCCAGCAGCCATGATATTCAAGGTGGGATTTTGGAACCGGATGATCAGGATTTTGAAAGAAAATATGCTATTGCTTGCAAAGGAATATACCCATTCCGTGTGAATCATTATAGCTGGTGGAAGCAGGAACTTCCATCGGAAGAAGAGATGGAGGAAGGCCGTAAGAATCTTCAGGAGCATAACAATAAAGTTGATTTTATTGTAACCCATTGTTGTTCCTCAAGTACTCAGGCTATTCTTGGTAACGGACTTTATTCCGGGAATTATTTGAATGTGTATCTGGAGGAAATCAGACAGAAGTGTACATTTAAGAAATGGTTTTTCGGCCATTATCATGATAATCGTAATGTGAATGCAGAGGAGATATTGCTCTGGGAGCAGATTATTAGAATTGGGTAGGTGAAATAGATATGGAGAAGAGAAAATTAGCATCGGTGCAGTATGTGCATCATATTACACCGATTGAAGGGGCAGATAGAATTGAATGTGTACATGTCCTTGGGTGGCAGTGTGTTGCCAATAAGGGAAAGTTTCAGGTGGGAGATCACTGTGTTTACTTTGAGGTGGACTCTTTTCTGCCGATTTGCGAAAGATTTGAATTTTTAAGAAGTAGTAGCTTTAAGAAGTCGGAGATTCTGGGTGAAGGCTTCCGTTTAAAAACACTGAAGTTCAGAGGCCAGATTTCTCAGGGGCTTGTTCAGCCACTGTCGATTTTATCGGAAGGAGATTACGAACTGGGAACAGATGTTACAGAGCTTTTGGGCGTTCGTAAATGGGAGATTGAAGAGAGGGTAACCAGCAGTGGTACAGTGATTGGTGATTTCCCTTATGGTATTACAAAGACAGATGAACTGAGGGTGCAGTCTTACTCAGAATTGAATAATGAATTCAAAGCAGTTCCGGCGTACTATATCAGTACCAAGATGGATGGAACCAGTGTGACCATGTACTGGAAGGATGGTAAGTTTGGTGTATGCGGCCGTAACTATGAATATGAGGATAATGATAAATGCGCTATGTGGAAGTATGCCCATGAGCATAAGATTGAAGAACATTTACGAGAAAATGATGTTCCGGATGTTGCAATCCAGGGCGAATTCTGCGGGGCAGGTATTCAGAAGAACAGGCTGAAGCTTGTAAAACCTGAGTGGTATGTGTTTACTGTTGTGAATATGGAAAACGGACGCAGATATCCGTTGGCGGATATGCAGACGCTGTGTGAGAAACTCGGTCTTAAGATGGTTTCTGTTGAGGAGCAGGGCGAAGCCTTCCCTTACAATTCTGTGGAGGAATTGCTTGAAAGAGCAAAGGGAAAATATTCGTCCGGCATGAATAAGGAAGGTATTGTCATCAGACCGGTGGAGCCGGTGTATTCAAGAACGATTGAGGGACCGTTATCCATGAAGGTGCTGAATAACGATTATCTGCTGAAGGAATGATAAACTTCGATATGATGTGGGCGTTGATGCAAATCAGTTTTGCCCTGTATCGGTGAAACAGATAATAAAGTTTTTTGACAGGAGATGATTGAGTGATTTTGACGTTATATGAACCCTTCCGCCACTGGTCGGAAACCGGTTCGGTATATATTCTCTCAGATCCACACTTTGGTGATGAGGACTGTAAACTGATGAATCCCGGCTGGATTGAGCCGGAAGAACAGGTGGCCAGGATCAATGCACTTGTTCTTGCAAGAGATACGTTTGTCTGTCTTGGTGATGTTGGGGATGCATCCTATGTAAAACAGATTAAGACCAGGAAAAAGGTTTTGCTTCTTGGCAATCATGATAAGAAGAAGGACTATAAGGAAGTATTCGATGAAATCTACGATGGACCGCTGATGATTGCAGAGAAGATTCTTTTATCACATGAACCGGTGTATGGTCTGCCGTGGTGCCTGAATATCCATGGTCACGACCACAGCAATATTGAGCCATATCAGGAAGGCTGCAAGCATCTGAACCTTGCGGCTAATGTATGTGATTATACGCCGGTTAATCTCGGCAAGCTGATCAAGAGCGGTATTTTAGCAGATATCACGAGCATTCATCGAATGACAATCGATCGTGCGACCGAGAAGAAGGAGAAGTGGTCGGATTCCGGCACTATAAATCAATGAGAATGATGAGGAAGGTGAACCACCATGAACGTAAAATATCCAACAATTGATAAGGAAGGGACGGGACAGAGAATTCGTTATTTGATGACAAAATGCGGATTGTCTGTAACCGATGTTCAGAAGTTTTTAGGACTGTCCACCTTCCAGGCCGTGTATCATTGGATGAATGGTCGTAGTTTACCAACGATAGATAATATTTATGCGCTGAGTGAATTGTTTCGGGTTCCGATAGATGACATTATCTGCGGAAATCGAAGCTATCAGCCGGATAGCAGATATTATCGGTTGTTTGTGTATATGGAAAGGTTGCAATGCTGTCTTGCCAGTTGATAATAATGAATTCCCTTGAAAGTCGGGTAGTTGAATCATAGCGATTTAGCTATCCGGCTTTTTCTATGCGACGACACAGAGTCTCACCAACTTGATACTTTTCGGCCCTCTGATGATACTTTTACCCTTGTATTTGAGACACCCGTGATACTTCCGACTGATACAATGATTATGCTGGAAATAAAAGAACAGCAGGACAATTAAATATAATTTTACAAAGCTCTATTGGGTTTAATCGCCCGATAGGGCTTTTTCTTTTGTGCTGAAAACTTGATTTCCAGCCAAAGCCACGGGTCTGCCCAGACCGCGTGCTTGGAAAGGAAATCAAGCATGATCAGACGTATCAACAAACCACGTGCACCTCCGCCTCCGGATTTGAAACACGAAAACAAGATTTCAAATTCAGGAGGAAATGAAGATGTACGTACAGCATCCATATAAGTTCGAAGGAAAGTATTTTGCAAAGATTGACGGAGTATTTTATGAGATCTCCAAGGAAGTGGCGATGGCTATGTTCGCCGAGTATAGAAATGAGATTTACCGCAGCCGCAAATGGGCACCGGATAATTCGCCAGATAATATCTAGATTGAGGAGCTTCAGGATCTGAAGAACGATGGCGAGAAGACAGAGGCAGCAGATAAGAAGAGTAAGAAGAGAAAGCGTCAGACGAAGTACACGGAGATTCTTGATTGCGTGTTCAGTGAAAATGCCGACGGCCTCTCTGGTGGAGACCTGGTAGATGAGAATCAGCCAAGCCTGGAAGAGATGATGATTAAGGAGGAGGAAAGCAGAATTCTTCATGAGAATATCAGAAAGCTCACTGAGGAAGAACAGTTTATTATCAGGTCCATCTATTTCGATGGTATGAAGCAGAAGGACGTGGCCAAGGAGCTTGGCGTTACCAAGGGTGCCCTCAGACAGAGACTGGCCAATATTCTCCGGAAAATGCGCACCATGTACATCTGGGAGTAATCTCTCAAACTTTTTTGCTTCGACGCCTAAACTTTTTCTGCGTTTTTTGTATTTAGAAAGAGAAAAGGGAAAGCCCTTAATAATACAGAAAGCGAGAAGTCAGATATGGACAAGAGATGTTATTCCGTAGCGGAGCTGCAGGAGATTTTAGGCGTCAGCAGACAGTGTATCTATGAGCTGCTCAAGAAGAAGGAATTCAGCTGGGTGATGATCGGCGGCAAGTACCGCATTTCCAAGAAGAGCTTCGATGAGTGGTTGGATCAGAATTAACAGAGGAAGTCGTTAGGGTGTTTTGTCGCAGCAGATGTGACATCCTAACGCTTTTTCTGCAGATAAGATATCTTATTACCAAGGAGGTGCCGCAGGTGTATTACAACCCATTAACGAAGGAAGAAAAATATCAGGAGCTGGTGAAGGAGATTGAGAGCCAGAGTGAATATAAGAAGCTGCCGTCTCCGGAGAAGAAGTATATGTCGGTGCCGGAGATGGGACGGCTCTTGGGGCTGAAGAAGACAGACCGTTACTGGCTGGTGCACAAGAATTTTTTCAAGACGGAAACCATCATGGGAAAGATGCGTGTGGAACTGGAGAGCTTTGAGAAATGGTATGCCAATCAGGTGAAATACCACAAGATCACCGGCGAGGAGCCGGGCCTGGAACTGAAGCAGAGATCCTATTCCGTGCAGGAGATTGCCCAGATGCTGCAGGTCTCTGAGAGTGTGGTCTATGACGAGATGAATAAGGCCGGCGTGGAGTATGAGCTGGTGGATTATTAGAGGCGTTACCCCAAGGAAGCATTTGACGAGTGGTATCAGAAGCAGGACAAGTTTCGTCATGAGGAGGACCGGGAGAAGGTCCAGGATATTGTGGACCAGACCATGAGAATGCCTGAGATGGCCAGGCATCTGGGGATTACAAGATCGCAGGTGTATCATCTTTTAAATACTTCCAATATTCTGAAAACCATCGTGCTGGATAATCAGAAACGTGTTACCAAGGAAAGCTTTTATCAATGGTACGCCAGTCAGGACAAATATCATATCGTATCGGAGCAGGATCCTGAAAGTGTGAAGAAGGAGGAGGGACGTACCATTGAAGCGCACCGAAGAAAGGTCCTGGATCGTGACAGCCATGGCAAATACATCGGTAACGATGAATACCTGACTATGCAGGAGGCGGCTATCCTGGCGGGGACGGAACCTTGCACCATACATAAGTGGATCAAAAAAGGAAAAGTCATGGCAATTCAAAGCAGCCATACAGTCCGGATTCCAAGAAAGAGTTTTGAGGATTGGCTGCAGTACAAAAAGAAAAAGGAGGATCAACATGGCATCGATCGTAGAGAGAAGAAGCAGATTTTGCGTCGTATACAGTTATAAGGATAAGACGGGAAAACGCAGACAGAAATGGGAAACCTACAAGACCATGCAGGAGGCGAAGAAGAGAAAGAGGGAGATTGAGTACCGATCAGATTCGGGGGAAATGATCATTCCTCATTGTAAGACGGTGAAGGATCTGCTGGATGAGTATGTGGCTTTATACGGAAAGGAAGCATGGGCTCTGTCCACCTATTCTTCCAATGTGAGTATGATCAACAATTACATTATCTCGATCATCGGTGGAGACAAGCTGGAGAATGTCAATACCCGCTTCATCGAGAAGTACTATCAGCGGCTTCTCAGGACGCCGGCAGTGATCAATCCTGCAACCGGCAAGCGTCAGTCGGAATATGTTTCACCATCAACTATCCGCGATATTCATAAGCTCCTTCGCAACTGCTTCCAACAGGCTGTGAAGTGGGAGCTGATGGCGAAGAACCCGGTGGTTTATGCGACCGTTCCGAAATATAAGAGTGCGAAACGTGAAATCTGGACCGCGGAAACCTTGATGTATGCGTTGGAGGTATGCGATGACGATCGACTGAAGCTGGCCCTGAACTTAGCATTTTCGTGCTCTCTCCGTATGGGAGAGATGCTTGGCTTGACCTGGGATTGCGTCGATATCTCAGAGGAAGCGATTGCGGAGGGCCGTGCTTATATCTATGTTGATAAAGAAGTACAGCGTGTGGATAAGGCTGCTATTCAGGAGCTTCACGGCAAGGATGTGATCCTGGTATTTCTGGAGGAGAGCAAGAGGAACAAGACGGTCCGTGTGCTGAAGTTGCCGAAGACCGAGAGCAGTATCCGTAAGGTATTCCTTCCGAAGTCAGTGGCAGAGATGCTGGTGGAATGGAAGAAGGGTCAGGATAAGATCAAGGAGACGCTGGGTGATGAGTACATGAACTATAACCTGGTTATGGCAACGCCGTTTGGCTTTTCGGTGGGAACTTCCGCTATCCGCAAGGCCTTAAATGATCTGATCAAGGAACATGATCTGCCACCGGTAGTATTCCACAGTCTCCGTCACACCAGTGTTACCTATAAGCTGAAGCTGAACGGCGGTGACATCAAGGCCGTCCAGGGCGACTCCGGACATTCCCAGATCAATATGGTTACAGATGTGTATTCGCACATTATCGATGACGACCGCAGGAAGAATGCGGAGCTCTTTGAGCAGGCCTTCTATGAGAAGAAGGATCTGGATCCGAGCATGCATGCCAATGCGAGCGGGAAGACGGTAGAGCTGCCTTCGACAGTGGATGCAGAGATGCTGGCGAAGGTATTGTCTAATTCGGAAATGGCGGCACTTCTGACTACATTGGCCAAGTCGCTGGAAGGAAAGTAAGGGATAAGTGCTCTCTTTATAAAGATATTCAAATGGTGGCCAAGATGGCGACCATTAAAAGCTGAAAATTCTTCCGGGACATTGTTGCATCATAGGAAAAGGCATGATATGAATATCTTACCAATACCAAGTGACAGGCGAAGTCGCCTGTGCGATGGAAGTTTTGACCACCGAAACAGTTGCTCTGACAGCCAATAGGCCAGGTGTCCGTGAAGTGGCAAAGTAGCACACCTGATGACAAAAAGGCATCCCATCGGCGCAAATTTCATGTACACAATGCGTCAGTAATGGGGTATAATATAAGAACAGAGATCAAATACGGATCAATAATTGAATAGAGTTATCAATTCCGCAAAGTACGGAATCGGTAGCCGATGAATCTGTTGACGCCGTGTTGAACTCTCAAAAATGCTAGATTGGAAATTCGGTACTGACAACTATATTAGCCAGTGCCAACAAAATGCCAACATTTAAGCCTGAAACGGGGGTTTTCCGGGACGATATAGAAGCTGACAGCGAAGTGTCCACGAGAGCTAAAAAAGCCCGTAAATAAAGGATTTTCAGAGACAATTCAAGACAGACATAAACCAGGAGCAAGGTACCGAGTGCCTTGCTCCTAAGCGGTAGGTCGTGGGTTCGAATCCCGTCGGGAACGTCAAAAATAACGCCGAAAATCTTGTTCTTTCAAGGCTTTCGGCGTTTTCTATTATTTTTTCATCAGTCCAATACCGGCATTCCAGGCAGTTGCAACTTTTTCTCCAGTGGAGTAGTAGCCATTTTGAAATTGATCAAACATTAGTGCATGAAGTTTTTTCGGATCGACCTTACCATTTTCAGAAAGCACGGCTTCTTCTGCCTTGACATTTACAATTTTTCCAACGATTCCGGACACATGCTCTGTTTCCAGAAATTCCAGTAACTCACATTCCATAACAACAGGGAATTCCTCAATAATCGGAGCATTTACTTTGTCGCTCTTTACAGCATGGTAACCGGTACGTTCGAATTTATCATTAATTTTGTTTCCAGAAGCGATACCAAAGAAATCTGCAACATCTACATGGGTTTCATCAGCCAAAGCTACAGTAAAAGCTTTACTTTTCTGAATGTTTAGCCAAGTCTTTTTACCTTCTCCGATAAACAGAATGATTTTATCCATATCGCAAATCTGTCCCCAGGCTACATTCATTACATTTACTTTTTCGTTTTCGTCATATGCAGCTACCATCAGAACCGGCATTGGATAGACAGCTGGAACGACACCAATATTTTTTTTCATATTGTAGATACCTCCGTATAATGATTTGATTGCATTTTTTTATGAATCTGCTTATAATTATATTAATATTAAGAAAAAATAACAAGTACCATCTTTTGGGTTAGGTACTTACTTTGGAGAAAGTATATGATAAAAAATTATATTGAAAATGCGAATTTTGAAGATACAGGATTCAGTTATACATTATCTCTGATTTCGGGTAAATATAAAATGGTTATTCTTTATTGCCTAATGGAATATCAGACGGTACGTTTTAATGAACTGCAGCGATATTTGAAGAAGATTTCGGATAAAACGCTGAGTCAAAATTTGAAGGAACTGGAAAATGATGATTTGATTCACAGAGAGGTATACCCACAGATTCCACCAAAGGTTGAGTATTCTTTAACAAAGAGAGGTGTATCACTCATGAAGGTTTTGGATCAATTATGCGTATGGGGTGAAGAGAACCGGAGATGAAATCATTCAGAAAAACGAAATGGACCATTAAAGGATAGCAACAGTGAGTTGCTTGGTTTCTTGAAACAAAGATGGTATTATATTTACGAGGTGATGATTTATATGGAAACAAAGGATGTTATATTTGAACTCCGAACCAAAACCGGATTATCTCAAGAAGAGCTTGCAGAAAAACTCTATGTCACTCGGCAGGCTGTATCTCGTTGGGAAACTGGTGAAACCGTGCCAAATACGGAAACTCTGAAACTGTTATCAAAGCTGTTTGATGTTTCTATCAATACCCTGTTAGGTTCTCCACGGAAGTTGATTTGTCAATGCTGTGGTATGCCTCTTGATGATTCTTCTATTAGCAAAGAGATTGACGGTACATTCAACGAGGAATACTGCAAGTGGTGTTATACTGACGGAAAATTTGTTTACACAAACCTTGAGGAATTAACGGATTTCCTTGTAGGCCATATGTCAAATGAAAATTGGCCTCCTGAGCAGGCACGAGCTTTTTTTGAAACACAGTTACCACAGCTTAAGTACTGGCAGAAACCAAAGGAATAAATCGGACTTTCAAATAGAATGACAATTTCAAATGCACCGAAAAGTAAAAATCAGAGATATATAAAAAGGTAAAATAGTTGATAATGATGGAGCTGATGATTATGCGTATTAACGCAGAAAATCAGCTCTATATTTTTATGAAAAATCTCATTGACAAATAGTAAGCGTTATGTATAATAAGCAGTGTATGGTGTTTAGTTTTACTAAACTTTAAGATTATTTTTATGACTACAAATACAGCAGTCGATTTGCTGTAGGAGGCTAACATGGATATTGGACGAAAATTGAAGGATCTGCGTGTGAAAAAAGGACTTACCCAGGAGGAGCTGGCTGACCGGGCGGAGTTGACCAAGGGATTTATTTCCCAGCTGGAACGAAACTTGACGTCGCCGTCGATTGCCACTTTAATGGATATTCTTCAATGTCTGGGAACAAATATCGGTGATTTTTTCAATGAAGAGACGGAAGAGCAGGTAGTATTCTCAAAGGGAGACTATTTTGAAAAACTAGATGGTGAGTTGAAAAATAAGATTCAATGGATTATTCCTAACGCGCAGAAAAATGTGATGGAACCGATTCTTTTGACGCTGGAACCCGGAGGTTCCACCTATCCCGATAATCCTCATGAGGGAGAAGAATTTGGATATGTGCTTAAAGGTTCGGCCAAACTGCATATCGGGAATAATGTCTATAAGATAAAAAGCGGTGAATCTTTTTATTTCCTGCCGGAGAAACAGCATTATCTGGAATCGCGGCATGGAGTGACAGTACTCTGGGTGAGTTCCCCGCCTAGCTTTTAATATTTTTTGGTACTTAGGAGGAAAAAAAGTTGAGCAAAAAGCCATTGATCGACCTGGTGAATATTACCAAATCCTTTGATGACACCTGTGTTCTGGATGATCTGAACTTGTCTATCAAAGAAAATGAATTTTTAACATTACTTGGACCTTCGGGATGCGGAAAGACAACAACGCTGCGAATTCTGGGCGGTTTTGTAACGCCGGATAAGGGCAGTGTCATTTTTGACGGGCAGGATATCACTCAGGTACCTCCGAATAAGAGGAATCTGAATACAGTGTTCCAGAAATATGCTCTGTTTCCACATATGAATATTGAGGAGAATATTGCTTTTGGGTTAAAGATCAGTCATAAGCCAAAGACTTATATTAAAGATAAGATTAAATATGCTTTGAAACTGGTAAATCTCCAGGGATATGAAAAGCGTATGCCGTCCTATCTGTCCGGCGGCCAGCAGCAGCGGATCGCCATTGCCCGTGCCATTGTCAATGAGCCAAAAGTGCTTCTTCTGGATGAGCCTTTGGGAGCCTTGGATTTAAAACTGCGTCAGGACATGCAGTATGAGCTGATCCGGTTAAAAAATGAGCTTGGAATTACCTTTGTTTATGTAACCCATGATCAGGAGGAGGCTCTGACCATGTCGGATACGGTGGTTGTTATGAATCAGGGATATATTCAGCAGATGGGAACGCCGGAGGATATTTATAATGAACCGGAAAATGCCTTCGTGGCTGACTTTATTGGTGACAGTAATATTATCGATGGCTTAATGGTCCGGGATGAATTGGTTGAGATTCTCGGGGTGAAGTTTGCCTGCGTGGATAAGGGCTTTGGAAATTATAAACCGGTGGATGTGGTCATCCGGCCGGAGGATATTATCCTTGGGAATCCGGGTGAGGGCTCCATGGATGGTGTAGTGAGCCATTTGATCTTTAAGGGCGTTCACTATGAGATGGAAGTTATGGCAAATGGTTTCGAGTGGCTGGTGCAGAGTACGGTGGCTCATGCAGTGGGCACTCCGGTAAGCCTTCGGGTAGACCCGTTTAATATTCAGATTATGAATAAACCGGAATCCGAAGATGAGAAAGCTGTGGCATTGGATGAATAAACGGAAACTTTTGACAGGTCCTTACCTGTTATGGGCGGTTGGATTTATTATATTGCCCTTATTGATGATTATCTATTATGGCCTGACATCTTCAGACGGCGGATTTACCCTTGAAAATCTTCTGGCTATCGGGGACCCGATTCATTATAAAGCGTTGGGCCAGTCATTGTTGATTGCCTTTGGCAGCACCTGTATAAGTCTGATTATTGCTTATCCATTAGCCTATATATTAAGCAAAAATCAGGGCAGCAAGAAGGGCATTATCATTATGCTTTTTATTCTGCCAATGTGGATTAATTTTCTGCTTCGTGTTCTGGCATTGCAGATGATTTTGGCAAATACCGGTATTTTAAATGGAATATTGAACTTTTTCGGATTGCCATCCCAGCATCTGCTTTATACCCGCACGGCGATTCTCATTGGAATGACTTATGATTATTTGCCGTTTATGATTCTGCCGATTTACAATGCCATGTGTAAGATAGACAGGGATCTGATTCATGCGGCGGCAGACCTGGGTGCCGGAAATAAGCTGATTTTTAGAAAGATTATTCTGCCGTTGTCCATGCCTGGTGTGATCAGCGGAATCATTATGGTGTTCGTGCCGAGTATTTCTGAATTTGCGATTGCAGATATTTTGGGCGGTTCAAAGATACTGCTCATCGGAAATGTCATTGAACAGGAGTTTTCTTTGACTAACAATTGGCATCTGGGCTCCGGACTCTCGATTGTGCTGATGGTATTTATTTTCATTAGTATGGCGGTAATGAATAAAAACGATGCCGAAGGGGAGGGACAGATGATATGGTAAAACGATGGATTGAAAAATTCTATGTGGGACTTGTCCTTTTTATGCTGTATGCACCGATTGCGATTCTTATCGTCTGCTCATTTAATGCCTCAAAATCCCGTCGTGTATGGGGCGGATTTACCTTTCAGTGGTATATTGAATTGTTCCAGGATGAAGCGGTCATTGAAGCTGTTCGTACATCATTAATGCTGACAACGGTGGCGGCTGTTGTCGCTGTTTTGCTTGGAACATTGGCCAGTATCGGAATTACGGTTATGGGCCAGAAAAAACAGCAGGTGATTATGACTGTTACTAATATTCCGATGCTGAATGCGGATGTGGTTACCGGTATTGCTATTATGCTTCTTTTCGGACGGTTCTGGAATCTGGGATATTTTTCTATGCTGGCTGCTCATATTACATTGGGAGTTCCTTATGTAATTTTAAATGTTATGCCGAAGCTTCAGCAGACAAGTGTGAGTACCTATGAGGCAGCTCTGGATCTGGGCGCTTCACCGGTCTATGCGTTTATTAAGATTGTTCTGCCGGATATTATGCCTGGAATTTTTTCTGGATTTCTGTTGGCATTTACCATTTCACTGGACGATTTTGTGATTACTTATTTTACAAAGGGCGCCGGAATGAATACCATTTCCACCATGATCTATCAGCAGGTGCGCCGTGGTATTAATCCGAAAATGTATGCGCTGTCCACAATTTTATTCCTGTTGATTTTGCTTGTGCTCTGGGTTGCCAACCGGATATCGGCGAGACAAGTTCAGGAAACACGGGGATAGAAGGGAGAACACAGTGAAAAAGTTTAAAGTATATCTATGTTTGTTGGTGGCCAGCGGAGTACTTTTGGGAGGCTGCGGCGGTTCGGAGACTGAAAATGTAACCGATTCGGGAAATACGCTGGTTGTGTTTAACTATGGCGATTATATTGATTTTACCACCATTGAGATGTTTGAAAAGGAAACAGGGATTCGTGTGGAGTATGAGCAGTATGTGACTCCGGAGGATATGTATACAAAGTATCAGTCCGGGAATATTCCTTATGATTTAATCTGTACCTCGGATTATATGGTGGAAAAAATGATCCGCAATGGGGAAGCAAAAAAAATAGATACGGATTCTATGGAATATTATGATAATCTGGACCCGACTTACCTGGAGTTTTGCCAGGCCTTTGATGCGGAGAATGAATATGCAGTTCCTTATTTCTGGGGAACGGTGGGAATTCTCTATAATACGGAGCTGGTAGATGAGGAAGTCGACAGTTGGGATATTCTCTGGAATGAGAAATATGAGAACCAGATTATCATGGAAAACAGTATGCGGGATGCTTTTGAGGTTCCTTTAAAATGGAAGGGTAAGTCGTTAAATACGACGGATGAAGAGGAACTTCGGGAAGCCCAGGCCATGCTCATGGACCAGAAAAAATTGGTGATGGCCTATATGGTGGATGAGTCGAGGGATGCTATGATTGCCGGCGATGCGGCTTTAGCTGTAATTTATTCCGGTGATGCAACGGCGGCCATGGAAGCTAATGAAAATCTGGATTATGTGGTGCCGGAGGAAGGTTCAAATATATGGTTTGACTGTTGGATGATTCCTGATTCCTGTAAGCATCAGGAAAATGCCCAGAAATTTATCGATTTTATGAATCGGGAGGATATTGCCCGGATAAACTTTGATTATGTGTATTACGGTACTCCGAATAAGGCTGTCTATGACGGACTGGATGAGGAGACAAAAGAGGACTATACTATTTTCCCGGAAGATGATACACTGGAAAAGTGCGAGGTATATAAATATCTTGGTTCAGAAGCTGAGAGCTTTTATAATCAATTGTGGAAAGAATTGAAAGCATACTGAATATAGAAAAACGGCTGTATGGATATGGTTGTTCTGTGCAGCCGTTATTCATTGTGAATGGAAATATGAATGGAAAATTCACAAATAGGAGGAAAAAGTTTGGAACTGTTGGAGGAAGTTATTCAAGTATACATCGAGCGAAAAGAGTGGTTTGCAGAGCTGATTTTACAGCATATTGCTCTGTCGGCCATTGCGATTCTTTTTGCGGGGGTCATTGGACTTCTGATCGGAATGTGGATTGCCGAGCATGACCGGATTTCTCCGGTAATTTTGGGTATCGCCAATGTATTTTATACGATTCCGTCAATCTCTCTGCTGGGAATGCTGATTCCCTTCATAGGGATTGGGGATAAGACAGCGGTGGTGGCCCTGACCATTTACGGCATTATGCCGATGGTCCGAAATACTTATGCGGGAATTAAGGGGGTGGATGAAGATATTATTACAGCAGCCCGGGGAATGGGGAGTACGGATTTTCAAATTATGGTGAAAATCAAATTGCCGCTGGCCCTGGGAGTTATTATTGCAGGTATCCGGAATATGGTCGTCATGACTATTTCTGTTGCGGCCATTGCTTCATTTATTGGGGCAGGCGGTCTTGGCGTGGCAATTTACAGAGGTATTACGATTTATAATACGGCATTGACCTTCGGAGGAAGTTTTTTAATTGCATTATTGGCATTGGTCAGTGATTTACTGATTGGTTTGTTAGAAAAAAAGATTAAAAGGAAAGGAAGAATTTAATATGAAATTGCGAAAAACAGCAGCCGGATTGGCGGCGTTAATGATGATAACGGCGGTTATTACAGGATGCGGAAATAAGGCGGAAACGACAAAGGCCTCTGAAAGCGCGGCAAATGAGACTGTTCAAGAAAGCGCAGAAAGCGAAGCGGTTCAGGAGAATACGGCGGCATCGGGAGAAGCCATAAAGATTGCCACCAAACCGATGACAGAACAGTATATTCTGGGAGAAATGTTAAAGCTTGTCATTGAAGACAGCACAGATTACAGTGTGGAAATTACAAAAGGTATCGGCGGCGGTACAAGTAATATACATCCGGCGATGGAGAAGGGTGAATTTGACCTCTATCCGGAGTATACATCCAGCGGCTGGGTCATGGTTCTGAAGCATGAAGCATCAGATATCAGCGATGAGGAAATGTTTGAAAAACTGAAAGCGGAGTATGAAGAAAATTTTGATATGACATGGGTTGGTCTGTATGGATTTAATAATACCTATGCTATTGCTGTCCGTAAAGAGGCAGCGGATGAATATCAGTTAAAGACTACATCGGATCTGGCGGCTGTTGCTGACCAGCTCGTATTCGGAGGAAATCCGGATTATATTGAGCGGGAAGATGGATTTAAACTGGTATGTGAAACCTATGGTTTGGAATTTAAGGACGTTAAGGATATCGATATCGGCTTAAAGTATGGAGCTATGGAAAAGGGCGAGATTGATGTAACGAATGGCTTTACCACAGATGCACAGCTTGGCCGGGATGATGTGGTCGTACTGGAAGATGATAAAAATTTACAGGTGAATTATTTCTGTTCAACAGTTGTAAGAAAAGATGCTCTGGAAAAATATCCGGGTCTGGAAGATGCGCTTATGAAAATGGACGGCATTCTGACAGATAAAGAGATGGCCGGACTCAACTATCAGGTGGAAGTTGAAGGAAGAGATGAAGCCGATGTTGCAAAAGAATTTTTGATTTCAAAGGGAATTATTGCAGAATAATTGGGGAGAAATTCGATGGATATTATTACACTGGAACATGTGACGAAAAGTTTTGATGGTCAAAAAGTGCTGGAGGACTTTAATCTTTCCATACGGGAAGGGGAATTCCTTACCGTAATCGGCCGGTCCGGCTGCGGCAAGACGACGATGTTAAAGCTGATCAACGGGCTTTTGACACCGGATGAGGGAAAGATATGTGTCGAAGGAAATAATATTGCCGAAACAGACATTATTGCCCTCAGACGCCGGATTGGTTATGTCATTCAAAACAGAGGGTTATTTCCCCATATGACGGTGGAAAAAAATATTACCTATGTTCCTGTGATCAGTGGAAAGAAGAATAAAAAAGAGAATCATGAGCTGGCTTTGAAGCTTTTGAAGCTGGTCGGATTGGAAGAAGATAAGCTGAGGCGTTATCCGTCGGAACTGTCCGGCGGCCAGCAGCAGCGGGTAGGAATTGCCCGGGCCCTGGCGGCTGAACCGAAGATTCTCCTCATGGATGAACCTTTTGGAGCATTGGATGAGATTACCCGGCAAACCATGCAGGATGAGATTTTAAGACTTCAAAAGGAACTGAAATTGACGATTATATTTATTACCCATGATATTCGGGAAGCAATGAAATTAGGCGACCGGGTCATGGTCATGGAGGGCGGAAAGGCAGTTCAGCTCGACACGCCGGAAAATATATGTCAGGTTCCGGCCGACAGTTTTGTGTCCGATTTGATAAAATGTGTATTATAAGCTGCGGGCAGCAGACAAAAAATAAGGGATATCTGAAAAGATACCCCTTATTTTTTTATGATAATTCATGGATGAAAATGCCGCTTCGGAGTTTTGGTTCAAACCAGGTGGATTTCGGCGGCATAATACATCCAGAATCAGCAATATCCATTAAATCATCCAGAGTGGTTGGATAGAGGGCAAAAGCAACGCCATGACCTTCATTGACAAGCCGTTCCAATTCGGTCAGGCCGCGGATGCCTCCCACAAAGTCAATACGGGTGCTTGTGCGCGGATCATCGATGTTTAAAATCGGTCCCAGAAGATTATTCTGGAGAATGGATACATCCAGTTGTTCAACCGGATTTTCTTCATTAAAAGTGCCCTCTTTGAAAGTCAGACTGTACCATCTGCCGTCCAGATACATACCGGCCTGATGTTTTTTCGTGGGTTCATAGCGTCCGTTTACCGGAGCTACCTTAAAATCCTTTTCCAGTTTTTCAAGGAATTGAGCATTTGTCATACCGTTTAAATCGTGGACATACCGATTATATGGCCATATATGAAGCTGTTCATCCGGGAAAAGGACAGCCAGAAAATAATTGAATTCTTCGCTGCCGGTGTAATCCGGATGTTCTTCTCTCCGCTTCATGCCCACATGAAAGGCAGAAGCTGCCCGGTGATGGCCATCAGCAATGTACAAATAAGGAATATTGTTAAATTCTTTCTGAAATCTATGAATCGTTTTCTCATCATCTACGACCCATACGGTGTGGCGGACGCTGTCTTCTGCTGTGAAGTCATAAACTGGTTTGTAGCTGTCCATCCAGTATTTCATCGCCCGTGTGACGTTTTCCTGTGCACGGTAGGTCAAAAAAATCGGTCCGGTATTGGCATCACAGATATCCACATGGCGGATTCTGTCGGCTTCCTTGTCGGCCCGGGTCATCTCATGTTTTTTTATTGTTCCGTCGGCATAGTCGTCAATCGATACACAGCCGACAATTCCGGTCTGTACACGCCCGTACATAATTTCACGATAAATATAAAGACAAGGTTTTGAATCTTGAATGTAAATGCCGTTGGAGCGCATCTGTCTCAGGGTGTCAGCGGCTTTTTGATATACCTGATCATCATAGGGATTGACGGAGGTATCAAAATTAATTTCTGCTTTGTCCACATGCAGAAAGGAATAAGGGTTATTTCGGACAAGCCTCCGGGCTTCTTCTGTATTCATTACATCATAGGGTAATGCAGCAACCTGGCCGGCCAAAGACGGTACAGGACGGACTGCAGCAAAGGGTTTTAAAACGGCCATGATATCCTCCTTATACGTGTAGTCTTATGTGTAAAGGTAACTTCTATATTAGCACAAATAGTTACAAAACTTCAAGTATTATCAAGATAGTTTGTTAAAGAAAATGTATTAAAATTTCAAAAGTTGACGGAATTTGTAGGAAAAATGTAAGAATTATTCAGTCTTTATGACATAGACAAAAGTATATAAGATGCTATACTACGATAATATATGGGCATCGAAACGGAAAGGTGATGTATATGGGAAATACGTTGGATATGATTATTGTATGTATACTTCGGATATTTGTTCTTTTATATTTGTATCAGACAGTATATTTACTGGTTGGTCTTTTTTGCAAGCCGAAACGGTTCGTTAGTAAAGCATTTCATCGATATGCCGTATTGATATCAGCACGAAATGAGAGCGCTGTTATTGCAAACTTAATTGAAAGTATAAAGAATCAGGATTATCCGTCGGAGCTGGTAGATGTATTTGTTGTGGCGGATAACTGCACGGATGATACGGCGGCTGTTGCAAAGAAAGCGGGTGCCATTGTTTTTGAGAGGTTTAATCAGCAGCAGTTGGGGAAAGGTTATGCCCTGAATTATCTGTTGGGGATGATCAAACAGCAGTATGGACCGGATTATTACGAAGGATATTTTGTATTTGATGCAGATAATATTTTGGAAAAAGATTATATTGCCCAGATGAACACCGTATTTGATAATGGATATTCGTTGGTTACCAGTTATCGGAATTCAAAAAATTACAGTGATAACTGGATTACTTCCGGTTACGGTTTATGGTTTCTGAGAGAGGCCAGATATTTGAATAATGCCCGGATGATTCTTGGGGCAAGCTGTGTTGTATCCGGTACAGGATTTCTTGTCCATAAGGATATTGTTAAACGGAACGGTGGTTGGAATTGTTTCCTGTTGACGGAAGATATTCAGTTTTCTACGGAAAACATTATCCGGGGAGACAGGATCGGATACTGTGCCGATGCTATGTTTTATGATGAACAGCCGGTGCATTTTGTTGATTCATGGAATCAGAGACTTCGTTGGTCGAAGGGATTTTATCAGGTATTCTTCCGTTATTGGAAGGATTTGGCGAAAAAGATATTTGTGGAATTTAAGTTTTCATGTTACGACATGTTTATGACATTGCTTCCTGGACTTTTGGTAACTGTAATGATTATTTTAGCCTGTTTAGGCGTTGTGGTCGCGGAGGATACAAGTTCAAAGATCCTGATGGATTCGCTGACTTCGCTGGCTCTTTATTCTGTGATCGCGTCCTATATTTCATTTTTTGCCATGGGGCTGATCACGACGATAACCGAATGGAGGAAAATCTATTGCAGTTCGGAGAAGAAAATCTTATATTTATTTACATTTCCAATTTTTATGTTTACTTATCTGCCGATATCGATCGTGGCCGTATTTGCAAAGATTCACTGGAAACCGATTCCGCATTCGGTGGCCGTCACGGCAAATCAGATTAAAGGCCAATAATGAATTAAATTAAAAAAAGGTGTTGACAACAGAACCAATATTTGTTATATTACAACTAGAACAAGTAAAACATATAAAACAATCGAATGGAGGAATGGTTTATGTTAATGCCTAGTATTTTTAATAATAGTTTATTTGATGAGATGTTGGATTTCCCATTCGGAAGAGATTTCTTTAGTAATTCCGGACATATGCTGAATGAATATAGAACCGGGGTTATGAAAACAGATGTAAAAGAAGCCGATGGTATTTATGAAGTCGATATGGAGCTTCCGGGATATAAGAAGGAAGATGTTTCAGCAAAACTTGAAAAAGGTTATCTTACGATTACAGCTTCGAAGAATGCGGAGAATGACACAAAGGATGACGATGGCAAGTATATTCGCCGGGAACGTTATTCCGGTCAGTGTTCCAGAACCTTTTATGTTGGTGAAAATGTCCGTCAGGAAGACATTCATGCGAAATTTGAAGATGGTATTTTGAAATTAACTGTGCCGAAGACTGAGCCGGCAAAAATTGAAGAACAGAAATATATATCCATTGAAGGTTAATGGATATATCTCCCCACCTGATTCTCCGGGTATCCTGTACAGGATACCCGGTTTTTTTCGTCTTTAAAGAAATCCTCGCAGATATAAAAGACATATGATATAATAAGAAAGAATGTATCGTAGAGAGTGAGACAGTGAGTTATGGAATATGTTGTCGTGGATTTTGAATGGAATCAATCTCCATATGGTAAAAATGCTTCAAATAAACATCTTCCTTTTGAGATTATTGAAATCGGTGCGGTAAAGCTGGACGAAAACGGACAGGAGATCGACCGATTCGACGAGGTTATCAAACCGAAGGTTTATAAAAAGATGCATCATGTGACGAAGAATCTGACAGGGATAACTGAAAAGGATTTGAATCAGGGCAGGGCTTTTCCGAAGGCGCTGGTGGATTTTATGTGCTGGTGCGGTGATGATTTCATGTTTTGTACCTGGGGAAATCTGGATTTGCTTGAACTTCAGAGAAATATGAAATTTTATCATTTGGAAGATTTACTGGTTGGACCGATTAAATATTATAATGTACAAAAGCTGTTTCGTATACTTTATGATGATGAGAATAGTGCGGCATCCTTGGAATATGCTGTGGATTTCTTAAATATCCGTCGAAGAGGATGCTTTCATCGGGCAATCAATGACGCGGAATATACGGCAGAAATCTTTGCCTTGATGGATAAGCAAAAGGCAGAAAAATGGTATACGGTGGATTACTATAAAAATCCAAAAACACGTAAAGAAGAAATTAAACTCGTTTATGATACTTATTTTAAATATATATCGAAGGAATTTGCCAGCAAAGAAGCAGCCATGGCGGACCGGGAAGTGCGTACGACCCGGTGTTATAAGTGTGGCCGGCCGGCCCTAAAGCGGATTCGCTGGTTTTCAGGGAAGAGCCGGTGTTATTATTGCCTGGCGGAATGTGCGGAACACGGTTATATACGGGGAAAAATCCGCTTGAAGAAGACGGATGAGGACAAAGTGTATGTGGTAAAAACATTGCGTCAAATTGATGAAGATGGCGCAAAACAGATTGGAGCCATGAAAGAAGAAGTCCGTCAGAAGCGTCAGGAAAAACGGCACAGGGAGGGAATGCATGAAGGCTAAATTTATTATTAATCCTTCATCCGGAAAACAAAATTTTTTAAAAAGCATTGAAAGCGTCGTCGGCTGTCTTGTATTAAACCAGGTAGTCAACCAGTTAGATGTGGTTTATACAAAGCAGGAAGGAGATGCTCTTTCAGAAGCACGGGAGATAAAAAAAGGTGAGTATGATTTTGTCGTATCCGTTGGCGGTGATGGGACATTAAATGATGTGGTCAATGGTTTGATGGAAGGCGGCAGCGAGACTCCTTTGGCGGTGATCTCTGTGGGAACGGCCAATGATTTTGCCCAGTATGCCAAACCGCCTCAAACACCGGAAGCTTTCTGTAAGATGATTATGGAATTTAAAATCCGGTGCATTGATGTGGGAAAGATTAATGACCGCTATTTTATTAACCGGGTCAGCGGCGGATTTGGTTCCAATGTGGGGGATAAGGTTTCTCAGGAATCAAAGGCTGTGCTTGGAAAGCTGGCTTATTATATGGAAGGCGCTCTGGACTTTTCGAAGAAGGGCGTGGAAACCTTGAAGGTGCGGTTTGATTCGATGCAGTTTCGGGGAGAGAGGGAAGTCATCAGTTTTATGGTGTTAAATACCTGTGCCGGTTTTGGTATGTACCGGGGGCTTCCGGAAAAAGACCCGGATGATGGGACACTGGATGTTATGATCGTGAAAAAAATGGATCTGGGTCAGATGCCGGGACTGGGAATACAGGCACTGACAAAAAAGATGGTAAAGCACCCGAAAGTGCGTCATTTCAGAACCGAGCGGATTCGGATTGAATCGGCCGATGATACTGATATAGTTGTTGATTATGATGGTCAGGTTTTCGGAAAGCTTCCGGTGGAGCTTTCAGTTATCCCAAAAGCTATAAAGTTGATTATACCTTAAAAAGTGCCGCGTATTGCGGCACTTTTAGTGTAATATTTGATGATCAGCAGTCTTTCTTTTTACCGAGATTTAAAATAAACTGGCAAACCTCTTTCCATGATTTTTGGCATTGGATGCAACAACGGTCCAATCCCTTATGGTCATAACAAAGAACAGAAAATTTTTTGTTTAGATTTTTTTGATTTTTCATAATAATCCTGCCTTAAGGGAATTATTAATCAATATATGCGCCGGAGACGGTGATGGTGCGGACGGCGGAGTCAGAGCTGTGTGACGGTGGATTTACCGATGTGCTACCAGGCGGTGAATTGGATTTCCGAGGGCGGAAAATTTAGCTTCGTACTCGGTCATAACATTGCCTTCCACATAAGGACTGTGGTGCAGGTCATAGGTCACGTTGTCAAGTGTCCAGCCGGCCGTGGCCACTTCTTCAAGAGAAAAATCAAAGAGGGGCCGATTGTCTGTTTTAAAGATGACTTTACCTTCCGGGGCTAAAATCTGATGATAACGGTTCCAAAAATCCCGGTAGGTCAGACGCCGTTTGGCATGGCGGTCCTTTGGCCATGGGTCAGAAAAGTTCAGATAGATGCCATCAACTTCATGTTCGGCAAAGACATCGGTGATTTCTTCCGCATCCATACGGATAAAACGGAGATTATCGCCCTCGAAAGTTTCACATTTTTCCAGAGCCCGGACAAGGACGCTGGAGTATTTTTCAATTCCGATAAAGTTTTTATCCGGATTTCTCCGGGCCATTTCAAGGATAAACTGTCCTTTTCCCATACCGATTTCTATATAAAGAGGTTTGCTGTTTCCAAAAACCTCATTCCACTGTCCCTTTTTTTCAGTGATTTCCTGGATAACCAGGGGATTGGCTGCGATGGTTTCCCGTGAACCTTTAACGTTTCTTAAACGCATGTATGAATCAACTCCTTCTTCGTAAGAATATATCATAAAATTGACTTTTTTTCTACTTTCGTTTACTATCATAGATATATTAGTAAATATTCAGGTAAAGGAGAGTTTGATGAAACGATTATTAACCCTGATTATGATTTGTATTTTGTGTCTGGGTTCAGTCCTTTCGGTTTATGCGGAAGAGGATATTCCTGGTTATGAAGGGGAAGGAATTTCAGAAGAAGAGGAACATGGCGAGGCAGCAGAGTCGGAATCTGAAACAGAAACGGAGGCGCCTCCGGAAATCAAGCCGGACGATGAGGTTTCAACGGAAGATATTGTTTTATATTCGGAAGGCGTTGTTGTTCTGGATATGGATACGGGCGCCGTTCTCTACAGTAAAAATAAGGACAGAAAACTATATCCGGCCAGTATCACAAAAATTCTCACGGCCTATTTAGCGTGTACCCATCTGGATTTGAACGGGGAGATTACCTTTTCTAAAGAGGCTCTGGACGGCATTGATATATGGATGGATATGAATATTGGAATGGAAGAGGGCGAGATTTTATCCGTAGATCAGGCCCTGCATGCGTTGATGATGGTTTCGGCCAATGAGGTGGCCTGTGGGCTGGCTGAGGCCGTTTCCGGTTCGGTATCAGCTTTTGCAGATTTGATGAATCAGACAGCGGCATCGGTTGGATGCACAAATACCCATTTTACCAATCCGAATGGGCTTCATAATAACAATCATTATACGACTGCTTATGACATGGCACGGATTGCCCGTCTGGCCTATACGAATGAAAAATTCCGGTCTCTCATTCAGGAACCGGTATATGTCATTGAAAAGACGAATAAAAAAGAAGAACCGATTGAGCTGATTCAGCAGCATAAGATGTATATGGAGTCGGACTATACCTACGAAGGGTGCCGGGGAGGCAAGACCGGATTTACCTCGGAAGCACAAAGTACACTGGTAACTTATGCTGAGAGAAATGGTCTGCGGCTTGTATGCGTGACGATGAAGGCGGAAAATTGGCATCACTATACGGACACGATTCAGGCACTGGATTATTGCTTTAATACATATACAAAAACATCGGTGACAGACCAGACTGATTTGGCGCTGCGCCTGAAAACGGAGTATAAGGAGCTGGAAAGTGTATGGAATTTTAATCATCGGATGAGCGGATGGAATTTCTTTTTAAACTCCGGTGCATTGGTTGATGTAAAGCTTGGTGGATCTCTGGCAGACTGGACAGAAAAATTTGTTCCTGCCGAGTCGGTAGATCTTGGAATAGCACCTTATGATTTTTATACGGGACAATGTGGTTCGGTGGAATACTACGATGGTACCCGTTATATGGGAAGTGTTCCGGTGTATATGGTTTTACCAAAATTGATATCCAATGGTACACTTTCTATGAAAACAAAAATGTCGAATGCCCGCCTGATCGAGATGCTGGAAGAAAAAAATAAAACTCCAGTAACGGCGAAGGATTCTGTGGATTCGGCAGCAGGAATGCTGTATGAGCGTTTGAATCAGTTAGAAATATCTCCGATGTGGCTCGGGGCCATTGCTGTGGCTGTGATCATAGCCATGTTCTTGTTGAGTTTGCTGTGGCAGATGTTTCGGCGGAAACGCAGGCGGAAAAATTACGAACGGCTTCGGAAAAAGCGTCTGGAAGAAAAGCAGAAGAAATCTGAAAAGTAAGAAAATGGACACTTTGGAAATTTCATTCCGAGGTGTCCATTTTTTAATTTAAGGTTTTTTTCATGGAAAACTAGATTTCTGGAGGAAGGTCATCATCCTCAAGATTCATATCTTCAAATTCTTTTTTAAATGCTTCATCGACCGGAATTACAGAAGGCTGGTAGTCTTTGGTATTGCTTAAATCCGGTTCAATATGTTTCTTTTTAAGAATATAATTCAGCAGTTTGTTGATCAGGAAGGTAAGGACTGCGACGATCGGAACACCGAGAAACATTCCGAGAGGGCCGGCCAGAGCACCGCCGACAGTAATGGCAAAGATAATGGAAATCGGCTGAAGGCCGGTAGATTTTCCAAGAATCTTTGGTCCAATGACAGAACCGTCCAACTGCTGGATCGCCAGAATCAAAACCGCGAAAATCAGAGAGGATTTCGGGCTGATAATTAATAAAATCAGGATACCCGGGATGGCTCCGATGAATGGTCCGAAATAAGGAATCATGTTGGTGATTCCGACAATCAGACTGATGATCAGTGCATAGGGCAGCTTTAAAAAAGTCATACAGGCGAGACAGAGGATGCCGATAATAGTAGAATCCAAAGTCTTTCCTATGATGTACTGGCTGAAAATCTGATTGCAGTCTCTTAAAGTATCAAACAGGGTGAGACAGATATCTTCCGGGAAAATAGCATAGGCCACCCGTTTTAATGATTTAATCAGCTTCTGCTTACTGAATAACAGATAGCAGGAAATGACAAAGGCCAGTATTATATTGATAAACCAACTGATGATCGAAAGTCCGGCATTATATAAAAATGGAAGGACTGTATCCGACATAAATGTCCGGAAATAATTAAATAAATCCGGCATCACATCTTCGGCGGCCTCATAAATAAAGGACAGATCCAAGTTCGGAAAGCGTTCATCCAGGGAGTACAGCATATCCAGTGCATTTTGATAAAGGGACGGAGAAATCCGTACAAGCTGGCTTATGCTGTTTATAATCTGTGGTACAATAAAGATGAATACAAGGATGATCGCGCCGATGGCAATGACATAAGCCAAAATCATGGAAAGCAGCAGATGCCCCCGTTCAAATTTATGTTTCAGAGTTCTCTGAAAAAGAAAATTATCGATATGTTTCACCATTGGGTTAATAAAATAGGCAATTAAAAAGGCTATCAAAAAAGGTGAAAAGACGGACAGTATATTGCCGATCTGGCTTTTGGTGGACTGCCAGTTGTTTGTAAAGCGATAAATCAACAGGCAGATGGCAAAAGTAGCAATGGCATAAATACTGATGGTAAAGTAGGTGTTGTTGGATTCGAAACGTTTTTTGCGCTTCGGCTGCTTTTGGGGTTCATCCATTATTCTCGTCTCCTATCATGTGAATATTCATATGCGGGTAATCCATGGCAATATGATGCCGGTCAAAGGATTTTTTGATTTCTTCCATTAATGTATAGTAAGCATCCCAGTATAATTCCGTTGGCACCCAGGCGTGAATGACATATTGAATGGAACTATCCTGATAATCCCGTACATGGACTGTCGGCAGCGGCTCCTGAATTAAGTCAGGGAAAGAGCGGATTGCTTCGTGGAGAGCTTCTTTGACTTCCTCCACGGGAGCATTGTATGAGGCACCGACAAAAATTTCAATCCGACGCTGGGTCTGGGAGGTATAATTAATGATCCGGCCTTCCGAAACCTGACTGTTCGGCAGGAAAACGGTCTTATTTTCAGGTGTCAGGAGCTGGGTGTATATAAGTCCGGTCTGTGTGACTTTGCCGGACAGACTGTCCAGCTCGATATAATCACCGATACTGAAAGGCCGCGTGAATAGAATTGTCAGACCGCCGGCCACATTGGATAAAAGCCCCTGAACGGACAGGGAAATCGCCAGACTGACCACACTCAGCAATGCCACGAGAGAAGTGGTCGGTATACCGAGATATTCCGTAATTATAATAATGGAAATAAAGACAAGCAGGATTTTCAGACCGTTGATCAGAAATACCTGAATAGACCGGTCTAAAGAAAATCGCTGAATGATTTTTCTTACAATCTTCAGAATGATTTTGCTCACAATATAACATAATAGTGTCAGGAGCAAGATGTAAAAAACTTTCTCTACAGAGAGAGAACCTATGGATAATTTTAAAATTTGAGAAATCGTGTCTGCATTCATAAGAGGGGTATCCGGGAAAACCGAACCTTCCTTTCTATATTAGTATACTAACTCTCTTTATTATAGTACAAAAAAGCGACAGGGGATACCAGTAAATCTTAAATATTTCAAAAAAAAATCTGTAGAAATTGTAAAAAGTACTTGCATATTTTTGTAAACGAGTATATAATCTTATTTGCACTGAAAAGTACAGAGTGTATGCGCTTTTAGCTCAGCTGGTAGAGCACCTGACTCTTAATCAGGGTGTCCAGGGTTCGAGCCCCTGAAGGCGCACACAAAGCACTGTTTTTGCAGACGTAGGAGCTGCGGGGACGGTGCTTTTTTCTTGCGCAGAAGGATATTTTATTTTTCTTTTACAAAACAGGGAAATAGCGTATAATAATAAGATACGGATTATAAGGAGGGGCAGGATGTTTCAGAAAAAATCGACGGATATGCTGGAAGGGTCACCGCTCTGGTCGATGATCTTTTTTGCCATGCCTATGATCATCGGAAATCTGTTCCAGCAGTTTTATAATATGGCGGATTCAGCCATCGTTGGGAAGTTTGTCAGTGAAAATGCACTGGCGGCGGTGGGTGCCAGCTATTCCCTGACGAATGTATTTATCTGTATCGCTATCGGCGGCGGTGTTGGTGCTTCCGTATTGACGAGTCAATATCTTGGAAGTCGGGAATATCGTTTAATGAAAACTTCTGTGTATACGGCTCTGACCAGTTTTTTTGTGGTGAGTGTCGTTTTGGCGGTTTTTGGAGCAGCGGCCAGTCCGGCCATCATGGTATGGCTTAAAACGCCTGAGAATATTTTTGCTGAGGCGGTATTATATTTACGGATTTATTTTGTCGGTCTGCCATTTTTATTTATGTATAATGTGCTGGCCAGTGTATTTAATGCTTTGGGAAAATCAAAAATTCCTCTGTATTTTTTGATTTTTTCTTCTATATTGAATGTCATCATGGACCTTTTTATGGTCATCGCGATGGGTATGGGGGTTGCCGGTGTGGCGCTGGCCACGATTATTGCTCAGGGAATTTCAGCGGTAATCTCATTTTCTGTGCTTGTCCGGTACTTGAAAAGGCAGCCGGAGGAGGGCGTGCTGTTTGACGGAGAAATGCTGGGACGTATGGTAAAGATTGCCCTGCCGTCCATATTGCAGCAGTCCATTGTGTCCATCGGTATGATGCTGGTACAGAGCGTGGTCAATAGTTTTGGTTCGGCGGCTCTGGCGGGCTATTCGGCCGGAATGCGTATTGAAGGCATTTGTATTGTGCCTATGTCAGCCATGGGAAATGCGGTCTCGACTTTTACAGCCCAAAATATCGGAGCGGATCAAAAGGACCGGGTCGTTCAGGGATATCATGCGGCCTATGGTATTGTTGCGTTTTTCGGAATACTTATACTGGTGATTCTGGAAACGTGCAACCGGGGGATCATCGGTACGTTTCTGGGAGCGGATTCTACGGAAGTCGCTTTATCTACCGGCGTTTCCTATTTGAAATTTATGGGCCTTTTCTTTACAATGATCGGCCTTAAGATGATTACCGATGGTCTGCTTCGGGGCGCCGGAGATATGACCATATTTACAATATCCAACCTGGTAAATCTGGGAATACGGGTGGCTTTTGCATTTTTAATGTCCCCGATTTTAGGAATGCCGGCGGTCTGGTATGCCGTACCTATTGGATGGACGGCCAATTATCTGATTTCCTTCTGCGAATATCGTACAGGGAAATGGCGCAGAAAACAGATTCGATAAGAGAGAATGAATATATGAAGGAGAAATAAATTATGGTATGTAGAAGATGCGGAAAAGAAGTTGAACCGGGGGACCGTTTTTGCCGGGCCTGCGGGACACCTGTAAGAAAAGAAGAAACTAAGCCGGGAGAAAAACAGCCGGGTTATAAAGATGATATAGAAAGCACGATGGGCCGTTTTGACGGGAAGTATATGTTGATTGCCGGGGTTATCCTGGGGGTTTGTATTTTAGTTGCAGGAATAAGACAATTTACCTATTCCCGGCAGACGGCTGGTGAAACGTCGGCGGAAACCGTTGTGGAGACAGTGACAGAAGATACGGCCGCTTTGGAGACCACAAATGAGTAAAAGACGCAGAAAATCCGGAGGCAGAAAAAATATAGCTTTTGGTTTTCAGAAGATTGCAGCCGGATTGGTTATGATCGGTGCATTGGCAGCGGGGTACGGTTCCTATCAGGGGCTGTATCCAAATGTGTTTACGGCTGCACAGCAGGTCGAGAGCCTGGAAGAATTGCCGATATATACCGGCGAACCCTATGTAGTGGTGAATGAAAATGAGCCATCTTTCAGTGATGAGGATAAAAATGGTCCGGCTTATGAATATTATAGTGAGCTGGATGGTCTTGGCAGATGTGGTTTTGCGGAAGCAAAGATCAGCCGGGAGCTTATGCCGGAGGAAGAGCGGGGAGCCATCGGGTCTGTAAAGCCATCGGGATGGCAGACGGTAAAGTATGATAGTGTGGATGGGAAGTATTTATACAATCGTTGTCATTTGATCGGTTATCAGCTTACCGGAGAAAATGCGAATGAAAAAAATCTGATTACCGGAACAAGGTATTTGAATGTGGAAGGTATGCTGCCCTGGGAAAATGAGGTGGCTGAATATATTGAAAGAACGGGGGATGCGGTCATGTACCGTGTCACACCGGTTTTTGAGGGGACCAATCTGGTAGCCAGCGGGGTACAGATGGAAGCGGAATCCATCGGAAGTGATGAAATTCGTTTTAATGTTTTTGTATTCAATGTACAGCCGGGGATTGAGATTGATTATGCGACAGGAGAAAGTAGAGAAGAGTAGATGCGGGCAAAACATTGGATCGGAGGAATTTTAATTCTTCTGATGTTGATTTTACCAATTGAAAGTTATGCTGAAATTGCCGGGGATGAGGCATTTGAGGGATTGTCCTGGGAACTGGTCCATGAGGAAGAGCTTCATGGCGGTGTTGTCCAGTCCATGTGTGTCACGGACAATTATATTATCTGCATTGAAAATGTGGCAGATGATGCGAATACACTGGATATTGTTTCGGCCTATTATCGGTATGATAAGGATGCTGACGGCAATCCGGTAGAACAGTATTCTTTGGCGAATCGTGTTCAGGACCGGGAGTGGGAGCATGGCAACGGGATGACTTATAATTCCAGGACGAATGAAATATATGTTGCCCTTTACACGAATTTAATTGAAGAGAACAGGGGAAGTCTCTATGTTATGGATCCGGACACCCTGTCTTATAAGGGAACGATAAAGATTTCCGATGATTACAATATTCTTGGAATTGATTACATACATGAAAAGGATCAGTATCTTATTTTGACCAATGTGGACGGCGGATACAGTTTTAAAATTCTTGACAGGAATTTTCAGGTCATTGAGGATTTGGGACAGTATGAGAATTCTACGGTAGGTTATAATTTTCAGGACTGTATTACGACTGAGGACTATATCCTTACCTTTCCATTGACTTTGAATATGGGGATCGGCGACTATCTCAGCATTTATTCAATGGAGAGAAAGTCTCTGGTCAAGGAAATTCAGTTGAATTTCGGACTTGATGAAGGGACAGTGGATGAACCGGAAGCCATGTGTGAAATAGGGCCGGGAGAATTTCTGGCCGCTGTGAATATTTATTCCGGAAATGATAACCATGTGCTGCAGATTTATAAAACGACGGTTCCTTATTATTATCATATAAGTCTGGAAAGTGAATATGGACAGGTCAGCAGTCATTCGATTCCGGTGCTTCGGGGTGACAATGTCTCCTTTGATTTCGCTCCGGATGAAGGATATGAATTTGCTTCTCTGACAGTGGATGGCACAGAGCAGGAAGTTGCAGAAGGTGCTTCCGGTTTTACATTAAATAATGTTCAGGAAAATCACGCAGTTAAAGTAACATTTACGAAAATACCGTTCCCAATCTTTAAGGCAATTCTTATCGGGGTGGGAACACTGATTGCCATTGCTGTGGTTCTTCTCATTTTCCGTCATATTGAATTGAGTCTGAAACGTAAACGCCGCAGAGAAATGCTGGCGAGACGTCGGGAAAGAAATCGGCGGAGAGAGCAGATGCTCGAGAAAGAATTGGATCAGTTGGAAGAGCTGGAGGATATTATTGACAGACGAAGTTAAGGTCTGGAACGGGTGGAAAAATTAAATCAGAGTGTCCGGTGTGCGGAAAAGTTAAAGGAATTAGAGACGAATTTTGTTGACTTTGGTCAAGGGGTATGCTACCATGAAAAAGTGATTAAATGCGTTATGCCAATATAGGTTTGGATGTCTGGCCCAAACGTTTCTACCGCACGCCGGAAGTTGTGACTATTGGTACTTAGGATAGCTTACTACATTTGATGATTACTTGTTAGAGTATAGTAGTGTAATGGACGCATATTGGCAGCAGACTTAAGAGATTAAGTCTGTTTTCTTTTTTCTTTTCTTGGGCTGTAAAACAAAATAGGGACTCATTAAAAACGGAGGTATGAAAAATGAAGTTGAAAAAGTTTTTTGCACTTGCTCTGGCAGTAACAACCGTATTGTCTATGAGCGTACTTACCGGATGTTCTTCGGATTCTGGAAGTTCTTCTAAAGAGACAAAAGCAGAAACAACTGAGAGCGGAGAAACTGCAGGAGAGGCAGCAGCAACAAATTTAGAAGATATTAAGATTGGTTTTATCTTCCTTCATGATGAAAATTCCACTTATGATAAGAATTTCATTGATGCTGCGAATGCTGCAAAAGAAGCACTTGGACTTTCTGATGAACAGGTCATTTTTAAGACAAATATTCCTGAGAGCAGTGAATGTTATGAAGCTGCTGCTGACTTGGCAGACCGTGGCTGTAATATCGTATTTGCTGACAGTTTTGGTCATGAACAGTACATGGCACAGGCTGCTGCAGAATTCCCGGATGTTCAGTTCTGTCATGCAACAGGAACAACTGCACATACAGCAGGATTAGATAACTTCCACAATGCGTTCGCTTCTATTTATGAAGGACGTTATCTTGCAGGTATTGCTGCAGGTATGAAATTAAATGAAATGATCGCCAACGGCGAATTCACTGAAGATGAAGCAAAAATGGGTTATGTTGGGGCTTATACATATGCTGAGGTTATTTCCGGATATACATCCTTCTACCTTGGAGCTAAATCTGTATGCCCAAGCGTTACAATGGAAGTACAGTTTACAGGAAGCTGGTATGATGAAACTGCTGAAAAAGAAGCAGCAAATACTTTGATCAGCCGCGATTGTAAATTGATCAGCCAGCATGCTGACTCCATGGGTGCACCGACAGCTTGTGAGAGCGCTGGTGTTCCAAACGTATCCTATAACGGAAGTACCGTATCCGCTTGCCCGAATACATTTATCGTATCCTCTAAGATTGACTGGGCACCTTATTTTGAATACATTGTAAACTGTGTAGCAAATGGCGAAGCTATTGCTGCTGACTGGTGTAAAGGTATCGAAGAAGGTTCTGTAGTTCTTACAGAGCTGAATGATGCGGCTGCTGCTGAAGGAACAGCAGAAGCTATTGCAGAAGCAGAAGAAAAATTAATCTCTGGTGAATTACATGTATTTGATACATCCGTATTTACTGTAGATGGCGCTGCTATGGATTCTTACATGGCCGACGTAGACACAGATGCAGATTATACACCAGATACAGAAGTAATTTCTGATGGATATTTCCATGAGTCTGAAATGCGGTCCGCTCCGTATTTTGACCTTCGTATCGACGGAATTACAACATTGAATGAAATGTTCTAAGTTATTACATTCACCCAACAGGGCGGGGCATTAACTGCCCCGCCTTTCTATTATTTACGGCATATTAGGAGGAATTATGGAGGAACAAAAAAACGCGGCTATTGAATTACGCAACATTACAAAGACCTTTGGTAAAGTCGTTGCGAATAAAGATATCAGCCTTCGTGTGAACCGCGGCGAAATCCTTTCCATACTCGGAGAAAACGGTAGCGGAAAAACAACCCTGATGAATATGATCTCAGGTATTTATTTCCCGGACGAAGGACAGATTTTTATCGATGGCAGGGAGGCGGTGATCGCATCTCCGAAAGATGCCTTTGATTACAAAATTGGTATGATCCATCAGCATTTTAAGCTGGTAGATGTTTTTTCGGCGACAGAGAATATTGTGTTGGGATTTGAAGAGGAAGGCGGCTACAATATCCGCCGTTCGGCTGAACGTATTCTGGCGATCAGCGAACAATATGGTTTTCACCTGGACCCGATGAAAAAAGTATATGAAATGTCTGTTTCTGAAAAGCAGATGGTTGAGATCGTTAAAGTGCTGTACCGGGGGGCAGATATTTTGATCCTGGATGAGCCAACGGCTGTTCTGACTCCGCAGGAGACTCGGAATTTGTTTGATATTCTGCGGCGGATGCGCGAGGATGGAAAGGCGATTGTTATTATTACCCATAAGCTGCATGAGGTACTTTCCCTGTCAGACCGGGTAGCTGTTCTCAGAAAGGGAGAGTATATCGGCACGGTGGAAACGGCGAAGACAAATGAAGCCCAGCTCACTGAGATGATGGTCGGCAAGAAAGTTTCGCTGAATATTGAACGCAGTGAACCGGAGAATCCGAAGGAACGTTTAGTGGTGCGTAATGTCAATTGTATGGACAGGAATGGTGTTCAGATTTTAAAGAATGTGTCTTTTGAAGCCCGTTCCGGTGAGATTCTTGGTATTGCCGGTATTGCAGGAAGCGGTCAGAGAGAACTTTTGGAAGCAATTGCCGGACTTCAGGCGCTCCAGAGCGGAGAAATTCTCTATTATGATCCAAAGAGCGGCGAAGAGAGCAATTTAAGAGATAAAACACCACTTCAAATTCGGGATATGGGTGTCCGCCTCTCTTTTGTTCCGGAAGACCGTCTTGGCATGGGCCTTGTGGGAAATATGGATATTACGGACAATATGATGCTTCGAAGCTATCGCAGCGGGAAATCCGTATTTGTTAAACGTAAGCCGCCGAAGGATCTGGCGGAGCGTATTATTGAACAGTTGGATGTTGTTACACCAAGTGTGAATACACCGGTGCGGCGGCTGTCCGGAGGTAATGTGCAGAAGGTGCTTGTCGGACGGGAAATCGCTGCATCACCGACCGTATTGATGGCGGCCTATCCGGTCCGGGGATTGGATATAAATTCTTCCTATCTTATTTATAACCTGCTGAATCAGCAGAAGAAAGCAGGGGTTGCCGTGATTTTCGTCGGAGAGGATCTGGATGTATTACTGGAGCTCTGTGACCGTATTATGGTCATCGGTTCCGGTAAGGTCACAGGTATGGTTGACGGTCGGACGGCGACAAAAGAACAGATTGGTTTACTGATGACAAAGACAGATGGAGGGGAGACGCATGAATAAAAAGAAACATGAGCCGAAGTTTCATATTGCCAAGCGGGATGCGCTTGACTGGTGGAAATCATGGCTGATTCGAATTTGCGCGGTTGTGGCTGCCCTGATTGTATGTGCATTGGTGACGGTGGTCCTTACAGGGGAGAATCCGATTGGCGTTTATGTGAAAATGTTTGAGGGCGCTTTTGGAACGAAACGAAGAATCTGGAGTCTGGTCCAGAATATTGCCATGCTCTTGTGTGTATCATTGGCAGTGACTCCGGCGTTTAAAATGCGGTTTTGGAATATCGGTGCTGAGGGCCAGGTGCTGGCCGGCGGACTTGCTACAGCCGCTTGTATGATTTTGTTCGGCAATAAGCTGCCAAGCGCCGCATTGTATCTCCTGATGATCGTTACAAGCTGTCTGGCCGGTGCCATTTGGGCAGTGATTCCGGCATTTTTCAGAGCCAACTGGAAAACAAATGAGACGCTGTTTACATTGATGATGAACTATATCGCGATTCAGCTTGTGTCTTATTTTACTTATATTTGGTCGGTACCAAAGGGGTCCGGTCAGATCGGTGTTATTAACCAATCGACCCGAAACGGATGGCTGCCGTCTTTGGGAGGATATGATTATCTGCTCAATATTTTAGTTGTAGCGGCATTGACAGTATTTATGTTTGTATATCTGCGGAGCAGCAAACACGGATATGAGATTGCCGTTGTTGGTGAGAGTGAAAATACGGCCCGTTATGTGGGTATTGATGTAAAGAAAGTTATTATTCGTACGATGATTCTTTCCGGCGCTATCTGCGGAATCGCAGGACTTTTATTAGTCAGCGGAACGGACCATACAATTACCAGGGATACGGCGGCCGGCCGTGGATTTACGGCCATTATGGTTTCCTGGCTTGCAAAGTTTAATCCGCTGTACATGGTTCTTACATCCTTTTTGATCGTATTTCTTCAAAAGGGGGCCATTGAGATATCGACAACTTTTGGATTGAACAGTTCCTTTTCCGATATCCTTACGGGAATTATCATTTTCTTCATTATAGGAAGTGAGTTTTTCATTAACTATACAATTAAGGTACACAGTTCTAAGAAAGGGGAGAAAGAATCATGATAGCATCCTTTATTCAGCGTGCAGTTGTTCAGGGAATTCCGCTTTTGTTTGGTTCTACCGGAGAGATTATCACCGAAAAATCCGGTAATCTGAATCTGGGTATTCCGGGAATCATGTATGTGGGCGGTATCAGCGGTGTTATTGGGGCATTTATGTATGAGCAGTCTCTGACAGACGCCTCTGCAATGAATCCATTTCTGGCGGTTCTCATCCCTCTTTTGACCTGTATGTTAGGTTCTCTGTGTATGGGATTGATCTATTGCTTTTTGACAGTAACGCTTCGTGCCAATCAGAATGTCACAGGTCTTGCGCTGACCACTTTTGGAACAGGTTTTGGTAACTTTTTCGGCGGTTCTCTGATCAAGCTGGTGAAAAGTGATATGCCTTCCATCAGTTTGACGGCTACAAGTAATTGCTTCCGAACAACGCTGCCATTTGCAAATAAACTGGGTCCGGTGGGCCAGGTGTTGTTTTCCTACAGTTTTCTTGCATATGTAGCCATTGTACTGGCATTGGTTACCTCCTATGTGTTAGGACGGACCCGTGTGGGTCTCCATCTTCGGGCTGTGGGTGAAAATCCGGCGACAGCCGATGCGGCCGGTATCAACGTCAACCGCTATAAATATGTAGCTACCTGTATCGGCAGTATGGTCGCAGGTCTGGGCGGTCTGTATTATGTTATGGATTATGCCAACGGTGTCTGGTCAAACGATGGTTTCGGCGACAGAGGATGGCTGGCAATTGCCCTTGTTATTTTTGCTGTATGGCGGCCGAATTTAAGTATTTTGGGTTCTATTTTGTTTGGTGGTCTGTTCATTGTGTATAACTACATTCCAAATCTGGGAATGAGTGATCAGGAGTTATTCAAGATGCTTCCTTATGTGGTAACGATTATTGTATTGATCATTATCAGTATCCGGGAAAGCCGGGAGACACAGCCGCCGGCGCATCTGGGAGAATCCTATTTCCGTGAAGAGAGATAAAACATGACAGAGGGTGTTTCCGGGTAAAACCGGAAGCACCCTCCAACTGCGTATTAAGCAGAATTTATCTGTCTTTCCAAATTCGTTTCCATATTCCATGACAGGTATTTTTACATTTGCATCGCAGCCCTTGTTTCATAACCCGGAAAATTCCCCACATACCTGATTCCACATCCCATTTCAGGCTGCCGGAGCGATAGAGGTAATCGCCGGGACAGGAAGCTCCGTTTTTAATTTCCATATTGAAAGTGTTTCCAATACTGATGCCGCCCTGGAGAGGAATGATTCTGGAAAACGGATCTTCGGATTGTTCCCGCCATTCATGTCCGTGGATGGTAAAGCCCACATTACGCGGTTTATCTGCAGGCATCATTGTACGGAAAATAACCCGTTCTCCGGTATAGGCTTTAAACAGCGGCGTTGCCGGGTCACCGTGGATACGGCTGTTAAAAACTCTGGAAATCCGGCGGTCCTGTTTCAATCGGTTGGCGAAACGTTCTGAGCGGTAGTTATAGCCTTTTTCTCCGGTGTCTTCCGCATCAATGGCTTCTCCATCATCTTCTCGTATCGTCTTTACAAGTTCTCCGTTGCGGTCCAGCATACGGATTCCATTTTGAATCATTACTACACATTCACGAAAGCTATCCTCACCCGGGGCGGTGATGACGGCTTCTTCATCATACACTGCTTTAGAAAATGAAAAATTACGGTACCATGCAGCTCCGGCCGGTTCAATGATAATCGTGCCGAAAAGTCCGTGATATCTGTGATTGCGCATATCTCCAAAGGAGTGGATAATACATGGACCGTATTCTTTATCAGCATACCACAGATATTTTTTGCTTTCTCCCGGGCCAACGGTCTGTTCTCTGTTGTTGTAACCAACATTGATGCCCGAATCACAAACCGGGTCATAGTTCAGAAACTGTGGATTTAAGGAAACCCGCATGGATGGCTGGTGTTTTAAATCCAGAGGAACACTTGGATAATCAAAGAATTCCACAGGCTGTGCCGGATTGAAAAGATTGTGAAGGGTAACTTCAATCCATTCCCCGGCATTGGCTCTGAGTATCAGCGGTTTTGGACAGTAATTGCCGCACAGCGCCTTGTCGGCATCTTCCAGCGGAACAAAAAGCAGTCCGTCCGGGTCATGATCGCCGTAACGGTTATAAGGGATATCCCGCTGTATCGCCGCAATTTGGTATTTACGGACAATGGCATCTTTTCCCGGGCAAGGCGGAAGCGGCAGAATGCGGTCCTTGCCTTGACACAGGGGTTTTAAGTGTTTAACAGGATGGTCATGGGCCCGGAGGATTCCCCAAAGGCCCAGCCACGTATCATCGATTCCGCCAAAGTAGTAGAGATAATCTCCCGGTGCGTATTTTTTAGTAATCCGAAGGTTGAAGGCTTCGGAAATACCAATGGTTTGAGAGGCGGCTATCGGTGAATGAGGATCAGCAATTTCCTTCTGCCAGGACATTCCGGTAAGGTTAAAGGAATGCTGTTCTTCATGGGCACCGTCCAGCAGGCGGAAGACAATTTCGTCTCCCGGATAGGTTTCCAGAACAGGGGTGGCCGGGTCACCGTGAACCAGGGAACTGAAAATATAGGCCGGATCTTCTTCGTTTTTTAACCGTTCCCGCATCGGTTCACACCGATAGTTAATGCCCATGACACCCGGATCATCGTGGGAGCCAGGTACCGCCGGAGGATTCAGAGCGTTGCCGTCTTTGTCAAAGAGAAAAGCAAAGTCATGGACGAACAGGACGAATTCCCGGAAGGAAGTGCCGTCTATGCGTCGAATTACTGCCTGGGTGCCGCGCCGCAGCTCCTTGCCGCTGCGTATGCTGTGGAATGTGGCGCCGGCTTCCTCAATAATCATGGCGCCGAATACACCGTGCATTTGATGGGAATTGGCGAATAAGTGGTCGTGGAAAAAGACGGTGCGCAGTTCTGTGTCTGCAAAAAAGCGTTCAATCAGGGTTTCGTATTTTCTGGCTCCGGCAATGTTGTTCCAGCCGTTGGCCGCACCATCGGAAACGATGGTGTCGAATTTGACCAGATGCACGTGAAAGCCCACGATGTCCGTCAAAGTTTTCATTTGGAAAGGACTTTCTTCAAGATATTCCGGGAGCAGATTGGTAAAACGGATTTCAATGCAGTCCCCGGCATTGGCACGGATGACCAGGGGTTCTACGCGGATTTTGCCTTCTTCCACCTTACGGATATAAGCGTCAAGGCCGCCATGGAATTCCAAATCTTCTTTCAGGACAAAAAAGCGTCCCTGAGGATCATTCCATCCATAGCTGTTATAGGTTATTTTGGCCTGGACGACAGCAATTTCAAAGACTTTTAAGTTATCTGTCCGGCAAGGGCAGGTTTCGGAGTAGAGGGCGCCGGGAACAAAATTTTCTACGAAATTGGCCCGTTCCAGGTCTGTAGGTTCAATCTTATTGCTGCCGTCGGGATTTAAAATGCCGAGAGGTGGCTGAAGAGGGCGTTCACCGAAGGTGCCGTTGATGAAGTTAGGGTAGCCCGGATGATCTTCATCTTTTAGCGGTGGTGCCATTCTGTCTTTTAAAGGAATGAGCGGCGGAATCTCCGTACCGTCAGGGAGTCTTCCTGTACCATCCTCCAATCGGTCATGTATTCTCCATAAGGTCCACATCCCTTCGTGAAAATGAGGGTAGAGGTGACAATGGAAAATCACATCTCCGATGGTTTCAGTCAGACTTCCCGCACCGTGGAGAATGTCCAGGGTATAGCATTCCTGAGGACCAATGGTAATGGAGTCCAGGATGGTGGAAACCGGATTTTCTCCTTCCAGACGCCACTGGTGGTTGTGGAGGTGAAAAACATGGGTTTCCTTAACGCCGCCATGAATCAGCCGTATTTTTGCAGGGTCGCCTACATAGGCGCGCAGAATAGGCGGCGCCGGGTCGCCATAGACCCAGGAACTCATGGAAATATCTTCGCCGCTGTCTGAGTGTTCGTCGGTCAGAGGAAGGCGGTTACGCATAGGCTCGGAACGATAGCTGATTCCTGTAGTGGAAGATGGCAGGCCGGTGTGAGGATCTACAGGCGGATTACCGTTTTTGTCCAGAATTTCCAGCTCATCGTGGAAGAATACGGAATATTCCCGGAAAGCGGGTTTGTCGGGGGAGTAAATATCTGCGAAAAGTCCGCTTTCCAGTTCGGCGCCTGTTTGGGGGTCCAGCCATCTGGATTGGGGTGCTTCCACAATAATAGCTCCGAAAAGCCCGTGGATATTGGTTCCGTCTTCGCTGCTCCGCATGTCGCCCATATCATGGAACAGATAAACGCCTTCCCGGGCAGCATACCAGGTGTAGGTGATTTGGTTTTTCGTTGTTGTATCCTGGTTGAAACCTACATTTGCTCCGTCGGAGGTCTGTACGTCGTAGTCCATTCCCAGAACATGAATGGAAAGCGGACGGTTCAGTGAGTGGGAGAAAGAAACTACAACCGTTTCTCCCGCGTTTGCCCGAATCACAAGAGGTTTCACCTCTTCATAAGGCTGAGGGATTTCCAGAGAAAAATTACGCAGAGCGCCCTTGCGGATACGTTCCGCATCCTTTTTTAATACATATAGAAGACCATTAGGGTCATGGTCCCCATATTTGTTATAAACAATAGGAATTTCTATGGCTTCGATGTCATAATAACGGGTCTGGCCAGCGCAGGGATAATTACAAAGCTCCATTCAGACACCTCCTATCGTGTTCGTCCGGTTTCCAGCACACGGATATAGTGGTTGGCTTCCCGAAGAACATGGTCTGCCAATAGAGGCAGGATAATCGAGGAAATCTGGCAGTCGAGAATGCCCTTTGCTCCGGCGGCCTTAAAGTCGCGGTATTTTAATGTTTCTTTTAGTGTCTTTTCTGTCATGGCATTTGCGCGGCGGTCCTGCCGGCAGGCCATTTCAATAAGCTGTGCATATTTTTTGGAAAAATCATCGGCCGTTTCGATAAGTTCTGCTTCGGATGGATCCAGAAGACCGCGGATGAACCATGCATGCTCCATCATAATCTGATTCCAGAAGGCTTCTGTTTCATAGAGATTCTGGTAGGAAATATTCCTGTTCGACATAAGCTGTATTAAGATGTCCCGGTACAGTCTCGCTTCACGCATGATGTGTTCGATGAGAAGCGGATAATTGGCCGTGTAAAGCTGACAATGATTCATTTTACACAGAATACGTTCCTTAAAGCGAATGAGTCCGTTTAACAGTTCGAGGGCACGTTCATTAATACGAACCACCGGTTCATACAGTGGCCGGTTTCCTTCGCAGAGACAGCCGCAGTGCAGGGCCTGGGTCATTTTTGAAATTCTGCTGTCAATGGAAATGCCGCTTAAATTCTCGGTTTTGTGTTCTGCAGAAATGGTAAATTCTGTAATCAGTTCATTGGAATTTAAAACGGCTTCGTGGATATTTCCTGCTGAAATTTTGAGAGTATCATTGAGAAGTTCCTCAAATTTTCGGAGAAAATATTCAGCTTCCTCGATAAAATCTTTTTCGCAGCAGGGAAAACCGGCTTCCAGAAAAAGAGCGTGTTCTTTCATGATTCGTGCAAAAAACAAGTGAGTTTCTATTGAAAGAGTGACATAATCTCTCATAAAGATTCATACCTTATTTAGTTAGTTTCCTTATAATATATGTAGAATTTGAAAAAGCGATACGGTATCCATGTAAAGGCTGTTTTTAAATATAAAAAAAGCGTATCCATAGAAATTTTTCTTTGGATACGCCGTATGCAGTTGATGGGAGTTGAACCCACACGAGTATTACCTCACTAGAACCTGAATCTAGCGCGTCTGCCATTCCGCCACAACTGCATTCGCTACAATATTCTGTTTGCGACTTTTTTATATTATCAAATAATCAAAAAATAATCAAGTGTTTTTTATAAAAATATTTCGATTATTTTTAGCATTTTTCTGGTTCCGGATAGGTTTCACCGAAAAGTTCTACAGTCATGGACTGGATTTTCTGAGGGATTTTCGGAGCGTCCATGCGGTTGGTCGGAACGTTGGCAATTTTGTCAACGACGTTCAGTCCTTCGATGATCTTACCGAAAGCAGCATATGCGCCGTCAAGGTGCGGGGCTGGCTGGTGCATGATAAAGAACTGGGAACCTGCGGAGTTTGGCATCATTGTACGAGCCATAGATAATACGCCGGTATCGTGTTTTAAGTCATTGGCGAAACCGTTCTGAGCAAATTCGCCGCGGATAGAGTAGCCTGGGCCGCCCATGCCTGTGCCGTCCGGGCATCCGCCCTGAATCATAAAGCCTTTGATGACACGGTGAAAAATCAGACCGTCATAGTAGCCTTTCTGTACAAGGGAGATGAAGTTATTTACTGTATTCGGAGCGATTTCCGGATAAAGTTCAGCCTTCATCACATCGCCGTTTTCCATAGTGATTGTAACAATTGGATTTGCCATGATAAATCCACCTTTCTTTTATTTTTCCTCTCCATATTGTAGCTGAAATTCCACAGGAAGTAAAGGCTTTTCATTGAATAAACCTATAAAATGTTCTATAATATGAACATATCAGAATTTGGGGAGGAGACTTGAAAATGGCCATTCTTGCGGTAAAAATTGACAATTTGGCAACACTGCGGATGAATGAATTCTTTGATTATGCAGGGCATTGCTGGGCGCTCAGCCGCAGCAGGAGCAGAGAAGATGCGGTAGGTGCCGAACTGGAGGATTTTTATGAGGGGACTGTACGGAGCGGCCATATGGAAGGTATTCCTGTAATATTTGTTTATGAGAATCAAATCGTCGGCTGGTATGAGGCGGCCACTGTTTACCGTTATATCCGGCATCCGGCTCTTTTTCTGGAGGGGAATATCTGCGCTGATACGAGAAACGTCCGGCTCCTGAAAGAGCCTGTCTCCGTCCAGGGCCATGTATCTCAGGATACCCGGATGGGGATGGATTTTCCGCAGGATAAAAATTATCTGGTGATTGAAAATGGAGACATGCGCTACAGTCCGCTGAAAATGTTGATTCACAAGAATGCAGGGCCCTTTGAGACGGTGGATTATGCGAAAGCGGCGGCGGACGGCCGGGCAAAGCTTTTTGGCCAAGCGGGCCGAAGCTCAGGGGCTGCGGGTCGGATCGAAGGGCTTTTAAAAGGCTGTGAGGTCTTTGCCTCGGAAATCATGGAGGATCGCTGCCGGGATATCGGCACAGTGAAAGCTTTGGGAGAATTGGCATTAGAAGTGACCCGGCTGGCGGCGGGAAACGTCAACGGTTGGTATTATCTGGCCATGGCAAATTATCAGCTTGGCTTTGTGCGGAAGGGCTTGAAGGCGGTTGACCGGGCGATTCGACTGGAACCGGATGGGGATGATCTTCTTGTAATGAAAGGAAATCTCCTGGTGAGCAACAGTTGTTTTGAGGAGGCGCTTCATTGTTATGAAGAGGCTTACGCTATAAATCCGGAGGACAGTTATTATATTATGGCGGGCCAGGCCTGTGCCTGTATGGGGAATCCGGTGGCGGCCGAAGGGTATTACCGTAAGGTGAAGGACCCGGAGATTTTAAAGGCTTTTGAGATTAAGCTAAATAAGAAGAAGTTCATATAATTGACAGGGGGTAACGACATGGAGAAATATATGATGGCATTGGATCAGGGAACGACAAGTTCCCGGTGTATATTATTTAATAAAGCCGGAGAGATTGTCAGCGTGGCCCAGCAGGAGTTTACACAGATCTATCCGAAGGCCGGCTGGGTAGAACATGATGCTCTGGAAATTTGGACGACCCAGATGAGCGTGGCCATTGCCGCCATGGGGAAGGCGGGAGTGACTGCGGAAAATATTGCGGGTATTGGCATTACTAATCAGAGGGAGACGACGGTGGTTTGGGATAAGAATACGGGACTTCCGGTATATAATGCCATTGTCTGGCAATGTCGCAGAACGTCGGAATATATCGATTCTCTGAAAACAAAGGGTTATGACCAGGATATTCTGGAAAAGACCGGATTGATTGCCGATGCCTATTTTTCGGGAAGCAAGATTAAATGGATTCTGGAAAATGTCGGGGGTGCCAGAGAAGCGGCAGAAAAAGGGGACTTGCTTTTTGGAACGATAGATACCTGGCTGATCTGGAAGCTGACGGGCGGTGAAGTTTTTGTTACGGATTATACCAATGCTTCCCGGACCATGCTTTATAATATCCATGATCTGTGCTGGGATGATGATATTTTGGCGGTCATGAATATTCCGAAATGTATGCTTCCTGAAGTTAAACCTTCAAGCTGTGTTTATGGATATACGAATGAAGGTATTCTCGGCGGCCGTATTCCAATCAGCGGTATTGCCGGGGATCAGCAGGCTGCCCTGTTCGGACAATGCTGTTTTGAGCCGGGAGAGGCGAAGAATACATATGGAACCGGATGCTTTTTGCTGATGAATACAGGAAAAGAAGCCGTATCTTCTAAGCGGGGACTTCTGACGACCATTGCAGCCAGTGCTGACGGCAGTGTCAATTATGCGCTGGAAGGCAGCATTTTTATGGCCGGAGCGGCGATTCAGTGGCTGCGGGATGAAATGCGGATGATCAAGTCGGCGAAGGATTCGGAAGAATATGCTCTGGCAGTAGAGGACTCCAACGGTGTTTATGTGGTTCCGGCCTTTACCGGGCTGGGGGCGCCTTATTGGGATCAGTATGCCAGAGGAACGGTCGTTGGACTGACCCGGGGTGTTAAAAAAGAGCATTTTATCCGGGCTACGTTGGAATCTCTGGCCTATCAGACCTATGATGTATTGAAGGCCATGGAAGCGGATTCGGGGATTACTCTGTCCGCATTGAAGGTGGACGGCGGTGCCTGTGCCAATAACTTCCTGATGCAGTTTCAGGCGGATATATTGAATACGCCGGTTCACCGGCCGGAATGTGTGGAGACGACGGCGCTGGGGGCTGCCTATCTGGCGGGAATTGCCGTAGGCTATTGGAAGGATACGGAAGATATTAAAGAAAATTGGAAACTGGCCCGGACTTTTACGGCAAGTATGGATGAAAATTGCCGGGAAAAATATATTTCCGGCTGGCACGAAGCGGTAAAACGGTCCTATGGATGGGCAAAATAGAAGGGAGGAAACAAAAATGACATTAAAGGAACTGATTAAGCAGTCGGATAATATTGTGTTTTTTGGCGGTGCCGGAGTGTCCACCGAGAGCGGTATTCCGGATTTTCGGAGTGAGACGGGAATTTATAATACAATTAAGCGGTATAAGCGGTCACCGGAGGAAATTTTATCCCATTCGTTTTTTATGGCCCATCCGGATATTTTCTATGATTTTTATAAAAGTACCATGCTCTATCTGGACGCAAAGCCAAATGCGGCCCATCTGGCTCTGGCAAAGCTGGAAGAAATGGGGAAATTAAAAGCGGTTGTGACCCAGAATATCGATGGTCTTCATCAGTTGGCCGGAAGTAAACGGGTGTATGAAGTTCACGGTACAGTGCATCGGAATTATTGTATGCGCTGCCATGAGTTTTACGACACGGAATATATATTGAAAGCTGACGGGATTCCGCGGTGTGAAAAATGCGGCGGCATTGTGAAACCGGATGTGGTTTTATATGAAGAGGGGCTGGATGAAATGACCATTACGGCCAGTATCCATGCCATTTCCCAGGCGGATGTCCTCATTATCGGCGGAACGTCCTTAAATGTTTATCCAGCCGCAGGATTTATCCAGTATTACAAAGGAAATAAATTGGTATTGATCAATAAGAGTGAGACGCCGTATGACAGAAAGGCGGATTTACTTATTCATGATAGTATCGGAAAAGTATTGGGAGAGGTGCTGAATGATTAAAAAACAAAATTTTTATTTTAAATCATCCAATAAAGAGACAAAGGTCCACGGTATCTGTTGGATACCGGAAGGTATGAAAGTGAGAGCAGTCCTCCAGATCGTTCATGGTATGGTAGAATTTGTGGACAGATATGATGATTTTGCACGGTTTTTGTGTGAACAGGGAATTGTCGTTGTCGGAGATGACCATCTGGGGCACGGCGATTCGGTAGCCTCTCAGGAAGACTGGGGCTATTTTGGTGATAATGGTTTTGAGTGTATTGTTAATGATGTGCGTAAAATCCAGAAACAATTTAAAAAACGGTTTCCGGGGGTACCTTATTATATTCTCGGACACAGCATGGGATCTTTCCTGACCAGGTATTTCCTGATTAAATACGGTAAAGAAGTGGACGGCGCTGTCATTATGGGTACAGGTTATCATTCGGTGCCTGTGGCTATATTTGGCCGGGGGCTGACCCGTGTCCTGGCTGCTGTGAAGGGATGGAGATATCGAAGTACCTTTGTCAATAAGATGGCTTTTGGTTCCTATAATAAAGGTTTTGCTCCGTCCCGGACAGATTTTGACTGGATATCCCGGGACGAGGCAATGGTGGATGCTTATATAGCTGAGCCAAGATGTCAGTTTGTCTTTACCCTGAACGGTTATCATGAAATGTTTAAGGGGCTTGGCTTTATTGCAAAGAAGTCAAACGTTAAGAAAATGCCGAAAAATTTACCTGTACTTTTTGTTTCCGGCGGAGATGACCCGGTGGGTGACAGCGGACGAGGAGTCCAGAAGGTATATGATATGTTTGTTCTGGCCGGAATGGAGGATTTGGATATTATCTTCTATGAGGGCGGTCGGCATGAAATTTTGAATGAGATTAACCGTAAAGAAGTTTATGACGACCTGTATAATTGGCTGAATAAGGAAATTTCGCTAAAACATTGAAAATACAAGGGATTTAGTGTAAAATAAAGTGAATATGGTTTTAGAGACAAAAGACAGTTACTATACAGGAGGATAGAAAATGGGCTTATTTGGGAAAAAGAAGGATTTTTGGGATGAAGTTGATGAGTCATCTCTCAGAGAATCCGGACATCAGACCTTATCAGAAGAGGAAGAGGCGGATATCCAGAGAGAACTGGATGAGCTGGAAGATGATGGCTGGCATCCGACACGGAGTACTCCGTTGAAAGCGGTCGTACGGATTTTGTTATTCATATCGGCGGTCGTGATGCTTGTTTCCGGGTATACAGTATATACATATTTTAGTAACGGCGGTACAATGTCGTCCGAACCGGATTATTATCACAGCAGTTTTTTTGGTGAAGAATATCAGAAAAATATGGTTCAGCTGCTTCATCTGGTGCAGGCGATAGAGACGCGGGGAGAGATATCGGAAACAGAACTTGCTCAGGCGAATCAGGATTTGATCAAAAACTATATGAGTGCGGACAGCAGTTTCTCTTTTGCTGTTTATGATGCGGATGATAATGAGGTCATTGTCAGCGGCGAGGATGCGGTGGCACGGATTGAGGCCAGCCACTACTTTGTAAAATTGGATACGACAGAAGGTCAGTTCAATTTGAATACAGGCGTAAAAAATGATGCCTTTGATGAAGCTGTCTGGAAAGATGAAATGACATCCTGCTCCGGAACTTATACGATTTATGCGGCTGTGGATGATGAATTGACTTCCACTACCGATGGTTTTTATGCAAGTTATCAGGATTTCAAGGATTTAAATTCTGTTTTTGGAATTGCCAAGATTGCTGTTTTCGTGGCAGCAGCGATATTCCTGATCTTATTGATATTTTCAATCATTGCGACGGGAAATGTCAGCGGTTATCCGGGAATCAAGCTGTCCTTGTTTGATAAGATTTTTACAGAAATCGCCATTATCATTACGGTTGCTTTAGGCGGCGGCAGTATTTATGGAGCCTGGTATCTGCTCGGAACGACTTACAGTTTCCGGCTGATCGCAGCCGGAGCGGCGTTGGCTCTTGCATATATTTTCATTATCCGGGGATATTTCAGCCTTGTACGCAGGCTTAAAGCCGGAACATTTATCAGCAATATGCTGATTTATCGCATTTTTGAAGGAATCGGACATCTTCCGATCGTACCGAGAATCCTCTTAATGGTTCTGGTGCTTGTGTTGATCAATGGCGGGCTTATACTTGCGTTATTCAATCTGGATGCCTATGAACTGTTTGGTATTCCGGTAGTTTATGTGCTTGTGCCGGTAATCTTTGTACTGGAAAATATCTGTTTCATCAGTTGGGTCATCCGTAAAGGAAATGCAGAGTATGAAGATGACGAGGATGACGAGGAAGAGGATGAAGACGGGGAAGAAAAGGAAGAAAAGATTCCGGAGACACCTTATTCATCCAATATCAGCGGAGATACCCGTCCGGCAAAAGATTTGGAAGAAGATTTGGCAAAAGCTGCAGCTATGGCAAAAGAGACACAGCCTTCCGGAGTATCTGATGACTGGGAACACATGGACCTTGGAGCATCTGTGGATATGGCAATCCGTGTCGGCGGAGAAGAGCCGGAAGTGAAAGAAGAAGAAAAGGATCGGACGATGATGCTGCCGAAGGATGAGATTGAAAGCCTTCTCAGCGGAACATCAGCCCTTCGGGATTCGGCAACATCCTTTGACTTCATTCAGCTGAATAAAGATATCCGAAAACTTCATCGTGCCATCTTAAAAGAAAACGGTGTAGCGGTAACCCTTCGGGCGCCGGACAAACCGATTGTTCTTGAGATGAACAGGGAAGATATGTGGAAAGCTATTTCCATGATTTATGATAATCTGGAACAGTATGCAGAACCGGATTCCAGAGTTTATGCGGAAATGTATACTCAGGATGGTAAATTAATTTATATTGTTAAAAACGCGGTGAAAGCCGAAGCGGTTGAAGCTGCAAAAGCGGCAGCGGCGTCAGGGGCTGAATTAACCGGCGGATTAAAAACAGCAAAAGAGATTGTTGAAAAGAACCATGGAAAATTTGTTGTTGCAATGGATGGCAATATTTTTAAAACAGGTATTCTTCTCAGCATGGTACAGGAATAATGTAATGGCGCTGGTTCGGGGTTCTTCGTTTGAAGGATTCGGCCAGCGCTCTTTTTGTTGATAAGCAGTACACAAAATTCGGTGGACCATTTAGAGTTAAGGAAGGGGGAAAAACATGATTTTGCATTATTCATGTCCGTCCTGCGGTGCGGAGATGACCTATGATATTAAAAAGAGAAAGCTTCATTGCAGCCATTGTGACAGCGAAATGGAGTTAAGCCAGGCTTCCCGGGGAGATGAACCGGGGGGATCAGCAATGAACGAAACTGCGGCGCAGATTGATGCAGAAATGCCGAAAGCCGCAGGGGATATTTTAGCGGGAGCAGAGTATCATTGTCCGAATTGCGGCGGGGTGATGGTGACGAAGGATAAGGAGACGTCAGCGGTCTGTGCCTATTGCGGTGCGCCGATGATTTTGGCGGATCGCCTGTCGGGAAAGCGTCGGCCGATGAAGATACTGCCTTTTCGGATGGACAGAGAAGATGCAGAAAAAGCTTTCCGTAAGTGGTGTAAAAATGGCCGATTTGCGCCGAAGGGATTTACATCTGCAGAGAATATCCAGCGTTTAAAGGGAATGTATATTCCGTATTGGCTGTTTCAATTTGATACCCGCGTGGAAGTATCAGCGAAAGCGACCAATGTTCGGGTATACCGTCAGGGAGATTACCAGATTACAGAAACGGAATTTTATAATGTTCAGCGGGCCTATGATCTTCAGTATGCCAACATTCCTTTTGATGCCTCCCGACAGCTGGAGGACAGTGAGATGGCTAAGCTGGAACCTTTTAATTTTGATGAATTAAAGACATTTTATATGCCTTATCTGGCAGGTTTTGATTCATCAAGTTATGATTTTGATGACACAGAACTTTCACCTGCAGCGAAAAATAGGGTTCGGGATTACGCGAAGGACTATGCCAGAGGCGCCGTTTCGGGATACACGACGGTTCATTTGGACAGTCAGACCGTGAATTTTAACCGGGAAGAAGAAGAATTTATATTTGTTCCGATCTGGTTTGTGGATTATAATTATCGGGGCAAAGTTTACAAATTTATGATGAACGGGCAAAATGGCCGTATTGCGGGAACACCGCCGACCAGCATGAAAAAAATCGGTATGTGGTGGGCCGGTATATCTGCGGCGCTGTTTATTGTAAGTATCATCGGTTCACTTATTTAGTGTTCGGAGTATGGAGGAAAATGACATGGAAAAAAGGGATACCTTAAGGTATATATATTTAATACTTGCCCTTGTCTGGTCATGTACCCTGTTCGGGTTTTCGACAAAACAAGTATGGGCGGATGAGACCCATGAAGGTATTTTTGATGATGCCGGTCTCTTAACAGAGGAAGAAAAAGCGGAGCTGTCATCCCGGATACAAACTCTGGAACAGGAAAATCAGATGCATGTGCTTATCGTTACAACCGAGGATACCCAGGGGAAAGCGGCCGCCGTTTATGCAGATGATTTTTTTGAAGAGAATAATGGGGATGGAACGGCCGGAGCCGGTTTGCTGCTCTTAATCGATATGCAGCACAGTGAACTCTACATATCTACCAGTGGGGAAGAAATCATACGGACGTTTACCGATGCGCGGCTGGACAGTATTTTGGATGGGGTCTATGATAAAGCGGTAGACGCTGATTTTTATGGAAGCTGCCAGCAATTTTTAGACGGTGTCGGCAATGTCCTTGGCGGAATGTTAAGCGAGACGGCTGATTCAGTGCAAACAGAGACGGCTGAAACAGAAAATGTGGCTTCCCAGGATTCCGGGCAACGGATCTTTGATGAGGCCGGGCTGCTCACAGAAGCAGAGAGTGATAAACTGGCACAGAAAGTTTCAGATTTGGAAGTCAAGACTGGTTTTCGGATTTTAATTACGACGACAAATCATACCGAAGGAAAAACCAGCCGAAATTATGCGGAGAATTTTTTCAAAACCCATAATGACAGCGGAAGGCAGAGCGAGGGTATTGTTTACCTGATCAACATGGAAGCCCGGGAGATTTACGTGTATGCCGCAGGAAATCAGGTATTGGAATCTTTTTCTCAGGCAAATGTGGATAAAATGCTTGACCGCATTTATAAACGGGTAGCGGATGGTGATTATTACAAAAGCTGTACGGTATTTTTGGACAATGTCACCCGGTATGGAGTCAACGGCGGAAGACGTCTGACCCTGATCGGTGTGCTCTCACGCCTGGCAGCCAGCCTGGTCATCGGCGCAGTCATTGTATTCTTTATGTCACGGAACCGGGGTGGTAAAGTCGTCGCCGGAGTAAACAATTATTTTGTCGCCGGCGGAGCAAATGAAGTGCTTCATCGGGATATGTTTGTGAATCGGACGGTGTCACGGCAGAAAATTAAAACCGACGATGATCATAAAGGCAGCAGAGATAAGGTTGGCGGAAGTTCTGTTCATCGGAGCAGCAGCGGGACAATGCACGGCGGTGCGGGCCGGAGCTTTGGCGGCGGCGGAAGCAGAGGCGGCGGCCGTAAGTTTTGATAATAATTTTCTATTTATAGGAAAATGTTTTAATTTGAAGAGCAATGATGTATACTATGAAGTAGCACAAAATTCGAAATCAATAGGAGGGAAGTAGGATGAACATAACAAATGATATTAAATATGTAGGTGTAAATGACCACGAAATTGACTTGTTTGAAAGTCAGTATGTTGTTGAAAATGGAATGGCATATAATTCTTATGTGATTATGGATAAAAAAATAGCAGTTTTAGATTCTGTTGATACTCATTTTACTCATGAGTGGCTGGATAATATTCAGAAGGCAACAGATAGAAAGGCGCCGGACTATCTGATCGTACAGCACATGGAGCCGGATCACTCGGCGAATATTGTCAATTTTATGAAGCTTTATCCGGATGCAAAGGTTGTGGCCAGCGCGAAAGCTTTTGCAATGATGGAACAGTTTTATGGATCAGATTATGCTGACAGACAGATCATCATTAAAGAAGGAGATACGCTTTCCCTCGGACAGCATGAGCTTTCTTTTGTAGCTGCACCGATGGTTCACTGGCCGGAGGTCATGATGACTTATGATGCACATGATAAAGTATTATTCTCAGCAGATGCTTTTGGTAAATTCGGGGCATTGGATGTGGAAGAAGACTGGGCTTGTGAGGCGCGGCGTTATTATTTCGGCATCGTAGGAAAATACGGTACTCAGGTTCAGAATCTTCTTAAAAAAGCCGCTAAATTGGATATTCAGACAATCTGTCCGCTTCATGGACCGGTACTTGCTGAAAATCTTGGATATTATTTGAATCTCTATAATATATGGTCTTCTTATGGTATTGAAACGGAAGGTATTGTGATTGCTTATACTTCAGTTTACGGTAATACAAAAAAAGCCGTAGAACTTTTAGCGGACAAACTCCGGGCAAAGGGCTGCCCAAAGGTTGTTGTCAATGACCTGGCCCGCTGTGATATGGCTGAAGCTGTGGAAGATGCGTTCCGTTATGGTAAACTTGTTCTTGCGACGACGACTTATAATGCAGATATTTTCCCATTTATGAAGGAATTTATCGATCATTTGACAGAGCGTAATTTCCAGAATCGTAAAATCGGTATTATTGAGAACGGTTCCTGGGCGCCGATGGCTGCCAAGGTCATTCGAAAAATGTTGGAAGGCTGCAAAAATATCACATTTACGAACACAACGGTTTCTATTAAGTCTGCGCTGAACGAGGACAGCAGTGCCCAGTTGGAGGCTATGGCTGAAGAACTTTGTAAAGACTATCTGGCACAGAAGGATGAGACAGCAAATAAAAATGATATGACTGCACTTTTTAAAATTGGATATGGCCTTTATGTTGTCACATCTAATGACGGTACAAAAGATAATGGTCTTATTGTAAATACCGTATCTCAGGTTACAGATAATCCGAACCGCGTCGCTGTGTGCATTAATAAGGCGAATTATTCCCATCATATCATTAAGCAGACCGGTATCATGAATGTGAACTGTTTATCAACGGAAGCACCGTTTAGCGTATTCCAGAATTTTGGTTTCCAGAGCGGCCGGACAGCAGATAAATTTGCAGATTTTGAGACATTGCGTTCAGATAATGGATTGGTATTTTTGCCGAGATATATTAATGCATTCATGTCCTTGAAAGTTGAACAGTATGTGGATTTTGATACTCACGGAATGTTTATCTGTACTGTGACAGAGGCCCGTGTAATTTCCGATGTGGATACAATGACTTACAATTATTATCAGAGTAATGTTAAGCCAAAACCGGAAACAGAGGGAAAGAAAGGCTTTGTATGCAAGGTATGCGGTTACATCTATGAAGGCGATGTCCTTCCGGATGATTTCATTTGTCCATTATGTAAGCATGGAGCAGCAGATTTTGAACCGATCGGATAAATAGAAAAGTAAAGGGGCTGTGAAGAATCAGTTATTCTTCACAGCCCCAATTTAATTAAGCAAAGCGCTTAAAGGATATTTATTTAGTTGTCTTTAAAGTTATGAACGTGGTCAAGAAGTTCATTTTTCAGTTTCCAGAGAGGTTCTGAAAGGTCCACGTAAACTTCCTGAGGATTGACCAGTCGGCGGGATTCATCCCAGAGTGTATTCAATTCGGATGTACAGTAGTCCCGGATATCCATAACGGCCGGAGACTGGTAAACGCATTTGCCATCCTTGAAGATAGGAACAAGCAGTTCGCGGATGGTGTAGGTACCGCCATGAAGCAAGGTTTTTTTCCAGGTGGAAATCGGGTCAAAAATCATCAGGGAATCCTGTGGGTCATAATGCTCATCAGCCAGAGCGATCAGATCAGCACGAATCTTTCCGGTTTCCTTGTCATAAAGGCGGAAAACAGTTTTGTTTCCAGGATTTGTAACCTTTTCAATATTTTCGGAAACTTTAATTTTCGGAATGAAGTTTCCATCTTCGTCAGAGACGGCTGCCAGTTTATAAACGCCGCCGAAAGCCGGACAGTTTTTGGATGTGATCAGATTGGTTCCCACACCCCAGGAAGTGATTTTAGCGCCCTGAGTGTGAAGGCTGTCGATCAAATGCTCATCCAGATCGCTGGAGGCAGAAATAATGGCGTCGGTATGGCCGGCTTCATCCAGCATCTTTCGGGCCTGTTTGGACAAGTAAGCCAAATCGCCGCTGTCCAGACGGATGCCGTAAGTTTTTAATTTAATGCCTTTGGCTTTCATTTCGTTAAAAACCTGAATGGCATGGGGAACACCGGATTTTAATGTATCGTAGGTGTCTACAAGAAGCAGGCAGTTATCCGGATAGAGGCTGGCATAATTGCGAAAAGCTTCAAGTTCTGTTTTAAAGCTCATGATCCAGCTATGAGCGTGAGTTCCTTTGACCGGAATATCAAACATCTGACCGGCCAAAACGTTGGAGGTTCCAACACAGCCGCCAATAACTGCAGCGCGGGCACCGTAAGTTCCTGCATCCGGCCCCTGAGCCCGGCGAAGACCAAATTCCATGACACCGCCGCCGGCTGCATAGACAACACGGGCTGCTTTGGTACAGATCAGACTTTGGTGGTTAATAATATTTAAAATTGCCGTTTCCACAATCTGAGCTTCCATGATTGGTGCAATGACCTTTAAAAGCGGTTCCTTCGGGAATACGACAGTTCCCTCCGGAATGGCGTATATGTCTCCGGTAAAACGGAAATCTTTTAAATATTCGAGAAAGTCTTCGTGGAAAAATCCGGTGGAACGCAGGTACTCGATATCTGCGGCATCAAAGCGAAGTCCTTCAATATATTCAATGACCTGAGCCAGACCCGCGGTGATTGAATAGGCGGCATCTTCCGGATTGGAGCGGTAAAAGACATCGAAGATGACTTTTTCATTTGTTTTGTTTTTGAAATAACCCTGCATCATGGTTAATTCGTATAAATCCGTTAAAAGTGTTAAATGTGATGTATCCATAAGCATATAATACCTTTCCGATATATAGTATTAACAAATTATACCGCGCTATAAGAAAAAATGCAAATTTTTTAGAAACATGTTGACAAATGTGCAGATGATTGTTATATTACAAGTATAACAAACATAACAATAATAATTGTACCTGAAAAGGAGGTATGTTTTATGGATTTTAATAAATACACTCAGAAATCTCTGGAAGCCGTACAGTCCTGTCAGAGTTTGGCGGTTGAATATGGAAATCAGGAAATCGACCAGATTCATCTGCTGTATGCTCTGTTAAATAAAGAGGACAGTTTGATTGTCAAATTGATGGATAAGATGAATATAAATACGGCCGGTTTTGTTTTCCAGGTGGAAAAAACCCTGGCCGGACATGTGAAGGTCCAGGGCGGTCAGCAGTACATGAGTCAGGATTTGAGCCGGACATTTACTCAGGCGGCTCAGGAAGCAAAACAGATGGGAGATGAATATGTTTCTGTTGAACATCTGTTTTTAGCTTTGCTTGAAACAGCAAACAGAGAACTGAAAACATTGTTTAAGAATTTTCAGATTACCAGAGACGGCTTTTTAAAAGCGTTGATGGAAGTTCGAGGTAATCAGAGAGTGACCAGTGATAATCCGGAGGAGACTTATGACAGCCTGGGCAAATATGGCGAAAACCTTGTGGAAAAAGCCAGAAATCAGAAGCTGGACCCGGTGATCGGCCGTGATAGTGAGATTCGGAATATTATCCGTATTCTTTCACGTAAAACGAAAAATAATCCGGTGCTCATCGGTGAACCTGGTGTTGGTAAGACCGCTGTCATTGAGGGACTGGCTCAGCGTATTGTCCGGGGCGATGTGCCGGATGGTTTGAAGGATAAACAGATTTTTTCACTGGATATGGGAGCCCTTGTTGCCGGAGCCAAATATAGAGGTGAATTTGAAGAGCGTTTGAAAGCGGTTCTGGAAGAAGTTCGAAAGAGTGAAGGCAAGATTATCCTCTTTGTGGATGAGCTTCATTTGATCGTAGGTGCCGGAAAAACCGACGGTGCCATGGATGCAGGCAATATGCTGAAACCGATGCTGGCCCGTGGCGAGCTGCACTGTATCGGTGCCACCACATTGGATGAGTATCGTCAGTATATTGAAAAGGATAAAGCACTGGAGCGTCGTTTCCAGCCAGTCATGGTGGATGAACCGACGGTAGAAGATACGATTTCCATTTTGAGAGGTTTAAAGGAACGGTATGAAGTTTTCCATGGCGTAAAGATTACCGATGGTGCCCTTGTTGCGGCGGCTGTTTTATCTAACCGTTATATATCGGACCGTTTTCTGCCGGATAAAGCCATTGACCTGGTGGATGAAGCCTGTGCATTGATTAAAACTGAGTTGGATTCCATGCCGACCGAATTGGATGAAGTATCCAGAAAGATTATGCAGCTTGAAATTGAGGAAGCGGCACTTAAAAAAGAAGATGACCATTTGAGTCAGGAGCGTCTGGCGGCTATCCAGAAAGAGATTGCCCAGCTCCGTGAAGATTTCCAGATGAAGAAGGCCCAGTGGGAAGCAGATAAAAAGGATGTGGATCAGGTTCGGATTCTCCGGGAACAGATTGAAAGTGTAAATAAAGAGATTGAAAAGGCCCAGCGGGAGTATGATTTGAACCGGGCCGCAGAACTTCAATATGGTAAACTGCCGGAACTTAAACGCCAGTTGGAAGAACAGGAACAGAAGATTCACGGTGCGGAAGATTCCCTTGTTCGGGAGCAGGTGACTGAAGATGAAATTGGTCGGATTGTATCCCGGTGGACGGGAATTCCAGTGACAAAACTGACCGAGAGCGAACGTCAGAAGACACTGAATCTGGATAAAGAGCTCCATAAACGAGTCATTGGCCAGAATGAAGGTATTGATAAAGTTACTGAAGCCATTATCCGTTCCAGAGCAGGTATTAAAGATGAAACAAAGCCGATCGGTTCCTTTATGTTCCTCGGACCTACCGGTGTTGGTAAGACAGAGCTGGCCAAAGCGTTGGCTGAAAGCCTTTTTGATGACGAATCAAATATTGTCCGTATCGATATGAGTGAGTACATGGAGAAATTCTCAGTATCCCGATTGATCGGAGCGCCTCCGGGATATGTAGGCTATGAAGAAGGCGGTCAGCTGACGGAAGCTGTGCGCCGGAAACCATATTCGGTTGTCTTATTTGATGAGATTGAGAAGGCCCATCCGGATGTGTTTAATGTACTTCTCCAGGTATTGGATGATGGACGGATTACCGATTCCCAGGGCCGGACAGTGGACTTTAAGAACACAATTTTAATTATGACATCCAATATCGGTTCCGAATATCTGCTTAATGGTATCAATGCGGAGGGAGATATTGAAGCATCCGCAGAAGAAATGGTGATGAATGAACTTCGTGCTCATTTCCGTCCGGAATTCTTAAACCGTCTGGATGAGATTATTATGTTTAAGCCATTGAGTAAAGAGGATATTCACAGCATTATTGATATTTTGATGAAGAATCTCAACAATCGGCTTGTAAACCGGGAGATTTCCATTGAACTGGATCCGGCTGCGAAGGATTATATTATTGAGCAGGGCTATGATCCGGTTTATGGCGCACGTCCTCTGAAGCGATTCCTTCAGAAACATGTGGAAACCCTGGCCGGACGACTGATTCTCTCCGATGCCGTTTTGCCGGGTGATGTGATCCAGATCCATTACGATGGTGAGAAACTGGCTGCGGGAGTGAAGGGCAGAAACTAATTTGAATGGGCAGTTTCCTGCGATTATAAGGATTAAATAGCTAAGAAAGGTCTGTGATTTTAAGTCACAGGCCTTTTTGCATGTAGAAAGGACTCGATGAATTTACAAAAGATAAACTGGCGGAACCCCATTTTTTAGCAGGTTGGTTCCGCTTTTCTTTTATTTGGCGATGTGTTATAATCATTACAAATGCATACAAAAGGATTGATGACAGAATGGCGGCTATTTTATTAGCAGAGGAGTCGGTGCCATCAGAATTGAGACTTGAAAATTGTCTGATGGAATTGGGACATCGGGTTACTTCTGTTGCTGATGCTGAGCTGGTGTGTATGGTAAAAAATCATCCATTTGATCTGATTATTTGGGCAATCGATTGCTTTGATGAAAATGTTCAGGAGATTTTTGAGCAGGTCCGTCTGTTTTCGGATGTACCAGTATTAGGTGTTTGGCCAAAAGTGATGGCCGGGGGAGCCGGAGATGCGATTGAAATTGGGGATTCGGTTCCAATCGGACGAAAGGGACGGCTGGATACAATGTTGGCACTTCCGATAGATAAAGATGAACTGGAAGAAAGCGTGTCTTATTATTTGAGAGAGGCCTATAAACGTTCACATGACATGCGGTTGTATCAATATAAGGACCTGAAGATGAGCAGCGGATCGATCAAGAAGGTGGAGATGAATCACAAGGGATTGGATTTAACCGTTAAGGAATATATGATTCTTAGCCTCTTGATGCGCCATCGAAACCGGATTTATACGAAGGCAAGTTTGTATGAAGCGGTTTGGCGTCAGCCATACACCGGAGATGATAATGCGGTGAAGATACATATCAGTAATCTGCGCAGTAAGCTGAAAAAGGCCGACCCGGAGACAAAGTACATTGAAACTGTCTGGGGACTGGGATATCGGCTAAGTAAAAATTAAAAAGGATGAGGTATCCTGCAAATGGTGTGAAATCATAAGTAAGGATACCTCATCTTTTTTAATTTTGTTCATCAATATATGGTTTTACAACTGTTGTAAATTCGTTTTTACGTGGCCACCACCAATCGGCTTCTACGGAATTTCTAATAAACTCTCCGGTAGGTGTGTAGATTGGAAGTTCGCCTTTTGGACATTCTACCCAATGGCAGAATTCGTCATATTTAGCTTTAAAGAGCATTTCAGCGCCGTGAATCTCAAATTCCGGTATTGGAAGCTCGAGGCGTTTTACATAAATCTGACAAAAGGCATTGTCGTGATAGCCATCACTGTCAATGACCTGGCGAATATTTCCAACATGTTTCAGATACTCTGGGAGCAGATTCAGCCCGAGACGTTCTTTGGTAAGTGTGACAACGGCATGGGAGAAGGTTTCTTCCGGGTCGATGTGTCCACTGACAGGAAGGTCATAAAGTCCAGGAAAAACGTCGAGATCTTTGGAACGCTGGATAAAGTAGAGCCATCGGCCACTTGGTTCATCTCCGTACATCCAGAGATGGATAACCTGGTGGAGCAGTCCCTGTTCATGAACAACAGACCATTTCTCCGCGCCGATTAAATTGAACATATCATCGTATATTTTAACAATATCATCTTTCTTGTGCATTTTGGACTCCTTTATATTTGAATGAATATTATTGAAAAAATTCGGATACAAGTGCATTTACAACTTTTCCATCAGATTTACCTTTGACAAGGGGCATCAGTTCTTTCATGATTTTTCCCTTATCCTTAGCGGTTGGTTCAGTGAGTCCAAGTTTATCAAGGACCTGCTGGATCGTTGTTTTAATTTCTTCTTCTGTCATGAATTTTGGTGCAAATTCTTCATATACCTGAATACGGAATTTACACTGGTCAATGATATCGGTGCGATCCGCCGGGGCAGAGTCCAGAGTTTCTTTTAACTGTTTGATTTCTTTTAATACAATTTCATTTTCCTCTGCTTCGGTCAAGTCGCTGCGTTTGTCAATGGACTTATTTTTTAAGGCGCCGAGAAGCATAGAGAGTGCGTCCTTCCGTTCCTTATTTTTAGCCTTCATTGCAGTAACCATCTCACCGCGAATCAGTTCGATTTTACTCATTAAAAATCCTCCCATCCTTATGTCATAGCTACATCTTTATTATAGCACTTTAATGTTTTTTGGGAAGGGAGGAAATCTGTTCTTTTTTTAGTTCAGAAATGAGATCGGTGATCAATTGGAGCTGTTTGTCTGTGAGTCCACTTACGCTCAATTGCATGTCATATTCAAGTCCAAGAAGATAATCCGTTGTACAGCAAAAAATATCAGATAGCTTTATAAGCATATCGACGGAAGGATAACGTTCGGATTTTTCGTACGAACTGATAAGACTGGTAGATACACCGGCACGTCTGGCCAGTTGGCTCTGGTTCCAATAATATTTAAGGCGAAGTCCACGAAGGCGACTTGCGAAATCGGACATATTTTAGCTCCTTTTTGCTGAAAATGTGAGTAGAGAATACTCGAATTATATGTAGAAATAAATTACACAATAAGTGTAACCAACAAATTGGAACTTTAGGTAGAAAAAATTTCCTCTATAGGTGTAAAATAAAAATATATTTTGGAAAAGAGAATCTGACATGATAAAAAGGAATAAAAATCTTGATAAGAAAGAATATCGGTTTTCAAAGTCTTATTACAGGAGAAAAAAGCGATTATTAAAACGTATGTTTGGGGGTAAAAGCCGTCGAAAAAATGTCATTTGCAATGTCAAAAAAAGCGGTGATATACTATAGTGATAAAAATGATCGGGAAAGTAGTATTGGCGGCAATGAACACGGAAGAAAATAAAAAACTTCGGCTTCACCAGAAAAAATTCATGGAGAAGCTGATAAGTGAAACAGAACAGTCCGTTGCGGGTATGCTATTTAAAATGACGGATGATCATATGTTAGTGGAAGACGTAATGATTGCCACGTGGACAACGGCTTGTCAAAAAGTTGATTTGCTGGCTCGTCATGAAAATCCCCATGGCTGGCTCATGAAGGCAGCTAAAATTCATATGTTAAGAGCATTGGAGAAACGTCAGCATATGAATGAACATGAAATGCTTGTTCTGGATAAACTGGAACTTTATATGAAGAACGAGGCTCAGAAAGAGCTGGAGATTATGGAGGTACTAAAGAGTCATTTAACGGAAGAAGATCGTGTAGCCGTTGTATTGAGATATTTTTATAATGTCTCTTATACAGAGCTTGCCGCTTATTTTCATACCAGTGAAAGTGCTGTGAGACAGAGAATCAGCAGAGCGATAGGGAAATTAAGGAAAGAAGCACCTGAATTATGGTATAAGTGAGGCGGAACAGGCATATAGTGTAGCAATAAATAAAGTGCAGGGAACCTATGAAACGAGTATTGGCAGTAATGGTGTTAATGGGATTTTTAGTCCTGTCTGTTGTTTTTTACAGTCGTACATATTCACAGGTGGCGGCAGCAATTTCCAATGCCTCCGGCAGTCAGACGAAGCGAAGAGTGGTCATTGATCCTGGCCACGGCGGAAATGACCCGGGAGGTATCGGTGTATCAGGGGTACTGGAGAAGGATGTGAACCTTTCAGTAGCCCTATTTTTAAAGGCAAATCTGGAAGCTCAGGGGATTGAAGTTATTATGACCCGGGATGCGGATAAGGCTTTGTACAGCAGCGAAAGTTCAACAAATAAGAAAAAAGAAGACCTGGCGAAACGGATTGAAATTATTACAGAAGCAAATCCGGATTTTGTACTTTGTATCCACCAGAATATTTTTACAGATGCAAAATACAGCGGCGCCCAGGTCTTTTATTATCAGGAGTCAGAGGAAGGTGCCCGGTTGGCATCCTGCCTGCAGAATCAGTTGATTGCCGGGGTGGACCCGGAAAATACCCGGGTGCCAAAATCAAATATGAATTATTATATGTTAAAAAATTCTCCGGTACCTATTGTCATTGTGGAATGTGGCTTTTTAACCAATGTGGAAGAAGAGGCAAAACTCGGAACAGAGGATTATCAGAGAAAACTGGCCTGGAATATTTATCTGGGGACAATGCAGTATCTGAATGGGGAGTAATTCGAGGATTTCTGAGGAAAGGGTAGAAAAAAGCCGGTATAAAGATTATAATAAAACAAAATACCACTGAAAAATGTAATTGGAGATGGAACAGATGGAAACCATTGTTTATAAAACGAGTGAAATAGAAGATGAAATGTGGATAAAAGCGGCTGGTGAGATTCTTGCTGCCGGAGGCTTGGTGGCAATTCCTACGGAAACTGTATATGGCCTGGCAGCCAACGCGCTGGACGAAGCGGCGGCTGCGAAAATTTATGAAGCAAAGGGGCGGCCGTCGGATAATCCACTGATCGTGCATATTGCAGAGCTATCTATGATGGATAGTCTGGTATCAGAAATCCCGGAAACAGCTTTAAAGCTGGCAGAAGCATTCTGGCCGGGGCCTTTGACGATGATACTGCCAAAGAGTGATGCTGTGCCCCATGGGACGACCGGCGGGTTGGAGACGGTTGCAATCCGTATGCCGTCGCATCCGGTAGCCCGGAAATTGATTCGGGAGTCGGGAATACCATTGGCAGCGCCGAGTGCAAATACATCCGGGCGGCCAAGTCCGACGCGGGCGGAACATGTCTTTGAGGATTTAAACGGAAAGATTGATATGATATTGGATGATGGGCCGGTGGGGATCGGAATTGAATCTACGATCATAGATTTGAGTGGTGACATTCCGATGATTCTTCGTCCGGGATACATTACCCGTGACATGATGGAAGAAGTTATTGGTGAGGTTTCTGTGGATCCGGCGATTTTAGGAGAAAATAAAGATAAGAATTTTCGGCCAAAGGCTCCGGGAATGAAGTATAAGCATTATGCACCAAAGGGTGATTTGCTTCTTGTTTCGGGTGAAAGCGATCAGGTCGTGAATAAAATAAAGGAGTTGGCTGCTGAGAAAATATCCGAAGGTTTTCGAGTGGGAATTATTGCCACGGATGAAACGAAGGCACAGTATACGTCAGAAGAAGCCTTTGGAACAGAGAGCCGGACTGTGCGTTCTAATGGCAGCATCGATGCAGGTCATGCGGTGGTCATGAGTATCGGAACCCGCAAAGACGAGGCTACGATTACCCATAATCTTTATGATATACTTCGCCGAATGGATGGAGAAAATGTTTCCTATATATATTCGGAAAGTTTTGGAGAAGGAAGCCGGGGGCAGGCGATTATGAATCGGCTGCTGAAAGCGGCAGGTCACCATCAGATTTTTGTTTGATTAAAAAACGAAGGAGGGGTATACAATGAGCGGAAAGAGGAAAAATTATATTACCTGGGATGAATACTTTATGGCAGTTGCACGGCTGGCCGGGCTGCGTTCAAAGGATCCGAACAGCCAGGTTGGCTCCTGTATTGTAAGTACGGACAATAAGATATTATCCATGGGTTATAATGGATTTCCTTTGGGGTGTTCCGATGATGAATATCCATGGGACAGGGAAGGAGAACCGCTGGATACGAAATATGTTTATGTGACTCACAGTGAATTGAATGCTATTTTAAATTACAGGGGCGGTAATCTGGAGGGTGCCAAAATTTATGTATCACTTTTTCCATGTAATGAATGTGCCAAAGCAATTATCCAGAGTGGTATAAAAGAGATTATTTATGGGGAAGATAAGTATCCGGATACACCGGCAGTTATAGCTTCCAAGCGTATGCTGGATTCGGCTGGTGTCATCTATAGAAGGTATGCTCCGTCGGGGAGAAAAATTGAATTAGAAATTTAATTTTTATAAACTGTCTTGCAATCTTTGACTATTTAGAAAAAAGGTCAGAGATTGTTAGACAGTTTTTGCTTTTTGTCTGGTTTTTCACATCAATTTTTCGTTGAAGTTGAACAACGGTTGTGATATAATCTTTTAAATAGTCAATAATAGTTATAGCGTGTATATTTGATAAGGAGGTGACAAAGTGTTAGAAGATATTCTGAAATCAGTCAATAAGGCAGAGGCGGAAGCTGATGAAATTTTAAAAACGGCAGAAGTTCAGGCCGTTTCTATTTTAGAGGAGGCCAAAGCCCAGGCTAAAGCCATGAAAGCGGATACATCTCAAAAGATAAAATTAATGAATCAGGAGGTTACCGAAAAAATGCAGTCAGAAGGCCAGAGCCAATTGGCTGCCGCCGCGGCGGAGGCCGAAAAGGAAACGGAGGCACTCCGGGAATTAATTGCTCCAAAGCGGGCAGAAGCGGTGGAGGCGGTGATTTCTTCGCTGGTATAATATGAAAGGAATTAAGGGAATCAAGGGAAAAGGAGGGATGTGGATATGGCAGTATTGCAGATGCAGCGGATTAATATTTGTGCGCTGAAGAAAAACAGGAAAGCCATCCTGGAACGTCTGCAGGAGCTGGGAGCTATGGAAATTGATATCCGGCTGGAAGATGACAGCGGATATATGACCATGGATGTCAGCAATTCCAGAGCCACATTTGAGAAAAAAGCGCAGACGGCGGACAGGGCGCTGGAAATTTTTCAAAGGTATGCCCCGGAGAAAGCAGGCATGCTGGCGTCTCTGGCAGGAAAGCCGTTAATTGACAAATCATTATTTGATGATGCTGCGCAGAATCAGGAGAGTTACATCGATACGGCAGAGCGGATCGTTACCCTGGATAAACAGGTTGCGGAAGAGACGGCCCGGGCACAGAAATATAGAGACCAGATGGAAGCATTGGTTCCATGGTTGGGGTTGACAGTGCCGGTGAGTTATTCCGGAACCCGCAGAACCTCGGTTTTGATCGGTACTATTGCCGGAGCGGTGAACCTGGAGAGTATTTATGAACTGATTGGAAAATTTGCTCCGGATGTGGAAGCAGTGGATGTGGAGATTATTTCTACAGACAGAGATTTTACTTATTTGGCTGTTGTTTGTCTGGCAGAGGAGGTTCAGGCGGTGGAAGACGCTCTGCGTGCAGGCGGTTTTGCAAAACCGGCTCAGGCAGTGGATAAAATTCCGGCCCAGTATCAGAAAGAACTTCAGAGGGAGATGGAGGCTTCTTTAGAGGAAGTAAAACACCTCCAGGAAGAAATTACGAGTCTTGCCGGGGAACGTCAGAATCTTCGGCTTGTATCGGATTACTATCGGATTCGCGCCGAAAAGTATGAAGTGCTCGGAAGGCTGCCTCAGACAGCAAATACCTTTGCACTGAGCGGATATGTTCCGGCAAAGGATGCTGAACGAATCGTCCGCGAATTATCGGATGATTTTGGCGCTGCGGTTGAATTGGAACAGATTCGTGAGGAAGAGGAAGCGCCGGTTCTTTTGAAAAATAATCGCTTTGCCGAATCCGGTGAAGGGGTTTTAGCATCCTTCGGTCTGCCGGGAAAAGGCGAAGTGGATCCGACGATGATCATGACCGTTTTCTATGTATTTTTGTTTGGACTTATGTTGTCGGATGCGGCTTACGGCCTGATCGTGGCGGTGGCCTGCGGTGTGCTTCTTATGAAGTTCCCACGAATGTCTCTGAATATGAAGAAATCGATTCGGTTATTCTTCTGGTGCGGTCTTTCCACACTGTTTTGGGGTATTATGTTCGGAGGTTATTTTGGAGATGCGGTGAATGTTATTTCCCGAACGTTTTTCGGTAAAGAAGTGAGCATACCGCCGTTATGGTTTGCACCGCTGGATGAGCCGATGCGTATGCTCGTATGGTCATTGTTCTTTGGCCTGATTCATTTATATACGGGCTTATTTGTAAAGGCATATATGTATATCCGGGATGGAAAGATTTTGGATGCGGTATGTGATGTGGGATTTTGGCTGCTTCTTCTCACCGGATTGGTATTGATCTTAATGCCAACAGAGATTTTTGCGTCCATATCACAGATGACATTTGTGTTCCCGGAACCGGTGAATATGCTGGCGAAGGGTATGGCAATTGTCGGAGCAGTCGGTATTCTTCTCATGTCCGGAAGAGATAAGAAAAATAATTGGGGACTTCGGATCGCACTGGGAGCTTATGATCTGTACGGTATTACGAGCTGGCTCAGTGATATTTTGTCCTACTCGCGTTTACTGGCGCTGGGACTTGCGACCGGAGTTATCGCTTCCGTATTTAATCAGATGGGAAGTATGTTTGGCAGCGGTATTATCGGAGCAATTTTGTTTGCTGTTGTATTTATTATCGGGCATGCATTTAATATCGCTATTAACCTGCTGGGAGCTTATGTGCATACATGTCGTCTCCAGTATGTAGAGTTTTTTGGAAAATTTTATGAAGGCGGCGGAAGGGAATTTAATCCGTTCCGGTCAAATACGAAATATGTTGATGTTAAGGAGGAAACAAGAATATGAGTGAGTTATTTACAAATGGACAAGTATGGGCTCTGTTGGGAGTAGCACTTGCAGTTATTTTATCCGGATGCGGTTCGGCTTATGGTGTTGGTGTTGCCGGTCAGGCAGCAGCAGGGGTTGTTACAGAAGACCCGAGTAAATTTGCAAAAGTTTTGATTTTACAGCTTTTACCAGGTACACAGGGTATTTATGGTCTGCTGGTTGCTTTCGTTACATTATCAAGAATCGGTATCTTAGGCGGCACCGCACCGGATCTGGTACATGGCCTTTTGACATTTGCGGCCTGCCTGCCAATCGGTATTGTTGGTCTTGTTTCCGCCAGACATCAGGGAAGAACGTCTGTAGCTTCTATTGGTATTGTGGCTAAAAAACCGGAACAGTTTGCAAAATCCATGCTGTTCCCGGCCATGGTAGAAACTTATGCCATTCTGGCTCTGCTTGTTTCTATTCTTGCCATCTTCTCTATCTAAGGACTTGCAGTTGTTGGGTATGAGGATGCTGTAAGAAAGGAAAGGAGAGCTTTGGAATGAGCGGATTGGAAAAGATTACAAGCCAGATTCTGGAAGAAGCGAAAACCTCTGCAGCAATGAAGCTTGAAACAGCACGTAAAGAAGCGGACGACATTCTTGCAAAAGCTAAAGAAGAATGTGAAGCCATGGAGGCTGAGGCGGCGGAAAAGAACATCATTTTGAAAGAGAATTATGAAGGCCGCATTAAATCTTCGGCGGAGCAGCAGCGGAGAACGGCGCTTTTGCGGGCGAAGCAGGATATGATCGCGGAAGTCATTTCGGAAGCTTATGTGATGTTAAAGCAGGAGGATACGGAAAGCTATTTCTGGACCATGGAAAAAATATTAAAAACTTATGTACTGGCAGAGCCGGGAGAGATTTGCTTTTCCGCACGGGATCTTGCCAGAATGCCGGCCGATTTCGAGAAGAAGATTACTGAGGCGGCTGAAGAAAAGGGCGGAAGCCTGGTTCTTTCCAAAGAACCGAAAGCCATTGAGGACGGTTTCATTCTTGTCTATGGAGGCATTGAAGAAAATTGTACCTTAAAGGCGTTACTTGATGCAAAGAAAGATGAGCTTCAGGATAAAGTGAATGAAATTTTATTTTTATAGAAGCCGGTTCGCCATAAAAGGAGGGTTATAATGTCTAAAACACAGTATACCTATGCAGTTGCGCGAATCCGTGCTTTGGAAGTGTCTCTGTTTTCGGCGTCCACCATTGAGCAGTTGATCGCCTGTAAGGATTTGGAGAGTTGTCTCCGGTTTCTGCAGGATAAAGGATGGGGCGGTAATGATGTACCGATGGATGCCGATGCGATTTTGACAAGAGAACGGGAAAAAATATGGGAAACCATAGGGGAGATGCATGTGGACATGGATGTGTTCAATGTTTTGTCCTACACAAACTGGTTTCATAACCTGAAAGCTGCTGTGAAAGAGGTCTGCACCGGAAAAAGCGGCGCCAATATCTTTTATGAAGGAACACCGATTCCTAAAGAAGAGATGCTCCGTATTATCCGGGAAAAGGATTTTAAGGCTCTGCCGGAAAATATGCAGGCAGCCGCTGAGGAAGCGGTAGAAACACTGCTTCATTCAGGGGACGGACAGCTTTGTGATATCATTATTGACCGGGCCACAATGGAAGCCATCAAAGAAGCCGGACGGAAATCTCAAGATGACATTATCCGGGATTATGCCGAATCGACGGTGGCAGTGGCTAATATCAAAATCGCAGTGCGGTCTTCAAAAACCGCAAAGTCACTGGAATTTATGAAACGTGCCATGGCACCCTGCGACAGCCTGAATGTGGATGGGCTGGCCCGGGCGGCGCTGGCAGGTATGGATTCGATTATTGAATATTTGAGTGGAAATGGGTATCTGGAAGGTGCCCTGGCGCTGAAGGAATCCCCTTCAGCCTTTGAACGGTGGTGCGACAACCGGATCATCCAGACGATAAAACCGCAGAAGACCAATCCATTTTCCGTTGGTCCTCTGGTGGCTTATGTAATTGCAAGGGAAAATGAAATTAAAACGGTGAGGATCATTCTTACCTGTAAACAGAATGGTTTATCCGATGATTCAATCCGGGAAAGGGTAAGGGAAATGTATGTATAAGATTGCAGTAATCGGCGCTTATGACAGTATTTATGGTTTTGCTGCACTGGGGCTGGATACATTTCCTGTATCCGATGCCCGGGAAGGTGAAGAAACTTTAAAAATGCTGGCATCCGGTGAATATGCGGTGATTTATATTACGGAAGCGCTGGCAGCAGAATTGGCACACGAGATAAGCAAGTATCGGGAGCAGGTTCTTCCGGCCATTATTCAGATTCCGGGTGTATCCGGAAATACGGGAGCCGGAGTTGAAGGCGTGAAGAAGTCTGTGGAACAGGCGGTCGGTTCCGATATTATCTTCGGCAATAATTAGAAAGTGGGTGAATCCATTTAATGAGTAAAGGTACGATTAAAAAAGTAGCAGGACCGCTGGTTATCGCTGAGGGTATGCGCGATGCCAACATGTTTGACGTGGTGCGTGTAAGCAGCCAGCGACTGATCGGAGAAATTATTGAGATGCACGGTGACGAGGCATCTATTCAGGTATATGAGGAAACTTCCGGACTTGGACCGGGAGAACCGGTGGAGTCCACGGAAATGCCATTGTCCGTAGAACTCGGACCAGGACTTATCACCAGTATTTATGATGGTATCCAGAGACCTTTGGATGATATTATGAAGGTATCCGGCAATAACTTAAAGAGGGGTGTTGAAGTTCCCTCTTTGAAACGTCATTTGAAATGGAATTTTGTTCCGACGGTAAAGGTCGGAGATGAAGTGGAAACCGGAGATATTATCGGTACGGTGCAGGAAACAAGCGTTGTAGAACAGCGGATCATGGTTCCTTATGGTGTTCAGGGTAAAATAAAGGATATTAAAGCCGGTGAGTTTACGGTTGAGGAAACGGTAGCGGTCATTGAAACAGCCAACGGTGATAAGGAAGTTTCTCTGATGCAGAAATGGCCGGTACGTAAAGGCCGTCCATATAAGAAAAAATTACCGCCGACCATGCCGTTGATCACAGGTCAGCGTGTTGTTGATACGTTCTTCCCAATCGCCAAGGGCGGTGTGGCCGCCGTACCTGGACCATTTGGAAGCGGCAAGACGGTTATTCAGCATCAGTTGGCAAAATGGGCGGAAGCGGATATCGTTGTTTATATCGGCTGCGGCGAGCGTGGTAATGAGATGACCGACGTATTGAACGAATTCCCGGAACTGAAAGACCCGAAGACAGGAAAATCTTTGATGGAACGAACCGTTCTGATCGCCAATACATCCGATATGCCGGTAGCTGCCCGTGAGGCGTCAATTTACACAGGTATTACCATTGCCGAATATTTCCGTGATATGGGTTATTCGGTAGCTTTGATGGCAGATTCCACATCCCGTTGGGCAGAGGCTCTTCGTGAAATGTCCGGACGTCTGGAAGAGATGCCGGGTGAAGAAGGTTATCCGGCTTACCTTGGTTCCCGTCTGGCTCAGTTCTATGAGCGGGCAGGACATGTGGTGAATTTGGGAAAAGACGGAAGAGAAGGCGCCCTGTCCGTTATCGGTGCCGTATCTCCTCCGGGCGGTGATATTTCCGAGCCGGTATCCCAGGCAACGCTGCGTATTGTTAAGGTATTCTGGGGACTGGATTCGGCGCTGGCCTATAAACGTCACTTCCCGGCCATCAACTGGCTGACCAGTTATTCATTGTATCTGGACAATATTTCCGGATGGTTTGATAAGAACGTATCTGAAGAGTGGATGGTTGACCGTCAGAAGATGATGGCATTGCTTCAGGAAGAAGCCGAATTAAATGAAATCGTTCAGATGGTTGGTATGGATGCCCTTTCCGCACCGGACCGTTTAAAAATGGAAGCGGCCCGTTCCATTCGTGAGGACTTCCTGCATCAGAACTCTTTCCATGATGTAGATACTTATACATCTTTGAAAAAACAGCTTCTGATGATGAAACTGGTGCTTGCATATTATGAAAAGTCCATGGAAGCGCTGAAAAACGGTGCAAGTGTTCAGGGCTTGATCAATATGCCGGTCCGTGAACAGATTGGACGTTATAAATATATTATAGAAGAAAAACTGGATGAAGAGTACGAAAAAGTAATGGATACTCTGGAAGCACAGATTAAAGATGTATGCGGAAGGGAGGACTTCTAAATGCCAAAAGAATATCGAACAATACAAGAAGTAGCCGGACCGCTGATGCTTGTACAGGGTGTGGAAGGCGTTACGTATAATGAACTGGGCGAAATTGAGCTGTCCAATGGCGAAATTCGCCGGTGTAAGGTTCTGGAAGTTAATGGAACGGATGCAATGGTACAGCTTTTTGAAAGTTCTACCGGTATCAACCTTTCCAACAGTAAGGTGCGTTTCCTTGGAAGAAGTATGGAATTCGGAGCATCCGGGGATATGCTCGGCCGTGTATTCGACGGTATGGGCCGCCCGACGGATGGAGGCCCGGAGATTTTACCGGACAAACGTCTGGATATCAATGGTCTGCCGATGAATCCGGCGGCCAGAAGTTATCCGAATGAGTTTATTCAGACGGGTGTATCTGCCATTGATGGTCTGAATACACTGGTACGTGGTCAGAAGCTGCCGATTTTCTCGGCCTCTGGTCTGCCTCATGCCCAGTTGGCTGCTCAGATTGCACGTCAGGCTAAGGTCCGCGGTAAGGATGAAAAATTCGCCGTTGTATTTGCGGCCATGGGTATTACTTTCGAGGAATCCAATTTCTTCGTAGACAGTTTCAAGGAAACAGGAGCTATTGACCGTACGGTTCTGTTTATCAATCTGGCCAATGACCCGGCCGTAGAGCGTATTGCCACGCCGCGTATGGCGCTGACAGCCGCCGAATATCTGGCCTTTGAAAAAGACATGCACGTTTTGGTTATTTTGACCGATATTACCAATTACGCCGATGCGCTGCGTGAGATTTCCGCAGCCCGTAAGGAGGTTCCGGGACGTCGTGGTTATCCGGGTTATATGTATACGGACCTTGCGACGTTGTATGAACGCGCCGGACGTCAGAATGGCAAAGTCGGTTCTATTACCATGATCCCGATCCTGACCATGCCTGAGGATGATAAGACCCACCCGATTCCTGACTTGACCGGGTATATTACCGAAGGACAGATTATTTTGAGTCGTGAGCTTTACCGAAAAGGTGTTAATCCACCGATTGATGTACTTCCGTCTCTGTCCCGTCTGAAGGATAAGGGTATTGGTGAAGGGAAGACCAGAAAGGATCATTCCAATACAATGAACCAGTTGTTTGCGGCCTATTCCCGTGGTAAAGACGCCAAGGAATTAATGACCATTCTCGGTGAGGCAGCCCTTTCTGATATTGATTTAATTTATGCGAAATTTGCGGAAGAGTTTGAGAAAGAGTATGTATCCCAGGGATTTAGCACAGACCGCGATATTGAGGAAACTCTGAATATCGGCTGGAAGCTTCTGTCGATTCTGCCGAGAGGTGAGCTGAAACGTATAGATGACGAATATCTGGATATGTATTATGGCAAATTTTAAGTCCGGAACAGGAAGAGGTGATTGCACTTGGCATCGACACAGGTGAACCCAACCCGGATGGAGCTGACCAAGCAGAAGAAAAAGCTGGCGACAGCCACGAAGGGTCATAAGCTTCTGAAGGATAAACGAGATGAATTGATGCGGCAGTTTCTGGATTTGGTTCGGGAAAATATGGCTTTGCGCCAGAAGGTGGAAGCAGGTATTCAGGCGGCAAATAAAAACTTTGTTGTTGCGAAGGCCGGCATGTCGGAGGAGACAATTCACACCGCGCTGATGGCGCCGAAGCAGAGCGTATATCTGGAAACGGGTAAGAAAAATGTTATGAGTGTGGATATTCCGGTGTTCAGCTATAAAACGCGGACGGCGGATGAAAATGACATTTATTCTTATGGTTTTGCTTTTACGTCCAGTGATTTGGATGACGCGGTGAAATCTCTGGCAGATATTTTGCCGGATATGCTGAAACTGGCGGAGACGGAAAAAGCCTGCCAGCTTATGGCAGCGGAGATTGAAAAGACCCGCCGCCGTGTAAACGCCCTGGAGCATGTGATCATTCCGCAGGCCCAGGCGAATATCAAATATATTTCCATGAAGCTGGATGAAAATGAACGTTCCACTCAGATTCGTTTGATGAAGGTCAAAGATATGATGCTGGAAGAAGCCCATCATTATAAAGAAAAAAGAGCGGCATATGCCGAAGAATAAAAAATGTTAAAGCGCAGCAGCCCAGAGTCTTAAAAACAGACTTTGCGGCTGCTGTCTTTTGATGCAGTTGTTGACAATGTCCGGGAAAAAAGATAAAATGAAAAGAACATACTAAGCAATTAGGAGGAACCATATATGCTGAAACAGGTTTCAATATATGCTGAAAATAGAAAAGGCACTATGCAGAAAATCACAGCGGTATTACTGCAGGAAAATATTAACATTCTTGGGTCCGTAACCAATGACAGTGCGGAGTACGGGATTATCCGTATGATCGTGTCCGACCCGGAAAAAACCGTACAGGCGTTAGGCAAGGCCGGATACCTGTGCCGACTGACAGATGTTCTTGGTGTTGAGGTTGAGGATGAGGTTGGTAATTTAAATCGTCTGCTGCTTGCTCTGGATGACAGTAATATTAATGTAGATTATATTTATTTATCATTTAACCGGGATTCTGGGAAACCGATCATGGTGGTGTCCGCGGATGACGTGATGGAAGTTGAGATGTGCATTGCTGCAAAGGGCTTTTCGGTATTATAGGAGGATTATATGATGAAGAATACGACATTAGTGATTATGGCTGCCGGTATTGGCAGTCGTTTCGGCGGAGGTATTAAGCAGTTAGAGCCGATGGGACCAAACGGCGAAATCATTATGGATTATTCTATTTACGATGCTAAGGCTGCCGGCTTTAACAAAGTTGTATTTATTTTGAGAAAAGATATTGAAGAGGATTTTCGTGAGATCATCGGTCAGAGAATTGAAAAAGTGATTGATGTGGATTACGTTTTCCAGGCGCTGGATGATCTGCCGGATGGATTTACAGCTCCAGCCGACCGTAAAAAACCATGGGGAACAGGTCAGGCCGTTCTTTGCTGTAAAGGGGTTGTCAATGAACCGTTTGCAGTTATTAATGCGGATGATTACTATGGCAAAGAAGCATTTAAGAAGGTTCATGACTATCTGGTCAGCGAAGGTACGACAGATAAGGAATACGACATGTGTATGGCCGGATTTATCCTCAAGAATACATTGAGTGATAATGGCGCAGTAACCCGCGGTGTCTGCGTGGTAGATGAAAATGATTATCTGGCCGAGGTTGTGGAGACAGGCGGACTTATGATGACACCGGAAGGCACAATTGCCCATGAGGATAATGGTTCCGATATGGTCATCACACCGGATCAGCATGTATCCATGAATATGTGGGGCTTCACACCGAATTTCCTGAATGAATTGGAATCTGGATTTACAGCTTTCCTTTCTGAGATTCCGGAAGGCGAAATTAAACGGGAATACTTACTTCCGACAATTGTAGATAAGTTAATTAAAAGCGGAAAGGCTTCGGTAAAAGTACTTGAAACTCAGGATAAGTGGTTTGGCGTGACCTATAAAGAGGATAAAGAAAGCGTTGTGACTGCTTTTAAAAAGCTGATTGCAGACGGCGTTTATCCGGCAAACCTGTGGGAGTAAGAGGAGCATAAAATGAATCCATCAGCGATTTTGAAAATTATGAATGCAAAAAATAAATTTGTGGAAAATCATCCCAAATTTACGGCTTTTTTAAGTATGGTGTATTCAAGGGGAATTGAGGCTGGAACGGTCATTGAGATCACTGTGACCCGACCGGGCGAGGAACCGATTACATCCAATATCCGGGTTCAGGAGTCAGATCTGGAATTGCTCAGGAGTCTTCAGGATTTGGCAAATTGAGAAAATTTCGCAAAAATATCGCGGCAGAAGTGGTTGTCTGTAAAAATACCTGTTCACAGGTATTGGGGGCAAAAATCTGCCGCGTTTTTATTTTCAATGAAAGTCCCGGTGAGTTAAGCTTCCAGGTACTTTTTAGCGTCTTTATACACTTCCGGCCAGTTGATTAAATGAAACCAGTTGGTCACATAATCTTTTCTCAGATTTTTGTATTTCAGATAATAGGCATGCTCCCAGACATCCACATTGAGGATTGGAATATAGCCGTTGGAAATCGGATTATTCTGGTTTGGTGTTTTCACAACTTCCAGTTTCTTGTCCGGGTTGATGGTGAGCCAGGCATAGCCGGAGCCAAACTGGCCCATGGCATTTTCACTCATAAGTTCCACAAATTTCTCATAAGAACCAAAAGCCTCTACAAGATAAGGTTCCATCGGATTTTCATTCACCGGTGGATGAAGCAGACGGAAAAACATCTGATGATTATAAACGCCGCCTGCATTGTTCATGACTGACTGTCGGATATCTTCCGGCAGATCGTCCAGATTTGTGAGTAAATCTTCCAGTGTCCAGTTCTGGAATTGTGGATAATCCTTCAGAATATTATTCAGATTGTCAACATAAGCTTTTAAATGTTTGTCATGATGATAGTGGAGTGTCTCTGCATCCATATAGGGTTCAAGAGCATCATAGTCATAAGGCAGAGGCATCACATCAAAGGGATATGTTTGTTTCATCATAGAATCCTCCTGTTTTATTTATAATCTTTCGTTAGTATATGCTCTTGTATGAAAAATATACCTACATCTGTTTGTGTTGGAATGCCGAAAATTTTTTTATAAATCCATGCTTCCTGAACGGAAGCCTTCCAGGTCAAGTGTAATGTAAACAAATCCCAAATCCTTCATCGCCTTGGTGATGGCTTCATGCTGGTCCATGAAGCGGTTAAAATCGGCCTTGTCAATTTCAATCCGAAGAATTGGCTGGTGAAAACGGAGTCGTACGTTGTAAAAGCCAAGGCTGCGGAGCCAGGATTCTCCCTGATGTATTCTGTCGAGCAGTGCATAGTCGAAAGGCGTATCGTAAGGGAGACGGGTGGCCATGCATGGAGTGGAAGGCTTGCTGGCCGTGGAAAGTCCGGCTTCAGCGGCCAAAAGGCGAATTTCTGCTTTGGTCAAATGGCAGTCGATAAGCGGACTGTGAACTCCGGCTTCACGGACAGCCTGGAGGCCCGGACGGTAAACCTGGGTATCATCCACGTTGGAACCTTCACAAAAAAATGTGTATCCGGCATCTTTTCCAGCCTGAATGAGAGACCGGAAGAGCAGGGATTTGCACAGATAACAGCGGTTCTTTGGATTGGACAAAATACGGCTGTCGGAGAATTCATCGACTTCGATCACCTGATGTCTGGCGCCGAGAGACCGGGCGAGAGCCTCAGCCTCGGCGGTGTCACCGTGAGGGTGGAGCCGGGTCTCAAAGGTCACAGCCAGTACTGATTTGTCGGAACCGGATTCTTTGACGGCCCGGCAGGCAGCAGCCAGAAGGAGGCTGCTGTCTACACCGCCGGAGAAGGCCAGACAGATGCCTTCATTTGTATGGGGAATAAAATAATCAATTAAAGATTTCATTTCTTTTTTCCTTCGGGCAGAGCTTTTTTACAGTCGATAGCCTTCCGGTCTGTCATGGCGTTGGAATAGCCGCCGTACAGGTCGTAAGCGATAGCTTTGATCATGGCATAGACTTCAGGGAAGGCAAGCTGATTTTTCTCTGCGATGGCTGCCACGTCATCATTTTCAGGATAAGCGTAAATGTGGCCCTTCCAGGTGGTGTATTTTACATGAGCTTTACCCCATGGAGTATCCACAGCACGGACTTCTCTTGGGAGAATGGTCCGTTCCACCGGATATTTACGCAGTCCAATAGTCGTGGTATGGGTAAAGATAATATCTTCCATTTTTGGAATGAGTGATTCACGGCAGAGGACTGTCAGCATGGTGGCCGGCCGGTTTTTCTTCATATATATTGGTGTTGTATAACAATCCTGTGCACCTGCTTCAAATAATTGATTAAAAGTGAAAGCCATAGCTTCGCCGGTACAGTCGTCCAGATTGGTTTCTATTTTCCAGATCGGTTCCAAATCCACTTCTCGTTTTGCAGAACCAAGTTCCCGTTCCTTTGGTTTTACCGGGGCCGGACGTTTTTCTGTGTTCAGAGCGATTTCAAAACTTTCGGAACCGGAAACTTTTTCTGAAACAGGTGTTTCAGAAGTCTCCGAAGCTGATTTTTTGTCCAAATCTTCAATAAGCATAGCCCGAAGAATGCTGGCCTTTTCATATTCCCGTTTTCCGGCGCCGATACCGGTTTTTAATACCCGGAAATGTTCAGGAAGTTTATGTGCGGTACTGAGGGCAGCGGCAATGGCGGCTCCGGTTGGAGTGACAAATTCACCCTGGATATTCATAATGTGCATTGGAAGCCCATAAGCGGAAACAATATTGGCAACGGCCGGTACCGGAATCGGAAGGATACCATGCTGGCAGCGGACAGTTCCCTGACCTTCATACAGTTCAGAAACAATGACATTTTGAATATTTAAAGCGTCCATGCAGACGGCAAGAGCTACGATATCAACGATGGAATCTACAGCGCCAACTTCATGAAAATGTACCTCATTCAGAGGTTTATTGTGGGCTTTAGCCTCTGCTTCCGCAATGACCTGAAAGATCTTTAAAGCGATGACTTTCGCCCGGCGGCTGATGTTTCCGCTGTTAATGATTGCCTGAATGCTTTCCAGATTCCGGTGTTTATGATGGTGTTCATGATGGTGTTTATGATGATGCTCATGACTGTGTTCACCATGCTCGTGAGAATGTTCATGGTGACCGCTTCCATGGAGGTATTCCATGTCATGGTCATGATTTTCGTGGGTCTTGTCCAGAATGACGTCAAAGTCGCAGGCATCAATGCCGGATTTATTGACCCGGGATATTTTTACCTGATATCCATCCAGATTCAGGCTGTTTAAAGCATTTAAAAGATAGGAATGGTCAACGCCAAGATCAATCAGGGCGGCGACGGTCATGTCACCGCTGATGCCGGAGTAACATTCCAGATAAAGAGTTTTGTCATGCATAATAATAACCCCCTTATTGCGAATATGTGTTAAATACATTATGTCAAGTGCCCAAATTATATCATAAAAGCGGGGTAAGGGCAACTTACCAGCCATTGGTGTTGGCTGCCAAAAGTTCGGAGAAATGCCGGATGAACCACCTGAAGGATCGGAAAGATTTGACAGGGATACTGTCTGCACGGTAGAATAAACTAAATAGATTCATAAAAATGATACGGCCTCAGGTCTGGGCTTGTGCAAAGGAGTAGATTAAAGATGGAAAATAAAACGGAGTATTCATTTGAGGATTTTGAGCGTATTATTGCCCGTTTGAGGGCAAAGGACGGCTGTCCATGGGATCAGGTCCAGACCCATGCAAGCCTCAGAGACGGCATGATTGAGGAAGCTTATGAGGTCGTGGATGGCATTGATACTTACCAGGCCACGGGAGATGACAGCAATCTGTGTGAGGAGTTGGGCGATGTCCTTATGCAGGTGGTCATGCATGCCAGGATTGCCGAAGAAGAAGGAAGGTTCACGATGGCGGATGTCATTCGGGGAATCTCAGAAAAAATGATTCGGCGGCATCCTCATGTTTTTGGTACAGCCAAGGCAGATACGCCGGAAGAGGTGTTGAAAAACTGGGAGGAGATTAAGCAGCAGGAGAAACATGAAGATACGATTACCGGAGGCATGAAGCGGGTAGCCAAAGCATTGCCGGCCAATATTCGTGCCGCAAAGGTTCAGAAAAAGGCGGCAAAGGTTGGATTTGATTTTGAGAATTACCGTCAGACGGCGGAAAAAGTAGAAGAAGAGCTTCAGGAAGTATTGGAAGCTGCAGAAAAAGGCTCTCCGGAGGCCGTTTTTGAGGAATTTGGGGATTTAATGTTTTCGGCGGTGAATTTGTCTCGCTTTTTAGACGTAAATGCTGAAAATGCCTTGACAAATGCAACGGAAAAGTTTATAAATAGATTTGAGTATATTGAGAGAACTGCCGAAACACGGGGGCTGGATCTCAAAAATATGACCATCGGAGAGATGGATGAATTATGGAGTGAAATTAAACATTTGAATAGCAGTGATGTTTAAGGTAAAAGAATTCAAGGAGGAGTATTAGAATGAACAAAACAGAATTGATTGCAGCTATGGCAGAACAGGCAGAATTATCCAAGAAAGATGCTGAAAAAGCTTTAAAAGCTTTTGTAGATATTGTAGGCGAAGAACTGAAAAAAGGTGAAAAAGTTCAGATGGTTGGTTTCGGAACTTTTGAAGTCAGTGAAAGACCGGCCAGAGAAGGAAGAAACCCACGGACTGGTGAAACTATGAAGATTGAAGCTTCCAAAGCTCCAAAATTCAAAGCAGGCAAAGCTTTAAAAGATCTGGTAAACAATAAATAATCGAATGCGGTTAGATAAATTTTTAAAAGTATCCCGTTTGATCAAACGACGGACGGTGGCAAATGAAGCCTGCGATGCAGGCCGTGTGTCTGTGAATGGCAAGCCTGCCAAAGCAGGGGCTGCTGTAAAAGCGGGAGATATTATCGAAATCGGATTTGGAACCCGGACAGTGAAGGTGGAAGTCCTGAATGTGGCCGAGACGGTACGCAAGGAAGAAGCGAAAGAGCTGTTCAGGTATTTATAAGAATATTAGGGAGAGCCTTTCCATATATTTAGATTAACTTAAAGTAATCTGAGTGTGTGGGGAGGTTTTTTTATGGATGAAAGAATCGGTGGAAAGAACCACAAATTGGCCCTGTTCAACCGGAGCAGCGCACAGATGACCGGTGTGCTGGATGTTATTTCCTTTGATACCAATGAAATCGTTATGGATACAGAAGAGGGACTGTTAATGATCCGGGGCGAGGACCTTCATGTAAACCACCTGACTTTAGAAAAGGGAGAGGTGAATATCGACGGTCACGTTGACAGCCTGATTTATTCAAACAGTCAAAAGCTTCCTAAGAATCCTGAAAAGGGTCTGGGGCGGCTTTTTCGATAGCCGATGAGTGCGGAGGTTCAAAGCCAGTTTTACTTTTTCTTTCTGGCTTTTTTCTGGGGAATTGGCATGTGCCTGATCTATGACGCTTTAAGGATTTTTCGTCAGCTCGTCCGGCATTCTATTTTCTGGATCAATGCAGAAGATATTTTATACTGGACGGCCATGACGGTCATTTTATTCTATCTTTTATTCACCTATAACCGGGGAGAAATCCGGAGTTTTACCATTGTCGGTCTGCTGGCCGGCAGCATTTTTTATCTCAAAACCATCAGCCCTGTCTATATAGCCATTATTTGCCGGATTTTGAAGCCGTTTTTTCGCCTGTTTTCAAAGATTTTGTCTCTTTTACGGAAATTCCGGCAGAATTCAGAGAATAACCATTGAAAAAATTGGTGGAAACAGGTAAAATGTAAAACATATAAAGTTATTTTTATAAAGATTTAGGTGAAAATATATGGCAAATAAAACAGCAAAACGCAGAGTGCGGCGGCGCAACCGGGGTGGCATGGCAGTGATTGCCTGCGTTGTCCTTATTCTTTGCGTTGTTCTTATGTATAACAGTGTGAAACTCAATGAAAAATTAAATGGATACAGAGCTTCAGTAGAAGAACTTCAGGAACAGATTGAAGAACAGAACGAGGTAAAGGCAGCTCTGGAAAATAAAGAAGCCTATATGAATTCGGATGAGTATTATAAAGAACTGGCCCGGGAGAAACTGGGGCTCGCCGGTTCGGATGATATTGTTTTTAAAAAAGGCAGTGAGTGAGCATGGCAGAGGATCGGCCGCATCATACAATATGAGAGCAGATCTGCGGTAAATGTCGATGGATTGTGAGCAATAAGCATGTCCCCGAAACATAGGATGTTAATGTCTAAAGGCAGGCATTTGTGGGAGGGATATAAATGAAACGAATCCATATTCGTCAATGGATGGTCATATTGCTGAGCGGATTTCTGCAGCAGTCCATGTCCGGAATTATGAATCCGCTGGGGATTGCTTATTTTGCAGCAGCATATATGTGGCCGGAGCATCGTAATCTGCTGCCTGTGATATCGCTGATCGGTATGGCGGCGGGAATTCCGCAGACGATGCTGTTAAAATATTTAGGAATACTTATTGGAATCATGCTCATAACTTATATACTGGAATGGAAAAAGGCTTGGGTCAGCCAGCAGGAAATGCTACTGATGTTAAGTCTTTTAATTTTATCTGCGGATGTGGGTTATGGACTGGCCAGGGAAGGGGTTTCATTGGAGACTGCGGGGCGGTTACTCCGGTTTGGAGTTATTGAAGCGGTCTTTGGGGCGGTGGGATTTGCACTTTTCTATTCCATTATGAAAGTTTTTCTCAAAGAGAACGCCCGGGAAGAAGAGATTGCACCGAAGGAAAATGAAGAAAATTTTATTCGGTGCCGATTGGGAGATATGGCGTCATCTTTTCGGAAGCTCTCGCATATGCTGACTAATGAGATTCCTGAAAAGGAAGGTTTATCGGAAGGCGAAGTGGCACAGGCATTTTCGGAGGTGACGGAAAATATGTGTGCCGCCTGTGGCCGCCGGGAACATTGCTGGGAAAAGGAATATTATGATACATGTCATTCGGCTTATAATCTGCTTCATATATTTTCGGAAAACGGACAAGTTGACCGAAAACAAGTGCCGGCCAGTTTCCGGCGCCGATGTATAAATATAGATGGTTTCCTGAAGGAGACGAACCGGGTCATGCAGATGGCCAATATGAATTTGAGATGGCAGAACCGACTGAATGAAAACCGTCTGGCCTTTGCGGGACAGATGGGTGAGATCGCGGAAATTATGGACGACCTTTCATTGGAATTGTCCGAGCGAAAAGAAAGCTCCAAAAAGCTTTCCGATGTGTTGATTCACAAGCTGGAAAAAAAGCGTTTGAAAATAAAAAAGATATCGGTGACCGACGAGGGAAGCCATGGAAGACGGCAGAAAATTTATATGATTGCCAAGGTGCGCCGGGGCCGCTGTATGACAGTGAAGGAATTGGCAGAGCTTGTCAGCGAGGCGGCGGAACAGCGGTTTATTCCTGAAAAGGATGGTCCGGAAGTCGTGGGAAAGAAATATGCGGTTTTTGAATTGGTGGAGGATACAAAGTACCGGCTGATCCAGGGAGTGGCCCGACGGCCGAAAGCGGGTGAACCGGTCAGCGGAGACAGCTATGCTTTCATATACCTGGATTCAGGACAGGTTCTCATGTCTTTGTCCGATGGCATGGGAAGCGGTGAAAAGGCAAAAGAAGAGAGTGAATTAATGATTAATCTCCTGGAACAGATGGTGGATACGGGATTTGCGCGCCGGTCGGCGCTTCGGATGATTAATTCCGTGATGATGTTTCATGGGGACAGGCAATTGTTTTCTTCGATGGATTTGAGTGTGATCGACCTTTACAGCGGGATTTGTGAATTTATAAAAGTTGGAGCGTCTTCCACGTTTATTAAACGGGGAGAAAAGGTAGAGTGTGTGACCTCCGGTTCCCTGCCGATGGGGGTATTTCCGGAGATGGACTGTGAAGGCTTTTGCAGAAATTTGTTTGATGGAGATGTGATCGTCATGGTGACCGACGGCGTGGTCAATCGTTTCAGCCATGGTAATGAGGCGATATGTGATCTGCTTTCGGAGATGGATCTGACCAATCCGAATGCCATGGCATCGGAGATTTTAAATGAGGCCCTGGACCGGCCGGGCGAAGTGCAGCAGGACGATATGACCGTTCTTGTGTGTACGGTTTGTAAGAAATCATCGGCTGTGTTATGATAGTTTATCGATTGAATATAGAAAAGGAGCGTTGGGAATGAATAATCTGGTTCAGAAAGTCAGTGAATATATGCAGGAACAGCACATGGTGGAAGACGGTCAGAAAATTGTTGTCGGTGTTTCCGGCGGAGCAGATTCTATGGGATTGCTTTCCGTGTTGTCCGAATTAGCTGAATATTTTCATTTTTCCCTGGTGGTCGTCCATGTCAATCACGGAATTCGTGGGCAGGCAGCGGATGCAGACCAGTCCTATGTGGAAAACGTGTGCAGGGAACAGAGTATTCCATGCTATAGTTTCCATGTGGATTTGAAGCGCTTTGCTCAGAAGGAAGGAATGTCCCAGGAAGAGGCGGGACGTTTCTACAGATACCAATGCTTCGAGAAAGTCCGTAAGGAGGTTTCCGGACATCGGATCGCAGTGGCCCACCAACGGGAGGATGCCTGCGAAACGGTATTGTTCAATCTGTTCCGGGGAACAGGCCTGAAGGGATTAGCGGGGATTCCGCCGGTGCGGGATGTGATCATAAGACCGCTTTTATGCGTCAGTCGGGAAGAAATTGAGAAATATCTTCAGGAAAAGGGAATTTTGTGGCGGACGGATGAAACGAACTTGACGGATGCTTACACAAGGAATAAAATACGAAACCATGTCCTGCCGTACATTGAGGAGAATATAAATCCGGCAGCGGGGCAACATATACAGGAAATGGCAGGACTCATCAAAGATATATCCGACTATCTGGACCGGCAGGGAGAGGCCGCCTTCGATCAATGTGTGTCGGTGGGGAAAAATCCCATTTGTGCCATACACGGCGAATCTTTCAGGGGACTGGATGTGGTCATACAGAGAGAGGTCATACGACGGGCCATTGGTGTGGCTGCCGGGAAGCTAAAAGATGTGGACAGGGAGCATGTGGAAATGATACGGGGGCTTTTGGATAAAAATGTGGGCCGCCGCTGTCATTTGCCTTATCAGCTCCAGGCTGTCCGGACTTATGAGGGTATTTCCATAAAAAGGGAAATGCCCGGCGAAGAGGGAATATCTTCGGGGATATGTATTGACGTGAAGGTTCCGGGAAATTATACCCTCCCCGGGCCGGGAATTAACGTTGAATTATCTATAAAAGAGTCCTTTAAAAATGAAGAAATTCCCATAAATCGGTATACGAAATGGTTTGATTATGATAAAATAAAAAATAGTCTGGCGGTGCGGACCAGGGAAAATGGGGATTTTATCACATTGGATGGTCAGGGGCACAGAAAGCTTTTAAAACGCTGGATGATCGATGAAAAGATACCCCGCGAGGAGCGGGAAAAGATACTTTTACTGGCCGATGGCAGTCATATTCTCTGGATTATGGGACATCGGATCAGCGATAACTATAAAGTGACAGACACCACAAAACGGGTGCTGGTCGCAAAGATAAAAGGAGAAAAGAGCAATGGAAGACAAGATCAAAGTCTTATTGACAGAGGGCGAAGTCGATACCCGGATTCAAGAACTGGGTGAGCAGATCAGTAAGGATTATGCCGGAGAAAGTGTACACCTGATTTGTGTACTGAAGGGCGGCGTATTTTTCATGTGTGAACTTGCAAAACGGATTTCCGTACCGGTATCCATGGATTTTCTTTCCGTATCAAGTTATGGAAGCGGAACGGTTTCATCCGGTGCTGTAAAGATTATCAAGGATTTGGATGAGCCGTTGGAAGGCAAAAACGTATTGATCGTGGAAGATATTATTGATTCGGGAAATACACTCCACTATCTGGTGGAAATTTTATATAAGAGACAGCCGAAAAACATTCGTATCTGTACACTTCTTGACAAACCGGACCGCCGTGTGGCAGATGTTCATGTGGACTATACCGGCTTCGTGATTCCAGACGAATTTGTCGTAGGTTATGGTCTGGATTATGATCAGAAATACCGTAATCTGCCTTTTATCGGATCTGTCGTATTTGATGAATAGGAGGTTGTCAGTTGAATAGAAAAAGAGGATTGGGCATTTGGCCGATTATTCTGGTGATTGTCGTGGCGGCGGTACTGCTCTATGATGGAATGCTCCTGGACCGTGCCGGCAGTTACACCTATCCCCAGTTTCTGGCGGATATACAGAACCGGGCAGATTCTATAAAAGAGATTGTTATTATTCCGAATGGTGAGGTGCCGACGGGAGCTGTAGAGGTCGAGTGGAATGACGGTACAGTGCTGCGGTGTTATGTGACGGATATTGATGAAGTAAAGTCACTGCTTGTTGAATATGATCTGGATAACTGGTTTGTGACGGATGCAAAGAGAGATTCGTGGATTGAGAAAAATGGGGCTGCGCTGCTTTTAGGCGCATTATTCCTGGTATTCTTATTTTCCTTTATTAACAGTCAGCAGGGCGGTTCAAATTCCAAGATGATGAATTTTGGAAAGAGCCGTGCAAAGATGTCGGATGAGACAGCCAAGGAGACGACTTTCAAGAAGGTCGCAGGCCTTGAAGAAGAAAAGGAAGAGCTGCAGGAAGTCGTGGATTTCCTCAGAAATCCAAAGAGATATACGGAGCTTGGTGCCCGTATTCCAAAAGGCGTTATTCTTGTGGGACCTCCGGGAACTGGTAAGACCCTTCTGGCCAAAGCGGTGGCCGGTGAAGCGGGTGTGCCATTCTTTAGTATCTCCGGTTCAGACTTTGTAGAAATGTTTGTCGGCGTGGGTGCTTCCCGTGTCCGTGATCTGTTTGAGGATGCAAAGAAGCATGCACCATGTATTGTGTTTATTGATGAGATTGATGCGGTAGCCCGCCGTCGAGGTACGGGTATGGGCGGCGGCCATGATGAAAGAGAGCAGACACTGAACCAGCTTTTGGTGGAAATGGATGGCTTTGGTGTCAACCAGGGAATCATCGTTATGGCGGCAACAAACCGTGTAGATATTTTGGATCCGGCCATCTTGCGTCCGGGACGTTTTGACAGAAAGGTCGGCATTGGCCGTCCGGATGTGAAGGGACGCCGTGAGATTTTGGATGTTCACACAAAGGGAAAACCATTGGGCGATGATGTGGATTTGGATCAGATTGCCCAGACCACGGCCGGATTTACAGGCGCGGATTTGGAAAATCTGATGAATGAAGCGGCTATTATGGCAGCAAAAGCGCGGCGTGCTTATATTGTTCAGGCAGATATCCAGCAGGCCTTTGTTAAGGTCGGTATTGGTGCGGAGAAAAAGAGCCGTGTTATTTCGGATAAGGAAAAACGAATCACGGCTTATCACGAAGCCGGACATGCCATTTTATTCCATGTCCTTCCGGATGTGGGACCTGTATATTCGGTTTCCATTATACCGACCGGTGTGGGAGCCGCAGGTTATACGATGCCGCTGCCGGAAAAAGATGAGATGTTTTATACAAAGGGCCGGATGATTCAGGATATTATCGTTTCCCTTGGCGGACGCGTGGCTGAGGAATTGATTTTTGATGATATTACGACCGGAGCAGCTCAGGATATTAAATCGGCAACCCGTACAGCCAGAGCGATGGTTACCCAGTACGGTATGTCAGATGCCGTCGGTCTGATCAACTATGGCGGCGATGATGATGAGGTGTTCATTGGCCGGGATTTGGCCCATACGAAGGCTTATGGCGAAAATATTGCCACAGTGATCGATCAGGAAGTTAAACGGATCGTGGATGAATGTCACGAGCAGGCCCGACAGATTATTCGGGAAAACAGGGATGTTCTTGAGAGATGTGCCCAGCTTCTTCTTGAAAAAGAAAAGATTGGAAGGGAAGAATTTGAGGCTCTCTTTGATGCGGAGGGGACGGTTCCTGAAAATTAAATGACAGTTAAAGGCGAATTATACAAAATAATTCGCCTTTTTGTTTTGAGAGTGAATAAAATGACGAAAACCCTATAAAAACTCTTGCATATTGCATAAAAACACATTTAAAAAAAATTCATGTTTGTTAACATTTATTTTACAGGGGACGCTATAATAAACATCGTAAACCCCCCCAATACATTATATAGTTTTTTGTTACACCCCATAAGAAACAAAAAATACCTTCTCCGAAAAAAGGACAGCAGATCGAAATGGCTGTCCTTTTTTCATGCCCTGATGCGAGATGTCTTGACGGGATTTTAACTTGCGTTTATTATATAATATGTGAAAATATAAACGAATGGAGAAGGCGCCATGGATTTTATTATGAAACAGGAAACATGCAGTCAGGCTGAAAAGAGATATTTATATTTGAAAAATGTGAAACCGGTTATTTTGAAAGACGCCTTATTTGCTGACGGGACTGCAGAATATGTACAAATGGTCGGTGGGAAAGTGCGTATGCGTTTTCGTACAGGCAAAAATAATGTAAGTGCGGTTTATTTGTGGGCAGGAAGGGATCGTTTTCCAATGACCAGAGTGGAATCCGCTGGACTTTTTGATTACTATCAGGCCGAAGTCGCCTGTCCGGAGGAAGGTTTTAAATATTATTTTGAAGTGACCTCAGGGAAACTATCTTTGTATTACAACAAAAGGGGCGTCCATTGTGAACACCAGGATTACTATGATTTTAAATTGGTTCCGGGATTTCACACTCCGGATTGGGCAAAAGGGGCAATATTTTATCAGATTTTTGTAGACCGTTTTTATAACGGGGATCCATCCAATGATGTGGAGGACAGAGAGTATATTTATATTCAGAAGTATACGAGAAAAGTCGAAGATTGGAACAGTCTGCCGGAAGCCTATGATGTCTGTCGATTCTACGGCGGAGATCTGCAGGGTGTTATGGACAAATTGGATTATCTTCAGAATCTTGGAGTGGATGTCATTTATCTGAATCCGATTTTTGTATCGCCGTCAAATCATAAGTATGATATCCAGGATTATGATTATGTGGACCCGCATTATGGAAAAATTATTTATGAGTCCGGGGAATGTCTGAATGAGGGCGAAACATCCAATGAACATGCTGCCAAGTATATTTCAAGGGTGACAGATAAGGCTAATCTGGAGGCGGGGAATGAATTATTTGCCCGGTTGACCCGCGAGATTCACCGTCGTGGTATGCGGATCATTCTGGATGGCGTATTTAATCACTGCGGATCGTTCAATAAATGGATGGACAGAGAACGTATCTATGATAAAAATCCGGATTATGATAAAGGGGCTTATGTCAGCGGAGACAGCCCGTATCGGAATTTCTTTTCATTTCACAGTGAAAACTGGCCGAACAATGGGGATTATGACGGCTGGTGGGGACATGAGACGCTCCCTAAATTAAATTACGAAGGTTCCAGGGAACTTTATGAATATATTCTCGGTATTGCCCGGAAATGGCTGTCGCCGCCGTATAATATTGACGGATGGCGATTGGACGTGGCGGCTGACCTTGGACTGTCACCGGAATTTAATCATCGTTTCTGGAAAGATTTTCGGAAAGCGGTGAAGGAGATTAATCCGGACGCGCTTATTCTGGCGGAGCATTATGGAGATCCCACACCATGGCTTCAAGGTGATGAGTGGGATACGGTGATGAATTATGATGCTTTTATGGAACCAGTGACCTGGATGCTGACGGGGATGGAGAAGCACAGCGATGATTATCGTGCAGATCTGTACGGTAACGCGGATGCCTTTCGCGATGCCATGATCTATCATATGAGTGCTTTTCAGAATGAATCGTTGTATGTAGCGATGAATGAACTTTCCAATCATGACCATTCCCGGTTTTTGACCCGGACGAATCATCGGGTCGGACGGATTGGGACTGTAGGCGCGGAAGCAGCCAGTTTAAACCTCAATTATGGCATTTTCCGGGAGGCGGTACTTCTGCAGATGACTTGGCCGGGAGCGCCGACGGTCTACTACGGCGATGAGGCCGGAGTTTGCGGCTGGACGGATCCGGATAACCGTCGAACTTATCCGTGGGGTTTGGAAAATAAAGCATTGATCGATTTTCATCGGGATATCATCCGTATTCATAAGGAAAATGAGGTTTTAAAGACCGGTTCTTATTATTTTCTTGCCGGAGGTTATCAATGGCTGGCTTTTGGAAGATTTAACCGGAATGATCAGATGGTAACCATTTTAAATAATGATGACCAGGACAAAGAAGTCTGTGTTCCGGTCTGGAAGCTCGGTGTGGGCGGCGATGATGAAATGGTGACGGTCATGCGGACCAATGAGTCGGGTTATTATACAAATGCCATGACTCATTCCATCGAGCATGGTTATATTCGTATTTCCATGGAAAGATACAGCGGTCTGCTTTTAAAAGCAAAAAAGAGATACAGACACTAAAAAAAAGCTTGCATTTTGGAAAGACATATGCTAAATTAATATACTGTCAGGACAATTGTGGATGGATTCCCGAGTGGCCAAAGGGGGCAGACTGTAAATCTGTTGTCGACGACTTCGAAGGTTCGAATCCTTCTCCATCCACTCAGCCGGCGTGGCGGAACTGGCAGACGCACAGGACTTAAAATCCTGCGATCCTAACCGATCGTACCGGTTCGATTCCGGTCGCCGGCACTCACTTGAAACGAGAGAAACATTGAATTTCCAGTGTTTCTCTTATTTTATTTGCATTGGCTAATATAATAGAATACGAACGAAATAACGGGGGATGATATGATGAAAAATATGATAAAGAAATGGAATGAGACGAGCCTGATCTTGAGGATCGCCATAGGTTTGGTCATCGGTGCGGTTCTTGGATTGACGGTGCCGCAGGTCACGGCGATCGGCGTGTTGGGCGATGTTTTTGTAGGTGCTTTAAAAGCCATTGCACCGATTTTGGTCTTTATACTGGTTATGAGTTCTCTGGCCCAGGCCAGCAGCGGCATTGGTAAAAAGTTCCGGACAGTAATCTTTCTTTATATGCTCAGCACATTGCTGGCCGCAGTTGTTGCGGTCGTGGGAAGCTTTTTGTTTCCTGTGACTTTGAAACTTACAGAGGCTGTCAGTGAGACGGCACCGAGCGGTATCGGAGAAGTTTTAAAGTCGCTTTTGCTCAATATGGTGTCTAATCCGGTAGGTGCGTTGATGAATGCGAATTATATCGGTATTTTGCTGTGGTCGATTGTCCTGGGACTTGCATTGAAAAGACATGCGTCGGATCATACAAAAGAAGCTTTAAAGGATTTTTCAGAGGCTGTATCCCAGGCGGTACGTTGGGTCATAAATCTGGCTCCGTTTGGTATTCTGGGCCTGGTTTTCAGTTCGGTGTCGGCCAACGGGCTTGGCATATTTACGGATTATGGTAAGTTATTATTGCTGCTTGTCGGCTCCATGCTGGTGGTGGCCCTGGTTGTAGACCCGCTGATCGCAGCTATCTGCCTTCATCGGAATCCATATCCGCTTGTATTTCGGTGCTTTAAGGAAAGTGGTGTCACAGCCTTTTTCACCCGGAGTTCGGCAGCCAATATTCCAATTAATATGGCATTATGTGAAAAACTTGGGTTGGATAAGGATATGTATTCGGTGTCCATTCCTTTGGGAGCAACCATTAATATGGATGGTGCGGCGATTACAATTACGATCATGACTCTGGCGGCGGCCCATACTGTGGGAATTGCAGTGGATATTCCTACAGCTTTGGTTCTTTCTGTATTGGCAACATTAGCTGCCTGCGGTGCTTCCGGTGTGGCAGGAGGTTCGCTCCTTCTCATTCCGATGGCTTGTTCATTGTTTGGTATAAGCAGTGATATTGCCATGCAGGTTGTTGGTGTTGGATTTATTATTGGCGTTGTTCAGGATTCCTTTGAGACAGCCATTAACTCTTCCGGAGATGTGCTTTTTGCGGCTACCGCTGAATTTAGAGAATGGATCAAAGAAGGCCGCGAGGTGAAGTTTTAAACTTAAAATATACTCATTAGAAAAATGCTGCTGCGTTAAAGCAACAGCATTTTTCTTTTATATGAATGAAATGCCTTTTTGTGGTTAAAAATACCTTATAAACAAGGAGGCATATTATGAGAGATAAAGTATTTGGTGTTTTACAGCGTGTTGGGCGTTCCTTCATGCTCCCGATTGCTCTGTTGCCCGTCGCGGGATTATTGCTTGGAATCGGAGGTTCATTTACTAATGAGACAATGTTGAGTGCTTACGGCCTTATGGGCTTTATGGGACCGGGAACGTTTCTGTATGCAATATTTACGGTCATGAAGGAGGCCGGAGATATTGTCTTTGCCAATCTTCCTATTTTATTCGCGATGGGCGTGGCGATAGGTATGGCCCGGCGAGAAAAAGAGGTAGCAGCGCTGGCCGCCGCAGTGGCCTTTTTTATCATGCATGCATCGATCAGCGCGATGATTACGATTAATGGAGGCACGGCAAATCTTCTGGCCGGTGCTTCTGCTTCGGTGGTCGGTATTACATCGCTTCAAATGGGGGTTTTTGGCGGTATCATCGTCGGTCTGGGCGTAGCGGCGCTGCATAATCGGTTTTATCAGATTGAACTTCCACAGGTATTGTCATTTTTTGGCGGGACACGTTTTGTGCCGATTATTTCTGCATTGGTCTATACCTTTGTGGGAATTTTAATGTACTATGTATGGCCGCCGATACAGAATGTCATTTATAGTGTGGGGAATGTGGTTTTAAATTCCGGATATGTGGGTACCTGGATTTATGGAGTGATGGAGAGGGCCCTTATTCCCTTTGGTCTGCATCATGTATTTTATCTGCCGTTTTGGCAGACAGCCGTTGGCGGTACAATGGAAGTCGGTGGTCGTCTGATTGAAGGGGCGCAGAACATTTTCTTTGCACAGTTGGCAGATCCGTCCGTAGAACAGTTTGCCGTTTCAGCTACCCGTTTTATGTCAGGGAAATTTCCTCTTATGATTTTTGGTTTGCCGGGAGCAGCCCTGGCTATGTACAGAACAGCCCGTCCGGAAAAGCGAAAAGCTGTCGAAGGACTTTTGGTTTCTGCTGCATTGACATCCATGTTGACCGGAATTACAGAACCTCTGGAGTTTACCTTTTTATTTGTGGCACCTGCGCTGTATGCGATCCACTGCGTTTTTGCCGGGGCAGCTTATATGCTGATGCACATATTTAATGTTGGTGTCGGTATGACTTTCTCCGGTGGCTTTATTGACCTTTTCCTGTTCGGTATTTTACAGGGAAATGCAAAGACAAATTGGATTTGGATCGTTATTGTGGGTATCGTGTATTTTGTTGTTTATTATTTTCTTTTTTCATTCCTGATTCGCAAATTTGATCTTAAAACGCCGGGACGGGAAGTGTCGGACGAGGTCAAATTATATCATCGGAGTGATGTGGACAAAAAACGCCGCAGCGGAAAAAGAGAAAGCGGCAGTACTGGCGGCATTTTAAATAGCGGGTCGGCATCAGGCGGCGGTACAGAGGATACAGATGAGATTTCTGCAAGAATTTGTGAAGGTCTCGGCGGCCGGGATAATATTTCCGATGTGGATTGCTGTGCTACACGGCTTCGGTGTACGGTTCACCAGTCTGGGAAAGTAAAAACGGATGTATTGAAATCTACAGGGGCTTCCGGTGTCATTCAAAAGGGCAACGGTGTTCAGGTGATTTATGGGCCAAGGGTAACAGTGATCAAATCTCATCTGGAAGATTATCTGGAAAAAATGCCGGAGTTGGAAAATGGCCAGTCTTCTCGGACGGTCCGGACGGAGCCAAAAACCTCTGTGATTGCCAGCCCATATACGGGAATCGCGTCAGATATCAGTAAAGCTCCGGATGAGGGCTTTGCCAGCGGCGTCATTGGCGATGGAGCTTTCGTCGAGCTGACCGGGCCGGACATCGTGGCTCCCGCCGATGGTACGGTATCCTTTGTGTTTGATACCCGCCATGCTCTGGGATTTAAGACCATTGACGGTATTGCACTGCTTCTTCATGTGGGAATCGATACGGTGGCATTAAAGGGCGAGGGCTTTGATGTACGGGTTAAAGAGGGCGATCTGGTTAAAAAAGGCGATCTTTTGATGCGGGTTGATCTGAATTATATTCGTCAGCATGCACCTTCATTGGCATCGCCAATCGTATGTACCGAACTCGACGAAGACAGTCATGTGCGCCTGCTCCACAGCGGCCCGGTCAAAGCCGGAGAAGACCTGTTACAGATTCAAATTGGAAAATAGATGAAATAGATGCCGCCGGGTGAAAATCCGGCGGCAGAAAAATTGGTAAAAATTAAAATAGAGTGCTTGACAAAAACGCTTTGAAATGGTAATATACTATCGTTGCTGTTAAAGGTCAGCGCTATTCGCCCAGATAGCTCAGTCGGTAGAGCAGAGGACTGAAAATCCTCGTGTCACTGGTTCGATTCCGGTTCTGGGCACGCGGGTGTAGTTCAATGGTAGAACACCAGCCTTCCAAGCTGGATACGTGGGTTCGATTCCCATCACCCGCTGTACAATTAAATAAATTATGCGCGAGTGGCTCAGTGGTGGAGTATCGCCTTGCCAAGGCGAGGGTCGCGGGTTCGAATCCCGTCTCGCGCTTTAAAGAGAAGATGATAGATTCATGGATTTTCATGGATCTATTATTTTTTTGTGTAAACAGATAAAAAATCCGTTGGTCCAGACCATAGCTTTTATGTAAAAACTATATAAAAAAGCACCATTTTCGCGCCCCTTGTTCAAGTTGTCAAAAGTTATTAAATTAACGATAAAAATTTATAGACAATTTCGCCAAAGGGTGTTATAATGGCAACATAGTAACTGGTAGAACTGGTAGGACCAGTTAAAAACAATTTAAACCAAAGAAAGGGAGAGGGTTATGTTATTACAAGTTATTCTCGCAATTATACCTATTGCATGGCTGATCATCTCTATGACAGCATTTAAGATGTCAGGTTTTAATGCCTGCGGCATAGGTCTTATCATTACAGCTGTTGAATGTATCGCTGTATATGGTATGTCAGTAGTCGAAGTTGGCACAGGCGCATTAGAAGGTGCTCTGGCAGCCATCTGGCCAATCGGTATCATTATGTTTGGTGCCATGTTCGTATACAACCTGAGTCTTCGTACAGGTGGTATGGATGTTATCAAGAACATGCTGGCATCTGTGTCCAATGATAAACGTGTTGCAGCGTTGATTCTTGGCTGGTGTTTCGGTAACTTCATGGAAGGTATTGCTGGTTTCGGTACAGCCGTTGCTATTCCAGCAGCCATGATGGTAGGTCTTGGATTTGATCCAATCGCATCCGCTGTTATCTGTTTGATCGGTAATGCAGCATCCCCTGCTTTCGGTGCCATTGGTACACCGACGATCAGTGCTTACAATACAGCAGGTTTTGAAGCAATGGGAATCGATATGATCTCCTTATCTGCACCTACATCCCTGTTACTTGCAGGTCTGTGTATTTTATCCCCATTCGTAATCGTTTGGTTAGTTGGTGGATCTCCAAAAGCACTTAAAGGCGTTATGCCTATTACAATTGTATCTGTAATATCTTTCTATGTACCATTTTATGCAATTTCTGCATTTGTTGGTCCAGAGCTTTCCGTTACAATCGGTGCTATCATTTCCTTAGTAGCAGTTGTAATTATGGGACGTAAATCCAATGCAGATATTCCGGAAGAATATTTGCTCGAAAAGAAAGACGAGGCGGCAGCTTCAGCTTCATCAAAACCTCAGATGAGCGTTGCAAAAGCTTGGATTCCTTATGTATTGATCGTTATCTTTATTCTTGGATCCTCTAAACTGGTTCCTCCGATCAACTCCGCATTAGGAGCAATTAAGTCTACAGTTACAATTTATGCAGGAGAAAATGCCGGTGCATTATCCTTCTCATGGATTAATACACCAGGTGTGTGGATGTTCCTTGCAGGTATTATCGGTGGTCTGATTCAGGGCGCAAGTGTTGCTGACCTTGGTGCAGAATTTGTCGCAACTATTAAGAAATACTGGAAAGCCGTAGCAACCGTAGTATTCATCGTAGCAATCGCTAAATTGATGGGTTACGCTGGTATGGTTACTAAATTAGCTAATGGTTTAGTAGCTCTGACAGGTGGCTTCTATCCATTCATCGCTCCGATTATCGGTGGTATTGGATGTTTCGTTACAGGTAGTGCAACATCTGCATGTGTTATGTTTGCAAAACTGCAGACAGAAATTGCCGGACAGTTGAATATCGATCCTACTTGGCTGGTAGCTGCGAACTCCGCAGGTGCAACAGCTGGTAAGATGATTTCTCCACAGAGTATCGCGATGGCCGCTGCAGCTATCAGTGTGGCTGGTTCTGATGGTAAGATCATGAGTGCAACACTTAAATGGTGTGTTCTTTACTTGGTTATCCTTTGTGTTTGCTGTTACGTAGGTGTTATTCTCTAAATAAAAAAGCTATTAAGAGCATATAAAGCATACATGTTAGAAATGGCATCAGTGTGTGATACATACTGGTGCCATTTCAAATAAAAAGGGTTATACAAATTGGGCTTGGTATAAATTTTGAAAAAGGAGGGGCGGCCGGTGGATTACCTGTATACTGATATATATAAAAAGCTGGAAGAAAGAATTAAAGGAATGTCGGTGGGAGAAAAGCTTCCGTCAGAACGGACGATGGTTCAGGAATATGGCGTTAGCCGGAATGTCCTGAGAGAAGCTTTAGTGCTGCTCGGTGACAGAGGCTTGATAGAAATCCGACCGGGCAAAGGCTCCTATGTGACAGATAAGCAAAAGGCTAGCTTTGCCAAACATTTTGAGAGTATCCTGGAGGAGGATCGTCACAGCCAAATGCAGGTGCTTGAAGTTCGGGAAGTTTTAGAGCTGGCGATGTTTGAGAAGGCTGCTTTAAACGCAGATAGAGACGATATTGATGCCATGGAAAAAATCTATGAGCAGATGGAGAAGAATCTCAGTGAAAAAACCGGATATGGGAATTTGGATCTGAAGCTTCATATGCAGATTGCAAAGGCGACTCATAATGATATTTTTCCAATTTTGGTACACACGCTGTATGAATCCAGCGGACAGCGAATCATGTTGATGGAAGATATGTTCCCGGATTCTATGAAGTCTATTCATCGGGATCATTTGGGAATTATTGAGGCGATTAAACGCCGGGATGTAAAAGCTGTTCGGAAAGTGGGAAAGCGTCATTTTGATGTGGACCGTTATATGCTTCTTTCCATGAATGAGCTTGAAGAAATTCCGAAATAAAGGTAGAATAAAAAGGGGTTTTCGAAGAAGAACCGGACATAGACCTCCGTTACGGTTCTTCGGATGAAAGCGCCTTTTATTTTATACTCATGGCAGCGGAAAGGAGAGAAAAGAATGGGTTTGAATCAGACACCGGCGGCAAACCGGGTGCATATAGGATTTTTTGGAAGAAGAAATGCGGGTAAGTCCAGCGTTGTTAATGCGGTGACAGGACAGGCTTTAGCCATTGTTTCTCCGGTCAAAGGAACGACGACAGACCCTGTTTATAAAACGATGGAATTACTTCCGATAGGTCCGGTGATGATCATTGATACGCCGGGAATCGATGATGAAGGAACACTGGGAGAACAGCGGGTGAAGAAAACCCGTCAGGTACTTAATAAAACAGATGTGGCTGTACTTGTTGTCGACGGAACCACGGGTACGACCAGTGCAGATGAAGAGCTGATTCATTTATTCGAAGAGAAAAAAATTCCTTATGTGATCGCATTAAATAAAAGTGATTTATGTACGGTATGCTCTTTTGGTGCGGAGGATCCTCATATTTGGATCAGTGCAAAAGAGGGGACTGGCATTCACAGCCTGAAGGAAAAAATTGGCCATCTGGCTGTTAAGGAGGCTTCAGAACGGCGAATCGCAGCGGATTTGATCCAGCCAGGTGACTTTGTTGTTCTGGTCGTGCCGATTGATTCAGCGGCGCCGAAAGGGCGGCTTATCCTGCCTCAGCAGCAGACCATTCGAGATATATTGGAGGCAGATGCAGTTTCAATCGTTGTAAAAGATTCGGAATTGAAACAGACTTTGGAAGAACTGGGCAAGAAGCCTAAGATGGTCATTACGGACAGCCAGGCGTTTCGGAAGGTGGCTGAGGATACGCCGGAGGATATTTTGCTGACATCCTTTTCTATCCTTTTTGCCCGTTATAAAGGTAATCTGGAATCGACGGTACAGGGTGTCGGGGTATTGGATCAGTTAGAGGAGGGCGCAAGGATTCTTATATCTGAGGGTTGTACGCATCATCGGCAATGCGATGATATAGGCACTGTAAAAATACCGCGCTGGATCGAAGAATATACAGGAAAACATTTTCAGTATGAATGGAGTTCAGGCACGGAGTTTCCGGAGGACTTAAGCGGGTATAGCTTGATCGTTCATTGCGGCGGCTGCATGTTGAATGAGAGGGAGATGAAATATCGGCAGAAATACGCGAAAGAGCAGGGAATACCAATGACAAATTATGGAATTCTCATTGCACATACTCAGGGAATTTTAAGACGGAGCCTGGAACCTTTTCCGGATATTTATAGCCAATATTAACTCCGTCTCTTCCAACCGAAAAGTTTTGGCGGTAAAGAATAGGCAACACCGATTCCGAGACCGATGGCGATGGCGGTTTTTAAGCTGCTCATGCCATAGTAAAGGGCGGTTTCTCCTGGCCCGGTAATGGTATAGTAGGCTGTATAATAGATGCCTGATCCCGGGACGAGGGTAAAAATTCCTGAAATCAGGAAGAGGGTCGTTGTCACCTTATAGAAACGGGCAAGATATCTGGCACAGATTGTCAGGATGGTACTTGCAGCGAAAATGGCCGCTGCAGAGGAGCCAACAAGACTGAGGGTCAAAAGATATACACCCCATCCCAGGACGCCGACCAGGCCGCACTGGGGCAGGTATTTATTCGGTGTACTGAACAGTACGGAAAATGAAATGGTTCCTATAAAAGCTGCGATTAATTGAAATAATATTTCCATCATATGTGCCTCCTGTATTATAAAAATAGTGCCGTCGCAATTCCGACGCCGATGGCAATGCCGCCAACAGTTACCAGCGCATCGACAAGCCGGACAAGACCGGCCAGGTAATCATTTTCCAGGAAATTACGAAAAGAATTCGTCAGTGCAATTCCGGGAACAAGGGGGAAAAGTGCTCCGATGGTAATGCGGTCCAGTTTATCTCCGAGTCCGGCCGAGTACAGGAGTATACAGGCGCAGGCGGCAATGATGCTTGCAGCAATATTGTACATGATTTTTGGAAGGGCCAGTTTTGGCAGCAGGTACAATACAAAGATATAGAGGATACATCCAGCTAAAAAGGCGGTCAGAGCATCAAAAAAACTTCC
>Ga0129308_1000089_pt1 | contig 161331 bp, 139 predicted proteins | sample L827metagenome_FD_94440 | JGI IMG/M metagenome (GOLD analysis project Ga0129308, IMG submission 94440) | Ring-tailed lemur group fecal microbial communities from Wisconsin, USA - L827 metagenome | ecosystem: Host-associated > Mammals > Digestive system > Large intestine > Fecal | place: USA...
AAAAAGTAAAGGCAGAGAATAAAATACTATACTCTGTGACAACGAAACAGACCGCTGAAATCCTTATAAATCAAGGATTTGCAGCGGTTTATTTGCTTTCTAACTGTCAAAGATGGGATTATACCATATCCGGCTGCAATTCTATCACCTTTGTTGCAATCTTTTCCCGGAAGCGCACGTCATGCTCCACCACCAGCATAGTAGGCTGAAAAGAAAGCAGGAGTTTCTCTATCTGCATTCTGGAAAATACGTCAATATAGTTTAAGGGCTCGTCCCAGAGATACAGGTGGGCAGGCGTCAATAAACTTGCGGCAATTAACACCTTCTTTTTCTGCCCTTCAGAAAATTCTTCCATTCCCTTCCCGAACTGCACCCGCTCCATATCCAGCTGCCTTAAAATACTGCAAAAGAGGCTTTCCTCAAAATTTCGTTTCCGGCAAAATTCCCGAATACTGCCCCTTAAAAAGGAAGTGTCCTGGTTGATATAAGATACCGCCAGGCCGGAGGCGGTGACAAGGGTTCCCGCTGCCGTCTGGGGTAAGCCGTCTCCCCGTGACAATGCGACGCCGTTTCCGCCATTTACACCGCCGGGAAGTAAACCGGATGACATGACATTTTTCTCCATGCTGTTTTCATCATTTTTCTCTGCTATATCCGCCAGAATTGCCTTGATAAGACTGGATTTCCCACAGCCGTTTTTTCCGCTTAAGAATACCCGCTCTCCCTGCTGTATCTCAAGGCTTAAATTCGTAAAGACCGGAGTCCCCGCATCACGGTATTGCAGGCTGTAGTCCCGAACCGAAATTAAGGTGCTTTTATGGTGCTTCAGCGGAAGGATTTTTAAATCCACAGGATTCTCAATATCCTGCAGCAGCCCCTCCTTTTCCTCAATTTCCTGGTCTATCCGCTGTTCCATCTGCTTTACGCGGCTCTGCATCTTTTTCGTTTTTGCGCCAATATAGGAGCGGGTGCCTTTGCAGCGGTCATGCTCCTTTATGGGGTCATAACCGATTTTCGTCCTCTCATTATTGTCCGCCCACTGCCTGGTTCTCTCGGAGGCCTTCTTTAATTTCTGAATTTCCTTTCTGTGCTTTTCATTTTCCATCCGGGAAAAAGCGTCCCTGCGGCTCTTATTTTCCCACCAGCTGGAAAAGTTTCCCGCCTGCACTTCGATGGAATGTCGGTTTAGCACCAGCACATGGTCCACACAGGCGTCCAGCAAATCCCTGTCATGAGATACCAGAATAAAGCCCTTTTTCTGCTTTAAATACGCCTTTACATTTTCCCTTGCCTCCCGGTCTAAATGATTGGTAGGCTCATCAATCAGCAGGAAATCATTTTCCCCGGAAAATAGCACCGCGAGCATGACCTTCGTCCGCTCCCCATGGCTTAAGGTGCCAAAGGGACGGTACAGCACTTCCGCGTCTGTTTCCAGCTGGGTCAGCTCACACAAAACCCGCCACAATTCGCAGTCCGGTTTCCACTGCTCTAAAAGTTCCGCTGCACACTGATTCAGATTTTCCGGTTTTATCCGATAAGGAAAATAATCAAATCTGGTGGAGGCGCTGATGCTTCCCTGATACTCGTATTTTCCCAGAAGAAGGTTTAAAAATGTGGTTTTTCCTTTTCCGTTTCTCCCGATAAATCCCAGCTTCCAATCCGTATCTATGGAAAATGAGACATTTTCAAAAATATTGTCAAAGCTTCCTTCATAATAAAATGTAAGATTCGTCACGTTTATCTGTGCCATAAGATTCCCCCTTTATCATTTCTGACTGGTGGTACTGTGCATAAAAAAAGAATCATCTGCTGCCAAATGATTCTGAATCCTGTAACTTAAACCTCACATTTTTATAAGAAACGCAGCATAGCGCCGTATTTCCGTCTGTTTTTTCCACCAAAAAAGAGAGGTTATGAGAAACATAATTCACTTTTGGCAACATGATAAGACAGTACCACCCTGTCAGGATATCTACTGCAATAAATAGCTTCATGTTTTCAAAAGTTGATTATCTTCTCATCCTTTCACCCCTCTCGTTTCATATGGTCTTATTATAGAAGTTATGGAAGAGATTGTCAACGGCTGATTTTTCCGTTTATGACGCCAGCGTACTCACCAGTGCCAGATACCGCTCGCTGCGTTCCCGGATATCCTTCTCTGAAACGCCATAGTACAAATAAATTTCTTTCATTATGGCTTCCAGCTTTTTCATCTGTTTTTTTCCTCCGCTGTAACTGGCGCTGATAAACTCCCAATTTTTTTCTATTTCAAGTTCAAGCCTTCCGCCCGGAATTCGGATGAGATAAACAGCATACGCTATAGGAAATTCTTCTTCTGATATTTCCTGCACCTTTTTGCTGCGTTCTTCTAGCTGCGCTTCTATCTGCTTCCAAAATTCCCTCAGAGCTGCCTCGTCCATCTCCTCCGGTTTCTCTCCGCCGAAATCCGGCTTTACTGGCGTTTCCCCTAAAAGCTCCGGTCTGTGTTTTACTATCAGTGCTTCCCGCATTTCCTGTCGGCGTTCACGGTATATTCGTTTGTTTTCGGATAATTTTTCCGCTTTATATTTCTTTGATATGTAAATTATCACTTCTTCTATGGTATGCGGCGCCGGGGTTATCTGCGCTTCTGCTCTTGCTTTTCTTTTCCGGTAGCGGTACTCCCGCATTTTCTGCCTAAGGCTTTTCTTTCCGGAGCTGCCCGCCAGAAAGATAGTGGTGGGACCGTCCGCCCCGCCGATGACGGATACTGATTTTGCTGATTTTGACACTTTTTTCACCTTCTTATGTTCGTTTTTTTGCAGTTAAAAATTTTAGGAAATATAAAAACTGGATGCCAATATGAAATATCTCTCATAATTAAATTAATTCTTCATACAGATTAAAAATTAAATTCTTCATGTAAATTATCTGTTCCAATAATACCTGTTCCCTAAAAATGTCTTTATATTCCTGCTTAAACTTGCAATATTCTTGAATATAATCATCTTCTTCAAATCCATAAAAAATAGGTGTTACTTTCATAATGATTCGTCCACCATATTGATATATCCACGTTGCGTATCCAGAATTTATGAACCAACAATATTTTTCTCCTATCCACCGTTCCTGAGAATCCAATATTACGTTTTCATCAAAATTATCTTCATAAATCCCCCGATAATAATCATTCAATAACATCCCTAGCTTCGTTTCATCCATCTTGGCTTCTAATATAGGAATATTTTCACCAAATTGCTTCATACTATTTTTCAATTCTAACAAATTATCTTTATATATAGTTATTTTATTTGTACCAAATGTCAATTCCATATAGACATCCGTGTAATAATCAAACTCACTTTCATTTAATTGAAGTATTAATTTATAATTTTCGGTTCTGATAAGTTCATATTTTTTCAATTTGCACTTCATCATACGCATCACCAATGTATACAAAGTCACGTTCTAACCAAAATAAACTTTTACCCTGATTTCTAAATAGCTGATCTATCAATTCCGTAAAGGTAGCTGCAACAATGGTACACTCTCCAACTACCCCATGTCTGTCCCAAAAGCTATCATAGCATCTTCCCATTCTTTCTTTTGCCAAATCAATCGTAATATAGTTACATTCTGTATCCTTACAAATAATATACCACTCTGATGAAATATCTTCTTCACATAGTTCTCCGATAATAACCGGATTCGCTAACACAAACTCTTCCGGACTTACTATCGTAAATTCATATTCCTTATTGGAAAAAAACGTGATACCGCCACAATTTTCATAAAACACTTTTAAATCATCAGGCAGCTCATTCTTTTTATTTATTATTGGTAATCCACACGGGCTATGTACTATACAATCTGCTGTATTCCTAATTTTATCAATTAACTCTAAAATCTCCATTCTGTTGCAACCTCCATAACGCGCCCCTAACTAAAATTGTTGCATCTTTCTGATGTACCTACTGGGTATTTCATCAGCTAACCAAACTTTTTCATTTCCATAATAAAATATTATACCATCTTCCCACGCCTGTTTAGCATCAATTTTCAAGATGCAAGGTTTCATGTCATGTCTCATACCGACACTATGAGCAGTTTCAACATCCTGCGACAAATGAACATATTGCCTTCCTTTAGGTAACAGCCCCTTTTCTCTAATAGAATTTAAAAATCTTCTCGCTGTTCCATGATACAATACTTCTGGTGGTACTTTTTTCTCTTTTGCAATTTTCATCGGAATAGAATGTCCATAATGAGCTTTTATTTTTCCATTGGAAATCTCATGTCTTTTCTTTTCTGATTTTTGAATCATTATGATCAAATCGTTTTCAGAGATATTTCTCCACTTTCCCTCCTTATGCAAAGCATCCAATAATTGCTCCACTGGTACCCAGCCTTCTTCATCCATTTCTAATTCATATTCCCATGGAGCATGACGAAGTGCATAAGATATTTCTTTGCTTAATTCCGTTAGTCTATCCATTACTTTCATCCTCTTTTATCATTTCTTCAATGGCATCCTTAAACCAATCCCAAAAGCAATCATATTCTTTTCTTTGCTCATATCCTGCACTTGCAAAATCATGAATAATCTGTACCCTATTACCTTTTCCAACTTCAAAGCAAGCAATATCATCACCATCATCTCTTCTTGCAAAAGGTATCAATTTTCTTTCAGGATACCTATTTTTCAATCCTGTAATTCTAATTTCTACTTGTTCCTTGGTCATTAAATACCATAAATCTAAATCCACTAAATTCAAGTCTGCAATTTTCAAAAACTCTCTTGGATAATCATACCCTTCATACATTTTTTGAGCATTAAATATTTCCATTTACCTTTATCCTCCATTTTTAATTTATTGTTTCCATATCAAATTTCCCATATGGATTTCCATTTCTAAAAGATGCTTTTTGTTTTCCAACTCTTAACTCGATTGCTTCACCCCATGTCTTAGGAACTCCCTTCTTTGTTGTAAATCTTTCAATATACTCACTTGGCAACAGCTCATCATATCCATGTACATTCGCTTGAACATCAATTCCCGCTTCTCTAGCTGATGCAACACGAGTATTGTCCATTGTTGTATATATTCCATCTGGCATTTCTACAACATCAATAGGGGCTCCTCTCCATCCGCTTTCCCTCATACTTTGTATAATATCATTTGAACCATTTACAGATGATTGGCTATATCTTATTTCATTAGGATTAATAGTCTTACCGGCATCTTCTACCGCCTCATCCAAATACTTTCCAAGCTCTCCAGCATTTTCCCCCGCCTTTTTGGCTTTCCCGGCTATCTTTGCCGCATCTTCCACCTTATCCGCAGCCTTTGCGATATCCGCCGCCTCATCCAAATGCCCGATAACCTTCCCGCCAGCTTTTACCGCCGTTTTTCCTCCGCCAACAGCTTCTCCTATCCCCGGAGCAAATGCCAGTCCGGAAAGTAATGCGTTACTCCAATCTCCCTCAGCCGCGTACCAAGCCGTATTGATTCCGTCAAAAGCTGCACCAATTCCCGGAAGAAGCCCTGCTGCGTCAAGAACGAAATGCCAGTCTATTTTCTGTTCTTTCACTTTCTTTTCTGCATTTTCATAACACTGCACACAATCGGAAAAAGTCTGCAGCAGCTTCTCCACATCTTCGCTATCATCTCAGCAAACTCTTTTTTTATCCGAATACATTCCTTTAGGTTAATTCGAAACTCCGCCATCTTCCGTCTCCTTATGTAGTATCTTTTGCAAAGCCATACTATCATAAGTTGACTGTAATTTGTCATTTTTACGACAAATGACACGGGAAATGGGATGAATAACCAGTTCCGCTATGAATTATCAATAAGCCTCGTCCATTTTTCCGCGGAAACCGTGCCATTAAGCAATATCGTAATCCAATAACTCTTATTTATGTGATAAGCAGGGAAAAGCCTTTCCTCTGCAAAAGAAAGGTTATCATCACAGGGGCACATTTTAGTATTTTATCGCAGATTGCATGGTTCATGGCTTCACTTCCAATTCATACAAATATTCTTCCAAAATAATATCCGTTCCCCTCTTCTTGCATGTAGTCTCCCCAACCACAGAAAAACCTAATTTTTTCATAACTGCATTGGACGCCTTATTTTCTTTATTTACAGGCGCAGTAATTTTTTCCGCCCCATGTTCCCTGGCATAATCTATCATCGCCTGCTCCATCTCTGTTGCATATCCCCGATTCTGATATTTTTCGTGGACACAGCAGCCTAAATCATAGATTTTTCCATCTTCACTGGGGACAAAACTGCAGGTTCCAACCCGCTCTCCTGTCTCTAGCTCCTGCGCAATCAAATAACAGCACTCCTCATCTGCTTCCAGTTCATCCAGTGCTTTTAAATATTTTTCGTCCAGATTTTCTCTCGATGGGTCGGGCAGATATTTTCCCATTTCCGGGTCATTCCAAATACTCATGGCAAATTCTTTATCTGTTTTTTGATAATTTCTAAGGTTCAAATGCTTGGTATGTATTACAGATATTTTCATTTTTTCACTTCCTCCCTCACTGCTCTTTCCCAAACTCATGCATTCCCCATTCCACTTCTACTTCCTCCGCCACATCCGGTCTTTCCTCCGAAGGGTCAATCCCCAGGCAGAGATATTCTAGCTTTTTACACTCCTTAAGCGGTGAAAAATCGCTAATCCCAGTCCCCTCCAGATGACACCGCTGTAAATTTCCAAGCTGTGAAATAAAATGAATATCTTCCAAGCGTAAATCCTGAAGCCACAGCTCCTTAAGGTTTGGGTAGTTGGATAAAACATTAAAATCCACCTCTTCCCCCGTTGTCACGTTGCAAATATTAGCCCCTTTCAGGCAAAATATTTCAAGAGACGAGTTTTCTGCCAGCTGCTCCGGGCTGATATTAAAATCTCCCTGTTCCAAAGCAGCGCCAAAGCTTACTAAGCCGGGCATATTTAGCACACTCTCTGCCCCGGAAACGCCTGCGTCGGCATCACATGAAATATAAATCTCCTTTAGCTCCGGCAGTCCGGAAAGCACGGAAATATCCAGCGGTTTTTGATAGTTTTCATCCTTCAGCCCGTAAAAATTCAGTTCACCGCAGTCTGCGTTAAGATGGAGCTTTTTCAGCTGCTTCAATTCCGCCAGCCGGACAATGTCCTCCGGCGTGTCCACGGAAATCGTCAGTTCTTCCAGCCGGGTAAGTTTCAATAGCGGCTCTACAGAAGCAACCGTCTCACTGCCCATATCTAATTTTTTTAAATTCGGCAGGCAGGAAAGAAAGGATAAATCTGCCTCTTCCCCTGCCTTCATGGTCAATTCCTCCAACTGAGGCAGCTGCTTTGAAAAATCCCGGTCAGACAGCGTCCTGTTAATCGAAAGGTACTTTAGCTCCGGAAGCTTTGCAATTTCCTCCAGCCCTTCATATGCCGCCCGGCAGTCCAGCTCTATTTGCTTCAGCCTGCTGCATTTCCCGATACCGGAAAAATCCAGCGTATTGTACATATCGTTGTCCTCTATTCTCAGCGCTTCCAAATTTTCATATTGCTCCAACCCGCTTAGGCTGTTGCCGTGCGCTTTCATATCCAGCACTTTTACATACTTGGGATTTACCTGGGCAGATACAGCTTCCAGCCTGTCATCCGTAGCAACATAGCTGATTTTACAATCCTCAGAGAAAGCCTGCTCTCCCCCAAGGCTTGCGGCAGTGGTATCTATGCGGGTCAGACCTGTCAGCATGGCAACGTCCGTAAGCGGAGCCGACTTGCCGGCATCATAGGACCAGGTCTGTACCGTATCTAAAAATTCCTCTTCGCTCCCGCAGTCCTCATAGTTGGTAAAGCTGTACTCTATCACACTATAATCGCCGTCGGCGTCCCACTGAAAATCATATTTGATATATCGGATGCTTGCAAATTCTTCCGGTGTAATATCATCATATTCCTTCTGAAAAATGTCCTTGCAGAAAATCACCATCAGATTTCCGTTTTCCTCAAGGGGCACATCGGAATCGGAAGAAGAAAATGCCGAATGATTTGCTGCCATATTAACCGCAAAAATAACTGCCGTGATAAACAGCGCCGCAATAAAAAATCCGATTATCATCCGCCGGGTATTCTTGACACTCCGCTTTAGCTCCACACTGTCGCCATAATCCACACTTACGTTTACCACAATCCCCTTTGCCTCGTCAATGAGGTAGGTCTGTCCGCAAAAAGGGCACTTCGCATGGGTTTTATCTGTCACTGTCAAAGACGCTCCGCAGTTGGTACACGTCATTTTCACCAGTTCGGCGCTCTCGTTATCCGCCGATGTATGTATTCTGTATTCTTCCTCTATCTGTTTCCCGTTCATTTTCCACCTTTTCTTTACTGCCGGCTGCTTCACTCAAATGTGTGCAGCCCCCATTCCACTTCTACTTCCTCTGCCACATCCCGTTTTTCCCCGGAAATCACTCATACGTATGCAGCCCCCATTCCACTTCTACTTCCTCTGCCACATCCGGTCTTTCCCCGGAAGAATCAATTCCCAGGCAGAGATATTCTAACTTTTTGCACTCCGCAAGGGGTGAATAATCCGTGATATTCCCTTCCTCCAAATGGCACCGCTCTAAATTTTTAAATTGCGATACAAAGGCAATATCCTTCACGCCGCAATCCCAAAACCGCAGTTCCTTAAGGTTCGGATAATTGGACAGAAAACCAAAATTCCCTTCCTCCCCTGTCAACGTATCACAGATACGAACCTTTTCCATGCAAATGGTTTCAAGAGAGGTATTTTCCGCCAGTTCTTCCGGGTTAATGTTAAAATTCCCCTGCGCCGCAGCAATGCCAAAGCATTTCAAGCCCAGACAGGTTCAAAACACCTTCCGCCCCCAAAAAGCCACCATCCCCAGAAGAGGAAATATAAAAGCTTTCCAGTTCCGGCAGCCGGGAGAATACGGATAAATCCAGCGGCTTATCCTGACCGTTCTCATCCTCTTCCTCATAAGCGGTATATAAATGCAGCGTTTTTAATTTTTTCAATTCTGCCAGCCGCGACATATTCTCTAAGGAATCCACGGAAACTGTCAAATCCTCCAGCCGGGCAAGCCCTAAAATCGGCTCTATGGAAGCCGCCGTATCATCACCGATATCTAATTTCCTTAAATTCGGTAAATAGGAGAGTATGGATAAATCTGCATTTTCTCCTGCCCGCATGGTCAGTTCCTCCAGCTGAGGCATCTTTTTTAAGAAACCGCCGTCGGACAGCTCCACCCCGGTCAGGGAGAGCGAAATCAGTTCCGAAAGCTCCGCTATTTCCTTAAGCCCCTCTTCCTTTCCCCCATAGCTTAGCTTCAGATGCTTTAATTTGCTGCATTTTTTAATGCCGGAAATATGACGCACCGTGCAATGCTCCGCCTTCAATACCTCTAAATTTTCAAACTGCTCCAGCCCCTCCAGGCTTGTGCAGAATTCCCCCATATCCAGTACTTTTACATACCTGGGATTTATTGCGGAAGCCACCTCCTCTAAGCTGTCATCTGTGGCTATATAACTGATTTTGCAGTCCTCTGCAAAATTGTGCATTCTCATATGGGTACTGCGGGTATCAATACGGGTCAAACCTGTCAGCATGGTAAAATCAGAAGGCCAGTTTGCCTTAGTGTCCTCATAAGTCCACGTTTGCACCGTATCCAAAAATTCCTCTTCACTCCCACACGCTTCATAATCGGTAAAGCTGTATTCTACCGTATGATACCATTCCTTCGTGCGCTCGTCCCGCCTGTAATCGTATTTCAGATAACGGATGCTTGCAAATTCTTCCGCCGTAATGTCACGGTACTCTTTCCGGAAAATATCTTTGCAGAAAATCACCAGCAGATTTCCTTTTTCCTGTATAGGGGCATCGGAATCGGAGGAAAAGAATGCGGAGTTATTTGCCGCCATATTAGCCCTGAAAATAATTGCCGTGACAAGCAGCGCCATGATAAAAAAGGTAATCACCATCTGCCGGATGTTTTTATTGCCCTGCTTGACCTCCTCGCTGCCGCCATAATCCACACTTACATTTACCACAATCCCCTTTGCCTCATCAATGAGGTAGGTTTGTCCACAGAAGGGACATTTTCCACGGGTTTTATCCACAACTTCCAGTGAAGCGCCACAGTTGGCACAAACCATTTCCACCAGTTGGGCGCTGTCGCTATCCACTGATGTATGGGTTCTGCATTCTTCCTCTATCTGTTTTCTATTTCTTTTTTTCATCTTTTCTTCTCCGCAGCAACCTGATGTACTGTACCGATGATAATTAGCCAGGGAGTTTTGCCTGAATATAAATGCGTCCGTACACTACACTAATCTCTCCCAAAAATGTGACTGTCCCAATCCACGATTACATCCTCCGCCACATCAGGTATTTCCTCCGAAGAATACCCCACACAAAGATATTCTAACTTTTTACACTCCTTAAGCGGTGAGTAATCGGTAATATCATTCTTTTCAAGGTTACACCGCTCCAGGTTCGTAAGCTGCGAGACAAAAGCAATGTCCTCCAGCTCACAGTCCTGAATCCACAGCTCCTTCAGATTTGGATAATTAGAAAGAAAATCAAACTTTCCTTCTTCCCCTGTCGCCATATCGCAGGGATTGGCTTCTAGCAGGCAGAAGGTTTCCAGCGACGGATTTTCTGTCAAAAGCTCCGGGTTGATAAGAAAGTCTCCCCTCGACGCAGAAGCGGCAAAGCTTTTTAGACCCGGCATATTTAAAACACTCTCTGCCCCGGAAAAACCTCCATTAAAAAAGGAGGAAACATAAATTGTTTCCAATTCCGGCAGCTGGGAAAATACGGATAAATCCAGCGGTTTATCATGGTAATTCTCATCCACCTCCCAATAAGAAGTATGCAGACGCAGGTTTTTCAGTTTTTTTAACTCCGTCAGCCGTGCGATATTCTCCGGCGTATCCATTGCAATCGTCAAATCCTCCAGCTGGGTAAGGGCTAACACCGGCTCTATGACATCAACCGTATCTCTGCCCATATCTAATTTTTTTAAATTCGGCAGGGAGGAAAGTATGGATAAATCTGCCTCTTCCCCTGCGTCGATTGCCAATTCCTCCAGCTGCGGCATTTTTTTCAAGAAATCGCAGTCAGACAACACCCCCCCATTGATGGAAAGAGAAACTAATTCCGGAAGTTCTGCAATTTCCTCCAGCCCTTCATAGGTTTCCGCACAGTTTAGCTCCAGCTGTTTTAATTTGCTGCATTTTTTAATGCCGTAAAGCTCCGTCGTATTGAACATGCTGGCATTCTGGGTTTTCAGCACCTCTAAATTTTCGTATTGCTCTAACCCCTTCAGGTTACTGCTGAAGGTCCCCATATCGAGTACCTTTACATACTCTGGATTTACCCTGTCAGTCACAACTTCCAGACTGTCATCTGTGGCAATATAGCTGATTTTACAGTCCTCTGCAAAGTGCAGCATGGACAGCCACGTGGTATCTGTGGTATCTATGCGGGTCAAGCCCGTCATCATGGTAAAATTCGAAGGCCAGCTCACCTTCGACGCCCGATAAGACCATGTGTGTACCGTATCTAAAAATTCCTCTTCACTCTCACAGTCCTCATAATTGGTGAAGCTGTACTCCATGGTATGATATGTTTCCTCCGTACGCTCATCCCGCTGGTAATCATATTTCAGATAACGAATACTTGCAAATTCTTCCGGCGTAATATCACGGTATTCTTTCTGGAAAATATCTTTGCAGAAAATTACCATCAGATTTCCGTTGTCCTCCACCGGCGCATCCGAATCGGCGGAAGAAAATACGGACTTATTTGCCGCCATATTGACTGCAAAAATCATTGCTGTGACCAAAAGCGCCGCAATAAAAAATCCGATTATCATCCGCTGGGTGCTTTTGACGCTCTTCCTCACCTCCACGCTGTCACCATAATCGACACTGACGTTTAACACGATGCCCTTCGCCTCATCAATGAGATAGGTTTGCCCGCAGAAGGGACATTTTGCATGGGTTTTATCCACAAGTGTCAAAGACGCCCCACAGTTGGTACACGCCATCTTTACCAGTTCCGCTCTCTCATTATCCGCCGAAGTATGTATGGTATACTCTTCCTCTGTCTGTTTTTTCATGATAACCTGTTACCTTTCCTCACTCATCCTTTTCGTCGGTATTCCGCTGTTTGTCAGAACGCTGCTCCCGCAAAAGGGTAATCCGCTCCCCTTCCCTCACGCTCCCTTTGCGATAATATCCTGCCATTTGCCAGAACGTTACTCCCGCAAAAGGGTAATCCGCTCCCCGTATGTTTCCTCAAATTCCGCCCACTGCTCATCCGAAATATGCCATGCCGCAGTCCCTTTTATGGTAAACCGGGTAAGGGTCGGTATCTCCAGCAGCTCTCTGACATAGTCTGCTGTTTTCTCCTTTTCCATTTCAGGATAATCCAGTTCTAGCTGCTCCAGATAGGGCATTTCCGTAAAAATCTTTATATCTTTGAACTCCGCCTCTGTCAAAACAAGGCTGCGGACACACTTTAAGTTTTCCATAAACGGAGCATCTTCTAAATTCCCGGCTGTCAAAATTCCCACTTCCCTTAAGGTGTTCTGGTTTACATCGTCAAAAAAGGTGGAATTTCCATACTTGGACATGCCGCCCACACAATAAATACAGCGAATCTGATTTTCCTTCGGCAGCTTATAATTCTGCCAGTATTCTGTATAAAGCTCTACTCTTGTCAAACCGGAAAAATATTGCAGATTGGTGGGTGAGAAATCCTCCTTACTTCCTTCTACCGTAACCGTTTCCAGATTCTTTTCATACTCTTCCGGGTCTGCACAGGTGTAATAATCTTCAAAACTGTAAGTAAACTGATATCCCTCATCCTTCTCAATCCGAAGATATTTTATTTTTGACAGGTCATCCTCCGTTATCTGCACTATGGGTTTGTCATACACTTCCAGCACAAAATCCCGGAATACCACAGAAAAACGGCTGGCGGTATCCACCAGTCTTGCGGTGTAAATATGATAGCCTAAAACTCCCGCCCCCACGACGGCAATCACAATCAAGGCGCTGATTAGGATAATTTTTGCGATGGACATATGGACGGATATTTTATGGGTTCTGTTGACGGAAAGATAGTATTCCTGCCCGCAATGGCTGCACTGATAGGCATACTGGTTTTTTACGATGAGTTTCCCGCCACAGGAACTGCATTTTTTTGGTAATTTATTTTTTTCTGGCATGTTTTATTTTCCTCGATATCTTAGCGCTTTTGTGTGCTTCGCAGCTCCGGGCGAAGCGTCTCTATGGAGCATTATACAACAAAAGTACTATTTAGCAAAGGAAATGTGCTGTTTTTAAAATTATACCGCCAAGTAACCCTCCCACAAAAATTCCTCTTGACTTTCAGACGCGGCTTCACTATAATAAACACAATTTTACAAAACAAACGCAAGGGGGCTTATCAAAATGTCAAACTTTACATTTGCAAAACTGCACAGGGACGACGATTGACAGCACTTGTATCTTTGGAATTTCCACAGGTACAAGTGCTTACGTGCTGTGCCTGTGTGGTTTTCATAAAAGCGAGCCGCATTGGTATTTTTAACGGAATACGAATGTGGCTCGTTTTTTCATAAGACCTCATCTCTTATGTTTTCTTTTCGTATTCCACAAATTTTATTTATGAGGAGGAAATCATTATGTACACCATCAACGAAACCTTAAAGGAAACCACCTGCCCCGCCCATCTGTTAAAAGAACATTTAGGAGAAACGGTGCAAATCCACGGCAGTATCTATAAAATCCGCAAAATGCGCGGTTTTGCTTTTGTCCTGCTGCGGACGAAAGAAAGTATCATCCAGTGTGTTTACGGCGAAAGCGCCGGATTTCCCTTAGAAGAACTCACAGAGGAAGCCTGCGTCGTTTTTACTGCCAGAGTTATTCCCGAAGAGCGGGCAAAAACCGGCTTTGAGCTGCATTTAATCAGTCTGCGGATTTTATCCACGCCCGCCGCCCCATCTCCCATCGTTATCAACAACAAGCAGGTGGACACTTCTCTGGAAAACCTGCTCGCCTATCGTCCTGTGACACTTCGAAATGAAAAGGAGCGGGCTGTTTTCCGCATTCAGGAGGGCTTGTGCCAGGGTTTCCGCAATTTTCTTATCAAACAGCATTTCACGGAAGTCCATACACCGAAAATCGTAGCAGCCGGAGCAGAGGGCGGCGCCAATATTTTTTCCTTAAAATACTTTGGCAAAGACGCCTATCTCGCCCAGAGCCCCCAGTTTTACAAGCAGTCTTTAGTCGGCGTTTTTGAACGTGTCTTTGAGATTGCCCCGGTATTTCGGGCAGAAAAGCATGATACTGCCCGCCACCTAAACGAATATACCAGTGTGGATTTTGAAATGGGGTATCTGAATGATTTCACAGAACTGATGCGGATGGAAACAGGTATGATACGGTTTGCCCTCGCCCATCTAAAAGAATTTTACGGGCAGGAATTATCTCTTTTAGAAGTAAAACTGCCGGAAGTGACTGATATTCCTGTCATTGGTTTCCACGAAGCCAAAAATTTGATTGCCGCCGCCTATCAGCGGGAAATTACAGATTACGAGGACTTTGAACCGGAGGAAGAGAAACTGCTCTCGGAAATTATTTTAAAGGAAACCGGCTCTAATTTTGTATTCGTCACCCACTATCCTGCTGCGAAACGTCCTTTTTATGCAATGGAGGCGAAAGAAACGATTGCAGGCGTTCCGGTAACTTTAAGTTTTGACCTGCTGTTCCGCGGCTTAGAGGTCACCACCGGAGGGCAGCGCATTCACGCTTATGAGCAGCAGATTGCTAAAATGCAGGCACGGGGTATGCACACGGAATTATTTGAAAGCTATCTGATGGCGCACAAATACGGGCTGCCGCCCCACGGCGGTCTTGGGCTTGGCTTAGAACGCTTTACTGCAAGGCTGATTGGCTTCGAAAACGTAAGACGGGCGGCGCTGTTTCCACGGGATATTCACAGGGTACTGCCGTAAACGGAAAAATCGACGGTGTTCCATGTTCTTTCAAGCATGAAATACCGCCGATTTTTTACGTTTCCTTTTAATCAGGTATGTATCCCTCTTCGGCAGCATCTCTATGCAAGCTGCTCTCTTCCGTTTGACAATGTCAAAACCTCATCAAAAAGCTTTTCCACCTCTTTCGAGGTGTTGTGTGAAATACAGATTACCGTACTGTTTCGTTCTGTTATTTTTTCCATTATGTGATAAGAATTTTTTTCATCTAATGCTGCTGTCGGCTCATCATAAATTAAAATACCCGGCGGATTGATAAATGACCTTGCAATGGTTATCCTCTCCTGCTCACCGCCTGATACCTCTGTTGCAGACTGTCCAATATCTAAATGCTGCAGATTGACTTCTTCTAACACCCTCTCTATCTCTTTCTCCGGAACATTCCTTAAAAATTTTATATTTTCACCGATGGATGCTGAGTAAACATAGGCTTTCTGATTCACTTTCCGAACAACCTGATAAATATAACCATCATCAAATTTCGAAATATCCTGACCATTTATCTTTATCGTTCCGCCTGTCGGTGTAAGTCCACCCTCTAGCAATTCTCCCAATGTAGATTTTCCTGTACCGCTCTCCCCGCGAATCAGATATTTCTTTCCCTTTTCAAAGGTCATAGACAAGTTTTCCAATATCATGTCCTGATTATTATAGGAAAACGAAAGATTGTTTACAGTGATTTCCTGGGGTTCCATTATCTGCTGTCCCGTTATCTCCTGATAAGCAGCTCCCTCTTTTTCCTTCCGTTCAAACTTCTCTACAATAGTGCCGCATCCCTGTTTCTCCTTCAGCAAATTAGCAATGTTTATTAACGGTTCTACGGTATAATTCATCAGCTGTATTACTGTAATAATGCCGCCGGCGCTTACTTTTCCGCGAAGCGCTAAATATCCTCCAACTCCTACCACTGCAAAAAAGCTGATATTACCAAACGTCTCATTCAGCACATTCGTGTAATTGGAGACTTTCTTCAGCTTCTGTCTTTTCTGTTCTAACATCTGTGCTTTCTGTTCATGCTCTTTTTCACACATATCCGTTATCTGATACTGATTTATTTCGTGTTTTCCGTCTAATCTCTCTATCACATAACTCTGGTATTCCTGCGCATTTTCCATATAATCATTGACTTTTCTCTGCACAATATTTCCCATTGCTTTCATCACCAGCAACGGGGAAAATGATAGTAATACGCTTACAAGCAGCAACAAAAAATTCACTTTTATCATTGCGATTAGGGCAAAGACCACTGCATAGGCACAGCTGAAAATATTCCATTTTGCCAGAAATACATTAGAATATACCATATCCGTATTGGTTGTATAATCTGATATTTCGTATTTCTCTTTACTGCGTAAATCGAAACGGAAAATACTATTTCTGATTTTCTTCATTTCCACTCCGGTTAAAGAATAAATTAAATTCCTGCTTAATATCCCGGATAGCATTCCCAACAGTACGGTCACAAGGAACCAAAGCATCTTTTCGCCAAAAAGGCTTCGGTCCAGCTGAGTTAGTGCATCTATGGTTTCTCCAAGCAGAAGTCCCTGCAGGGAAATGGATGCCGCATTTACTATCAGGCATAAATGTACACCTGCTTCTTTTATGTATTTAATCATAACGATACACTCCTTTTTCAATTCTTTCCTTTACCCAGTCTATATTAGCATAAAATGCAAAAATATTCTGCTCATTAAAAAAATCAGCACATAAATCACAGGGAGATATTATTTTTTCAGGAATACACATACCTAATTTTTCTTCTGCCAAATCTATAAACGGGTCAAATCCAAAATTTCTTAAAATATGCAAAATAGCATTTCGTTGTAGCTTTTCTCTAATGTCTGCCATAGAATTTCTCTTTATATTTCCCAGTTTAAAAAATGTTTCCTTTCCCAATGGTGAACAACAGGGATACACATCCCCATTTGCAGCTATCAGGCATGCTCCGCCTTTTCCGCAAAACTGATGTCTTGGGTGCTCATTATATAACAACATTTCCTTTGCAATTTTTTCTTTTGCTCTGCCTGCATAAAAAACGGGAAATATTTCAACCTTCGTATTTAAAATCTCTCTTTGAAGAGGATTTAATATTTCTCCAAAATCTGTATTTTGTATGGTCGATATTTGTATATTTATCTCCAAGTCGTATACTTTTCCCCATTTTAAAATTTTATTTATATTATCATCGGGAACCTCCCTTCTATGAAAAGAATCTCTGCTCACTGTAATAACGTCAAGCTCTTTCTCATGCAGCGTCTTAATTACTTTTTCAGTAATTTCATCATCTACCGCCCAAAAACCGCTTGTCACTGTACTGGTATGGAAACCATTATTTCTAGCTGTATCTATGGCATAATATAATTTCTCTCTGTCTAAAAACGGTTCACCGCCTGTAAATGAAACATATTCTATTTTTTTATCCTGGCTGATTTCAGAAATTATCTGTGAAATTTCGTTTTTACTTAAACATATTGCTTTTTCCCCATTATCCTGACAGCAATGACTGCAGTGTAACGGACAGACCGTTGTCATTTCAATCGCCACACCATTATATTTCATCTATCCGTCCCCTTTTTTCCCTAAAATTCCCTCATCTGGAGATATCCTGATTCCTTAAGTGCCTGTGTTACATTCTTTTCATACTCATCATTTTCTATCTCCAGCATTTCTGCTTTGAGATTTCCTCCGAAAAATATATATCTTTTATTCTTTCTCACTATTTTTTGCTGCTCTCTTGCCTGTTTTAAATCTATTTCTGTTTTTACTATACAAAACGTTTTCTGCTGACTTAACACAATTTTTCCAAATATATGCTCATACCGATATATCCTTTTCTCTACCCCTTTCATATCTTTAAAAAGCATAGAAACAATATTTTCCACAACCTTTATTATGGTTCTGTTGTACCTATCAGCATCTAACATATCCTTTTGCAGTTCTGACAAATCTCTCTCTATTTGTTCTGAAAAATTATCATATATAGCTATCAAGCCATATTGTAGTATGAGATATGAGATAGAAAAAATAAATGTTGCCTTTGCCTGCATAATCATCTCTATAAAATTAGGAAAGCATCTATACTTTGTTCTAACCTCTGTAGAAAAATCCATATATGCCGAACATAACTGCGGATACTTTTCTATAATCTCTTCCGTCTCCCGAAATAAACAATTTCTTTGTATTATCGGCAAATAATTTCTATTATCAGGAAAAACAAGTATATTTTTTATCTTATTGGTTTCTTCTGTCGCTGGATACGGAGAAAACATATGCAGCTGTATTTCATTCTTTACACAATTAAATAACATCAACCTTTCTATCCATTTAACAGTATCTCTAAAATCCTGTATTGTCTCATCTGGAAAACCCATAATAAAAGAAAAAGTAATTGCCACCCTGTTCTTTTTACATGCCTCTGCTATCAGCCCTATTCTATTTAAATCCAGATTTTTATGTAATATTTTTTGCATCCTTTCAGAACCTGTTTCTATCCCAATATACATAGCATTGCATCTTGCATTTGCCATTTTTTCAATCATTTCTTCATCAATGGTATCTAAGCGGACAGAACAACTCCATTCTATATCCAGTCCTTCTTCCTGCATTTTTTCGCAAAGCGCCAATACATATTTTTTATTGCTCGTAAAAAGATCATGAACCATTCCATATCTTTTCACGCCATACTTTCCTATATAATACTTAATTTCACTAATCAAATCATTAATCGGCTTCATTCTTGCCATTCTTTTCCAGAACAATGATGTTGAACAAAAGGAACAATTAAACGGACAGCCTCTTCCGCCTTCCAAACGAATTTCATTATATTTTTCAATCCTATAAGGAAAAAAATCCTTTACAAAATATCTATGAAGTTCCTCTGCTTCAATAAGTTTCGGGCTTTGATTTACTCTGACTTCTCCATGTTCTAAATATGCTATTCCAGGAATGTTATCTAAATTTCTATGTTCCAAAATGGCAGCAACTAAATCTTCTATCACTCGCTCCCCTTCTGTATATGCGATGATATCAACACATGATAACAATGTCAGACTTTCTTCTATCAAAAGTGATGCTTGCGGTCCCCCAAAAACTATAGTAGCATCGGGACACCATTTTCTAATTAGCTGCGCCATAAAAATTGTCAATGGAAATGTATCACAAACTGTATAAAAATCAACAATTTTGGGTCTGCAATCAGCAATATATTTTGCCATAATTGTTACCTTATCCAACATGCTTGAATTTTCAGGTATTATATTCTCATCCATTAAGATTTTATTATTTACAACCTTACAGCAATATTTAGGAACCAGTATATCTCTCAAAATTAATTGCCCAATATATGGGAATTGGAAGCCCTCCATCACATCTATTTCGTTTACAAAAACAACTTCTGTTTCTTCCATCGCTAAATTCCTCTAAACTTATCCCTTTAAATCAATTAATCTCCAACTATTGTGGTATTCAATAATGGAGATTAACTTTCAACATATTTATATCGCTCGTTTACCGCGATATATTTTTTCATCATCATATCTGAATTCAACATATCTATTTCCTATTCTTACCGCCGCTGTTATCTTTGAATAATCTTCTCCATATTTAAAGAGCGTATCACCTTCAGGCAGCATATTAACATAATCAACAAATCCGTCATATGTCATCGTACCTGTATACTCTTTTGCCTTAAGATACCATTCCATATATGAGTTACAACCTTGAGCTAATTTCATAATCATCTCTCTCTTCTTGTTTTCATCCATATATTTATCCTCCTCGCACATGATAATATTTGTTTATTATAACCCCACACTAACTTTTTTTAAACTACATAAACGGAAAATTTAATATTTCGATAGAATCTACATAAGTGGAAAACCTTGAAATTTTCCACTTATGTATAATATAAATTCTCTATCACTAACTTTTATTTTCTCTCAATGCCTGCTTTTCGTCATCTGCACCTACTGCTACTTCCCGGTTTCTTCTAAAGCCTCCTCAAACTCCAGCACCACCTTAAACAAATCCCCGTCCACATACAGCCGGAAGGTTCCGCCCATTAGCTCCATCAAACTGTTGGCGATGGAAAGCCCCAAACCGCTGCCCTCCGTATTTCTGGAGCTGTCGCCGCGGACAAACCGCTCCATCAGTTCCTCACTGCTGATATTTAACGGATATTTGGAAGTATTGCGGAAGGTAATCTCCACTTTGTTACCCTTTTCTTCCATATTAATATAGACCCTCGTTCCGGGCTGCGCATATTTACAGATATTGTTCATCAGGTTATCAATGACCCGCCAGAAATGTCTGCCGTCCGCCATGATATACACGGGCTGCTCCGGTTTCTTAATCTGCAAATCCAGTTCCGCCGCCCTGGTTTTTTCCTCAAACTCACCTACCGTCTGCACCATAAATACGCCCGCTTCCAACCGCTCTAAATTTACCGCCAGATTTCCGGTGGAGGCTTTTGACGCCTCGATTAAATCCTCGATAAGTTTTTTCAGCCGCCCGGACTGCCGCTCCAGCACCTCTAAATATTCCTCTGCCGTGGCGTTTTCTAACTTTTCCTTTTCCAGTAAATCCACATAATTAATAATCGAGGTCAGCGGAGTCTTAATATCGTGGGAAACATTGGTGATAAGCTCCGTCTTAAACCGCTCGCTCTTCATTCTCTCGTCCACTGCGCGGGACATTCCCTCACTGATACTGTTCAAGTTTTCCCCGTGGCGCTTAAATTCTCTTGCCATGCGGTCCGTGTCAATCTTATAATGCAAATCACCCGCCGCAATTTTTTCTCCGCCCACTTTTAACTTTTTCATCTGCACCATGCCGCAGAGGAAAAGCACGTAGAGTACCACTTTTTCCACAAACCACACCATCACCAGCGTGCCCGTGCTATATTGAAACATCAGCAGCCCCAGAAATTCACAGAACGCCAGAAATGCTAAAATAAAAATCCATTTCCACAGGAAATCTATATTCTGCCATACCATGCGTAAAAATCTGCCTATGGGGGCGGCAACCTTATAAATCAAAGTGTTTCTCCACCATTTTCCCTGTTTATAGCGCACTGCAAAGCTCAGAATAAACCACAGAAGCAGCCAGCCCATGCAAAGCCCTGCCAGCAGGAATAAAACCAGAAACGGGTTTTCCGGAAGTTCATAGCTGCAAGCCAGCATTACATAAAAAAGAAGTGTCTCCGCTGCACAGAAAATCCCAAAGGAAACATCCAGCCAGGCATAATCGGTGGGCAGCAATACGATTTCCTCCGTATTTTTCCGGTGCCCCGCCGCAGAGAGCAGGAAAAGGAAGGAACCTACTGCCAGCGCCAGGGACAGAATACAGACAACAAACATCGGATACCGCCAGCGGTACATGAGATTTACCAGCTTATCCGCCTGTACAAACATATCCTCACCATTTCCACTGTTTCCCTGCGTCAATGCCGTTTCATCCGGCAGCACAGATACCACCGTGTATTGCTTCTGATTTTCTCCCCTGTAATTGACCTGCAACGTATAATTTTCATCCAGGTAATAGTCCTTTGCCAATGTTACATTTCCGGAAAGCCCCGACGCCTCCATATCAATCGGAGTCAGTTCTGTCATAGGAATCTGCCGTACGCCGTCTAACAGAAGTGTCCCTATTTTATCCTGAGTGATTCCGATTTCTTCTAACATATTAAAATTAAAGGCTTTCTGCGCTAAAACCTCCTGCAGTGCCGCTGTCTCTTCCATGACCGCAGCCTGCTCTTCCGGGTTTTCCACTGACAGTTCCTGCCCGTTCCCTGCGCTTTCACTCGCACTGCCAGTCACAGCGCCTCCCTCAGAAGCTTCTGCAGAAGTCACCGTCTCCTCAGCGTCATACCGCTGCATATACTGTCCATTTGTAAAATCGTAATATAAGTAATAGGTTTTTCCCTGTAATTCAAACTGTACATACTGCACCGGGAAAAATTCGTCATCCAATGTCCTATAATATAAAATCCCGTTAAAGGAATCATAACAGATTTTATTCACATACAGGGATGTATAATATGCCTCCCCATGGTTGCTGATATAAGCGTAACCCGAAAGTAACCCGCTCTTATAATTAATCGTGGTATTATCGTTCAGCGCCACGAAGAAAATCCGCAAATCCTGCTCCGTCACCTGCTCCGAGAAATTCCGTTCCAGATAGGTTTTCTCCTCATTCAGGTCAAGCCCCTCGATAGAATCCCCCTCGATTATGCCATAGCGGAAACTGGTATCGGAAAAATAGTTCTCATTTTCCTCACTGTCTCCCTTATAATAATTGTACGCCGCCAGCAGCGAATAACGGTTTGCCACTGTGGAAAAAAATTTTTCCCTCGATTCCTCCTCCGAAGCCGTATAGATATCCTCGTCCGTCATCCCAATAATTGCCGCCGCACTGCCCACAAACAACACAGCGCTCACCGTCAATAAAATCCACGCCACAATCTTTGCAGCGGTAGAACCTTTCCATTTTTTCATCAAAATTCCCCTTTCTTTATGTATACGGGAAGAACGCCGCCTTTGCGTTCTTCCGCATGAAAATGGTTTACCTCATTAACCTTCACTTTCTTCAGCCTGAAAAAGGTAAACCATTTTCATGCTTCCATCTTGTATCCTCTTCCCCACACCACCTTCAAATAGCGTGGTTCCGCCGGATTATACTCTACCTTTTCCCGAAGGTGCCTGATATGCACCGCAACGGTATTTTCCGTCCCGTAAGGATTGTCCTTCCAGACCGCCTCATAAATCTGGTTCGGCGAAAAGACCTCCCCCGGATGTTCCATCAAAAGCTTCAAAATATCATACTCCGTCCGGGTCAAAGAGACGCTCTCCCCATCTAAGGTCACTTCTTTGGTGCGGTCATCCAATTCAATGCCGCCGATACATAAACTCTCCTTTTTCATTGTGCCGCCGCCCAGCTGCATATAGCGTCTGAGCTGGGATTTCACCCGCGCCTGCACCTCCACCGGGTTAAACGGCTTTGTGATGTAATCGTCCGCTCCCACCGTAAGCCCTAACACTTTATCCGTGTCCTCGCTCTTTGCCGTTAAAAGGATAACCGGGACGTTGGATTTCTCCCGGATTTTTACCATGGCGGAAATTCCGTCCAGCTCCGGCATCATAATATCCATCAACACCAGATGAATCTCCTGTTCCTCTAAAACCCTTAACGCCTCTTTTCCGTTGTAAGCGCTAAACACCTGATAGCCGTCGGCGCTCAAATATATTTTTAATGCGGATACGATATCCTTTTCATCATCACACACCAGTATGTTGTACATATAAAACCCAGCCTTTCCTGAAACTCTTTCGCGATTTTGTTTCTGTCTTTATTGTAACGGAATAATTATGAATTTCCAATGAATCAAAAGATTAAGATTTGATGAAGAAAACCGACGCCGTTTTGCATTGCAGTACAATGGATACGGAAAACCTCAAAGCGCCGCCTGAATATTCAAAAACCGGGACACATGAAATGTGCCCCGGTTTTCCTTATTTCTGGTTCGCCGGCTCCATGCTGACGGAGCGGCCTTTGATTTTTGCGTTTTTCATGCCCTCTAACACTTCTTTGCCATACTCCCTTGGAACCTCCACGAAAGTATATTTATCATACAAATCAATGGCGCCCACCAGTTTGCCCGGCATACCGGACTCTCCGGCAATGGCTCCTAAAATATCTCCGGGCTTGATATGATCCCTCTTTCCGATATTAATGAAGAGACGCACCATACCCTCTTCTGCTCCGGTACTGTCAAAGTCAAATTCCTCGTCCCTGCCGTTGTCCAGGTTGACCTGTCCTAACGCCTGCTTCAAAAATGCCGCTGCAATGTCCATGGCGGTGTAATCAGATGCATTTATCTGCTTCTCTAAAATATCTATCATATCCTTCAAATTCTCTTCGTCAATGATACGCCCGATTTCGTCTAATACCTTTTCCGCCTTAATCTGCGCCACATCATCAGTAGACGGGATAGGCATTGCCACAATTTTTGTCTTGCAGTAGCGCATAATGTCTTTTAATTTATAGACCTCCTTGCCTTTCACAAAAGTAAAGGCACGCCCGGTCCTTCCTGCACGTCCGGTTCTTCCGATACGGTGCACATAATACTCATCATCCTGCGGAATATCGTAATTAAATACTGCCTCCACGTCGTCCACGTCGATTCCTCTTGCCGCAACGTCGGTGGCAATCAAAATTTCTGTCTTTCCGCTGCGGAACCCACGCATCACCTTGTCCCTCTGGGTCTGTTTCATATCGCCGTGCAGCCCCTCAGCAAAATATCCCCTGCCCTGTAAATCCTCCGTCAGCTCATCTACCATGCGCTTCGTGTTGCAGAATACCAGGGAAAGCTTCGGATTGTAATAATCTAAAAGCCTTGTCAGAACCTCCACCTTATCGTTGCGCTTCACATCATAGTAGTACTGCTCAATGCTGGGTACCGTCAATTCTTTTTTCACTACCTTAATGGTAACGGCATCGTGCTGGTATTTTTTGGTGATATCTAAAATGGGCTTTGGCATAGTGGCGGAAAAAAGAACCGTCTGCCGTCCCTCCTCGGGAATATACTCTAATATCGTCTCGATATCATCGCGGAAGCCCATGTTTAACATTTCGTCCGCCTCGTCTAACACAATCGTATTGACCGCTTCACAGCGGATGGTTTTTCTGCGGAGGTGGTCCATCACACGCCCCGGCGTTCCGATGATAATCTGTGCTCCGCCCTTTAACGCCTTAATCTGGCGGTTAATCTCCTGTCCGCCGTACACGGGCAGAATTTTCACCCCGTGCATATATTTCGCCAGCTTCCTTATCTCGTCCGCCACCTGTATGGCAAGCTCCCTGGTGGGGGATAAGATAATCACCTGTGTCTTTTTATTATTGGGGTCAACCTTATGCAGCACCGGGATACCGAAAGACGCTGTTTTTCCCGTTCCCGTCTGTGCCTGTCCAATCACATCCACGCCGGACATTACCACCGGTATTGCCTGACTCTGGATGGGGGTTGCCTCTTCAAACCCCATTTCTGCGATAGCACGCAGAACCTGGGGATACAAATCTAATTCGTCAAATCTAACTGTTTCCATTTATTGTCTCCATATTTTCGTCTCTTTTTTACGCGCAACATTCCTAACTTAGCACACCACCCATCATTTGTCAAGCAAGCCGCCGTATCTTTTCCCGCTTTTATTGCCGCTGCGCCTTCCGCTATCCTGCAGCAAATACCAATGCAGCCAGGGGTTCCCTACAGTATAGATACATCTATGTACCCTATACCTGGATTTTCACAGGCAAAGGGTTCTATCCTTATGGGAAAGCAATCGAATGAGGGTATTTTACCTATACTGTAATTGTAGCTCTTTTTCGCCTCAGCTTTTGTAGAAATGTGGAAGTTCGATTGCGGATTTTCATTCTCACACTATATTCTATGCAGTCCCCTTAATTTGGTTCCGCCGCAATTTCATTTCCTTCTCTTAATACCGTCTCTCCCAGACTTCCCATGGCAAAATTATTTTTCTGCCGGCGCTTCACCGTATAGAGCATTACATCCGCCGCATGTAAAAAGTCCCAGCTCTTATTCTCCTTTTGCGGCACATCAAAGCAAATTCCCTGGGAAATGGTAACAACCTTCAGGGCTTTTGAATAGGCGTGTTCTAAGCTCAGCTCTATCATGCCCCGGCGCAGCTGTTCCGCCTGGTCAAACACCTCTTCCTCCGTCATTCCCTGATAAATGATAATAAATTCATCCCCGCCGTACCGGGCGCAGAACACACCCTCCCTCTGCTGCATCTCATCTAAAATGCCTGCAATGGCGCAGATGATGTTATCCCCTGCCTGGTGTCCGTAATTGTCATTGTATTCCTTGAAATAGTCGATATCAAGGATTTCCACCGCCAGAGGGCTGTGGTTCTCCACTGACTGTTCAAAAACTTCCGCAAAATAATCTTCCAAGCGGAATCTATTAGCAAGATGTGTCAGTGCATCTGTCTCAGATTTCTTCAAAAGTCTGGCGTTGGCGTCCTCCGCCTCCCGGCGCAGCTTATTGGCACATTCTAAGGAATTGCGCACCTTTAACATATTGGCAATCATATACTGATTTTCCCGCTCCATGATTTCCGTCAGCTCATAATAGCGCCCCGCCGCCTGCAGATAATGCTCCCTGTCCTGCTGTTTCCGGTACCACTTTATCTTTAATGACATTATTTTCCGCTGTAAATTAATAATTCTGGCACTTTTCGTCATTTTTTCAAGTGTATTCATGACGTCCCAGAATACAGCCTCCTGATTCATATCCAAAAGCAGCTCTCCAAAGTCATAAAAATCATCAAAAATATCCATAATTGCCATATCTTCATTCATATTATGATGAATTTTTTCGATACACTCTTCACATAAAGCAATCTTTCCGGCAGAATAATAAAATCGTGATTTAAATAACAGCACATACAACTGCTCTGTTTTTGAGAGTTTCTCCCAATACAGCCCCTCAATGTCCTCTAAACACTGCTGCGCTTTCTCCAGACTTCCCTCCGACAAGTAACAGCGCCCCAGACTGACGCAGATACAATTCATCAATGTGACGTAATCTTCCATTTCCTGCTGCTTTTCCACATAGGCCTTTACCTGCTCAAAATATCTGCGTGCCTCCTTCTGCTGTCCGTTCATAAGATACAGCGTCCCCACATTCAGGTTAATCATATTTTCCTGACGGGCAATACCGTACTTTTTGCAGTAATTCAAACCCGTAAGATAATAATCTAGCGCAATAGGGGCGTTTCCCCTGTTCAGGGAAGTAATCGCCATAATATTATATGCCTCCGCCGCCTGCGCCCACTGACCGGATTCATCTAAATAAGAAATTGCCCTCGTTATGTAGCGGAAAAATTTTTCTCCGTCATTCAGCAGATAATAGGTTTCCCCCATGTAAAAGCAGGCAAAGCCTAAAAGCCCGGCGTCGCCATTTTTCCCTGCATATTCCTCTAACAGTGCGCCGTACTTTAGCACTTCACCTGCATTGATTCCCCTGTTTTTCTGCACTTCCTGTATCCATGCCCTGACGTTTTCCCCGTAAATGCTGTAATCCATAGCAGTCTCCTTCCCCCCAGATATCTCCATTATAAAGAAGGAGACTGATAGATTCAACAAAAGATTTTACTCAAAGTACTCTACCGGGTCCACGGGAACGCCGTCTTTTAAAAGCTCAAAATACAGGTTGCTTCCCTCCACGGAATAATATTTTGTCGGCTCGCTGATATAGCCTAAGACATGTCCGGCTTCCACATAGTCTCCCACTTCAAAATTCAGTTCCTTTAACTGTCCGTAAATCGCCTGATAGCCGTCCCCTAAATTGACTGTCACCGTGCAGCCCGTCACCTCGTCATTTTCAATGCCCTGTATCTGTCCTCTTGCGGCGGAATAAACCTTATCGTTGACATTTCCTGCAATAATGACTGCCGGATTATATTTGTACTGATCTAAGGTGGCAAAATATACCGTGGCGTCCATGCTGTAATCCATGATAACATCTCCCTGCATCGGCCACATCAGCCCCTGTTCTTTCGAAAAATGCAGGGCGTCCACCGTGCTTGCCGTTTTCTCTGCCGTCTCCTTCGGTTCCTCGGTCTCCGCCGTTTCTGTATTTTCCGCTGTCTCCGTTGCTTCCTCCTGCTGTTTTGCCTCCGGCTTGGTTTTCGGCGGAATTACCGCAGACGCCTCCTGAGATTCCTCCGTATCCGGCACCTCTGCCACTTCTTCGTTACTGCTGTTCATTTCTTCCGCAAGCTCCGCCTCCATCTGCTGGCGTTCCTGCTCCTGATGATTGCTGTAAAGCACCGTCGTGCCAATGGCTGCGATTACCACCAATGTTCCTGCTATGACATATTGTTTCCGCCGTAAAAATCCGGCCCATCCTTTCTTTTTCATATCCATTCACCATCCATATTTTTTATTTTTAAAGATAGTCTTTCCGAATATAGATGGTTTATACAATTTTCTACTTCATTTTTTCAGTTTCCGTTAATTCCGTTTCCGGGAAAAAATAAGCTAAAATCTCCCGATAGTCTTTTCCCTGCTCCGCTAACACCTGCGCCATATGCTGACTAAGCCCGAAGCCATGTCCAATGCCCCTGGTGACAATGCGGATATTTTCGCCTGTGTCCGTGATGGTAAAGCATGCGGAATTTAAACCCAGGGCGCTGCGAAATTCTTCCCCGCTGCAGGAGCTCCCTCCCACCTGCACCGAGAGTACATATTCTGCCTTATCCCGCGCTGTAACCTGTATCTGGCTTGTATCTGAAGCCCCCGCTTCGGGAAATGCCCCGTTTACCAGCTGTAAAAACTCTTCTTTTTTCCAATAACACACGGCTAAATATCCCTCCGCCACGGTATCGTCATGACATTCCAGACAGGTAAGGTAGGGCGTATGAACATCCCCGTACAGCTCCTCCATGTTTCTGGTGCTGCCGCTGCTGACCGCATGATAAGCGGCGTAAATATAGTCACCCTGCCAGGTCAGCACCTCGTTTTCCGTACTATTGACACAATTTTTCAATTTTTCATAAATTTTGTTAAAATTATCCCCGAATGCCTCCTGCATTTCCTCTAAAGACATTCCCTGAGGCATTTTTGTGCCCTTTTTTTTCGCATCCAGGTAGTTCGTCCTGGCGATAACGCTCTGGGCACGCAGCGCCTCGTCCGGGAATCCGGCGTCCATCTCCTTTGCCACAATCCCTATCAGCGTCTCGTCGGGCACTTCCCCGGCGCTAATATCCCCGGCTTGTCCCATCCCCGCCATCAGACGGTTTATCTGCATATTCTGCATCACAATCGTCACCAGCAGCGGAAGCAGCATGACAATTATCAGAAAAGAAAGTCCTCTTCCCGCTCTATTTTTTCGTCTTTTCACCATAAAAAAATCTCCTTGTTCCATTTAATATATGAAACAAGGAGGCTGCTCATTCAAATTTCTTCTGTTAAACGAAAAGCCAGTAAATACTTCTAAGCCCATCTGTCGCCGCCAAAATGTGAAACAGAATTTTTCCCAGTACTAAAATTCCGTAGCACACGGTATAAATCACAGGAAATGTCTTTTTTCTTCCCAGTACATAAGCGCGCCAGATATAATAGCCCGGCATAAGAAATACCGCAAATAATATCAGCCCTGTAATTTTATAATTCTGTTTATAGATAATGACAATGTCCGCAATGATACAGACAATTACGGCAATGGAAAGCAGATACCCCAGCACATTCATTACTCTGTGCGTCTGAATATACAGATGATAAACCTGTGTCAGAGATAAATTTTTCACCAGTATGTGAAACATATTTTCTGAGCTAATCAGACTGACTATCTGCTGTAATGGCATAACTGCCAGCAATATCCAGCAGAAAACATCATTTACCTGCCCGTGGGGCGGTTCCTGCTTTACAAACTTTCCGTTGACATAGAAAACCGGGGGATTATTGTTCACCTTTGATACCTCTTTTACATCACCAAATTAAAGATTGCCATATACATATCCATGACCTGATACATGGCATATACCATGCTGCCTATTACCAGCAGAGAATAGCATACGGTGTAAATCACAGGAAATGTCTTTTTTCTTCCCAGTACATAAGCACGCCAGATATAGTAACCCGGTGTCAGAAAGATTGCAAACAGTACCAGACCTGTGATTTTATAATGCTGTTTATATATTTTTACAATGTCAAGCACAATAAATACGATATAACCTATGCTAAGCACATAGCTTAAAACCGTCATCACCATGTAACCCGGTGTATAGACATTTGCCATATAGGTGTCATTCATCAGGCTTGAATAGCTCAAATCTACGGAATTAAAAACGCTGGAGGAACTAATCATCCCCAAAATCTGGCGCAGCGGCATCAATACAAGTAAGATGTAGCAAAAGATGTCCGTCACTGGACCATGCACTGGCTGCGTAGTTCCGAAACCGCCGTTATTATTATAGTAGACTGGCGGGTTGTTGTATTGCTGCCCGTAGGTTTGCTGATTTCCGTAATTTCCGGTATTTCCGTAGGTTTGCTGATTCCCGTAATTTCCAGTGTTTCCGTAATTCTGCTGGTTTCCGTAATTTCCGGTGCTTCCATAGGTCTGCTGCTGTCCGTAGCTTCCGGTATTTCCATACGTTCCCTGACTTCCGCTTGACTGCTGCTGTCCGTAATTTCCGGTGCTTCCATACGTTTGCTGCTGTCCGTAGTTTCCGGTATTTCCATACGTTTCCTGACTTCCGCTTGGCTGCTGCTGTCCGTAACTTCCGGTGCTTCCATACGTTTGCTGGCTTCCGCTGGGCTGCTGTCCGTAGCTTCCGGTGTTTCCATACGTTTGCTCCTGCCCTTGCGTTCCGGTGTTTCCATAGGTCTGCTGGTTATTATCCTGCGTATTCCCGTAACCCTGCTGCTGGTTATTATCCGTGTTGTCTCCGTAACCCTGCTGCTGATTCTGATTTTCTTCCATATATAGTACTCCTTTTTCTTCTATATATCACTGCACAAATATATTCCCCTCCGTGCACGTAATATCATATTCTGCCTAAAATTTCTCTTCCGCTATGCGTTTTTCATTTCCAGTTTCTTCTTTATAATATTAGCAAACGCCGCAAACTGTTCCAAGGTCAGCGCTTCGCCCCGAATCGTCACCGGGACGCCCAATTCCTCAATGCTTTCCTGTATGATTTCCTTGGGCAGATGAATTTCCGGGGAATTGTTTAGTCCGTTTGCCAGCGTTTTTCTCCGCTGATTGAAGGACGCCCGGATAATCGCAAACATCAGCTTTTCGTCCTCCACCTCCACAGGAACCTGTTCATGCCTGGTGAGACGGATAACGGCGCTGCCTACGTTAGGGCGCGGCATAAAGCAGTTGGGGGGCACATTCGCCACAATCTCCGGTTTTGCATAATACTGCACCGCCAGAGACAGAGCGCCGTAATCTTTCGTCCCCGGTCCCACCTGCATCCGGTCTGCCACCTCCTTCTGCACCATGACGGTGATACTGTGGATAGGCACGTGGCTCTCAAACAGACCCATGATAATCGGTGTGGTAATATAATAAGGCAGGTTCGCCACCACTTTAATCGGCTTTCCGCCGTTCCGCTCTTCAGCCAATTTTGCGATATCTAATTTCAGAATATCTTCATTGATAACCGTCACATTATCATAAGCGCTCAGGGTGTCCTGCAAAATCGGTATCAGATTCTGGTCGATTTCCACCGCCACCACTTCCCCGGCATTTTCACAAAGGTACTGGGTCATGGTGCCAATTCCCGGACCGATTTCCAACACGAAATCTTCTTTTGTGATTCCCGCTGCGTCTATAATTTTCTCCAGCACATGGGTGTCAATCAGGAAGTTCTGCCCGAATTTCTTCTGAAAATTAAAATGATATTTCTGCAGTACCGCAATGGTATTCTGTGGAATTCCCAATGTTGCCATAAATTCCCCCTCTGCTACTTCGAAAGCTTCTCGTCAAAGAGCCTGTCCAAAAATTCTTCATAGAGCTTCCCGAATGTCTCATGAAAAATCTGCGCCACATCCCCTTTTCCGTTTCCGGTCATCTGCGCCTCTTCATAAATGGCAAACGCCGTCTCATAAAGCTCCGGATTCTTATCATAAAAAACCTCCGTCAGCCCATCCTGAAAGGTAAACTGCGCCTCCTGGGAAAGATTTTCCTTGAAATCCACCTTGGAAATACAATTTTTTTCCTCATAGTCCGAGAGGTAGATATGTCCGTCCGCTGCCGTGACAAAATCCTCAAATGACTCCCTCACCTCTTCATAGTCCACCGGAACATAATGCTCATTCCAGTATTTATCAAAGGTTTCCCTGTCCGGAAACTGCTCAAAAATATCCAATTCCATAAGTTTCTCCGTTCTTTTAATGAAAATTTTTTAGCTTTTAAAGCTTCAATCCTTTTCATTATATACAAAAACATGGAATATAGCAAAAACTTTCTACTGTCCGTCCTGGAACATTTCTATAATATGCTTTAAGCGCGCCATATTTTCCCGGTTGTTGTCCACCAGACTGGTATTTCCTTCCACAACGCCTGCCACATCCAATGTCTTCTGGGCAATATCCGTCACACCGTTTGCCGCCTCGTCAATGGTGGAGCTGACACTGTCCACAGCCTCCGTGATATTTACGATGGAAGTCAGAAGCGTGTTTATCTGCTGACTGATAGCCGTCATGTCCTTGTCGAAGCTAACAGCATCCTCATTGTACTGATTTGCCACCGTCATAAACTCTTCATAGTCTTTTAATACCGTTTCTTCCAGAAACTCAATACTATCCTGCAAACATGCGGTCATATTTCCCACCGCATGGTTTACTTCCTCAATAATATCGTTGATGTTTCCAACGGTAGCGGAGGTCTGAGAAGCCAGCTGCCCGATTTCTCCGGCAACCACGGCAAATCCCTTGCCTGCCTCGCCTGCCCGCGCCGCCTCAATGGAAGCGTTCAGCGCCAACAGGTTGGTCTGACTGGAAATCTCCAGAATCGCCTGGGTAAACTGGTTGATTTTTTCCACCGCTTTCGCCTGCTCCATTGCCTCAGCGGTTTTCCTCTGCACATCCTCGTACATCGCTCTTGTTTTGTCGCTTGCGGTCTTTGTCCTATCCTTTAACTGCAGGGCACGGCTTTTCACCTCCGCAGAGCCATCCTTGCCCTCTTCTGCACGCATCTCAATATCCGCCGCGCGGTCTTTGATGTCATTGATGGTTGTATTGACATTTTCCATCGTAGAAGCTGTCTGCTGCATGGCTGCCGCCAGCTCCTGGGTTGTATCGGAGTTTGCCTCGCTCATCTCATTGACGCGTCTGGTGGTTTCAGAAAGCTGTTCCATGGAATCCCTTAAATCCTGATAGGTCGTTTTGATATCCGCCACCATTTTCCGGAGGTTTTTCCGCATGTTATGAAGGGAATGCGCCATTCTTCCGGTTTCGTCCTTCCGCTTGTAAAGCTCATCATTGGCGGAATTATGTGCAAAATTCAGTTCTGCCGTCTCTGATACAATACCATCTATCTGGCAGATAGGTCTGACTAAAATCACTCCCGCCCCAAAGCCGATGGCAACACACAGAACCATTGCCAAAACAGTTCCGGCAATAATCAGATTTGCCAGCTGTGCAGCGCCTGAACGAAGCTCTGACTCCGGCGCCGTCAGCACAAATTTCATCCCGTTCTGCAAATTATAATAGCACATCACTTTATTTTTTCCCTGATAGCTGTACTGCGTAACGGTCTGCTGCGCCTCTGCATCTGCCAGCGCCGCAGTCATGGACGCCAGTCCTCCGTCAACGCTTTCAAGGGCTGTCCCCACTTCCATAGCCGGATGGTACATAACATTTCCCGCTTCATCCGCCAAAAACGCATAGCCGCTCTCAAATATCGCTGACTGGTCTGCCATGCCGCTAATCATACTATAGTCAATATCCATTCCCAGAATACCGATGGAGGTGTCCCCCACAAAAAGCGGTACCACATAAGAAATCATGTAAACATCAATATTTTCATTATAATAAGGGGACATCCAGGTCGGCTTTCCGTTTTTTACCGGAATATAATACCAGCCCACGTGCTCCGTGTCATCTTCCTCATACATGGAAAAATCTGTCGGCGTCACCGACGAAAACGCTTCTTCACTGCTGTTTCTGGTAAGAAAAATTCCGCTCTCCGGCTCTGTAAAATCCGGGTTGTATCGAATATAGGCTGTCAATGCCCCGTTGGTGTTTTCCGCCGTCATCAAAATAATGTCGCTGAGTTTTTCCGTATAAGCGTCCACATACGCTGCGTCAGTCTGAAACTTCTGCAAATCCCCTAATTCTAACAGTGCGATATCGCTCAGCACATCCACCGACTGCTCTATCTTTTCCATGGTCTTGTTCAGCTGTTCACTGCGGTTCTCACAGTAGGTTTTCATCTCTTTTTCCGAGGCGGCATAGGATGTTTTAAAGGAATTAAAAATTGCAATCCCTCCGCAAATGCCGGTAGTCATCAATGAACTTAAAATAACTGCTATAATAATTTTAAATTTTATTGATTTCATAGCATTCCCCTTTCTCTCATCTTTTTACATAATATGACAACTTATATACCATTTTAACATATTTGTAAAATTTTACAAAGCATTTTAGTACTTTCCCCCTAATTTTTCTGTGCTTCCCATGACTGTTTACACAACACCATGACATACTGTATCGTGTCCAATCAATATGTAACATAATCCAACCACACCGATTTTCGAACAAATATTCGTTTTTCTATTGCATTTACCGAACATTTGTGCTATATTATTTTAACAAACATTTGTTCTGTAATGCAAAAGAAAGGAAGCAGAACCGCCATGAATATCCAGCAGAATCTATCCCTTATGGAAAAGCTCGCCATCTTAACCGATGCAGCAAAATATGATGTAGCCTGTACCTCCAGCGGTGTTGACCGGAAAGGAAACGGCGTTGGCATGGGCAATTCCATCGCCGCCGGAATCTGCCATACCTTCTCTGCAGACGGACGCTGTGTTTCCCTGTTAAAAATCCTCTTTACCAACGAATGTATCTTTAACTGCTCCTACTGTCAGAACAACTGTAATTCCGACGTTCCCCGCGCCTCCTTCACCCCGGATGAGGTATGCGAGCTGACCATGGAATTTTACCGCAGGAATTATATCGAAGGCTTGTTCCTAAGCTCTGGCATTATGGTAAGCCCCAACTACACCATGGACTTAATATACCAGACCCTCTATAAATTGCGCCGGATTCACCATTTTAACGGCTATATTCATGTGAAGGCTATCCCCGGCGCAGACCCCCTCCTTGTGGAAAAGGCAGGCTTCCTCGCAGACCGCATGAGCATTAATTTAGAGCTCCCCACAGCGGACAGCCTGAAAAAGCTTGCTCCCTACAAGTCAAGGTCTACTATCCTTAAACCCATGCGCCAGATTCAGAACAGTATCACGGAAAACAAGAACGAAGTGGCTCTCTACCGCTCCGCCCCCCGGTTCGTCCCCGCCGGACAGAGCACCCAGATGATTATCGGCGCTACCCCGGAAAACGACTATCAGATTATGCGGGTGGCAGAGAGCCTTTACCAGAAGTTCGAATTAAAGCGTGTATTCTACTCCGCCTTTGTCAACGTCAACCAGAATTCCGAGCTTCCCATGCTGCCCGGCGGACCTCCGCTGCTGCGGGAACACAGACTCTACCAGGCGGACTGGCTGCTGCGCTACTACGATTTTACCGTAGACGAGCTGCTCTCAGAAAGCCGCCCGGATTTTAATATTTACTTAGACCCCAAGTGCGACTGGGCGCTGCGCCATTTAGAATGTTTTCCTGTGGAAATCAACCGTGCCGACTACCGGACGCTGCTGCGGGTTCCCGGTATCGGCGCCAAATCCGCCCAGCGCATTGTAAAGGCAAGACGCATGAACACTCTGGATTTTTCTGACCTGAAGAAAATCGGGGTCGTACTGAAGCGGGCGCTTTACTTCATCACCTGCTCCGGCAGGATGATGTACCGCACCAAATTAGAAGAAGATTATATCTGCCGGAATCTTATCGGAGATAAGACGCAGATTCCAAAAGAAATCCGGGAGGCAGGCTATCAGCAAATCAGCCTGTTTGACACCGGAATGAAAATGTCCCTTTAAAACGGCACTCTGGAGGCAGCTATGTATACTTTCATTTGCAATGACAGTCCCAACGGTATCTTAAGCGGTATTTATGACGCCTGGGATTTTAAAATAAAACAGAACCGGAAATTCCACTCCGGCGAAGCGGCTGCCCCCTGCTCCCATGCAGATATTTCCCTGCTGTGCCAGGAACCGGAGAATTATTCCCTTTTCTGCGAATATCTTCCCGTAGCCGAAACCGAAGAAAAATCCGACAAGGTGGCAAAAACCATTTTAAAACAGCTGGGAATCGAGTTTTATGACACGCTTTTAAACGCCATTCTCGCCATTACCCCGGAGCGCAAAAATTCTATTGACAAAGCGGACGCCGTCTATAAAACCGTGGTCTACGCCCTTTCCTCCCCCTTAGGGGCAAGGACGCTAAACGACCTTGCCAACCCCTATGTCCACCGGATTTTTACCCTCTCGCGGGCTACCGGGGCGGAGTCCCACCATCTCCTGGGATTTCTCCGGTTCAGCGAATTGGAAAACGGCGTGCTCTTTGCCTCGATTCACCCCAAAAATAATGCCCTGCCATTTTTAGCAGAGCATTTTACAGACCGTCTCCCCCAGGAAAACTTTATTATTTATGATGAAAACCGCCGGACTGCCGCCGTCCATTCCGCCGGGAAAAATTTCATGCTAGTGGACGCCTCCGACTTAAACCAGGATATCCTGAACCATTACTCCCAGAAAGAGCAGGAGTATCGCGCCCTTTGGCAGACCTTCTTTGAAAGCATTGCCATCAAAGCCCGCACCAACCCAAAACTGCAGTCCCAGAATATCCCCAAACGCTTCTGGGGTGATACTGTGGAACTGCGGGGGAAAATATAACACCGCTGCGAACCATGAAACTATCCGAAAAATATAACGCAGCTACAAACTATGAAACTGTTCAGGAAAATATAGCGTAGCTGCAAGCCGTGAAACTGTACGGGAAGCTGTGAGACAGCTACGGACAAGGACAGCGTTGATATTTGGTAAAGCTACGCAGATTACCCGTCTCATCGGCAAGGAGGATTTTTTCCTGCTCAGTTTACTTTATAAAACAATTTTCTGGCGTTCTCCTCCGTAACGCGCTCCACCTCTTCCTGCGTAACGCCCTTTAGTTCCGCAATCTTCGCCGACACAAGAGAAAGGTAGGAGGAATCGTTCCTCTCCCCCCGATGAGGTTCCGGCGCCATATAGGGACAGTCCGTTTCCAGCAGAAGCCGCTCTAAGGGCAGCGCCTCCACTGTCTCCTTTAGCTTCTTTGCATTTTTAAAGGTCACAACGCCTCCCACGCCGATGTAATACCCCATTTTCACAAACTCCTGTGCCAGCTCCTTTGAATAGGAGTAGCAATGAATCACTCCCGGAATTTCCCCGGCGTGTGCCTGCCGCATCACCTCCATGGTATCGGCTGCCGCATCCCTGGAATGGATAATCACCGGAAGCCCGGTTTCCCTTGCCAGCTCTAATTGCCGTTTAAACCAGCAGCGCTGCCGCTCCTGTACCTCCGGCTCTTTCTCCCAGTAATAATCCAGTCCGATTTCCCCTATGGCAACGGTTTTCTCCCATGCTGTCTGCTTTTTCAGCCAATCCAGGGCTTCCTCGCTTAAATCCCCAATATCGCTGGGGTGAACTCCCACCGCTGCATAGACGAAATCATATTTTTCTGCCAACGCCAGCGTGGTTTTTGTGGAGGCAATGGACGCCCCCACATTGATAATCCGTTCAATTCCCCGTTCCGGCATGGAGGCAAGTAGCCTATCCCTGTCCCCGTCAAACCTGTCATCGTCATAATGTGCATGTGTCTCAAATATCATAATACTCTCTGCCGCTCTCCTTATTTTTTACGTTTATGATAACGCCAAACTAAGAAAATTGCCAGAAGAATTATCACGCCGCCTGCAATCCATAAGACAAGATTGTTCTGTTCCGGCATTGTGACAAGGGCGACGGCAGAGCCGTAAGCCACCTCCGCCACCAGATAACGTCCGTCCTCTGCCGCTTCGGTTTCCACCCATGTACCGTCCTGTTCCACCAGAAGCCTTGCGTTTTCCGTTCCCTCCGGCAGGACTGCATGGAGCTCTAACTTATCAAACTCCTTTTCCTGCCTGCTCTGCAGCTTCCAGGTATAAGCGTAGACAGCCTGCTCACCTTTTTCAAGATTTTCCGGAGCCGTTGTCTCTTCCAGCAAAAGCTCGGTATCCCCGTAGAACTCTCCTGCAGCTAAGAGTATCGGTTTTCCATCCTCCGTACACTCCTTTGACGCCACGCTTTCTGTCCAGTCCACATATTCCGCACGAACCGTCATGTTTTTAACGATTTTTTCTAATTTGTCTGTCTCCTGCCATTCCACATAACAGCCCTCTTTTTCCGGCACCTCCGGCAGCTCCGACAGCGCAATACTGCCGCCGTAAGCCACTTTTCGCTCCGCAAGAACGCCGTCCTCTGTCTCAAAGGTGATATCCAGCTGGTTGAAGCCGGAAGGAATGCCTTCCATCGCCATCACTTCCTCGTATGTGATTTTTTCTGCCACCCCCAGATAGCTGATATCATCCACGCCCTGGTTTTCATCACTGACAAAGAAGTTTCCGCTGGCGCTTCCGTCCTCCCTCATAACTCCGGCAATACTGCCCTTTCCCTCACCTGTTGCCTCAATGCCAGAGACACTGACGCTTTCTTTTATCACAGAACCGCTTCCCGCAATGCCGCCTACATAGTCAATACCGGAGACATTGCACATAGCATAGCTTTTTTGTATGGTGGCGGAGCTTTTTCCCGCAATGCCGCCTAAGTAGCTTCCCGAATCGGAGCTGACTGCACCATAGCCTTCCCCATCATAGACAAATCCCAGTTCCTGCAGTCCTACAGTTCCCCCGGCACAGTTTTTCTTTGCCGTCACTGCGCCATAATTAATGTTATGAATTAGAACTCCATTCACCTTGGAGCGGAGAGTAATATCAGTAGTTTCTGTTAAGTCCAAATCAAATTCCGGGTCTGCGTCATATTCCACATTCATGGTTCCTGCTATGCCGCCCACGTTTAAGTCTCCGCCGATTTCTCCCCGATTGACGCAGCCGCTTATCACGCCGTCGGTATTTTCAGCAGTTTCCAGAGAAGAAATATCCTCAATGTATTCCTCGTCCCCTAAAATGACCTCCATATCATCACTGGCATTTCCCACTAAATCATTCAGCTGGTCAGAGGCGCTGCTCATTCCCCCCACAATAGACTGTACGCCGGAATCAATGGTATCCACCAGACCCTTAATATCCTCCTGTGCCTTGGTATCTGCCATCTGACCGGAAATGCCGTCCACCAGATTTCCTGCTGCCTGTCCGGAGGAATCAAAGCTTCCATTCAGATTTCCCGCATTGTCATTTATAATGCCCAGCTCATCGCCGACTCCTTCTGCGGTCTGGCTGGCAATCCCCAGCTGGTTTTGCAGGGACTGTATCTGTAAATCTAACGTATTTACCATGTCACCCACGTTGCTTTGCAGTTCTCCCGACTGTATCTGCGCTGTAATACTGTCAATCATTTCCTGCGTCGTCTGCCCTGCCTCCGGCAGAAAGCTTTGGATATAGGAAAGGTTAGTGCTGATAACTCCCAAATCTGCAATCATCGCATTTACCTGTTCCTCCGAAAGCGGTCCGTCCGTGTTCATCAGCTGTTCAATCCTGCCTAATGCAGCATTGATATTGTTTAAATACTCCTGCGCCTGGGGATACTCCTGCCCCACAGAAGCCGAGAGTGCATCTATATTCCCCGACAAACTCTGCATAGATGACGTGTACTGGTCTGTCAGGCTGTTGATGTAGCTTTTGCTCTTGGTGGACATAGAGCTAACCGCCGAGGAAATCCCCTGCATGGTCTGATTCAGACGGTTCAAATCTTCCTTTGTCTCCGTTACCTTATCTTCCAAATACTCCGACTCAATGTAAGGCTCTGCCTGCCCTACAATTCCGCCCACATCTTTCCGCCCGTAGATTTCTCCCTCATTGACGGAGGTTAAAATCACGCCGCTCTGGCTTCCGGCGATACCTCCCACATTGTACCCGGTGTGCTTATAACCTACCGTTCCCTCATTTTTACATCCGGTAATTACACCGTTTGAGGTTCCGGCAATACCCCCCATATCGTTGCGGTTCACTACATTCTGTGTCAGGTTCAGAGAACCGATATCCACCCCGCCAAAATCCAGGGTCGGCTCTAATTCCTCCGTGTTGATACTGCTTTTGCTGCTGCAGCCGGAGAGAAGCCCCTCATTTTTTCCGGCGATGCCTCCGGTATAGTTGGTGGCAAGAATTTCCGCTTCGCTGCTGCTGGTGATAATTTTTCCTGTGCCCTTATTGATTCCCGCAATACCGCCTACCGCATTCTGCCCGCTGACTTTTCCGGTAAAGGAACAGTTCATCACCGTACCATAATTTACCCCTGCCAGTCCGCCGATATTTTCCTGCGTTCCGGTGGGCGCTACGGTTCCGCTGATATGTAAGTCCTTTACCACTGCATTCTCCCCAAGGTAACGGAAAAATCCATAGTTAGAGCCTTTTACTTCTATATTTATATTTTCGATTTTGTGGTTATTTCCCTCGAATGTACCGCAGAAATAACCCAGCCCGGAAAATTCCATACCGGAAAGGTCAAGGTCAGCCGTCAGACGAACGGTTTTGTCCATGCTCCAGCCGTCGTATTTGCAGTTTTCTATTAGTTCCACAAAATCCGCCGTGTCCGCTATCTCTATTATCTCATTGGCTTCTGCGTCGTCTTCTCCGCTGCCATCCTGGGCTTCTGCTGAAACTTCTTTCGCTTCGCTGTTCCGGCTTTCTGCAGCTGTTTCTTCTTTCCCGCTGTCATTCTTTTCTGCAGCTGTTTTTTCTTCCTGAGCCTGCGATGCCTGTACACTGTAGCAGACGTTTGCAGAAGAAAACGCCAGGGATGCGCTTAAAGCTAATGCCATCAGTAATCTCTCAATCTTCTTTCTCTTCATTTCTGCGCTCCCCCTTTCTGCTGTCTGTCTTTCTCTGTTACAATCTCCCCGGTTGTTTCTTCAATCTGCCCTTGGTCGTCAACACCCACTTTTTCATTTTTTTCGGTGTTCTCTTCCTTCCGTCTCTGTCCACCGGAATCTGCGTCTGCACTTTCCCCGGTTATGTCTTCAATCTGCCCCTGCCTGCCCGGAAGCACCGTATCTACAGAGACCTGCATCTGTCCCTGGAATATACCCTGTACGTCTGCGTCAATCTCACCCTGCACATAGCCCCGCACATGCCCGGTGACACGGACGCGCCCATTGCTCTCCCTGACATTTCCCTTCAGCCTGATCGTGAGCGCTGTCTTTTCGATAATAAAATCACCAAACAGTAATATCTGCGGCAATACGAAAAGCACCAGGACAATGGAGGTCAACGTTCCTCTTCCCAATGCGATACCCATGGCGGACACTGTCGCATCGGAAGAAATATTTCCAATCAAAAACCCTGAACAGGTCATAATGGAGCCGGAGGTAAAAATTGTCGGAAACGCCTGATTTAAGGTAGTGGTAATGGCGTCTTTCAGCGGCATCTCATATTTTAACTGCATATAACGGCTGGATATAACAATCGCATAGTCAATGGTAGCTCCCATCTGGATTGCTGAAACAATCAGGTAAGCGATAAAGTATACATTCTGCCCCTGAAGCGCCGGAATGGTAAAGTTAATCCAGATACTTCCCTGAATCGTCAATACCAGCAGTACCGGAAGCCCTGCGGACTGGAATGTAAAGAACAAAATAATCATAACAAAGAGGGCTGTCAGGACACTGATAATGATATTATCTGTGGCAAAGGATTCCTCTAAGTCATGGGCGCTGGTGGAATTACCCGCCAGCACTACTTTCCCCTTGCCGTAATACTGTTCGCCAAGCTCCCGGATTTCCTCCATAGCGTCATAGGTTTCCTGTCCCTCTGTAGGCTTATCAATGCTCAGCACAAATCGGCTGTAATGTTCCCCCTGAAGCTGCAGCTGGGCGTCATGGAGCGTATCATACAATTCCGTCAGGGTTTCGTCCATTTCCTCATCTAACTGCACGTACCCCTCCTGATACTGGTCATAGAGGAATAAAAACATGTCGATAAGCGGCACTTCGTAATCATCAATTCCGGTAATCATCGGACCGTATTTTTCCTGCTGATAAGCGTACCCTGCATACAGCATTTGTATGATTTCCACATCCATATCCGTCAGCTCGGAAAACTGTCTCGGATTAAGTTTATCTGTCAGCGTATAGTCATCATTGATTTTCTGGTTGGACAGTCCCAAAGCCGATGTGACATAGTCCAGGCTTTCTAACTTCTGCAGCAGCTTTTTCTCTTTCTCATAGCTTCCCTGGGGCACGAGAACCACCAGCTGGTTACTGGCTCCAAAGACCTCTTCCACCTTCTCCGTGGCAATTTTAGAATCACTCTTCTTCGCACTTTCCACCGAATTAACATCAAACGCATAACGGCAGTTACTGGATAAGAAAAAGGCTGCAATTACCACCACCAGAAATACCGGAGGAACAATATATTTTGTCTTTGCCGCAAATTTCCCAACAAAGGTGATTTCCGGCACATAGCATTTATGATGGCTCTTGTCAATTCCCTTCCCGAAAATCAGGATAATGCCCGGCATCAGGAAAAAGACAGAAATCAGGCTTAATAAAATCGCTTTTACCAGAACGATACCCATATCGTAGCCCAGCTTAAACTGCATGAGCATAAGCGCCACCATACCGGAAACCGTGGTCAGAGAAGAGGCGCTGATTTCCGGAATTGCCTTGGACAGCGCTACCTTCACCGCGTCTACCCGGTCTAATGTCTCATGCTCCTCCATGTACCTGTCGCAGAGGATAATGGCATAGTCGATGGCAAGGGCAAGCTGCAGCACCACCGCAATGGAATTGGTGACAAAGGATATCTCGCCAAACCAGTAGTTGGTTCCCATATTCAAAATCGCCGCCACGCCGAAGGTAATCAGCAGCACCGGGATTTCCAGATAAGCTTTTGTTGACAATAAGAGCACGGCAATAATAACCACTACAGCCAGCACCAGAATAACGCTCATTTCCTCATTGAGCATCTCCGCACTTTCCTCCACCTGACCTATGGTAGTGGACACATAGACGTCTTCACTGCTCAGCACATTTTTTATTTCCTTAACGGCGCTGATACTGACCGTGTCCTCATCTTCCCCCTCCACGGTCACATCAAAGAGAGCGTTTGTGCCCCTGTAATGGTCCTCACTGTCATCAAATACCACAGACTTCACTCCGGACACATCCTCAATCTGCTCCTTCAGCTCTTCCGCCCGGTCATAAGTCACATTCCCCACCATGACCCGCGCTGTACCGTGAGTAATGAACTCATCCTCCATAATCGTGAGCCCTCTCCGCGTCTCGCTCTCCGCCGGGAGATAGGAAGTGATGTCCTGGTTTACCTGCACCTTATTTACGGAGGCGATACTGTAAATAATGGCAACCACAAATAAAATCTCGATTGCTTTCCGCTTGTCTACAATAAAGCTTGCCAGCGTAAGCCAGAAATTTCCCTCTTTCTTTTCCTCTTTCATAAATTTTCCCCATTTCTGCACATTTGTATTGTTTCTTAACACTGTGTTGATTTATTTTTCTTTTTTCATTATAATAAATTCCAAAGGAATGCTCAAGCAACAAGAGCATTCCCTTTGTCCATTAATCGACATTTTTTATTGTTTTGTCAATATTTTATATTTTTTTCATCATTTTGGAAATGTCAGGAAAACCTTTTGACAAACGCTCTGCGGAGAATAGGAGATACTATGGCAGAAAAGAAAACAGACCGCCGGGTCAGACGAACCAGGGAGCTTTTAACAAACGCTCTGATTACTTTATTACAGGAAAAGAGCCTGCATGAGATTACAGTAAAAGAGCTGTGCGATATGGCGGATATCAACCGCGGAACCTTTTATCTGCATTATAAAGATATCAACGACATGATAGAACAGTTAGAAACGGATATTTTAAACCAGTATGAAACCCTGCTGACGCATTATGCGCCTTCGGAATTAGCCCAGAATCCCTATGACATTTTATATCATCTGCTTCTTTTCACCGACACCTACAAGGCTTTGTTCAAAACCCTGCTGCGCCCCGGCGGAGACATTTCTTTTCTGGTGAAAATCAAGGCACTGTTCCGCAATACCTATCTGGATGTGTGGTCAAACTCTAAAACCCCCCACAGCCGGAAGCAGATTGAGTATTCCTATGATTTTCTCGCCGGAGGCTTCGTGGGAATGGTCGAATCCTGGATTTTGTCAGACTCCCCGGAAACGCCGGAGGAAATGGCAGAGCTTTCCACCGATATCATGCTTGCCTGCTTCCGCTCCCTGCTCTGACAAAATGATGTTCTGCTAATCAACCCCGACGCCCGCCGTCTGATAGTCCTGCCGGAGCATAAATTTTCTATAATGAAATATCCACGCTGCCTCCAACGGCTGCCTCCGCAGAAGCTTCAGCAGACGCTGTTCCCTCCGGCGCAGACGCTCCCGAAATAACAGTTCCCGTACTGTCCACGGAGCCGGAAACATCCATCTCTATCTCCACTTCCAGTTCCGCCTCCTGTTCCGCCTGCAGCCTTATCTGCGCTTCATTCAAGAGGGCTGCCTCCGCAGAGAGGCTTAAAATCACACCGTCGCTGGGGGAAACCCCATTGTATCTGTGATTTTCAATTTCCCCCTTCAAGTATTTCATATCCGCTTCGTTTATTCTGGACTGCTCCTGCCGTCTATGGGCGCGCTGCTTCTGCATCATCTGCTGATGCTTTGTTTTTTCCGCCTGCACCTTGTGCGCCGTCTCAATCTGCACCTTCTCTTTCAGCTCCCGTTCCTTATTGGCGGCGCGGCGTTTTACTTCATTTTCTACGTGCTGTTTATCGGCGCTGTTTTCCCGTTTGTATTTCTTCTGGTCCAACTCCTCCTCTTTCAGGTGGCGCACCTTCATCTGGGCGCACCGCACCATGCGTCTGGCATGTGCCATCGCATTGGCAATTTCCCTGCTGTCATATTTTCCCGTTGCCTCGCACCGTTTCAGCACGCTGATTTTGGTCCGCGCCCTGGCTAATACATTTGCTGCGCCCTGTGCTTTTTTACAGCGCACCAGCTGTCCGGAAATTTCCCGGTGATTGTAATTCAGCCTTTTTTTAACGCCGCTGCTGCTCTTTTTTGTCATGGCGCCAATCCGCACGCCTGAACTGTTGGTGTTTTTTGTAGTAATCATCCCTGAAATCATTGGAAAGCCGTTTTCTCCGTTAATACCGGAGCCATTCATTGCAACTCCCATAACCCGTTTCCTCCCTGAACTATTTTATTTACAATGTCAAATCTGCCACATCATAATACACGCTAATCTCTTTTTTATCATACATCTTAAAAAATTCTTTCATTATCTTATCCGTAACCGTATGTATCTCCTCATTTTCTGTTTTCATCAATACCACTAACTGCTGCGTGCTGCTGTATTTCACAGTAACATCCCCCTTCTGCAGGGACATGACAATGGCACGTTCCAGAAGTCCCATCACACGCTCACGCTCTTCCACCGAAACATCTTCTTCGTCATTCGCAGCCACGGTAAACAGCAGCAGCCGGGGTTCCTGCCCGCTCTGCTCTCCCGTCTTATGGATAAATTCATAAATCTGCCAGAGCTTTGACTGTCCCTGTTCCGGGGTACCCATCTCCCTCTCTTTCTGCCGCAGAATATCCATCACTCGTTTCAAATCCACGTTACTGCGGGGTTTTTGCTCCGGCGCAGCCGTATGGTAAAAGAAATACCGGCTGCCACCCTGCATTTTTGCCACATAGAGCGCCTTATCCGCTTTCAACAGCGTTTCATCAAAGGTCTTTCCCTCATTTTCCAGTACCACAAGTCCCACTGATACAGATAAACGTCCGCCTACCTCCTGCTCTCCGGCATTCTTTTGCACCGTCTCCATAAAACGCTTTATTGCATTTTCCGCCGCCTCTTTTGTAACAATATCCGGTACATATGCCACAAATTCATCCCCGCCAAATCGGGCAATCAGAATTTCCGGGCTGATTTCCCTCATGGCTGCCACTACCATTTTCAGGAAAATATCTCCCGTGGCAAATCCGGCTTCCTCATTGACCGCCTTAAAGTTATCTAAGTCAAGCAGCATCAGACAGCCCTTTTTCTGCTCCATCGCACCGCGAAGCAGCTGCTCTCCCTGGCTGCGGTTGTAAACACCGGTCAGCTCGTCCTTTATCATCCTTTCCGCATACTGCCCGTCCTGATGCTCTAATACCCTGCTTAAAATGGTTGACATGTCTTCTATTTCCGGCTCTTCCGGTCTGATATTTACCAGACGGTTTTCCTCTATCAGCTTTATCAAAGCCTTTGCCGCCTGCGGGTCAAACTGACCTCCCACACCCTTTTTCAGTTCCTCTAAAACCTTTTCATCCGTCAAATGCTTTCTGTATACACGGTTGCTGGTCATCGCATCATAAGCATCCGCCACTGCAATAATCCGGGCAAGATAAGGGATTTCCTCTCCCTTCAACCCATCCGGATAACCCTTCCCGTCGTATCTCTCATGATGATATTTCGCTCCGATATCAATTCCCGGCAGCATTCCGATATCCTTCAAAATCTCTGCTCCGATGACCGTATGCTGCTTCATCAGCTGGTATTCTTCCTGCGTCAGCTTTCCGGGCTTATTCAGGACGGCGTCCGGCACACCGATTTTCCCAATATCATGCAGCAGGGCAATGGAACAAATATCCTGTATCTCCTTCTCCGACAGCCCCAGCTCCCTTGCGATTGCCGACGAATACTCCGATACACGCTTGGAATGTCCTCTGGTATACTCATCCTTGGCATCTATGGTGTTTGCAATGGTGGCAATGGTCTGCAGCGACATTTTCTGCATTTCCACATTCTTCTCATCCAGCATTTCCACATATGCCTGATTTTCTCTGGTAATCTCATCATAAAGTCTGGTCGCCACATAGGAACCGCCAAAACAGAGAAACAGCAGCGCCAGCTGGATTTCACCATCCTTACTGCTGGCAATATCCATCTCCCCGTCCAAAAACTTATGGACAATAGAGATGATATTGACAATAAAGGACGCAATTCCCGTCGCCAGAATAAGGTTTGGCTGATGATACAACACCAGGAAAGACAAAAGAGGCAGTATATAGCTGAACACCATACTGGTACTTCCCGTCAGCATACTGAACAGATACATAAAGAAGTAACCCACTACAATATAATACCGCAGCTCGATACGGTCCGGCTTCTTCCGGTACAGATACCAGCAGAAAAACGCCGGAAGAGCTGTAAAAATCATGAATACAGCCAAATATCCAACGGTACGTTCTCCCTTTATCACTTCACCGCTGTATGATACAAAAAGTATCGCCACAATAACCAGCCAGCCCATGACTAAATCCCGGTTGATTTTCTTTACATGTGAATCCAATGCTTCTGCTCCTTCCCACATCCTGCTGTCTGCGCACCGATATATCCGGCAGCTGCACCGTTGCAGCATATTTGTCCCCCGCATCCCGGCGTCTGCGCACCGATATATCCGGCATTCCTTTTAAATAACATCGGCAGGCAAGGGATTTTTGTTTACCTTTTCATACGGTAAAGGGGAGAAAATTTCCCCTGTTTCCGGAAATTTTCTCCCCCTGTCTGCTGACATATTCTTTTTCATGCGGCGATTCTGCTATTCTGGCAGCTGGTTGGGCTGCCTGCAGCATAGCTTTTCCACACCGGTTCCTATGCCTTTGCAGTTCAAATATTTTTTAGCAAATCTCCGCTCCGCTCGGCATAGTTTTCTCCGGGGTCATCAGTGCCAGATTGCCCTCGGCGTCCTCAGCGCAGAGCAGCATTCCCTCAGAGAGAACCCCTGCTAATTTCGCCGGCTTTAAGTTCACCAGTACCATGACTTTTTTGCCTACCATTTCCTCTGGTGTGTAGTATTTACGGATACCGGACACAATCTGTTTTACCTGACTGCCGATTTTCACCTGAGAGCAAAGCAGTTTTTTGGATTTCTCCACCGCCTCGCAGGCAATGATTTCTCCCACCTGGAACTGCATTTTCATAAAATCGTCATAGGTGATTTCTGCTTTCGGTTCAATATCAATACCTGCTTCACCATCTGTTTCCTCCGGCAATTCTCCTAGGGCTCTCTGCTCCGCCTCAAACTCTGCCTTCTGGGCTTCGCGGATAGCCTCAACCTTCGGCATAACCTCTTTTACGTCTAACCTTGCAAATAAGATTTCCGGCTTCTCCACCACTTTGGTTCCGCTCTCATAAAGACCAAATTTATCCAAATCATCGAAGCCACGTACCTTTGTATTTAACTGCGCCACAATCTTTTCCGCTGTTTCCGGCAGGAAGCTTTCTAATAAACTTGCCCCGATGGTAATTGCCTCGGCTAAATTGTAGAGCACCTCGCTGAGGCGGTCACTCTTTGCCTCGTCCTTTGCCAGTACCCACGGCTCCGTCTCGTCAATGTATTTGTTGCAGCGTCTGAATACATTAAATACCTCAGAAATTGCGTCCGCCACACGGAGATTTGCCATTTTCTCTGCAACCTTGTCCCTTGCGCCTGCCGCAACTGCCTTCAAATCCGCGTCCACTTCCTCTGCTGCTCCGGTACTCTTTACGATACCGTCAAAATATTTATTGCTCATGGAAACAGTACGGTTCACCAGATTTCCAAGAATGTTGGCAAGGTCGGAATTAAAACGCTCCACCACCAGCTCCCAGGTAATCACACCGTCATTTTCAAAAGGCATCTCATGCAGCACGAAATAACGGGTGGCGTCCACGCCGAACAAATCCACCATATCGTCCGCATAAATCACATTTCCCTTGGATTTACTCATCTTGTCACCGCCCTGCAGCAGCCACGGATGACCGAACACCTGCTTCGGCAGCGGCAAATCCAGCGCCATTAAGAAAATCGGCCAGTAAATCGTATGGAAACGGATAATGTCTTTTCCAATTAAATGCAGGTCTGCAGGCCAGTTTTTATTGAACAGCTCGGAAGAATTTCCGTCTGCGTCATATCCGATTTTGGTGATATAGTTTGTCAGCGCATCCAGCCACACGTAAACCACATGTTTATCGTCAAAGTCAACCGGAATGCCCCATTTAAAAGAGGTTCTCGATACGCACAAATCCTGCAGTCCCGGCAGCAAGAAGTTGTTCATCATCTCGTTTTTCCGGGAAACGGGCTGGATAAACTCCGGGTGGTTGTTGATATGCTCGATTAAACGGTCTGCATATTTACTCATTTTAAAGAAGTACGCCTCTTCCTTTGCAGGCTGCACCTCACGTCCGCAGTCCGGGCATTTGCCGTCCACTAACTGAGATTCTGTCCAGAAGGATTCGCAGGGGGTACAGTAAAGTCCCTCGTAGGCGCCTTTGTAGATATCTCCCTTGTCATAAAGCTTTTTGAAAATCTTCTGCACCTGCTTCTCATGGTCTGTATCTGTGGTGCGGACAAAATTGTCGTAGGAGGTGTTCATCAAATCCCAGATGCGTTTTACCTCCCCTGCCACATCATCCACAAATTCCTTTGGGGTGATGCCTGCCTTGTTAGCTTTTTCTTCGATTTTCTGACCGTGCTCGTCCGTTCCGGTCTGGAAATAAACGTCATAGCCCTCCGCTCTTTTGTACCGTGCAATGGCGTCCGCCAGCACGATTTCATAAGTGTTTCCGATGTGCGGTTTGCCTGATGTGTAGGCAATGGCTGTTGTCATATAAAATTTTCCCTTGTTGCTCATGTTTGATATCCTCCATATATTAAAATTATAGATAGCTATTCTTTGATACGCCCTAACTGTTCGTAACGCATGTTTTCATCCTGATAAATCCCAAGATAATCGCAGACTGCCATTGCAAAGTCTACAAAGGCATACCCTTTTGCGGTAATGAGATTTCGGTCTGTGACGCATCGCCCTTCTTTGTAATTTTTTCTGGGCATCGGGTCTTTGATGCCAAGCTGCCTTATTTTTTCTTCCGAACAGGAAGTTGTATAGATATACTCATCAAGAATTTCCGCACGTCCTAAAAACTGGGGTGCGAAACAGATTGCAGCCACTAATTTTCCATTTGCAGCCATCCTGCGGACAATTTCACATATTGCATTTTGTTCATTATTAATCGGTCCGCCGGGAATGATGAGCGCCTCATATTCTTCTATGTCTGAAATTGCCTCTATTCTTTCTGCAGGCAGATAGATAAGCCCTGACTGTGCCAAAACAGGCTCGGTACTTTCTGATATTGTAACTATCTCACGCCTTCCCGTACCACGCAGACGATGAAGCAGAAGTGTAATTTCAAAATCTGCCATGCCTTCATAAAGGTAACACAATATTTTCAAAATCAGCTTCCTCCTTCCTTCAAAAATTCGCATAGCCGCTTTTATGCCGCAGGGCTTTTTATTTCATAGGAACGTCAATACTTTTACACGTTACTGTAACAAGACCTTTCCTATGAAATAAAAAAAGCCCCGTCTTCTATAAAGAAGACGAGACGTTATCCCGTGGTACCACTTCCATTTATCCGCACAAACCTGTACAGACCTCCTACCGATATCTCCTGCCGTCCGGATTGTCCCGCAAAGGTCTCGCTGGCATCATTACCGACAGCCCCTTTTGGGTTTTGGCATTCTAATATCTCCCGCTGTAACAGGCGGTCCTGTCAGAGCTTATCCATTCAAAAAATAGTTCATCCCTGCCACTCCAAAGCCATCTTCCATCTGTCTTTCCCCATTTCCTCTCAGCAAATCACTGTCCAAACGTTGCCGGTCTATGGTGCAAGGTCTGGATATGACTGGAAATCTCTCTGTAAAGTTCCAATAGATGTACTCTCTTTTTCTGCGTGTTTTTCATTTTTGCTGTACTCAGACTAGCACGGAAATGCGGAAAAGTCAAGACTGTTTACTCATTAGTCGGACACCCCACAGCACAGTTCACGATACCGTGTGAGCAGTAACCATATCCTTTTTTATATTATCCACAAATTCCTGCTCGCATTCCGCTAAGGCGCAGATATCTTCATCGGACATATTCCTCTTTAGCATGTTGAGGACAATGCTTCTGGTTTTTTCTTCCATGCCTTCTTCTTTTCCATCTGCAATTAATTTTGTTATGGCTGTACACATATCCACTTTTCCTCCCTTTCTCCATTCTTCCTTCGTCTGTATCAACTGTGTCGCTTTTGTATACATGACTGCTATATCAAACGCATCTTCATCCATATTCTGATAATACGGGTCATTTTTTACCAACTCAGTCAATGCCACATCATCTTCCGAGCACCGGATAAAGTCAAACACCTGTCTAACATCCGTCTGGAATACTTCCGTATGTTCCAGTTTTCGTATGTTTATCACATTGATTTTATAGTCTGATGTCAGCTTTCTTAAATTTTCCGGAATATCCGTAAAATCCAAAATCCCATGCAGGGAAACTGCACCGTCCCATTCCTCCAGACCGCTATATAACACAAACGTTACCACCGGTTTTAGCTTGCTGTCTTTCGCAAATCCATACAAATACTCTCCAGCACCCAATTTTCTCCTGCTTTTGCGTATTTTTCTCCTGATTTTTGCCGCCTGCTTTTCATATTCCGCCGCATCATAAACCATGTTGCGAAGCGGCAGCGAATAATCTATCGTCTCCTGATTCTCAATCCCTATCAGCGCAAAATTAATTCCAAACGCTGTCTTTCGGAGCAAATCCCTTTCTTTCCTGCCCGCCTGACCGTCCTTTTCACTTAAATCCGTATCTTTCACAAGCTGCATCCCGTCACAGCCGATACCGTTGATAATATCCGCATAACGATGATTGTCTGAAAAATACCGTTTCCATCCGCTGTCTTTTTCCATATGCAATTCCTCCTGTACAAGCAGGAGCCGCTTTCAGAAAACCCCTGCTTTTCTCAAATTTGATTGTAAAAGCACGAATTTTCCGATGGTCGCCTATGTTACGACAAAACCGCTTTCCCAGGCGCCAAGATATGTTATGACAGGGGCTTCCCCCTTCTGATATACACAGCAGCCGTTCCCACTGTGTATGTAGAAAAATATGCTTTGGTCAAAGTATAGCACGATTATTTCCGTTGTTCAATTCATTTTGTACCGCGAATCGCATATTTAAGAATCGCATATTGCAAAAAACAAATATCTATCGCAAACCCTCTTTTCAAACCAATCCAATTATACTATATTAAAAATGCGATTACAATAAATGGGTTTCTACCAACTCACTTCAACAAATCGCAATCTAATGTCAGGAGGATTTTACAAAAAATGAGTATGAAAGATAAACTGCACACCGGAGAGCTCTATCTGCCGGATGACGATTCCATTATGGAAGAACAGCTGAAATGCTTAGATAAGCTTTACGATTTTAACGCCACACGCCCCACCGAGCTAAAAAAAAGAGAAGAAATGCTGAAAGATATGTTTGCAGAAATCGGCGGAGGCTGTTACATCGAACCGCCTCTCCATACCAACTGGGGCGGCAGACATGTGCATTTTGGAAAAAATGTCTATGCCAACTTCAATCTGACCTTAGTGGACGACACCCACATCTATGTGGGCGACTACACCATGATTGGTCCTAACGTTACCATCGCCACTGCAGGACACCCCATCCTTCCCGAACTGCGAAAGCAAAATTACCAGTATAACGCTCCCGTTCACATCGGTAAAGCCTGCTGGCTCGGCGCCGGAGTCGTGATTGTGCCGGGAGTCACCATCGGCGATAACGTGGTCATCGGCGCCGGAAGCGTCGTCACTAAGGATATTCCCTCCAATGTTGTGGCGGTGGGAAATCCCTGCCGTATTCTCCGGGAAGTCAATGAGCATGACCGGGAATACTATTTTAAAGACAAAAAAATTCCCCCGGAAATCCTGGGAGAAAACTAACACCCGCTATCCCCATAGGAAAATCCTCTGGGGATAGCCTTTTATTTCTTTCACAAACCTCTTACTCCGCCAGCCGCTTCAAGAAATCGCCTCCGTTTATCGGCTTTGAATAATAATATCCCTGGAAAAAGTCACACCCCATTTCCTCTAACTCATCCGCCTGCTCGATATTCTCCACGCCCTCGGCAATCAGCTTCATTCCCATATCCTTTACCATGCCGATGGTATATTTCAACGCACACATTGCCTTTTCATTTTCCATGGCGGACCATACCAGAGACTTGTCCAGCTTAATAATATGAAACGGATACTCAATCAGATTCACAATATTAGAAAACCCTGTCCCATAATCGTCCATGGAGAAATTCACACCCTGGCTTATCAGCTCCTCCATATTCTGGCGCAGCGTCTCCCCGGAAATAGCAGCCGCAGTCTCCGTAATCTCCAGATTAATGCATTTATAATCCAGATGGTACTCGTCCATAATATTTAGCAACGTGCGGTGAAGCGTTTTCTGCATACACTGTACTGTAGACAGATTAACGTCAACACACTCAATTCCGGATTCCCAGAGCTTATTCTCCGTAATAAAACGGCAGACCTCCCGAAATACAAACTCTCCGATTTCCAAAATCAGCCCGTTTTTCTCCGCAATCGGTATAAATTCCTCCGGGCTGATAAAGCCCAGCTCCTTAGGCTTCATACGAATCAACGCCTCCGCAGAGGTAAACCGGTGTTTTTCCACCGAATAAATGGGCTGGTAAAACACCTCGAATCCGTCTTCCTTTATGGCATGCTTCATCAGCTGCAAAATCTGGTTTTCCCGCCTGCCCTTGCGCATCATTTCTTCATCTGCATAAATAATGCCCTCGGTTCCAAGCTCTCTTGCATCTGCTAAGGAAATTTCAAACATATCCATGGCATCCTCTAAGCGTTCTGCCTTGTTGCGGTAAGAAACCATACACATGGAGGAGGACATGGAAACATCCACCCCATTTACAATAATGGATTTCCGAAAATATCCGTGAATCTTTTCCATGATTTCATCCCAGTCTGCGCGCTCATATTCAGAAAGTATCGCAAACTCATTGTTAGAAAGATAGAATACCTTCATCGTTCCCGCAATCTGCACCAGAAATCCGGCAACCTGCTTTAACAGTTTATTACCGCTGGAAACCCCCAACGCCTCATTGATATAACGCACCCCCAGCACGTGAACCCCTACCAGCTCATAATGACGCTCGCGGGAAATACACTGCGACAGCATTTCCAGCAGCGCCCTCCTGTTGTAGGTTCCAAGCTCCCTGTCGGTGTAGTCCTGCGGGTTTTCCAGGGAAAGATAAATCATCAGCACCGCAATGGACACCGCATACTGGGCTATCATAAGCTTCGGGCTTATCATCTGGATAACCGTTGTTGCCAGGTTTAAAACCGTATAAAAATACACCGTAATACACTGTCCCTTAGTCAATTTATACCTATGATAAATTGTGTGTATCAGAGACGATATCACATAATAAAGGGCAATCACATAGAGTACAAGAAACAGCGGACCATGAAAATATGTTTTTTCCTCATCAAAATAAAAGATAAGACCTGTAAACGGCGTAGTCAAAATCAGCACAATGTCCACCCCATAGGGCACATACATCCTGATTTTATCCAGCCGGGTAATTCCCGACGCCCCTTTTGTCATCGCCACAAGATACATAAAATACACAGCGGAGGTTCCGTTAAAGGTAATCAGATATATCTGATTCAGCAGGCAATGCAGCCAAAGCGGAAGCTCTGCCGGATGTTCAATCGTATGAATTGTAATCAAATCAAAAATATTAGAGGTCAGCGCCAGAAAAATCAACAGGGAAAACAGCTTCGTCAGCTTGGTATTTATCGTCTTTTTCCAGAAAAAATGAACGCAGACCGTTGTCACCAGCACAATGGCAGCCACGTCATAGTGTATAATATATTTCATAGAAACTCCTCTCCCTCCCTAACAGGAAAGAAAAACAAATCCAACATTCACCAGGCACATCAGTATCACCCAGGTAACCGCCAGCTTTCCACTGGTTTTCTCCAGTTTCCGGCAAACCGTTTCTCTTTGCCTGTAAAGCGCCAGAAGCATGACAAACAGCAGGATAAAATACAGCGTGATATAGACCCGCTCCCCAGAAACATAAATCGTCGCCATAAATCCCAACACTGCCCCCGCTCCAAAGCCGCAGCCAAGCAAAACCAGCACTGCCAGAAATTCTCCCGTTTTTTCGCCGAACAGACAATAAAAACCATACAGCATGGACGCCACCGTCACCAGCAGATATCCCATGGGAAGCCAGGTGGAAAGCTCTCCCCAGCTCCACTCCGTAATCTGCCCCGGCATCACAAACAGCCCCGAAAGCCCCGGATAAGCCGTCCGAAGTACGGTCTGTCCGAAAATAATCATCAGAGGCAGCCCGGAAACCAATGTCTTTTTATAATCCTCTGTTTTTAAATAAACCAGTCCTGCCAGCAGGGCAGCCACCAGCACAAACAGCGCATCCGCATTGGCGATAAAAACCCGCTCCACGCTCAAAAGCCCCAAATACAGCTTATCTCCAAAATGAAAGGTCTCATAAACCGGAAGGTCCGCAATGCTCACTGCATTCCGCCCTGCATTTCCGGGGCAGAGCGCAATGGAAACTAACGTTGCTATGTTGCAAATCAGTAATTCCGCCAGCACAATGCGGTTCCGTTTTCCGGCTTCCCCATGCTCCGGCAGCGCTGCGACGGACCACCATTTTAACAAAGCTCCACCCCGTTTCCTGCTCCACTCATAAAAGCCATAGAGCAGAAAAACTGCAAACAATATCACCGCCACCTGCTCATGGCTGCTGGCAATCAAACACACCGGAACCGCCAAAACCGCTTCTCCTATGGAAATCTTCTCCTGCATTATCATCTTTCTTATCAGAAGTCCCACAAAAAACATGCCCCAGATAGGAAAAAAGTAATTAACCGTCGTAGTAATCCAGCCTGCAGACCCCATATCGTGGAAGGGATACATCAAAACCGCTGCCGCCGCACACCAGTTCATCAGCCGCCCGCCGCCAAACAGCTTCGACAGCAATACCGGCAGCGTGGCAAAGGCAAGGATATCTAAAAGTTTCCACAAAATCGGCGCCTTTACCAGCAGAACTAACACCAGCTCTATCACAAATCTTGAGGTCCATGTCTCATACCGTTCGATAAGATAAGGAAACAGCCCCTTTCCCTCTGTCGCCTGGGAGAAAAAGATATCGTCTCCTGCCATAGGCTGTATGCGGATATGGTACAGTACCGCAATGAATGTCACCAACACAAAGGGAATGTAATTTTTTCTTTTTTCCAAAAACTTCAAGCTCCTATTCCTCAAACATATCGTCTAATTTTGTACCGCAGCTGCTGCAGAAGGTGGCTGCGTCCGGCATTTTAGCCCCGCACTTCGGGCACTCCGCAGCTCCCTGAATCTTGAGAACCTCCGCCTTCATGCGCCCGATTTCCTCTAACGCCTCACCAATTAAGAAAAACTGCTCCGCCTCTTCGCATTCACTGTCCTCTTTATGTTTTTCATAGTAGCTCTTTCCCAGCGCTGCGTACTGCTTCTCCACAAATTCCTCTTTGGAACGAATATCTATTTTTAATTTTGCCACCTCGGAAACGTCCTTCGCTTTCTCTTTCACGTCTTTTCCGGCGCTCACAAGCGTCTCCCCTATTTTATCAAAAAAATCCATACTGCTTCCTCCTGTTTGATTCTATAGATACTATTATTATATCCGTTTCCTATGGTTTCCGCAACGAAAATCCCCCGAAAAGGCAACTTAAGAACAAAAGAAAGATTGGTATGCCGCGTTGTATTTTGAATAAAAAACGGTATTGATAGAAAGCACATTGTAATTGCAAAAACGGCTTGCTGCAAACCAGTTTCGCAGCAAGCCGTTTCTAACAATTCACAAGTCCTATATCCGTTACTGATGTTTACTCAAAACTTGAAACGTTCTTGAAACGCTCTGCGTTTCTCACATCCCACTGTTTTAAAAATTTGTTACCGTATAATAATATATACCAGATAAGCCGCATAAATCAGCAGCATGATAATCCCTTCCGTTCTGCCAATCTTCTGCTTCGTCCACGCAAAAATCCATACCAGCGCACTCATGGCAACTAAGAGAATAATATCAATCACATTTTCCATGATAAATGCAATCGGACTGATGGACGCTGCAACACCCAGCACCAGTAAAATATTAAATATATTCGAGCCAATCACATTTCCCAGAGCCATATCCACCTCATTTTTCCGTGCCGCCACGATGGAGGTTACAAGCTCCGGCAGGCTGGTGCCAAGTGCTACAACCGTAAGTCCTATTAAATTCTGGGACATACCTAATTTCGCCGCTATCACAGAAGCGCCGTCCACGACAAAATCCCCGCCGAATTTAATGGCAACGGCTCCGCCCACGATATAGACAATACATCTCCATACCGGAAGAAGCTCGATTTCCTCTTCCTCAGCATTAGAGCGGGCATTCAGCGCAGATTTTACCATCCACACCAGGAAGCAGGCAAAAATCACAAGAAAAATAACGCCGTCTCCCCGTCCAAGAGCCATTCCGATATATCCCAATGCCAGCATCAGAAGGGCGCAGAGAATAGAAAAGGGAAATTCTTTTTTCAGGGTATCCTTCTGCACCGCCAGAGGGGAAAACAGCGCACAGAAGCCGCAGACCACCATCAGGTTGAAAATATTAGAGCCAACCACGTTGCTGACTGCCAGCGCATTCTGGTTTGCCAGGGAAGCTGTAACGCTGACCGCACATTCCGGCAGACTTGTCCCCATCGCCACAATCGTCAGACCGATGATGATGGAGGGCACCCGCAGACGCTTTGCCACAGAAGAGCTTCCCTCCACGAAGAAATCCGCCCCCTTAATCAGCAGCACAAAACCGATAACCAGTATCACAAGTGACCAAATTGTTTCTGTCATAATTTTTCTCCTTTCGCCATGTTTTTCCGCAGATAAAACACGGTCATGTATTTTTTTAAAGAACTCCTAAGTGTGAAAGTAAAATACGAAGCCCTATGAGAACTAAAATCAAGCCTCCGGCAAATTCCGCCTTGTTTTTATATTTATTTCCGAAAAAGTTGCCCACATACACGCCGCCCACGGAAATGAAAAAGGTGGTGATTCCGATGATGGAGACTGCCTCCACAATAGGGTAATCCAGGAATGCAAAGGTAATTCCCACCGCCAGGGCGTCTATACTGGTTGCCACCGCCAGCAGAAACATTTCCTTTAAATCCAGAGGAGCGTCCATCTCCTTTACCTCCACAGCCTCCTCCGGCTTTAACGCTTCCACCATCATCTTACCGCCGATAAATCCCAACAGGACAAAGGCTATCCAGTGGTCAATGCTGGTAATGTAGCTTTCAAACTGGCTTCCTAACAGCCAGCCGATAAAGGGCATAAGCGCCTGAAAGCCTCCGAAGAACAGACCAATCACAACCGCCTGCTTCTTATTGACCTTACGCATGGCAAGCCCCTTGCAGATAGAGACTGCAAAGGCGTCCATCGCCAGACCAACGCCCATCAGCAATAATTCGATAAATACTGCCATTTTCATTTCCTCCCGCTTCTTGAGTCATTTGTTTTTTCCGGATATCCCCCGTTTTTTCCTTCGCCGTATTTTGCAGCAAGTGCTTTCTTACGTGAATACAACATTTTTTTACATATACTGCTGATTATGAATGAAGCAGTATACTTAAGCATAACAAAAAATGAGACTTCACGTATATCCACCCATCTCTGATGGGGAAATATACATGAGTCTCATTCTTTAAGATTTGCCAGGCAAGCTCTGTGTGCCAAGAGCAAAACCGGGTTTGTTGACAAATCACGTTATACGCGAACTACTCCCTCACGGAAATATCCATTTTTTGAAACATTTTCTGTTTCAAGTTTGTTTTTTTACTATAAACTATTGAGATTCTTTTGTCAATTAGTTTTTGCAAAAGATGGCAAAAATTTACCCCAGCAGCTCCATAATCTCTTCCTTCGTAAAGCTCGCCGTATCCATGCCTTCGCCCTCTAACACCTGCTCCGCTAACTGCTTCTTCCTCTCCTGGATGGCAATAATTTTTTCCTCAATGGTACTCTCCGCCACCAGCTTGTACACCGTCACCACATGCTTCTGCCCGATACGGTGCGCCCGGTCTGTCGCCTGGTTCTGCACCGCCACATTCCACCATGGGTCATAATGGATAACAATATCCGCCGCCGTCAGATTCAGTCCCGTTCCTCCTGCCTTAAGGCTGATACAGAACACCGGAACCTCATCCGTGGCAAAGCTCTCCACCATCTGCATTCGCTTCTCCTTATTGACAGAGCCGGTCAGCATATAGTAGGCAACGCCTTCCTTTTTCAGCCGCTCCCCAAGCCTGTCTAACATGGAGGTAAACTGGGAAAACAGCAGCACCTTGTGCCCGCCGTTTACGGCATTTAAAATCAGCTCCATGCACATATCCGTCTTTGCAGATTCCCCGGCATAATCCTCGTAGAGCAGCGCCGGGTCGCAGCAGAGCTGCCGCAGCCTGGTAAGCTCCGCCAAAATCTGTATCTTGTGCTCCTTAAACTCCTGCTCGCTCTGCCCGTCTAACAGCGCTTTCATGTGCTGCACCCTGGCGTCGTAAAGCTGCAGCTGCTCCCCGTCTAATTTTGCAAAGACATTTTCCTCTAACTTCTCCGGCAAATCCTTTAACACGTCCCCCTTTAAACGCCGCAAAACAAAGGGACGTATCATCTTCTGCAGACGCTCCATTTTATTTTCGTCCCGGTTTGTGACGACAGGCAGCTCGATTTCCTCCCGGAACCGCTGGTAGCTGTACAAAAATCCCGGCATGAGGTAGTCAAAAATGCTCCAAAGCTCACTGAGGCGGTTTTCAATGGGCGTTCCCGTCAGCGCCAGTTTAAAGGAAGCCGTTATCTTTTTCACACCCTTTGCCGCCTGAGTGGATGGGTTCTTAATATACTGCGCCTCATCAATGACCTGAATGGCAAAAACCATATCCTGATAAATCTCCGCGTCTCTTTTCAGTAAGTCATAGGAGGTAATCAAAATCTGCTCCTTCCCGCTGGCGGTAATGATACCCTTCCGCTCCGCCGCCGTTCCCGTCACAATGAGGGTGGAAAGCTCCGGCGCAAAACGTCCGATTTCCTTCTGCCAGTTGTAAACCAGGGAAGCCGGGCACACAATCAGGGACCGCTTTACCTCCTTCTCCCCCGCCTTCATTTCCTCATACTCCGACACCAGGAGGCTGATTACCTGCAGGGTTTTCCCCAGTCCCATATCATCCGCCAAAATTCCGCCAAACCCGTTTTCACGCAAGGTTTTCAGCCAGAGGAAACCGCTCTTCTGGTAATTCCGCATAATCTCCTTTAAGGACGCCGGAACCTCAAAATCACTGTCCTCTATGGTTTTCATATTCCGCACCATGCCCTTAAATTCCCGGTTCTTCTCCACGGAAAGCAGATGATTGTTCTTTAATGCCGCGTCCAAATACATGGCGCGGTATTTCGGCACAACCACCTTTTCTTTTTTCAGATTGCTCTCGGAAAGGTGCATATCCTCGCTGACCTCCGCAAGCACCCTTAAGCCGTCGTCCTCCATATCCAGAAAATCCCCGTTTTTCAGGCGGATATATTTCTTCTTCCTGTCGTATTTGGAAAGCAGGTACGCTAATTCTTCCCGCGACATTTCCGGGGAATGGATTTCTAACTCCAGCAAATCGCTCTTTAGGGAAACGCCCACGGAAACCGGAGGGGAGGATACCACCTTCATATTGCGGAAGCCCTCGCTGGTGTAGAGCGTCATATACTCCGAAAGCCGTCGGAGTCCGCCCGTTAGAAGCTGGTAGAGCAAATCCTCATCCCCTGACAGCACAAACACCGTCTGCCCCATGGCATAATCATTAAAGTACGGCTCCACCAGACTTTTCGCCCGCAGTTCCTCCGCCACGTCCCGCACCTCGCCCGGAGCGATTTTTTCCAGTACGTTGTATTTTTCTTCCCCGTAGACCGCCATCAGCTTTGCCCCCACGGTATTGGCATCCTGCTTGTCTAAATACAGCTCAAATTCCGGCTTCGGCGGCACATAGAGGCTCTCGTCAAAGCCTTCGGACTCCACCTTAAAATTCTCCCGGATTAGGGGTAGTAAATCCCGGCAGAACATAGGAAGCTCCTCCGCCGCAATATAGCTCTCTCCCCCGGTCTGGCGGTTCATAAATTCAAAAAACTCATAAACCCTGCCCTTAAGCCCCGGATTGCTGCGGTAAATCAGGTTTCCCTCATAGAAATAAACAAATTTTTCCCCGTGAATCACCTGCAGGTCCTCCATCACAAGGAAAATGCCGGAGCCCCCCTGCCGGATGGCAAGCTTCGGCTTCCGCTCCTCCTCCGCCATCTGATAAGAATCCTCCGGAAGATAACCGATTTCCGCCGTAAAAGGCTCCGTCCCCACCGCCTCAAAGAAACGGTCAATTCCCAGACCGTCTAATTCCATGGTACGCTCGTAGCTCCCGGTATAGGCATAGTAAGCGTGATACTTGCTCTGCCGCCTTTTATCCGCCTCCTGAAGCTGCAGAAACCGTATCATACGCTTTCCTTTTTCTGAAAACGCCTCCATATGGTGGTAAAACTCTAATTTCTTTCCGTACCGCACCTTCTCGTTATTCTGGAGGGAATACAGGAAAGCGGAGATATTTTTCAGCACATACTTCTGCTCCGCCCCGATTTTAAATTCCACCGTGGCAAAGCCGTAATTCATCTTAAAATAAGGCTCTAACTCCACTTTTCCATAAATCTGCTGCGGCAGAAGATAAACGGAGCCCGCCCGCATGGAATACTGATTCAGCATATTCTTTAAAGTACTGCTGGTCTGAAGCTTCGTCTGAAGACTCAGGCTCTCCTGCCCTTCCACCTTGTCTTTGTCCCGGATTTTAAGCAGCTCCGACGCCTGCCTCCTGTTTACATACGCAAAAAGAGCAGCAACACAGTGCTTGCAAATCCCCTCATAGTTATAAAAGGCTTCGCACCCGCACCTGCTATTGCTGACTTCCCCAAATTCCTCATCCACTTCTACTTCCACATGGTAATAGGGCTCTGCACTGCCCCTCACCTTTGCTGTCACCTGGGCTTTTGGAAAATCTCCCACAGAATACACCTCATAGGAAAAATCCATAACCCCGCCCTGCTCATACAGCGCTTTTCCTCTGCGGTACGCTGCCGGATAGGCTTCTTCTCTGATATCTGACACGGAAAACATGATGTCACGCTCCTTCATCTGTTATCTTATCATTGTAACACAGTTTTCCCTTTTTGAAACGGACTTTCTCACTAAAAAACCACCTTTATTTCCGTACCCACGCCCTCTTCGCTGTTTAGGGTCATCTGAGCGTCGTGCTGCGCCACGATATGTTTTACAATGGCAAGCCCAAGCCCTGTGCCTCCCGTGGATTTAGAACGGCTCTTATCCACCCGGTAAAACCGCTCAAACACTCTGTCCTGGTGCTCCTTCGGAATGCCGATTCCCGTATCCGACACCGTCAGCACCGGACGATTCTGTTCCATGGCAGTGCGGATGGTGACGCTGCCGCCCCGCTTGTTATAGCGCACCGCATTGCTGCAAAGATTGAACATCAGCTCCTCTAACAGCGTCTTGTTGCCGCTCATTAAAACATGCTCCCCCACAAGGCGCATTGCCACCTCATTTTTCTGTGCCTGCAATGCCATGGAGGCGATACACTGCTCCCCTAATTCATACAAATCCACCGTCTCAAATTCCAGCTTCAAATCCGCATCGTCAAGCTCCGACAGCTTGATAATATCATTGATTAAAGACTGCAGACGCTCCGCATTGTTATGAATCTCATTGGCAAAATGCACCGTGTCCTCCCCGCTTGTCATGCCGCTGCCAATCAGCTCCGCATAGCCGGAGATGGCGGTGAGGGGCGTCTTTAATTCATGGGAGACATTTGCCGTAAATTCCTGCCTTATCTGGGCGTGGTTTAAGATATCCACATGCTGCTGCTTGATGGTGGAGATAAAGGGGCGCATTTCCTCATAGACCTCCGACTCATCAATCATGGTAATGTTATCTGCCATTTTCTCAATGGGCGTCACCAATCGTCTGGTCAGCCGGTGGGAGTAAAAGACGCACATGGCAAAGACAATCAGTCCCACCAGCACAATCAGCCCAGCCATGGTGCAGACAAAATTAAAAATACTGTCGCTCTCCCTGGCAATGCGAATGACGCCCCCCTCCGGCAGCCTCATGGCGTAATAAAAGGTGTGCTCCGCAGAGGTTGCCGACCTGCGGATGGCTTTCCCCTCCCCGCTTTCAAAGGCAGCGGAAATTTCCGGACGGTCTTTATGGTTTTCCATCACGTTCTCGTCCTCCACGCTGTCATAGAGCACGCTGCCGTCCTCTCCAATAAAGGTAAGGCGGATTCCGTCATGTTTTAAATCGTAATCCATGTCCCCGGTAACCCCTTTTGGATTTGTCATGGCAATGATATGGGCGTTCGCCTTTAAATCATCAAAAATCTGCGTTTCTAATATCCGGTAAAAAAGCAGCATAGAACATACGGCAGTCACCACGATGGCGATTGCCGCAATTAACATAAACTTCGCATTTATTTTTTTCTTCATCCGTATTCCCCACTGTATCGTTTCGCTTCTGTGTAAATGAAAATAATTTTTCATCTACGACTCCATTCTATATCCCACATTACGGACGGTTTTAATGAGACTGCCCGACGCTCCTAATTTCTGGCGCAGGGTCTTGATGTGCATGTCAACGGTACGGCTCTCTCCCTCATAGTCGAAGCCCCATACCTGATCCATAATCTTATCTCTGGATAAGACAATGCCCTGATTTAACATCATATATTTCAGCAGTTCGAATTCCTTAAAGGTCAGCTCACAGAGCGCCCCCGCAGTATACACGGCGTGCTTGTCGCTGTCTAAAACAATATCGCCGCAGGAAAGACGGCTCTCTGTCTCCGCCTGCTTCGTGCGCCGCAGCAGCGCTTTTACTCTGGAAATCAGCTCCATCACCCCGAAGGGCTTTGTGATATAATCGTCCGCCCCTAAGTCAAGCCCCTTTACTTTATCTAATTCGCTGGTCTTTGCCGTCACCATAATAATGGGGATTCCGGCTGTTTCCCTGTTTGCCCGGATTTTGGACAGAATATCCAGCCCGTCCTCATTCGGCAGCATGATATCCAACAAAATCAGGGAGGGCTGCTTTTTGCCCAGACGTTTAAAAAGCTCCGCCCCGCTCTCAAATTCTTCCACTTCATATCCGCTGTTTTTCAAAGCATACCGCTCAATCTCGCGGATATTTACATCATCTTCTACGATATAGATACTCGCCATAATTTCCCCCTATTCTGTTTACCCGGCGGAAATCATCTGCGGAAAGAATGCTGCGTTTATAATTCATACATCTTCTTAAATTCCGCCAGTTGTTTTGCAAACTCTGCGCTCTCGCCTGCGTCCATCTGCTCTGTAAAGCTGTGTTCCTCAAGCTCTGTGTCGGAAAGCTGCATCATGTAGACTGCAATGTTAGAACAATGGTCCGCCACACGCTCATAGTTCATGGCAAGGTCAGAGAGCACCAGTCCCAGTTCAATGGTACATTTTCCCTTTCTGAGACGTTTCATGTGATTTTTCTTTACATCCTTGTTCAGCTCGTCAATGACCTCCTCTAAAGGCTCTACGGTTCTCGCCAAATCTTCATTTCCCTCCACAAAGGCTTTTGTGGTACGGTTTAAGATATCTGCTATCGCATCCCCGTAAATCCGCATCTCTTCTTTTGCCTTTTTCGAGAAGGAAGCACCGTCCTTGTGCATCTGCTGCGCATTTTCCACCACATTGATGGAATGGTCAGAGATACGCTCAAAATCCGTCAGACAGTGCAGCAGAGAAGTCACCTTCAAGCTGTCTTTATAAGATAAATCCTGACTGCTTAACTTCGTCAGATAAGCGCTGATTTTATCATTATAGGTATCTACCCGGTTTTCCTTCGCAATGACGTCCTCAATCTTTTCCTCGGAATAGTCTGTCAGCACAGTCATTGCCTCCATAAATCCAGCCTTCGTCATCTCCGCCATCTGGTTCACCAGGGAGTGGCACTGCTCCATGGCAAATGCCGGGCTGCTTAAGAAACGGTCATCCAAAATGGTAAATACATCGTCCTGCACCTCTTTTTCCTCCGGGGATACCGGAATGGTAAGGTACGCTAATTTTTCCAGACCCTTGGTAAACGGCAGCAGCACTAAGGTTGCAAACAGGTTAAACACGGTATGGATTGCCGCAATGCCTGCCACGCCCACCGTCTCGTTGGTAAAGCTGAAATGGAAAATAGCATTTCCAATGTAAAATACCAGCATAAATAAAACCGTACCGATAATATTAAAGTATAAATGTACAAACGCGGTACGTTTTGCACCCTTGCTGGCGCCTACGGAAGAAATCATAGCGGTCACGCAGGTACCGATGTTCTGTCCCATGATAATCGGAAGCACAGAGCCATAGGTGAATCCGCCTGTGACGGACAATGCCTGTAAAATACCTACGGAAGCGGAGGAGCTCTGAATCACCGCCGTAAGAATCGCTCCCGTCACCACGCCTAACACCGGGTTATTAAACATCGTCAGCATATTGGTAAATTCCGGAACGTCCGCCAACGGCTCCACAGCGCCGCTCATCGCCTGCATACCGTACATTAACACGGAAAAGCCCAGAAGAATCTGTCCTACATTTTTCTTGCTGTCACTCTTAGAGGACATGGTGAGAATAATACCAATCATTGCCAGAATCGGCGAGAAGGAGGACGGTTTTAACATCTGAACAAAGAAACTTCCGCCTTCGATTCCCGTTAAGCTTAAAAGCCATGAGGTAATGGTGGTACCCACGTTGGCGCCCATAATGATTCCGATTGCCTGGGACAGCTTCATAATGCCGGAATTTACAAATCCCACCACCATAACCGTAGTTGCCGAAGAGGACTGAATCACTGCTGTAACGCCTGCGCCTAATAACACTGCTTTGATAGGGTTAGAGGTCAGCGTCTCCAAAATACGCTCTAGCTTTCCTCCCGACATTTTCTCCAAACCTGCCCCCATCACATTCATTCCGTAAAGAAACAGGGCAAGTCCTCCAATCAAAGCCAGTATTCCAAAAATATCCATTTCACATCTCCTTTTTGTCGTAATACATCCATACTGTTTTTCACAAAATTTACATACATTTTATTTATACCGCATTTTGATTCATTTTGCAATTCATGTTAAATGGAGTATGTAAACAGGACGTCATTTTTATGTAAAATCTATGTAAAATCGACAGTATTTCCTGTAAAATTGGATATTTTTATGACTCTTTTTCTTCGGGATATACCAGTCCCCAGCTTTTTCTTATCTCTGTCATAAGAGACATGACATCTATGGTGTAATCCATGTGCATTTCATCGGCTGCTCCGGATACCGCCTGCTCCATATCGCAGACCTCATACCATAAGGCGTCCCCGGTATTTCCGCATTCTATGGTTTCCCGGCGGTTATCCTCCGTGTAGGTAATCACCGCCTTCTGTGCTCTGGGGTACTCATATATTTCAATATACCCCTTATCAAAGGCTATCATGCCGCGTTTCGGCTGTTTTGCATGGAGGGTAAGGGCAGCCGTTGCCATTTCCCCCGCAGGGTTCATCAGCAGAATCCCCGCCTGCTCGTCCACGCCGCTGGGGGCAGGCTTCATCTGGGACGCCACCTGGTCCGGCGCCTCCGACATAAACCACCGGATAAAGGAAAGGGCATATACGCCGATATCCAACAGCGCCCCGCCCGCTAAGGAAGGGTTAAAGAATCGGTTGTTCATGTCGTATTCCTTGTAGCTGCCGAAATTCATCTGTATCATTCTAAGCCCGCCCAGGCTGCCGCCTTTTATCCGCCTTTCTAATTCTTTGTAGAGCGGCATATGGTAAATGGTCATCGCCTCCGCCAAAATCACCTGCTGTTCTTCTGCAATCTTCAGCGCTTCCGCTAACTCATCCGAATTTAATGTGATGGATTTTTCACAGAGCACGTGCTTCCCGTTTCGCAGAGCCTCTTTTAAATAGGGAATATGCGTATTATGAGGCGTAGAAATGTAGATAATATCCACATCAGGGTCAGTAAACACGTCCTCTATCCTCTCATAAACCTTTTCCACCCCGTACTTTTCGGCAAAGGCAGCCGCCTTTTCGTAAGTCCTGTTGGCAACGCCGTAGAGCGTCCTACCCTCCTTTGCCATCGCCTCCGCCAGCTGGTTGGCAATCACGCCGCATCCTAAGGTAGCCCAGTGATAAGTTTTCATTTCGTTATCCTCCTGCTGAAATCTAAACCTGAAAAAGACAAGTCCCATTTTCTGTTTCTGATTTTTTTGTAACTTATCTTTTCCCTCTTGTCAAGACCTCTTGCCCTTCCTGAGCCGGAAAGATTTTACAGGATATGGGAAACCGCTTCACTTGCGGGGTGCAGCAATTTAATCGGCGTGCTCCCCGGTGATGGAATAAATCACCCACTCTGCAATGTTGGTGGCATGGTCGCCAATCCGCTCAAAATATTTTGCCACCATCAGCATATCCGTCGCCTGCTCCCCGTTTTTGACGTTTTCGTTGATTTTCTCAATCAGCTCCCGGCGGTAATTAGAAAACAGGTCATCTACCACGTCATCCCGCTCAATAACCCAGCGCGCTAACTCCATGTCTTTATTGACAAAAGCGTCCACGCTCTTAATGACCATATCGGTGGTTTCCTTTGCCATATCCTTAATCAAATCAATGCTAATCTGGCTGCCCTCATATTCGGAACCGGACATCAAAATCGTCATTTCTGAAATATCGGCGGCATGGTCGCCAATTCGCTCCATATCGGTAATCATTTTAAGAGCCGCGGAAATCAGGCGCAAATCCTTTGCCACCGGCTGCTGCTGCAGCAGAAGTTTCATACAGAGTCCTTCTATCGCTCTCTCCTGATGGTCCACTTCCTCGTCAAACTCCATCGCCTGTACTGCCTTCTCCACATCCTGCTTAATCAGGGCGGAAATTCCCATCTCGATTGCCTGCTCAATCAGGCTCCCCATCTCGATTAACTCATTATTTAATTCCAATAACTGTCTGTCAAAGCGGTTTCTCATTTTTTTCCTCCTTCCATCAGCCAAACCGTCCCGTAATGTAATCCTCTGTCCGCTTATCCTGCGGCACGGAGAACAGTTTTTCCGTCTCGCCGCTCTCGATGACTTCCCCTAAAAGGAAAAATACGGTTTTATCCGAAACACGGACTGCCTGCTGCATATTGTGCGTTACCATCACAATGGTATATTTTTTCTTTAATTCAATGACCAAATCCTCAATTTTAGAGGTGGAAATCGGGTCTAATGCCGAAGTCGGCTCATCCATCAGGATCACCTCCGGCTCCACCGCCAGCGCCCTGGCAATACAGAGACGCTGCTGCTGCCCGCCGGACATGCCGAGGGCGCTCTTTTTCAGCCTGTCTTTCACCTCATCCCAGATTGCCGCATCCCGCAGGGATTTCTCCACAATCTCGTCCAATTTTGCTTTAGAGCGGATTCCATGGGTTCTCGGTCCGTAGGCAATATTGTCGTAAATACTCATGGGAAACGGGTTTGGCTTCTGGAATACCATTCCCACCCGTTTTCTCAAAAGGTTCACGTCCATGCCCCGGTAGATATCCTCTCCGTCCAGCAGGACGTTTCCGGTAATACGGCAGCCCTCCACCAAATCATTCATACGGTTTAAGCTCTTTAAAAATGTGGATTTTCCACAGCCGCTGGGGCCGATAAAAGCTGTAATCTCATTGGATGTAATGGACATATTGATATTTTTTAATGCCTGAAAATCCCCGTAATACAAATCCAATCCTGTTATTTTAAATTTTTCTGACATAGTTTCCTCCATAAACACACGGCTGCCAGCAGCCGTCCGAAAATGTTACTTCTGCGGCGCCTGAAATTTTCTTGCAATCAGGGACGATACCCCGTTAATCAGCAGCACAATGACAAGAAGCACCACCGCTGTGGCATAGGCTTCATTGGAATGCATTCCCTCCCTCGAAAGAGAATACATATGTATCGCCAGGGTACGCCCGGAGTCTAACACTCCCGCCACGCCTGCCACCGTTCCTGAGGTGTAAATCAGCGCCGCCGTCTCACCCACGATACGTCCGATTGCCAAAATAACTCCGGATAAAATTCCCGGTATGGCAGAGGGCAGCACAATCCGGAAGATGGTGCGCAGCTTCCCTGCCCCTAAGCCAAAGCTCCCCTCCCGGAAGGAATCCGGCACGCACAAAAGCGCCTCCTCCGTTGTCCTCATAATGACGGGGAGCACCATAATGGCTAACGTCATTGCCCCCGCCAGCATGGAATAGCCCCATTTTAAGGCGGTAACGAAAAACAGCATACCGAAAAGCCCGTAGATAATGGACGGAATACCGGAGAGGGTTTCCGCCGTCACCCGGATAATCTTTACCAGTTTATTGCCCTTTTTCGCATATTCCACCAAATAAATTGCTGCCCCTACGCCGAAGGGAATGGAAATCAAAAGCGCCAGTACCGTCATCAGCAGCGTGTTCACCATAGCAGGCAGCATAGAAACATTTTCCGACGTGTATTCCCAGGCAAAAAGGCTGGGTTTCAGATAGGGAATGCCCCGAATCAAAATGTAGCTCACAAGGAACACCAGCACGCAGACGGTAAATACCGCCGCAATCAGCACCAGCAGTAACAGCAGAAAAGAACCCGGATGTTTCCGGTAAGATTTCATCTTATCCCCAAAGGACTGTCGATTGATTGTTTCCATCTAATTCTCCTCTCCACGGCTCTTTAAAATTGAAAATGAGATATTGATAATTAAAATGAAGATAAACAGCACCACTCCGGTGGCAATCAGCGCCTCCCGGTGCAAATCCGTAGCATAGCCCATTTCCATGACAATATTGGAGGTCAGGGTACGGACTCCCTTAAAGATACTGTCCGGCACTCTCGCCTGGTTTCCGGCTACCATCATAACCGCCATGGTCTCACCGATGGCGCGGCCTACGCCTAACACCACCGCCGCCATAATACCGGATTTCGCCGCCGGAACAATGACGGTAAAAACGCTGCGCTCATGGGTTGCCCCCAAAGCAAGCGCCCCCTCGTAGTAGCTTTCCTCCACCGCACGGATGGCGGATTCGGATACGCCGATAATGGTGGGAAGTATCATGATGCCAAGAAGTATGGAGGCTGTTAATATACTATTCCCGTTGCCCTTAAAGTGTTCCCGGATAAAGGGCACAATCACCACCAATCCGAAAAATCCGTAGACAATGGAAGGGATACCCGCCAGCAAATCCACGATGGGCTTTAACACCTTATAGATTTTCTTCGGACAGAACCTTGCCATAAATACCGCCATAAAAATCCCCACGGGAACCCCAATCACCAGCGCCCCGCCCGTCACGTAAATACTGCCTAAAATCATTGGGAAAATCCCGAATTTATTATTTGACGGTCTCCAGGTCTTTCCTGACAGAAACTCCCAGATACCGATTTTTTTCATTGCCGGAAATCCGTTCGCAAACAAAAATACACAGATAAGCGCTACCGCTACAATGGAAATCACTGCGGTAAAGAGGAATACCCCCTCCATAATAACTTCTTTTTTTCTGTTCATAGCAATCTCCTGATATCAATTCCCGCACTGCGGCAATCTGACTTTTCAATATGTGGGAAAAGGCTGTGACGCCAACCTATCGTCCCTGCGCCACAGCACCTTTCCAAGAAATATGTTGTGAATTTCTCAAGAACTGTTAAGAAATATCTGTGAAACAGTTCCTATTTTGCAATTTCATCCCAGGCAGTAATCTCGCCGCGGAAGATACCGTTGACGTCATCCTTGCTCAGCTCGCTGATTGGGTTGCCATTGTTGACTACCACTGCGATACCGTCCATAGCGATTACCGTTCCGGTTAAACCGCCTTCGGTCTCAGAGTCTTTCAGCTCGCGGGACGCCATACCGATGTCGCAGGTGCCCTCTAATGTGTTTGTCATACCTGTGGTGGAGTCGCTCTCCTGAATTTCAATCTCAACTGCTGTGTTTACGGTTCCATAAGCCTCTTTTAATTTTTCCATCACCGGAGTTACGGAGGAAGAACCGGCTACTACAACCTTGCCCTCAGCGCCGTTGCTTGCAAATGCTTCTGCCGCGTCGTCTACTGTGATGTATCCGTTGTCAGAAACCACTGCCTGACCCTCTGCGCTTAAAATAAAGTTTACAAAATCCTGTGCTGCGTCGCTGATTTCGCCTTTGGTTGCAATATTAAAAGGTCTTGCAATGGTATAAGCTCCGCTCTTAATGTTCTCTACCGTTGCCTCTGCTCCGTCAATGGAAACAGCTTTTACGGTATCGTTTAAGGAACCGAGGGAGATGTAACCGATGGCATATTCATCTCCGGCAACCGTGGTCATCATAACGTCGGTGCTGTTTGTGATGTTTGCTTCTTCTGTGGTGTAATCCACCTTCTCGCCGGACTCGTCTTTTTCCTCAATGCCAAACAGCTCAATAAATGCGCCTCTGGTGCCGGAACCGTCCTCACGGGAGGTTACGTTAATATATTCGCTGGCGTCAAAATCGCCTGTTGCTGCTGCGTCGCTGCCCTCTGCTGCTGTGTCAGCGTTATCTGCTGCATCGCTGCTCTCTGCATTGTCCACAGCTGCATCTCCTGCATTTACTGTGCCGGCATTTCCTGCACTTGCATTTCCTGCCGTATTGGCGCTTCCGCCATTGCCGCAGCCTGCGAAAACACCTGCTGCCATCATACCTGTCAATAACATGCACATTACTTTCTTTTTCATTTTACAATCCTCTCTTTTTCTTCTTTCTGGGGCTTCGTGCCTGCCGTTTACTCCTTATCCGTCGTTCCGGTAACGCTTTGTGCCCCGCAGTTTTTTTCTATCTCGTTTACATGGACTACTTTATTCCCTGCATGTAAAAAATAAAGACGGCTTTCTGTAAAATGTGAGTAAAATAAAAGTAAAGATTCCGCTAATGCGGGGCGCTGCCTAACCGTTCAGCCGGAAGAAGCATTCCTGGGAATTTAATTCCACGCCGGAATTCTGCACCCGCAGATAAGTGCCGTCACTCTGCAGCTCCCTCGCCTTTACATTGTCCCGCAGCGTCAGATTGAAGATTCCGCACACCCGCTCTTTTACCTCTTTATCTAAGAGGGGCACCGCTATCTCCACCCGTTTTGTAGTATTCCTTGTCATAAAATCTGCGGAGGCGATATAGACTTTGCATTCCTCTGTCTCCGGTCTGCCGAAAATATAAATCCGGGAATGCTCTAAGTAGCGTCCCACAATGCTGATGACACGGATATTTTCCGTATAGCCCTTCACTCCGGGGCGCAGGCAGCAGATACCGCGGATGACCATATCAATCTTTACTCCCGCCTTAGAAGCCGCCACCAGTTTTTCAATAATCACTTTGTCCGTAAGGGCGTTCATTTTCAAGCCTATATAGCCTTCCTTCCCTGCCCTTGCTTTCTCTATCTCCCCGTCAATCAGGGCAAGCACTTTATTCTGTAAACATTTCGGCGCCACTAACAGAAGCTTCGTTTCTTCCACAAGCTGCGCTAAGCACAGCGCCTGAAATACCTCCGCCGCCTCCTCGCCGATGGCTTTATCCGCCGTCATCACGGACAAATCTGTATAAAGCTTCGCTGTTTTTTCGTTATAATTCCCTGTGCCAATCTGGGTAATGTAATGAATGCCATCCTCTTTTTTATATGTAATCTGGCAGAGCTTCGAGTGCACCTTGATGTGGTCAATTCCGTAAATAATCCGGCAGCCCGCATCCTCTAACCGTCTCGACCACTCGATATTGTTTTCCTCATCAAACCTTGCCCGCAGCTCCACTAACACCACTACTTCTTTTCCGTTTTCCGCTGCGTCAATCAGGGCTTCTACTATCTGCGAATTTTTTGCCACACGATAAAGCGTCATGCGGATAGAAACGACAGTTTCATCCTGCCCTGCCTCCTGCAGCAGCCGGATAAAAGGCTTCATGCTCTCAAACGGATAGCTTAAAAAACGGTCTTTTTCCTCAATCTGGGCAATCATGGGGCGCTCACCCTCAATAGACGCCGGCAGCTGTGGAACCTGTTTTTCATAAAACAATTCCTTTCTTCCCCGGAGGGCGTCCTGTATCCGTGATAAAAAGGACAGCTCTAAGGGGGCTTCTGAGAAAAATACCTGCTCCGGGAACAGCTTTAGCTCTTTTCTTAATTTTTCAATTACGGTATCGTCTAACACCCGGCTGTGCTCTAGCTTCACCGGGCAGAGCTTTCTTCTGGTGCGAATCAGCTTTTCCATGGAATCCCGGTAGTCTAAATCCTCGTCGTAAAACGCCTCGTCCACGTCAATGTCGGCGTTGCGGATAATACGAATCAGGGACTTGCTCTTTACCGTGTAATGGTTATACACCAATGGAAGGAAATGCAGAATCAATTCCTCCACTAAAATGTAGCGTCCCTTTGCGGAGGGCACCTCCACCACCCGGTTGAACACCTCGTTGCTGCAGGGAATGATTCCCAGTTTGTCGCTGCCTTTCGTTCCCAGTACCACCACCGCATAGATTTCCTTGTTTTTCAGAAACGGAAAGGGCTGCTTTTTGCCGATAACCTGGGGAGAGAGCAGGGGCAGAAGGGACTCCTTAAAATAATTTTCCAGATACGCCTTATCCTCCGGCAGAATGTCGGAAAACCGGACGCACTCAACGCCCTCCTTTTCCAACTGCTTCATGCACTCCTGGTACACGTTATCTTTTTGCTCCGACAAAGCTCTTGACGCGGCAAATATCGCGTCTAACTGCTCCTTGCTGGTCATTCCGGTCTTGTTGTCTCTGGCATTTTCATCCGCTAACATCTGGTCGTACAGCGAGCCCACCCGCACCATAAAAAATTCGTCCAGATTGCTCTGGAATATGGATAAAAAGGAAATCCTCTCGCACAAGGGCACGGATTTATCGGCAGCTTCCTCTAACACCCGCTGGTTGAATTTCAGCCATGACAGTTCCCGGTTCTCTAAGTACTTTTGTTTTTTTCCTGTGTTCATTTTTTCCTCCTTTTCAGCTTTTCCTTCGCTGTTCTGTATGCTCTGCTGTTTGGGTATCTACATTTTCTCTATACGCCTGCGCAGCTCTAACATCTGGTTATCCACCCCGGCAATCACATCGGAATATGCTTTTATCTCCCGCTCCACGTTTTCTATCTGTCCCGCGTCCTTCTTGTAGCACATCTGGGTGTCTAATTCCGCCCAGTAGTCCATGGCAAAGGAGCGTATCTGGATTTCCACCCGTACTTCCTCTGTCTTATCCAGATAGGTGACAGGTACCCCCACAATGAGGTGGACGCTCTGATAGCCGCTCTTCTTGGGATTTTTCACATAATCCTTTTCCTTAACCACCCGCAAATCCTTCTGCTTTCTGATGTTTTCCGCCACCTCGTAAATGTCGTCGCAAAAGTAGCAGACCACCCGGATTCCCGCAATGTCGTTTAACGTCCCCACCGCTTCTGCGAAGCTTACCTCCCTGCCTTTTCGGATGAGTTTTTTTATGATACTGTCTGTGGCTTTTATCCTTGCGGACATATTGCGAATGACCTGACGGCTTTTCTGTTCCGTCAGGTCAGCATTCATCATCCGCAGCTTCGCCTGCATGACATCCATGGCACAGGCATACCGGAGCCGTACCATCGGCGCTTCTATCTGTTCTTTTAACTGTTCTTCTATGGACAAGGATGTAACTCCCGTTGTTTCTCCTTTTATTTCTATTCTGTTTTTCTTGTTTTTAGACCCTTTCTTCGACAAAACCTTTCTCCCTGCTTTTCCTAATTTATTCTGCTTTCTCTGTCCTACATTCCGCCAGTCGCTCCAATGCCGTTTCTCCGCTTTCACTTTTTTCTGAACTCCTGCTCTGTAAGCAGAACAGGAGAAATCCCAACAGAATCATTCCCGCAATCGCCAGCACCCCGGCTTTTGAAGTATGGAACAGCTGGGTGGAAACTCCCATAATCATAGTTCCCATAAAAGACGCTCCTTTTCCGAAAATGTCAAATACGCTGAAATATTCTGACGCCTTTTCTTTGGGAATGATTTTCGCATAATAGGAGCGGGACAACGCCTGTATCGCCCCCTGGAATACTCCCACAAAGGTTGCCATCATCCAGAATTTCCAGGCAGTGTCTAACCACAGGGCATACACCGCCACCCCAAAATAGGCGCCGATGCAAACCAAAATCAAATGGCTGGTCCGGAAGCGCTCCGTCAGTTTTCCAAAAAGAATCGCACAGGGGAACGCCACCACCTGGGTGAGCAGCAGCGCAAGCAGCAGGCTGGTGTCGCTTATTCCCACGTCCTTCCCGTAGGAGGTAGCCATTTCGATGATGGTATAAACGCCGTCGATGTAGAAGAAAAATGACAGAAGGAACAACAGCACCCTTCTGTTATCCTTTATCTCGCCGAATACCTCCGCTAAACGGTGCGCCACCTCTCTGCCACCGGAAAATCCGGTTTCCACATAATACTGCTGCTTATAATTTTTCAGCAGAGGTACTGTCACAAGCCCCCACCATGCTGCATTTAATACGAAGGAAAGCATTGTCGCCGCAGTGCCGGAGATACCGATGACGTCCGCTCCGAAAATCAGCCCAAGGCTTATGATAAACGGTATACAGCTCCCGATATATCCCCAGGCAAATCCATGGGAAGATACCTCGTCCATCCTGTCATCGGTGGTGACGTCCACCAGCATGGAGTCATAAAAGATAAGACTGCCCCCAAGCCCCACCTTGGCAATGACGAACACCGCCAGAAATCCGATAACGCTTTTCGGCAGCGCCAGCCCTGCGCAGCCCAAAACCCCCATCATCATAAAAAAGGTAAACAGCGGCTTCTTGCGATTTTTGCCATCTGCTACCGTGCCTAAAATCGGTCCTAAAACTGCCACAAGCAATGTGGAAATGGATATGGCATAGCTTAAATACGCTGTGGAGTCTGAATTTTCAATTCCCGCCGCCTGCGCCATGTTTTTAAAATAAATGGGTATGATGGTGGACACCAAAAGTACAAAGGCAGAATTGCCCACATCATACAAAATCCAGTACTTTTCCTTTTTCTCTAATGTTTTCTTCATCCTTTTCCTTTCCGTGATTACATCACTTTCCTAATGCGGCTCTTTGCCTGACAGTCTGCATAGTTCCAGGCAGTACGGAAGCTGCTTTCTGACAGCAGTGCCTGCTGCAATTTTCTTTTTCTTTCATTTCCTCAAAAAATGTAAATATCTGCTTATAATAGGAAACCCGTGTGTCATAATCTGCGTTGTAAATTTCATGCTTTGCCTCTTTCATACACACCATAGACGCCGCATTTACTTTATTTACAAATTCCACCGCCGCCCGATTATCTACCATATGCTCTCTGCCTGCCACAAAAAGAAGTATCGGCGTTTTAATGCGCTGTAAATTTTTCTTCTTTTTTATCTCTTTTTCCGCTCGCAATACAGCCCGCAGCCAGCCATAGGTTGCGCCGTAAGTCCGGTAGTTGAAATTTGCCAGCCGCTTGTCAAATACATAGCGGTAGCGTTCCTCGGAGAGGCAGCCGCTTCCCGCAAAATCCGCTTTAAAATCAAACCCATTCTGCCCTGCCGCATAGCGGGTCTCCCTTCCGGTAAACACAAACCATTCTGCAACCCACCCTGCAAGCAGCGCCGGACATTTTCCTGTTTTTATTCGAAGCATGGGTGCGGAAAGCACCGCCCCCTCGAAGCTTTCCGGATATTCCTCCAAATACCGCGCGGCAACTGCCCCTCCCATGGAATGGGCAAAGAGGAATTTTTTCTGTCCGCCCACTATCTCCGTGAGAAAACAGTGGAAATCTCTCACATAATTCTCAAAATCCTCAATATGGACCTTGTCCCTGTCCGGCGTCAGCTGTTCCGAATAGCCGTGTCCCCGGTGCTCAGGAAGATAAACGGAGTAACCCGCTTGTAGGAAATAGTAAATTAGCTCGTTGTACTTTTCCCCAAATTCACAGAAGCCATGGGAAATCACAATACAGCCCTTTGCCTGCGGTTTCCGGTAAGCATAATAAGAAATAATGCTGCCGTCATAGCTGCAAAACCAGCTCTTTTCCCCGTACTTCCTTATGTATGGCTCTACGGTATGCTGCATAAAGCCAGAATAGCCTTCCTCCCCAAAATAGATTTCTTTCATAGCGCAGCCCTCTCCCGAACCGCCTGCACCAGCTCCGGCTGCAGCTTTCCTTTGGAATACTCCGCCGCAATCTGTTTTCCCAAATCGGGATAATCGGTAATCATGGCATCTACTCTCTGTTCACAGACCATCCGCATATAATTTTCTTCGTTGACGGTCCAGACGTGCACTTTCCGGCGGTGTCTTTTGCATTCTTCCATAAATCCCGAAAACTGGAGGTTGTAAAGCGCCGGGTGCATGGCGTCCGCCTCCGCCACATAATGGGCGTAGCTTACGGGATTGATAATACCGTCACTGTAAAGCATTCCTGTCTGCGCCCTGGGATTCAGTTCCTTGATTTTCCTTATGGTGTAATGGTTGAAGGAAGAGTACAGTACCCGCTCCTCCATTCCCATGCGGGCGGTTAAATCTAACACCCGCTCTTCGATTTCCGGATAAAAGACGATTCCGGTCTTGATTTCCACGTTGACGGTGAGATTCGTGGGCTTTATCAACTCATAGACTTCCTCTAAGGTGGGTATTTCCGCCCGCTCGTACTCCGGGTGGGTGCGGTTGAAATTATATTTCACCAGCCTGGCGTAATGAAAATCTTTTACCCATCCGGTTCCGTTGCTGACACGCCCGATGGTTTCGTCGTGGATAACCACAAGCTCGCCGTCCTTTGTCATCTGGACGTCCAGTTCGATTCCGTCGGCTTTCATTTCTACTGCTTTTTCAAAGGCTGCCATCGTATTTTCCGGCGCATATGCGCTCGCCCCGCGATGTGCCCACACAAGTGTATGTTCCATGTGCATTCCTCGATTTCTTGTCGGCTTTCTATTTTCTCGTAATTATGCTACGCCGGGAATGTAAAATGTGTGAGGGGGGAATTGTAAAATGTGTGTAAGGTTGGGGTTGTGAAAATTATTGGGAAATAGAATGATAATCTGATTCGTCTTATCAAATTAAGATAAAAAATTTTAAGATTTATAATAGAATAGTATCCTCCTGCTTATCTAATAGATGTGGTATGCAGGAGGTCTCGAAACAGTCTCTTCGTTTTACACCTCTACAAACTTACAAGGTTCTTAAACTTATCGTTTTAGGGCTTTTTCCAGCCTATCCATAAGTCTGTTGTATTTTTTATTGTACCTTTCTTCATCATTTGCCACCTTATACTCGTTAAGCTCTTCCAAATCCTCTTTTATTCCTTCCACGAAATCCTTATACTGGTTATCTGTCATTCCCACGCTCTCCATTATCTCCATTTTTTTCTCCTTTCTAGCAGTTAAGTGCTTGCCTCCCTTAACTGTCTTTATTATACTATATAGTGCACATATTCTATTTTTCTTTTTCAATTTCTTTTTCTACGCATTCCATAATGAATTTTGTGGTGCTCATTCCCCGCCTTTCTGCTGCGGCAGCATACTTTTCTTTTGTTCCCTTCGGAACACGCATTCTTATTTCATCCGTTTTTTCTTTTATATATTTTATGCTTGCTCTTTTTTGAGCCTCCGTGTAAGCCATCGCTTCGCCTCCTTTTTAACATCACATCATTTTCTTTATAGGTGCGCTATATTTGTATACTTTACATATTGTTTATATGTGCGCTATATACTATAATATAATCATTGCAAAGAAATAAACAACCTTAATAAAAAAACTTCATATATTTGCCCGGTTGCCGGGGTGTATAGTTCGACAACCGTGAACGCCAGCGGTTTTACACCTCTACAAACTTACAAAGTTCTCAAACCAACGTAAACTTTTGGTTTTAAAAAAATTCCGTTTTACACCTCTACAAACTTACAAAGTTCTCAAACCCCCCGTGATATATTCAATACAATCAACAATCTCATCACTTGTGTGTCCGTGTTCCTTTAACCATTCGATTAGGCGGCTTATTGTTACTTTTTCCATATCTTCCATTTTTTCTCCTTTCTCCCTTTTGGGTTATTGTCTTTCGGTTTCCCTCCTGACAATATTATAGTTTTGCACCTCTACAAACTTACAAGGTTCTCAAACAAACTGCCTGACATTAATATCAATCCCCATGTTTTACACCTCTACAAACTTACAAGGTTCTCAAACCGGCGTGACCGCCGCAGTGTTTGTTTTTGAGTTTTACACCTCTACAAACTTACAAGGTTCTCAAACCATCAGTGGACATGTACTTTATTCTGCAGTGTTTTACACCTCTACAAACTTACAAGGTTCTCAAACTGTAAAGTTTTTATCCAAGAACCAAGATTTGTTTTACACCTCTACAAACTTACAAGGTTCTCAAACGAAAGGTGGAAGCAGCCCGACGTGGACGGAGTTTTACACCTCTACAAACTTACAAGGTTCTCAAACACAAAATGGGCGAAATGGACACACAAAAATGTTTTACACCTCTACAAACTTACAAGGTTCTCAAACACCGTGCATTGCTTAACCGTAACGGCGTAAGTTTTACACCTCTACAAACTTACAAGGTTCTCAAACAGTTGTCGACGCCGTAACATAGTGACCCTTGTTTTACACCTCTACAAACTTACAAGGTTCTCAAACCTGATTGACAACGTGATAAATGTAGATGAAGTTTTACACCTCTACAAACTTACAAGGTTCTCAAACCTGATTGACAACGTGATAAATGTAGATGAAGTTTTACACCTCTACAAACTTACAAGGTTCTCAAACGCTTCTGGCGCTTATGTGTAGCCAGTCAATGTTTTACACCTCTACAAACTTACAAGGTTCTCAAACCAGAAGCGAGGAACGGTGGGCCTGTCCGAAGTTTTACACCTCTACAAACTTACAAGGTTCTCAAACACGTCAAGTCATCTTTTGCCTTGTCATCCGTTTTACACCTCTACAAACTTACAAGGTTCTCAAACAGGTCGCCAATAGACTTCCCGGCTGCCTTTGTTTTACACCTCTACAAACTTACAAGGTTCTCAAACAGTTGTCCGGTGTTCCGGTCCATTCTGTACGTTTTACACCTCTACAAACTTACAAGGTTCTCAAACATTCGCTATCGTATTTTTTTTGCTTTGCCTGTTTTACACCTCTACAAACTTACAAGGTTCTCAAACCCTTATGGAAATATCAATAAAAGAGGGCAAGGTTTTACACCTCTACAAACTTACAAGGTTCTCAAACTCCTGCTGCAACTGCTGCCGCCAGCTCCTTGTTTTACACCTCTACAAACTTACAAGGTTCTCAAACAGACTTTTGATTTCGTCACAAAAAATGAAAGTTTTACACCTCTACAAACTTACAAGGTTCTCAAACGGTCCTCCATCTCACATCGGTATTGTTTTCGTTTTACACCTCTACAAACTTACAAGGTTCTCAAACCGGATGTTAGTGTCGGAGAAGAAGAGTATGGTTTTACACCTCTACAAACTTACAAGGTTCTCAAACAATGTAATCGTTCTCATTCAGAATGAGCCAGTTTTACACCTCTACAAACTTACAAGGTTCTCAAACATGCTCACTATTTTTCCGTTGAGAAACGCCGTTTTACACCTCTACAAACTTACAAGGTTCTCAAACAGTTCTTAGCTTGAGTAGTTGTCTCTATTAGTTTTACACCTCTACAAACTTACAAGGTTCTCAAACACATAAATAATTATGTTTAAAATCTCAGTGGTTTTACACCTCTACAAACTTACAAGGTTCTCAAACGGGGGTGAGTAAAAGCACACAGGAATTATTGTTTTACACCTCTACAAACTTACAAGGTTCTCAAACTTGGGTTGTGCTATCTAAATTCGTTGGTTTGTTTTACACCTCTACAAACTTACAAGGTTCTCAAACCTCCGCTCCTTTCTCTGTCCTCGGTCCCGCGTTTTACACCTCTACAAACTTACAAGGTTCTCAAACGTAGTAAAAGACGAAGAGGACAAATACAGAGTTTTACACCTCTACAAACTTACAAGGTTCTCAAACTAAGTATACGGCAATGGTGCCTGTGTTTTTGTTTTACACCTCTACAAACTTACAAGGTTCTCAAACAGTTGTAGCTTCGTTCTTGCCTTTGCTCGCGTTTTACACCTCTACAAACTTACAAGGTTCTCAAACCTGCATGGTGTAGCGTCTAGCGCCTAAATAGTTTTACACCTCTACAAACTTACAAGGTTCTCAAACTTTGTGGTGGTGGTTCTGTTTGTCCGCGCGGTTTTACACCTCTACAAACTTACAAGGTTCTCAAACCGTCCCCGCCCGGTTCATTTTTGCCTTTGCGTTTTACACCTCTACAAACTTACAAGGTTCTCAAACTCGGTTTAACTTAATTGTGTTTTCTTTTATGTTTTACACCTCTACAAACTTACAAGGTTCTCAAACGGGCGCCAGATAAATTCTCTCCGCAAAACTGTTTTACACCTCTACAAACTTACAAGGTTCTCAAACTAGGCTGGGCCTTTCTGTCGCTTTGCTTTTGTTTTACACCTCTACAAACTTACAAGGTTCTCAAACTGGCGGAGGCGTTAAAGCAGCGTTCTTTACGTTTTACACCTCTACAAACTTACAAGGTTCTCAAACTTCTTATTTTTGCTCTTTGTTTCTGTTTCTGTTTTACACCTCTACAAACTTACAAGGTTCTCAAACAGTGCCTTCTTCTTGCTTTTTGTTCTATTTGTTTTACACCTCTACAAACTTACAAGGTTCTCAAACCTCAAATTCACCTAAGAAGTTCTCACCGAACCATAACATACTGGTAATATGCTGTAAGTTGTATCAGCACTCAATCAAGCACTTATCACTGTCTATAATAAATAGTTTCTCATTATCCAGTAATTTCCTTGACTGATTTTCTATCATTAGTACTTTTATATTATAATAAAATGCAGTTTTATACAATTCCAAAATCTGCTCTTCTCTTAAATACGCCTTTATATTAACAAAAACTATAAGTTCCACACCACACAACTGCCGCACCAACTTCATATATTCCGCTATTTTCTGCTCAAATGCTCCGCTTTCCTCCTCAATTCCAACATCACATACTTTTAGCAAATCTACCACTTGCAGTTCCGTTTTATAATTAATCGGATATAACAGCCCTCTTGCTATTTGCTCCAAATACCTTTGTATTTCTGACACCAATTTCAAATATTCCTGATAATATCCCTCATCAGCCTCTCGTTTCAATTCATGATACAATTTTAATCGAATCTTTTTACTATTTAAATCAATAGAAAAAGGATTTAAAATCAGCTCCGCTTTCTTTTCAAACGAACACATCTCCCCATTATCACACAACGCCAGTTTCCCCTCTTCACCCTGACTTTGATGAAAAAAATCCAATACCGTTTCCAACATAACTTCCGGATTTTCAATCACAAGTATTACAACTTTATTCTCTTGAAAAACAATGTTCATTCCCCATTCACTTCTTACCAAGTTCACAATATCACCAGCCTTTCATCTGTATCTAAAATTTCCGTTTTAGATTCCCCAACCAAATATTCCATTTTAGAAAATTGCTTTTCTGTAATTCTCAAAATCTGTACCAGCCCCGCCTCAGGTTTATTTTTTCTTACATTCTCCACAACAGAATCTGCAGCAGTCGTATTTTGTGCAATCTTACAATAAACAGATTCCTGAAGCATTAAAAATCCATTTTTTATTAAAAATTTTCGGAATTGGCGATAATTTTTACGCTCCCGCTCTGTTCCAACCGGAAGATCAAACATTACTATAATTCTCATATACCTATAACTCATATTGATAAAACCTGATTAAAGAAACATCCGCATCACATAGCGCATCAAAAATACTTTTACAATAAATCTTTATAGCATTCCCCACATACTCTCTACGCCCATTGATAGTTACCTCTTGGTTTAAAATATCCACCAACTGCATTTTCTCTTCATGCTCAAATCTTAACGGCTTCATCTGAACAACCATTTTATCCACCAACGGTCGGAATGGTTCCATCAAATCAGAAGCCAAATTAAAAGAATTAAACATATTATCATGAAAAAGCCCTAATTGAGTAATATATCCATTTGCTACAATCTCTCTTGTAAATGCAGATAAGATAATACTGTATCCATAATTAAGCGCAGCGTTAATCGTAATATCTGCACTCCTGCTAAAATCTTTTCCAAACAGTGCATTAAAGTAAACCTTGGCTGCATGCCCTTCCCGATTCGTAACGTCTCCAAACTCCAGTTCTTTTCTATAACCATGCAGCATATCTGCTTCCTTTAGAGAAAAATACCGCAATACCTCTTCCTGTTTCCGAATTTTTTCGGTAACAATTTCTGTCCAGACTGCCGTTTTTATATCCACACTCCATGCAATCTGTTTTCGGATTTTCATACTGGTGTCATGCGCACCATAATATGGAAGCAGCTCTGAGGAAGGATTCCGTTTCTCATCACAAAATATCACCTTTATTTTTTTAGCAGTCAATTCACACAAAAGCGCTGCTGTCAGTGATACTGCCGTGGATTCAACCATTAACATTCCAATTTCACTAAGATGGATTTTGATTGTAGTATCCTTACGCACCACAAGATACCCCATTTGATAATCCAGTTTGGCGCTGCCGGATACTACAATCGTTCGCCAACTCATAGCGTCAGCAGGTCAATTTCCCGTCTGCTCAGCCCTGCTGGTGAACTGTCAATCAAAATCAACTCCTTTGCATCTGATACCTTTTTACTCATCAAACCTTTACCCGCATTTTTCTTCCCATCAATCAGACATAAATCCGCCGTAAAATTAGCCAACTGGAACCAATTCAAAATCTGGCGTAAAATATAACACTGTTCTTTCATATCAAGTCCGTTAAATTTTTCAATTCCCTCATCTAATGTACCTGCAATAGAGCCCGATTTATTCCGATATATCGTGTCTGTCATTTTACTTTGAAAGCACTGATACAGCTTTTTATTTTTCTCCTGTGTCAAAATAGTCAACCCATCTTTGCCCTTTTCCTCATAATATTCTGTAATAACTGCCTTGTCCATTTTTTTGATATACTCCATATCTTCATCATTCAAACATAATGAAACAGCATTGTCCAAATATATTTGCCTTCCCGTTTTTCCCGCCAGATAATAATAATATCCGTTATATTTGATAAGCGACCGTATCCGTATGCACTTTTTCCTTATTTGAAGGTTCTCAATTACCTTTCCTTGATTCTCCATTTCCAATGATTTTTGCAGGTATTCCAGCAATTTCACTTCACTAATCTGCTCTAATTCCCCTAAATATACTGGAATTGCTTCCAGGCTGCGAACAATTTTTCCTTTCACACTATATTCAACTAACGAATAGCCCGCAATCGTAATTGATGTTACACCTCCGTATTTAGCTACATTCTGCAGACGCCAATCAGAACTTTTTACTGGTAAATAACCCTGTTCCTTCGCCTTATGTGCCCCATAAATCGTTGCTTTCCCTGTAATTCCACCATGGGCAAGATAGCTCCTTCTTGTTATCAAGGGTGTATTTTTAGCCATAATTTTCTTTACTATTTTGATGGTATCCTGTTTCCCATCCGCAGCAACGTTCCATGCGCATTCATTTCCGCGCCAAACCGTATGCTCAAATATCTTATCCATATTATACTTATATTGGTCTTTCTGTGGATTCTTACCCGCTTCCCTTATAAAATTCAATGGATTTGCCGTAAACTTTACATAATAGGTATTTCCCACTACGATATTCAAATAGGCATCCTGCGCATGATGAAATTCATTGACACATCTGACTTTTGGTAAGTCAAATTTATGACGAAAATCAGAAACTAATCCCGCTTTTGAAAACACAACCGTTGCATTCGGAAATGCCTGCTGCAATATCTGTGTAATCGCCTTTGTTCCCTGCCTGGTTTCTACCAACTGCCTGCTGATAAATGCAGCCTTCTCTTCTTCTGTAAATTCAGTTGTTCTGGTTAGACGGCTAAATTTCTCTTTTGTAATAAAGCCCTTATCCATCAGACACTTCCAATACGCATATTGTTTTTTTCTAATATCAGCTTCAACTGGAAATGTGTCACTCTTATGCGCATTCTTTTCCTTTCGAACCAGTACCAGATTATTCTCTATACTATCATCTTTTACAAAATGTCTGGGATAAATATGGTCAATGTCATACAAATTATCATAAAACAAATCATCCAGATTAATTCTCTCCCCTGTATACATGCACCTTCCCATCTGCAAATAATATAAATATAATTTTTTACTCCTGAACTCCGCCTCTGTCCTATTTTCAATTTCAGCCTTCCATTCCTTTTCTTCGGAGCGAATTGCCTTATACAGTGCAAGTAACTTCTGTTTTCTGGACGCTTTTCTGTCTCCTTTTTCTCCCTCTTCCCGCGGCATTTCAACATAAATCCTGTCTGGGGCAGTCTGCAATGTTTCCTGCAATTCTTTCATCACCTTCATGGTCTGCCAAACCATACGCTTTACCGGAGCGGAAAGATACATTCCATCTAAATCTTCTATCGTCCATTCTGCCAACGATTTCTCCCCTGACATTATCATGGCATTTAATTCCTCTCGATAGGTATACCGCTCGCTCATTAACTCCATCAGATTATCATTTGTCTCCCACATAGCGCAAATGAAAGAACGCTTTTTCCCATCTTCTTTCGACATACCATTCATATTAAGAAACGTCTTTGACAATTTGCCCCATCCATCAAATTTAAAACCCATAATACGTTTTATCGCTGCCTCATCCAGTTTCTCACCATATGTTTCCCGAATACACTCTCTTAAAAACTTCTTATCATTGCCATAAACAGTCCCCCAGAATATAATTTTTTCAATCATTTCCCGGTTTTCATCCTGGTCTGCTCCCTCCCCCATGACACCTGAAAACTTCCCGTAAGACGCTAAAGAATTGTTACAGCCATTATCAATACCAGATATAAAATTTTCTGCGCCTTTTTCCACAATACCATTGACTTTAAACCAGTTTTCCAGCTGTGCTTTAGAAACTTTTTTTCCTTTTAAAAACAGCTCTTTATATAGCTGCTGCTTTATCTCGACAGACGGCTTTTCTCCATTAATTTTTAAATTATTCAATTCATTTAAAACCATAAATTTTTCATATAAAAGTGAATTCTTAGGCAAAGCCTTTTCTCCATTTAAATATGTACAATGCCGCACCATCCGGTTAATAAATTTTTCTGCTGTCAATTTGGTATCAATTTTTTTCTCTAAATTCCACGGATAAATTTTCCCCGGTGCAATCCGTTCCGCCCATACATTATAACCCGGTTTATCTTTATACTGCTGTCCAAGAGGTCCAATGTAATATGGAAGATGAAACGCAAAGATTTGAAGGATACGCTCTGAAACTGTAAGCCCTGATTCATCCACTTCTTTTAAATGCGGCAAATATTCTTCTGCATTTGTTAATATCTGCCGCATTTCTTTCACATACACCTGATTCGGAATAACACCGTTAGCGGCGGTCAGCTGTTTGGGCAGAAAAGTTTCATTATTAACCTTTTTTAAAATTTGCTGAACCTCCGTATCTTCCTGCGGAAGTTCTTTCAAAATACCCCCGACCGTTTTATATAACTCTTCCTGTTTCCACTTCTTTCCCCTATTCCGTCTCACAATATTATCAGAACTATTCACACTGCCAACGTAGGCGCTGTAATTGCCCTCTTTCATAATTCGAAACATCTCATGATATGCTTTCATATCATATTTTTTCAAAACATGCTTAAGCAGTTTTAAATCTTTTTGATGCTCTTCATAAGCCTCCACTCTCACTATCGTCAAGTATTGCTGTCCCTTCATAATATTAGCTAAAAGCCCAATATCATGAACTTCTTTTGCAGTTTCTATCAGTTTAAAATATTCTTCTCCGATATAGTCACATACTTTCGCTTCCGTCTCCCCATAATCACTGTCACGAAACCCTATAGACAGACTTTTATGTTCTGCATCTATCACTTGTTCCCCAAAAATATTTATCATTTTTCCATTCAGACCACAAAGCAGACCTAATATTTCATATGCCCTCTTGTCTGTTTTCTTTATCTGCATGAGCTCCGAGACGTTTTCCAAAATTTTCCTTCTTGAACAACCTTTCTCTCCCAACAATTCTTCTAGCTTTGTTGTATCAAGTTCCTTAAAATATATTCCAAATTCCTCTGCTTTTTCTCTCAATGCCGTGTAAGCCGATTCCATATCCCCGCAGTCTCCCTCGGCACTTAACGATGTATTTAAGAAATGCCCTCTGTGCTTAAACATATTTGCCAATGCAAGGTACACTAACCGAACATCATGCGGTTCTTTTGATTCTAAAAGTTCTTTTCTCAAATGAAAAATTGTCGGATACTTAGAGTAATAATCCCGGTCTGTATATCCTTTATTTGCAAACAATGCGTATGGCTGCTGATTCCCTTCGCTTCGGTCTTCTAAAAAATATTTGCTTTCATCCAGGCGTTGAAAAAAATTAGAATCTACCGCCTCTATTGCATCTGCAAAATACTCTCTCAATAATCCCAAACGCGCTTTTTCCCGCTGTCTGCCACGTCTGGCAATTCGATGTGTCCGGCGTTCTGCAGATGTCTCCGCCTCATCAAATAATCTCACACCCCAAAGGTCTTTTCCTTTTGCCCGAAGCAGCTGATACTGTTCATCTGTAACCGCCCATCCGACAGAACTTGTTCCCATGTCTAATCCCCAGTACACTTTGTTTCCATTTTTGTTCATTTTTCAATCTCCCATTGACTTTTTATTTTTTTTATGCTATTTTATATGTACAAACTTACAAGGTGAGTGCAAATAAGGATTTATCCGATATCGTTTATCCGCATTGTGCGGTATTTAATTTACACTCTTGCGTTATGCCAGCTATTTGTAGCTGGTTTTTTATTTTGTGTCATAGACTTGTCCCATATGCTGTATTTTTCCCCTATCATTGACTATATACACAAACTAATCGTTCCAGCTCTTTCCTAACCTGTTCCACAACGCTATCTGGTCCCACTATTCTGACCCCTTCACCTAGCGCCATAACCCATGCCAAAAATTGTCTGCTGACCGCTACTTTCACATTAACCTGAAAATGTTGTTCATCCACCTTAATAAACATCACATTTTTACCAAAACGGTCTATAAATATTCCTGCCATAGAATTCTCACATACTATATTTACAATCTCTTCTTTTCCATCATACATGTCAAATCTTCTCTGCTCATATATAGCAGGATCAAGTTCTCCGAACTGTTTTCCCCCCTCCCTCGATCTGTATGTCAACTCAATATTCAACATTTTATCTACACGAAAATATTTAATGATACCTGCCTTTGCATCAAACGCAATCAAGTAGTAGTTCTCATTTTGCAAAGCTAATCTCCAGGGACTTATTTCATAAAGTCCACCGCCCCGCCGGAGTACCATTTGTTTATTTACATCCCATTGAAAATATTGAAATGTAATTTTAGAATTACTGCCAATCGCAGTTTGAATTTTATCTACATTATAGTAAATACTCTCATTCATTGCCTTGACCCGCCCCGCCACATACACTTGACGTTGGAGCCGTGAGGCTTCATACTTACTGGCAAGCCCTTCAATTTTCTTTATCAATTCATTCGACTTTTTTTCAGTAATGTACTTCGACGCCTGCACAGAATCTACAAGCAGTTTCAGTTCTGCTAATTCAAACTGACGATTTCCAACATAGTAACAATAGGTCTGGTCCACCTGCTCTCCAATAATATCCATTCCATATGCCCGCAAACTTTCAATATCGCTATAAATACTTTTTCGTTCACAAGAGATACCATACTGTTCAAGTTCTGCAATTATTTCCTTCATGGTGAGACTGTGTGCCGCATCCGTCTTTTCCAGCAAAATTTTCATCAAATACATTATTTTTAACTTCTGGTTTGCTTTCATATATCTGACCTGCCATTTCTCTTTGTATATCCTATTATACAGAATCTATTGTCCCAAAGAACGGTCTTGCAACCAGAATGTACATTCTAATTTTATCCTCATTTAGGAACAGTTCCCATTTTTCTGCAAAAGATATCATCTGTTCTGTTTTTCCTCAATAATAAGGGTGAAAACCATAGTCTCCTCTCCCCCATTATTTACTAATTTATCCTACGTCTTACATACAATTTTATAGCAGGCTCTACAAATAGGCAAGACAATTTCTCCTGAATGACCGTTCCTTCTTGACTGTTTATTTAATGCCGTCCGCAGCGTCGTTCTTCATATGTTTCATCAGATGAATTTTTCTATTATATAAAATGCAATCCTCCTGCTTATCTATATGGATAAGCAGGAGGATTGCTGTTTTAAGCGATTTTATTTGTTATGCGCTTACGATACAGGATAGTTGGCGCACAAGCGTTTCGAGACCGTTTCAAATACAAACCTTCGCAGTTCTCAATTTTTCGACCACCTCTACATCCGCCGGTAACCAATCCACGGTACCTAACGTCTCTTTTGTAAGCCACTTTGCCGCCTCGTGCTCCAGTAAGGTAAAATTATCATTTTGCAGCGTGCAAAGATAGCAGTGCATTGTTAAATGAAACTTAGGATAATCGTATTCTACTGTATGTATAAACTCATCCACTGATATTTCTACAGCCAATTCCTCGAAAATTTCCCTCTTTAGAGCCTCCTCCGGTGTCTCACCTTCTTCCATCTTTCCTCCTGGAAATTCCCAGCCATCTTTAAATTCCCCATATCCACGCTGTGTTGCCAAAATTTTATCTTCACTTCTGATGACTGCCGCAACCACTTCTATTTTCTTTTTCTTTGGTATCATTACTTTGTCACTATCATTAAACCTCTCCATGATAATTCTCTCCTTTAGCTAGCTCGTAATATAGTCATACAAATCATCTCTTACCGGTGTTTCCAACTTATATATAATTTCAACTGCGGTCTTGCTGGTATTGGGCATTACAAATTCCTTTGCTTCTCCGGTAGCATGCATTCTTCCCAAATAATAAAATTCCTTTGAAATCTTATCATCTTTATTCTTACGAACAAACAAATCCATTACTACGCCCAATTTATCTGCATTTATTGCTGTATAAACATCCTCCGATTGCAGGCTTCTCCCTGATTTCGATATCGCGGCTAATGTTGACGGATTCACAAGCTTGTCCTCATAACGTATTGTGTCCTGAATATCCTCATCTTTATCATAATTAATAAAAACAGGATATGTCTTCGTCTTTTTATCATATTTGTATCCACCAATATTCAATGCCACTTCGCCTCTTTCCCATTCCAGCAAACGGCATACATCTTCATAGGTGTATTTAGAATAAAGCTGAAAAGAAGTATCCTTATAATGATTTGCATAATATTTTTTATTCCGATATAAACCAAACTCCACAATCTCCTTCACCATGGAATAAAAATTTTTATCCGCTAACATTTCTTCAAAAGACTGCGATATTTTATAATCACCCTCCTTGGGTTCAAGGAAAATGCAGTCAGAATAAGTAGCTTTCCCAGAACCAGTAGCAAATTCATTTGTCATAATATTAACTAAATTCGTCTCCGTTTTCTTTGAAAATGGAATCTCATACTTTCCACACATAAGTTTTTTCATATATGACATTAAACGTTCATCTGAGTGATATTCCAGCAAACGACGGATTAATTCAAGTTCATGCACGCGTTTTCCAGATGCAAACTTTTTTGAAATATACTCAATACATTTTTCCTGTTGTCTTGAAAGGCGAACTAAGTACTCTTTTTCGTATTTCACCAAAAACTTATAATACGAACCTAAAGAATTATTATCAAATATACGCAAAACATCTATCTCACCATATTCCTCGAAATCCATCAAGGTAGGAATCCGCCCAAGTTTATACTTTAAACTTCGGTAACTCTCTTTTATAAGGCGAATATCATTGAAATTTGCACTATCTATCGCTTCGTAAATTCTTTTTTTCGTAATTTCATCAAAATGTATCGTAGAACAGCCCGGAATAATTCGATTCCCCTCCGCTATATATTTACGAATCGTATCCTTGTTATAAGTACGATCTCCAGATAATGCTATGGGTATTAAAAAATTTTTTTGATAGTTTCCAATAAAATCAATCACAACCACATATTCTTTATTTGGAGACTTTCGCAGTCCACGTCCTAATTGTTGCACAAATATAATAGACGATTGGGTGGGACGAAGCATAATTACCTGATTTACCTCTGGAATATCAACACCTTCATTGAAAATATCGACAGTAAAAATATAATCTAACCCATTTTCCCTTTCCGTCTGCTCAAGCCTTGAAATTGCATCTTCCCTTTCTTTCTGTGAGTTTGCACCAGATAATGCTATCGTATAGTAACCTCTTTTATTAAAAAGTTCCGATATCGTTTCTGCTTCTTTATTAGTACTGCAAAAAACTAATCCCTTTACACGATCTCCACTATAACCATAAAATTCTATTTTCTCGATGATATTTTCTACACGTTCCTCTGATACCAGGTAGCGAAATTCAGTCATATCGCTAATTACTTCACCATTAATTTTAATCTCTGTTACACCAAAATAATGGAACGGACATAATAAATCCTCCTCCATTGCCTGTTGTAAACGAATCTCATAAGCAATATTGTGGTCAAACAACTGAAAAATATCATATCCATCTGTACGTTCCGGCGATGCCGTCATTCCCAATAAAAATTTAGGCTTAAAATAATCAAGGATTCTTTGATAACTCTCTGCACCTGCTTTGTGTGTTTCATCTATGATGATATAATCAAAATAATCTGCCGCAAATTGCTGCATTGTCTTTTCCTTGCACATGGTCTGCACTGTAGCAAAAACATAATCTGCATTACTATCATGTTGACTTCCTGACAAAATTCCTGCATTTATTTGCTCTCCAAGAACATCTTTAAAACTTTCTAGTGCCTGTCTCAAAATTTGCTCTCTGTGCACAAGAAAAAGCATTTTATCCGGTTTAAAATTCCGAACATCAAACGCAGAAAGATATGTTTTTCCTGTACCGGTTGCACTGATTAATAATGCCTTATCTTTCCCTGTCTCTCTTAAATGTGTAAGCACCTTTGTAGCTTCCTCCTGCATTTTATTCGGCTTTAAGGTATATGTTTTGATTCGTTCAATTTTTTGTTTTCGTCTCTCAGTTTTATTTTTTCTATAAGTTGGCTCATATGTATTAGCAATCCAATCTGTTGACAAAACAATCGAATTACTCCACATCCGTTCAAATTCTGCATTTGCCTGAAGAAGCAATTCCCCCTGCTCCAATGAAGTAATCCGTAGATTCCACTCCTTATTAGCTTTTAAAGCACTCTGCGTCATATTCGAACTTCCAACAATAAAGTTATATCTTTCACCTTTTTGGAACATATACCCTTTTGTGTGAAAATGCTCTTCCGTAAAAACACGCACCTCTAAGTTAGAAAAACTTAACAGTTCCCGTAAAGCCTCCGGTTCAGTAAAACTTAAATAATCTGTTGTCAGAATTCTTCCATGTATTCCCTTTTCTCCCAGCTCTTTTAAAATTTCTTTTATCATAATCAAACCGCTTCTTGTAATAAATGCAACTGAAAACCAAAAGGAATCACAATTCTGTATCTCCCGTTCAATATCTGCAAGAACTGTATTTCCTCTGTGTATATCATTATATAATAATCTGGGGCGGTAAGCCTCATCAGAAGCCATGGCAGAACTAATAAGACCTGTACTAGCCGATTCAATAATTTGATTCGCTAAATTAGTCATGCTTTCTCTCCTCAAAAACTCTATAAATTTTCTTTTGCAAATCTACGGGTAAATCCGACTGCCGAAAAGCATGATATTTATTTGCATATGAATGCCGAAACTCAAAAATACGGTTATCTTTTTCTGTATCTACAGAAAACAATTTTCCGTCTATTTCAACTGCCTTATTTAATAATTGCTGTCCTAACTCATCTGTTTCAGGTGCGATATCCACTTTTATGCCTCCTGCACGGTAATATATCTTATTTCCATGCTTTTCATTTAGTTCATATTCCCTAAAGCCCAAATCTTCCCAATATGTATATTTATGATTTACATCCGAAATATTCCTGATTTCACACTCCTCTGAACCGTTTAATACTCCCTTTACCCGTTCCTGCTTAAATGCCTCGTCCGAAACAATACTTAACAGAAAGTCATTTCTATGATATGCGCAAAATGTGGAGGTACAGCCTGCTGCAGAAAACTCATCTGTACATTCCACATTACCCTCTCCACATAAAGCAAGCATTTGTATAATAAACAAAAACTGCTCCATATTCTCTTCCCTAATATCATACAATGCACGAATCAATGTATATTCCGGAGCAACCATCATCGTTTTGTTGACCACAGGCGAATTAACGATATTATTCTCCATATTGACCTTACTCACCCGCTCATCTTTTAAACCCAACCCTACATCCGCAAATTGTCTTAATGCCTCTCTTGCAGCATAAGGCGATTCAAATCCTTTTAAAAATGACATATCGTTTACAGCAATTATCATTCGTTCCCCATCTTTCTAAAAATATAGTTATAATAATTCAATCAATGCCTTCTCCCATTCATCAAAAAAACCCTTCGGCCATCGATTCATTTTTCCATCCTCGCTAATCTGCAGGCTTGTATAAGTATGCCGGTATCCCTCTTCTTCATCCTTATAAAAAAAGGCAACCTGCACCTCATCTTTTGCAATCTGTTTTTCCTTTACGGAAATCCGGATACCATTGACGATATGTTCACTGTGAGTTTCTACTAAAACCTGAACTCCTCCGGCTCCGGCACGAGCTATCAATTCTCCCAGCATCCGTTGTCCCGCCGGATGAATGTGCGCTTCCGGATTTTCTATGATAAGCAAATCACCTTCCTCCGCTGTCAATAACGCAACCACTACCGGCAGGACATAGGTAATACCAAAACCTACATTAATACTTTTATATGAATTTGTTTTCTCTTTTCCTTCCACAAAATCAAATGATAGCTCAGAACTCCGGTTTTCCATCATAACCTTAATCTGAGGCGAAACTCCCGGTGAAACACGGTCCAGCCATATCCTGGTCTGATTAATCAAGGATTCTCCTCGTTCATCTTTTATAATTACATGCTGGTTTTTCAGATTTGTATCTGCATATACGCTTAAATACTGTAACGCAAACTCACCATTATTACCAAAATCATGGATTTTCAATTCCTTCTCATCAATCACGCTATAACGTTCCAGCGGCTGAATCCTATATGCCGATAAATATACAAACTTATTATCAGTCAATGCTGCGCCATCCATCTGCCCATTCATAACAGGAAGGAAATTCGTATCCTGCTCAAAAGAGAACAGATTTTCATGCCGCTCTCTGTCGGATGTCATATAATTAATTTCAATCTCATCATCCAAAGCTTTGTCATAAACAACATCCTGTGAATTTCCAAGATTAATATATTTTCCGCTTAAATATAAACCCTTATTTCCTTTGTCCATCAAATGGGATTGACGTAATAACAAAAGCGCCTGAATTACTGTAGATTTTCCCATTCCATTAACACCAGTAAAAACATTGACCGTTCTCAAGTCAATATCTATCTGTTCAAAACATTTAAAATTCTTAAGCTGCAACTTATCAATCATATAATCTCCTTAACAACATTTCTTGTCACTTCAATTCTTCTCGCCACAGAATATTGGTCCCCGGACTTCAGTGCATTCACATAATCAGCATTCTGCAGCTCCCTGCCAAATCTTTCTATTAATTCTTCCCGCTTTTTCACCAGAATATCAAGTTCTTCATCTCCTAATTCAGCAAATATTAAACTCCAGCTCTCAAACAGTGCCTTATTAATTGGTCCTCTTCTTCTTTTCTCATTATATTTACGAAAAGCATATTTCCCAAAAACTTTCCTGCAATACAGCATAACCCGGCAGAACGTCTTCTCTACTCTAAGCAGTTCTTTCTCATCATACTGATTCACTTTCTTTAATGCTTTTCGCAAATAATCATCAATATTCCCTTTATAATCTGATAGATAATCCAATTCTGTAAAAGCAATAAACCGATTCACATATTCGCGGTCCGCCATTCTTTCCGTGGAAATTGCATGCTGTGTCGCCTGTAAAAATTCTTCTTTTTCTGCAAGTCTTTGAAGAAGTGCCGTACCTTTTCCTACATACAATGCCTGCCGGATTTCCTGCGGTTTTAATTCAAGCCCTCCTGTATTAATCCTCTGAAAAATATTATACACAATCGCATCCGGTGTTCCTTTTTCCACTGTATATGCAACAATTGGCGTTTCCTTAATTCGTCTCATATACTGACGCGGCAAATCATCAAATGTAAGGTTTTCAAAATCCCTCATATACTGTAAACCGGTAAACCTTTCTTTTCTCCTTTCTCCATTCTCATCTTCATTTCCGACGAGAAAATTCTTAAATGCAGATAACCGCTGTAACCCATCTATCACTATCCATTTATCATCATCTATCGCATTAAAGTAAAAAGTAGGAATAGGTATCTTCAACATCAAGGATTCTATTAATCGTGTCTGCTGCTCTAAAGACCACAAATTCCCATTTCTTTGAAATTCCGGAGCCAGATTAATTTCTTCATTTTCTAAGCGCTCCATCAGATTATATACATTCATTGGCCGCTGTGATATATTTACATCTGCCGGTATGAAGTCCTCCTCGTCACATTCCACATTGTCATAGTCCTCTTCCAAATCTTTTACAACAACTATGCCTTTCTGTTCTAATTTATCCAATACATAAGAAATCGTACTTTCTGTAATAGAATCGTCTTTATCATATAAAATATCTAATAATCGGTTGTAACGAATGACAGCCTCCTGCTTTTCCGCAAAAGAAATCATCTGTTCTATTTTTTCTTCAATAATTTTTTTAGAATCCATAGTCTCCTCTTCCCCAATGTATGCTAATTAAACCTATATCTTACATACAATATTATAGCACACCTTCCAAATAGGCAAGACATTTTCTCCTATAAAAAAGAAAGCCCCCGGCTCTCATTCCCGAAGGCTTTCCTCCCCATTTCCCTTATCTCATTTCTAAACCATCATCTGCGGCGTATTCCACAAATTCAGCTTCGTCCCAATCCCTTTTTCCAAAGCATTCCTGTAAACCATGGTTCCCCACGCCACATCCTCTGTCGGCATTCCGCCTACAGAATAAATAACAATCTCCCCCTCTTTCCTGTGAACCGGAATATTTCCCAGCAGAACATCCCCCAAATCGTCAATCTGCTCCGGCTTCATTTTTCCTTCCGCAATCAAATCCTCCACCCGCACTGCCGGAATTGGAATGGTATGGTAGGCGTTGGGCTTCATTTCCTCTTCCCACGCCTCATAGAGCTTGATATTATCCGTCACCGTCCTTGCCCTGTTGATAATAAAATCATCATCAAAGCGGAGCGCCGCCGTAGACTCAATAATCGCCCCCGGCTTGATCCATTCCTCTGCAATATAAGGATAAAGGGACGGGTCCCCTGTCGGCGAGGAAGTGGAAACGGAAACAATATCTGAATCCCGCACCGCCTCTTCTATGGTTTCAACGGCATACACCTCCACGCCCGGATATTCCTCCGTAACATAGTCCATAAACTTCTGCAGCGATTCTTTCCCGCGTCCCTTTACCTTTACTGTTTTTAAGGTCGGTCTTACCGCCATAGCTGCGGCAAGAGCAGTCTTGCTCATAACGCCGGGTCCCACAATTCCAATGACCTCTGCGTCCTCTCTGGCAAACGTCTTAAATCCCACTCCCGGAACCGCCCCGGTTCTGTAGGCAGACAAAATATTTGCCGACATGTACGCAAGAGGCGCTCCCGTATCCTTATCATTGAGGGTCAGCATAAGGATAGAGCGGGGCAGCCCCTTCTCCTTATTTTCCACATTGGAGCCATACCATTTCATTCCCGCCATATCAAATTTTCCGCCCAGATATGCCGGCATTGCCATAAATCTCCGGTCCGGTCCGTCTAACGGCATCTCCGGGAAAGGAGAGCTTTCGGGAAACATCACCATACAGCCGTGGGAATTGCCGTTTGCTCCGCCCATCCGGTAGTCGCCGACCTTCATCAGCTTAAACATTTCCTCCATAGCCTCCACACAGCCTTTCATGTCCTTCACTCCGGCTGCCACCATGTCCTCTTCACTTAAATATAAAAAATCAATCTTTGGATATTCCATTGCCGTTCCTCCTTAACATCATTTCGTTTCTTTTTTATGCGCTATCAAATACAGTGAGTTTTCCATTGCCATGACCTCATGCACCGGTATTGGGGAAAACATAGGTTTTTTCAATTTGAAGCGGCACCAGAGCACCGCATACACTGCAAGAATGAGAAAGATAATTCCGTCAATTATAAAAATCAGATTTCTTGTCGCCGGCTCTCCGTCGATATTCCAAATCATAAAGATATTTCCGATTGCCGCTATGATTGGAATAACAGGACCAAAGGGAACCTTAAAGGTTCTCGGCGCTTTCGGCAGCCGCTTTCTGAAAATCAGCACGTTGATATCTGCGATGACATAGGAAACCATCCAGAATACGATTGCCACCAAAATCATAAAGGAAAGGGAGTCGCTTGTGGATAAGCCTGTGGCATTTATGATAATCATGATGGCTCCTATCATTAAAACTCCCACATAATATGCGCCCCGCTTATTTTTCTTTAAAAACACTTCCGGCATTAAGTTAATCTTTGCCATTCCGGCACACATATAAGAAAGAAAACTGATTGCCGAATTTACCGTACTGATAACTGCAAATACGGAAACAAGTATCATCCACAGAGAGCCTGCATACCCTAACAGGGAATTTCCATATAAAATATGGGGAGAAGCGCTCGCCGCCAAATCATCCCATTTTACATAATGCCCCATTCCGATCACCACAAATATCTGCATGATAAGAATGATAAGCAGGCTTAACACCATACCCAGAGGAACATTTTTTCTCTCGTTTTTCACATTTTTTGATATGGGAATAACAAATTCACTTCCTATAAATAAGAAGAAGGCCAGTCCTAACAACCCGAAGGAATCGGAAAAGGAATCTGCTAAGTTCATGGTCTGGCTTACCTTTTCCCCTGTGCCAATTCCGAAAATTCCCATCAGCCCCATAAGTACTAAGGATAAAATCAGTCCATAGGCAACAAAATTCTGGATTTTGGCAAACATATCAATTCCCATCAGGTTTGCGGCAATCAGCACCACCAGAAGGAGAATACAGAAAACACTGGATGGGATTCCCGTATCAAATACGGCATTGATTGCATTTCCGAACATGGCGCATTCCACCGAACCGGCTATCGCCTGACAGACAATATAGCCGCCCACCATGGTGACAATGGTCACAAAGGGCCCCATACCCGCTAAGGTATACTGGGCAAGCCCGCCTGTTAGGTTTGGCATAACCGCATTCAGCTCCGCCATACAAAGTGCGGTACAAATATTGATAAAACATGCCATTATCATGGAAAGGATAAATCCCGTTCCAAGCATTCCTGCCCCCTGTCCCAGGGACATCAGGCAGCTTGTTGCAACGATAAGCCCGACCCCTGTTGAGATGACACTCGGCAGTCCCAGTTTTTTCTCTTCCATAAGCTTCACTCTCCTCTGCTTTCGTATTTACTTAAGGGCGTCCGCTCCCTCTTCCCCGGTTCTTACCCGGATAATGTTAGAAAGGGGCGTTATGAAAATCTTTCCGTCTCCGATATGCCCGGTATAAAGCTCTTTCTTAATGGTTTCCACCACTTTGTCAATCATTTCGTCATCCACCACAATAATAATCATCTGCTTCGGCAGCAGCTCCATTTCAGGGTTCTGCTCCGCCTCATATTCAAAGGTTCCCTTCTGGACGCCACAGCCAATCGCCTGCACCACGGTCATTCCGCTGACCCCAAGTTTACTTAAGGCTGTTTTTAAATTACTGAGCCTGTTCATCGATGTTACTACTTCAATTCTTGAAAATCCCATATTGCTGCCTCCTTTGAATCCAAAAAAGGCGCCTGACATTTCTGCCGGACGCCTTCGTCTTTGTTTTGTTCTGTTTTGCTTTGTTTTCACTTATTCTATTTCTTATTTTCCGAAAAAAATTGTATAAATCGGTACTGTTTTATTCCTCTAAAAATTTTGTTTCCTTCACCTTGGCTTTATAATGTTTTCCCTCCACAAGCCGGAAATATTCCTTCGGCGTCATCCCCGCATATTTTTTGAAATCCCGGATAAACTGGGACTGGTCATAATAACCCAGGGCAACCGCCGCATCCGTCATTTTATCCGGCGCACCGTAGTTGAGAAATTCCAACGCCCGCTGGAACTGTATAATTTTACAGAAGGTCTTTGGCGAAAAACCCATTTCCTCGATAAAAACTTTGTTGATATACCTCACCGTATACCCGGTATTTTCCTCTAACTCCGATATCTTTATTTTTCCGTCGGACTCGTAAACCATCTGCTTTATGGAAAGCACCAGTTCCTTTTTGCCGTAGGGCTTCTCTCTTTTCTTTTCCGCCTTGGTGTAAGCGTCCAGAAACACCCTGATTCTCTGGTAAAAATCTGTCTCCGCCGCCATTTTCCCAAGCCATTCCGTATCGCCCTTTATCATGCCTTCTAAGGGCACACGCCTGTTAAAAAGCTCCCGCATAGTAGCGTCAATCAACGCCGGCTGCACTCCGGGCATAAATCTCACGCCGAACACCTCTTGAAACTCCGGTCTTTGCTCTATCCGGTATTCTATCGGCGTCCCGCAGGCATAGCCTCTCATTTGTGTCCCATTGTACTCAAAGGACAAATCAATACAGCCGTCAGGGACAGTCCTCATTTCCGTTTTTCCCTTCACATAATAAGTGTAGAAATGAGAAATGCCCTGCTTTAAATAGATTTCCTGAAAGAAATCCTCCGTATCAAATACAAAATAAGGTTGTGTTGGTCTTAATCTATCTTTCTTCCATATCATGTATTAAATTTTAGCCTTAAATCTATCATAACGCAAGTCATATAAATCAACTGTTGTTTTTCCCGTTACGATAAGCTCCGCTAACTGGTCTGCCGCCCCCGGCGCAATGCCGAAGCCGTGTCCGGTAAAGCCGCATGCTAAAATAAGTCCCGGCACTTCCTCTACTTTTCCAAGAACCGGTACGCCGTCCACGCATTTATCCATCCAGCCCGCCCAGGTACGCACAATCTTTGCGTCCGCCAGCTGCGGGAAATACTTCATAATGCCACGGCAGATACAGGGCGCTGTCTTGGAATAGCAAATCGGCGTTCCGTTATCCTTGGTAAAGCCCTCTAACCCCGAAGAACCGCCGAATACAAAGGAACCGTGTTTCGTCTGGTGTCCGTAAAAATCCGCCTCCGCCGTTCCAAGCATCTGGTCAAACATATGAGGCTCCGCCTCCGTCACAAGCGCCTCAAGGGACGCCCGCTGCATGGGGATATCGATTCCGATGGTTCCTGCGATGGCACGGCTCTCATATCCGGCAGCAAGAACCACCGTCTCTCCTTCATATACATTGCCGGAGGCACAAATCACCTTGCGGAGCACTCCCTTTTCCTTTTTCAGCTCTACCACCTGTTCCCCGGAAATGAAATGCACGCCCATTTTTCTGGCTGTCTTATAATATCCGAGAGTCGTGGTAAGGGGATTGGCGTGTCCGTCCGTGGGACACCAGCTGGCGCAGGTCACTTCCTCGGAAAGATAAGGATTGATACGGCGCACCTCGTCTCCGTCAATCATTTTCACATCAAGTCCCACCTTGACGGCACGCTCGGTCAGCCCGGTCAAAATCTCTTTGTGTTTTTCTGTTTTTCCAAGACGGAGGTTGCCGTCCTGATGATATTCGCAGTCCACCTCTAACTCTTCCGAAAGGGTGGGCCAGAAATTTTTAATTCCGTACATCACAAGGGGAAGCTCCCTTGGGTCACGTCCCGACTGGCGGACGCCTCCGCCGTTTCTGCTGGAGCCTCCGTTTCCAAAATGGTCGGAACCCTCTAAGCAGATAACGCTTACTCCCCTTTTCACAAGGTAATAGCTGATAGCACAGCCGATGATACCTCCGCCGATTACTACTACTTCTGCATTATTACTCATCTTCTTCGCCCTCCTTTGCCTCATTTGCAAAAATGCGCATCTCAATGGGGCGCATCGGAGCTCTTGACGTTGCCGGCTCAAGCTCCGCCGGAGATACCCCAAGCTCTCTTGCCACAATTCCCTTTACCAACTTTGCGCAGGTCTGTCCCTGGCAAAGTCCCATTCCGGTTCTCAAATATCTTCTGATTTCCGTCAAAGTCCACATTCCCTCATGAACCGCCTTCCGGATTTCGCCCTTTGTGATTTCCTCACAGCGGCAGATAAGCATATCGTCATCCGGCGCCGGAACAAACGGGCCTATATCTCTTAATCTGTCATTTACTGAATTCATATCGCAGCCTCCCTCTTTTAACCAAATTTGTGTATTCTCTGTGCCCTGCAGCACTTCATTTCAATTCAATCCTCTTTTTGATACTCATGCCTATAAGGTGAAGAATCTCGCTTTCATGGCAAATTCTTTTGGCACCCTCATGGTAAGCAGGTTTGTTTTATCAAATGCTTTCACGCTCTTAACGGAAACCACCTCCGCCTCGCAAACCTTTTTCCCGTTTCTTCCAAGGGCATTTCCTTTCGTCCCCGCCTCTGGCAGCGGAAGAAATTCATAAGGAATTGTAACAGTCGCCGTACCGTCTCCGCAGTCCTCGTCCACAAGGAAAATTGCCTGACCGGAGCAGCTTGCAACGCACATGCCGCAGTTCATACACTCTGCACCCTCCACCACAATCGGAAGGGACGTAATATTGGCGCCGATGGAAATACAGCCCTTCGGACACGCATCCTGACAGGGGTTGCAGGGAATATTCTGGGTACATTCCATCACCGGATGAATTCCAACCCTGTGGGTCACGCCCGGAAATCTTTCGATTTCATCATCCGCAATATATCCGTTTTTCAGAAGGCTTGTGGAAATATCAATGCCTTCCTCCGTTTTTTCAATGGCTTTTCCTCTGTTTTTCGGGGCAAACATACCCTGACGCAGCCCGTCTAAGGCTTTCTCTAAGGAAGTAAGCTCCGTTTCTAACTCTTCTTTTTCTATGTAGCCTAAATATTCCGCCGCCGCGATTCCAGCCATCCTGCCTTCAATCATTGCCGAGCTTGCCTCTTCAATGCCTGACACATCGCCTGCCACGAAAACTCCCGGTAAAGTAGTTTTTCCATATTCGTCACAAATCGGCACCTGACCGCCGCGTTTCGGATTATCCTCCATCTCACAGCCCGCCATCTTAAGCAGCTGGGACATGGGAGAAAGTCCCACCGCAAGGCAGATGGTATCCACATCAAAATGCTTTTCCGTGCCCGGAATAAACTGAAAACTGCTGTCAACCTCTGCGATGGTAACACCCGTTACGCACTCATTGCCCTCCGCCTCCACAATGGTATGGGAGAGATAAAAGGGAACTCCGGTTCTCGCCACCTTTGCCGCATGGACTCCGTAACCGCCCACACGGGGAGCGGCGTCCACAAGCGCCACCACCTCACAGCCGCACTGCATTAACTGAAAGGATACCACCAGTCCCACATTTCCTGAGCCAAGCATGAGCACCTTTTTTCCGGGACGGACGCCGTGAAGATTCATCATGGTCTGGGCTGCCCCGGCACCGATAACCCCCGGAAGCGTCCAGCCGGGAAACGTCACCATATTTTCTGCCGCGCCTGTTGCAACGATAACGGCGTCTCCTTTATAGTGCCGGATTTCCTCGCCGATTCTTACCACAATCTCTTTGTCCTGGTAAAGACCCACCACCGTTGCATTCAGCACCACCTGTACTCCTGCCTCGTCCGCCTCTGCAAGAAGCTGTTCTCCAATTACGAAGCCTCTGACCTTCGCCCGGTGCTCCTTAGAACCGAAAAATTTATGTATCTGCTTAAAAAGCTGTCCTCCCGGCTTTTCATTTTCATCAAATACCACTACCTTAAGGCCTCTTTTGGCGGCTTCGATGGCTGCCGATAAGCCCGAAGGGCCTGCGCCTACAACAATCAAATCATATCTTTTCATCCTCGCATCCTCCTGCTTCCTGCTGTTTTTCAAACGGCTCTGCTCCTGCGCCGTACTGTGTCCCCCTACTGTTTTTCAAACGGCTCTGCTCCCACACCGTACTGTGTCCCCTACTGTTTTTCAAACGGCTCTGCTCCCACACCGTACTGTGTCTGAACCTTCATGCCTGCTTTCAATGGTGTAATGCAGGTTCTCACATTAGGCACTCCGTCCACCACCATAACGCAGTCTGTACATCTGCCGATGGCGCAGAAGATTCCGCGGGGCTTATGCTCTTTTTTGGTGTATCTGTGCACCATAAGCCCGGCTGCCTTGAGGGCGGCTGCGATGGGCTCTCCCTCGTATCCTTCCACTTCTTTTCCGTCAAATGTAAATTTCACTACTGCTCCCTTTTCTACCACTCCAAGTATCGGATGTTCCGCTATTCTTTCCGCCATAATCTGTACTTCCTTTCCTATAAAATGAAAAAGGCGCCCGAATCAATGTTATCCATTGGTTCAGACGCCTTTGTCTGTTTGCTGTTAAACAGATTTTATGCGTTATTGCCTGATAAAAATTGTAAAAATCGGAACAACTGTCTATGCTGCTGTCTTTTTCGCCGCCTGCCGCAGATTATACACCGTTGCCCCTCCCACGACTAACAGCGCTCCAAGAAACGCCGTCTTTCCCACGGTTTCCCCGCAGAATACCGCCACCAAAAGGGGATTTAAGATAGGCTCAATGGTGGACGTTAAAGAAGCCGCCACCGGAGACACTTTATCCAGTCCCTTTGACAGGAAAATATAGGAAAGTCCAAACTGAACCACCCCAAGCAGCACCATAAAGAACCAGATTTCCATAGAAAAATCTGTTTCTTTCACATAAGCAGGAATCCCCACCACCACGCTGAAGATATTGCTCAACAGCAGGGAGGACTCAAAATCTGCCCCCGGAAATTTCTTCATCATCATGACCAAAGCATAACTAAACCCGGAAAAAACCGCCAAAAAATCCCCCAACAGTCCGCCGCCGCTTAAGGATTCAAAGAAAAAGCATAAGATACCGCCAAACACAATTCCGCAGGCAAGCACCGCATCCTTTCCCGGTTTCTTCTTATATAATAGCCACATTAGTAATATCACAAAAACAGGCTCCGTGAACTGCAGCACAATCGCATTGGCGGCAGAGGTCAGCTTTGTCGCCGCCACGAAGGAAAATGCCATCGCCGTATTGCAGACCGCCCCAAACACCACCGTTTTGTTGCAGACAAATTTTCTGTGATTCAGCAGCATATACCCGCCTATCACCGCCGTGGAAAAAATACTTCGTATTCCCTGTATGCTGACAGAGCTCCAGGGAATCAGTTTTATCAGGACGCCTCCCGTACTAAAGCATATGGCGGAGAGCAGGACGTATATGGTTCCCTTGATACTCTCCGCGTTAAAATCTTTTTCTTTCATTTTCTCAAATTCTCCTTAATTATAACGGTTTCCAACATATCCGCTGCTATCTGTGCTCCCCCTGCCATTCTTTCCAAACTCACCATTACCTCAAACACCAATATTTCAATCCCCAGCATGTCCTTCGCTGCTGCCAATCACCCTATACCGGTATCAGATTATCTGTTCCGCCACTGCCAGCAGCACCAATACCGCCAGAAAAATAAGGTTGGCAAAGGTAAACCACATCAGATAAATCCCCTTTGTTTTATTGTAGTTGTGTGCATATATTTTATAAGAAATCAGGCTTGCCATAGAGGCAATCAGCGTCCCCAGTCCCCCGATATTCACCCCTAACAGCAGTCCCTTAACATTTTCCGTAAAACCGGACAGCAGCAATGCCGCAGGCACATTGCTGATACACTGGCTTGCAAGGATTCCCACAAACAGCTCCCTGCCCTCCACAAGCTCTTCTAACACTGCCCTGAATGCAGGAAGATTTCCCAGATTTCCAGTAAAAATGAAAAAGGCGATAAAGGTAAACAGCAGACAATAATCCACATTTTTTAACACTTCCCTGTCCGCAAGCGCCACTGCCGCAACCACCGCCGTAAGCGCCAGATAATAAGGAATCAGCCGTGCAACCACCAGCAGGCAGAGCAGGAACAGCACAAGATAAAGCACATTTTTCTTCCGTGCAAAAGCAGCGCCCTTCTCGTAGGAACTCTCCTTTTCCTGAAACACACAGTTTTCCAGGGAAAGTTTTTGCTTTCTTGCACTCAGCACAAAAATCGTAATCCATAACAGCAGCCCGGAAACTGCCGTATAAGGCAGCATAAAGAGCAGAAACTCCCCCATTTCCATGCCCGACAGCTGATAAAGATACAAATTCTGCGGATTCCCTATGGGGGTGAACATGCTCCCCAGATTCGCCGCGATGGTCTGCAGTACAATCACCAACACCATCAGCCGCTCCTGTTTACATTTCCTTAAGGTCAGCACCGCAAAGGGCACAAAGGTAAGCAACGCCACATCATTTGTGATAAACATGCTGGAAAAAAAGCATAAAAACACCAGCGCTCCGGTAAGCTGCGCCGTATTTTTTGTCCGGGATAACAGACGCACTCCGATTTCATCAAACAGCCCGTTTTTCTGAAATCCCGCCATGACTATCATCAGGGAAAGAAGAATGCCAAGAGTGCGCCAGTCAATATATTCCACATAGGCAAGGCTTGGTCTGACAAAGCAGGCAGAAATTACCGCCAGAACAATCGCCGCCGAAAGTACCGTTTCTTTTTTTATAAATGCAAAAATTTTCTTTCTCATTCGTGCCAAAATCTCCATAAAATGTCCGTGTTTATTCTACTCACTTTTTTTCGCCTTGTAAAGCCAAAATCACTGCCGGAATCCTACCTGACTTTCACTTTTATTCAAATTTCTTTCCATGTAAATCACTGCGTCAGCTTCTTTGAAAAATACAGCACCAAATCATCATCATTCCTACAATCCCCATAAGGCGGGCATACCTCTTCCCCATACCAGACCCCGGAGCCGTCAGGAATATACCCGCGCTTTACATACATTCTCTGTGCACTTCCGTAACCGCTGTGAAGCCCCACTCCCAGATATACGGTGTCATGATACTGTCCGGCAAGCCGCTCCGCCACGTCCATAAGCCTGCTACCGATTCCATGACGGCGGTATTTTTCCAGCACCCCGAAATCCACAATTTCACACATGCCGGAATGGGCGAAGGCTCCCCACTCCGAATTGATATATATGTTGATATATCCTGCCGCGTTTCCACGATAAACCGCCACAAGGGCAAGGGCTTTTCCGGCTGCTTCGTCCTCAATGCGCATCCGGTATTTTTCAACGCTGGCATTCCAGCCCTGGGCAATTTCTTCCTTCGTAATCATCTCGCCATCCGCTAAGGTCATGGTTCGGATGACAAGTTCTTCATTTTCAAAATAAATCATATTTTTTCCTCGATTATTCTTCTCCCAAATAAAAACCGGAGGGAAGTTACCTCCTTTGGCATATCTGTTTTTCTATCATACACCGAAAAAAGGTTTTTGAACACCATAATCATTTTTGCTTCAAAACCCCGCATTTTTTTTGAAAAAACTACCATACTAACTCCTAGTATCACATTTTTTAATAAAGGAGAACGACAATGGACGAACCAATCAAACTGCCCGTCACAAACGAGTACGGCTATTACGAGATACGTTTAGAGAGTATCGGCGGTCTTGGTGCGAACCTCTGCGGAAAAATGATAGGCGAATTAGGCGCTTTATACCTGGGCCTGAACTCCTTAAGTTTTTCCAGCTACGGTTCGGAAAAAAGAGGCTCACCGGTAAAAGCCTACATCCGCTGGTGCGAAAACACCAAACCGCTTCAGGTCAACAGCCCTGTCACAAAGCCCCATCTGCTGGGTATTTTCCATGAGGGCTTAATTTCCTCTTATCCGGTATTAGAGGGTATCTCAAAAGACAGCAAAATAGTTTTAAATACACCTTCAAAAGCAAAAGAAGCGGCAGAAAAATACAATATTTCCACAGGAACTCTATATTGTCTGGACGCCCTCTCCATTGCTATGGAATGCAAATCCCGTATCAACATGGTAATGCTGGGCGCCATTGCAAAAGCCTCCGGCTTTATCCCCTTGGGAATGGTGGAAGAGCTCTGCAAGGACACCATCGGTAAAAAATATCCCAACCTCATTGAAGCCAATTTGACAGGGGTACGGCTGGGATATGAAAGAACCGTCTGCTTAGAGCTTACCTCTGCAGCCAAAGTTCCTTCCCCGACAACAAAGGCGGAAACTGGTAGCAGCCAGCAAAACAGCTATTCTGCCAAAACAGAATCCACAAAAGCAGGCAACGCGAAATCCCCGACAGAAACCAATGACAGCATGACAGGCAAAGAGGCTTTCCGCAATGATTTGGGCAAAGAGCACTATGTCTGGGGCTACCGCAACGCTCCCATCGGCGGAATCAATGACCGTATCGGAAGTACTGTATCAAACGACCTTTCCCCCTCAAGGGAGGGCTATATTCCGATTTTTCTCCCGGAGAAATGTATCAACTGCGGTCTGTGTGATTCCACCTGTCCCGATTTGGTATTCCAGTTCCTTCCCGGCATTTACAAGGAAAAAGAGGCGATGGTAAACAATGGGCTGGACTATGCCCACTGCAAGGGCTGCTTACGCTGCGTGGACGTCTGTCCTACCGGAGCGTTAGTCACCGCCCTAGAGCGGGATTATCCCGAAAAGCCCCATGAAAAGCAGAACCGTGACCTGCTGCCGGAGGATATCGCCTACCAGGAATCCGGGGCAAACTCCTGGATTACCAGTGACTCTTATCTCACGGAAAAACGAGTGGACGGAGGTGTTTTATAATGAAAGAAACGCATACAGCACAAAGCGCAGAAAAAGCTCCCATACAGCCGGCAGCGCAGAAAGTACTTTACGACAGCGGAAATGAGCTTGCCGCCTATGCCGCAAAACAGATTAATTACCATGTAATGGGTTACTATCCCATCACCCCCTCCACCCAGATAGCGGAAAATCTCGACCTCATGGGAGCGGAAGGGCTTCATCAGGTAAAATTAATTGCCGCAGAGGGCGAGCACAGCGCCGCAGGTATCTGCTACGGAGCCTCTGCAGGGGGCGGAAGGGTCTTTAACGCCACCAGCGCCAACGGTCTGTTATATGCCCTAGAGCAGTTCCCGGTACAGTCCGGCACCAGAATGCCTATGGTAATGAACGTGGCGTGCCGTACCATTTCCGGTCCCCTGTGTATCAAGGGCGACCACAGCGACGTCATGTACCTGCTCAACACCGGGTGGATTATCCTGTTTGCGGATTCTCCCCAGATGGTCTACGACTTTAACCTGCTCGCCTTAAAGCTGGCGGAAAAAGTCAGCCTTCCGGTGGCAGTGGCATTTGACGGCTTTTTTACCAGCCACCAGAAACAAAAATGCTTCGTGTTCAGCGATGATAAAACCGTGCAGGACTATGTGGGTCCGAAGATTACCAGAGACAACCCGGAAATTTCTGCCTTTGCCAGAGAAAATACCACCGGGGAAAATTGCTTTTACAGCGTCCTGGACTTAGAGCACCCCATTTCCGCGGGCTCCTATATGAACGAGCCGGACGTCATCAACAACCGCTACCAGCTTTCCCTTGCCATGGAAGAAGCCTACCGGAAGCTGCCCTCCATGTTTGAAGAGTTTTTCCTGCTCTCCGGCAGAAAACTGGATTTTGTTACGGGATACCAGTATGAAGATGCGGAAATTCTGCTCTTTATTTTAGGCTCTTCCTATCATACCGCCATGGTGGCGGTGGACAAGCTGCGGGAACAGGGCGTCAAAGCCGGGGTTGTGACCCTCCATGTGCTGCGTCCTTTCCCCGCCGAAGAACTGCGCCGTTTCTGCGGCAATGCCAAAACCATTATTGCGGCAGACCGTCAGGACAGCTACGGCGCCGGAGGCGGCAACATGTCCTTAGAGTTAAAGGCTGCCTTACAGGATTTGGCGGAGTCAGAGCGCCATATCAAGGTCATTTCCCGGATTTACGGGCTTGGCGGAAAGGATTTCTACGTGGAGGACGCCCTTGCCCTCTTTGAAGAAGCGATTTCCGGCAATGCAAAATCCTTTGACTATTACGGGGTAACGCCGGGTACCGGAGAAAACTCTGCCTGCAGGAAACCGGAAGATACCGATTTATTCAAGCTCCCTCACGAGGACAGCAGCACAAATACTTCTACCTGCCACGCAAAACAGCCGAAATATTTTGCCCCGCTGACGGAAAAAGACACGGTGCGTAACATTACCACCTGCTCCTTCGACCCGGAACAGGGAAAAATGATGGTAAAGGGCGGGCTTTTAAAGGACGCCACCGCCATGCCGAAACGTCTTGCCCCCGGACACGGCGCCTGCCCCGGCTGCGGTATTCCGGTGAATTTAAACCTGCTTTTGATGGGAATTGAGGGAAATGTGGTTCTGCTGTTCCAGACCGGCTGCGGCATGGTGGTCACCACCGCCTACCCAAAAACCGCTTTCCGTGTGCCTTACCTCCACAACCTGTTTCAAAACGGCGCCGCCACCTTAAGCGGTCTTGTGGAAGTCTTTCATGAAAGACAGCGCCGCGGGGAATACCCGGAGGGGGACATTACCTTTATCATGGTCAGCGGAGACGGCGGTATGGATATCGGTATGGGCTCCGCCATCGGTACCGCCCTCAGAAACCACCGCCTGATTTTATTTGAATACGACAACGGCGGCTATATGAACACCGGATATCAGTTGTCCTACTCCACCCCCATGGGCGCCAAAAGCTCCACCTCCCATCTGGGAAAAGAGCAATATGGAAAAACCTTTTTCCACAAGGATATGCCGGAAATCATGGCTGCGACCCATCTGCCCTATATCGCAACGGTATCAGAAAGCAACCCCGGCGACTTTATCCGAAAAGCAGCCAAAGCCGCGGCTTACGCAAAGGAGTTTGGAACTGCCTATGTGAAAGCCATTTCCGCCTGCCCGCTGAACTGGGGAGACAACCCCAAAACAGAGCGAAAAGTGATTTCCGCCGCTGTGGACTGCTGCTATTTTCCGCTTTATGAAGTAGAGCGCGGCATTACAACCCTGACCTATGACCCGGAGAAGAATAACAAGAAAATTCCCGTGTCAGAATGGCTTGGCATGATGGGCAGAACGAAGCACCTCGCCAAGGCAGAATATGCTTCTATCACAGAGGAAATCCAGGCGGAAGTGGACAGGCGTTTTGCCCGTTTAAAAGCCAAAGCGGAACATCCGCTGCTGTAATGGGTATCCGTTTCACTCAATATACAGCGTCAGAATTTTTAATTATGTTTCATTAAGAAACAGTCATGATATTACAACCACTCAATGAAATAAGGAATAGAAAGGAAATGTTTTATGTCTGTAGATTTTAAAAACAGTGTCACCCGTGAAAATTTAATGCGCGCCTTCGCCGGAGAAAGCCAGGCGAGAAACCGTTACACCATTGCCGCAAATCAGGCAAAGAAACAGGATTTGCATGTAATTTATGCCGTTTTTCATTTCACTGCGGAGCAGGAGCGGGAGCATGCCGAGGTATTTTATAATCATTTAAACGAGCTTGGCGGCACCAGCATCCAGATTGACGGCTCTTATCCTGTGGACATCAGCCAGGACGTGGCAAAGCTGCTGCGCTTCGCCCAGCACAACGAGTACGAGGAGCATGACGATGTTTACCTGCATTTTGCAGAGAAAGCGAAGGAAGAGGGCTTTCCGAAGGTTGCCGCTTCCTTCCAGATGATTGCTCAGATTGAAAAAATCCACGGTGACCGCTTCGGTATGTTTGCGGACCTTTTAGAGCAGGGCAAGCTTTTTGTGTCTGATGTGGAGGCAGCATGGATGTGCTTAGAATGCGGTCATATTTACCGGGGCAAAGCGGTTCCTGACGAATGCCCGGTGTGCCACAGCAACAGAGGGTACTTTGTAAGACTGGAATTAGCGCCTTATACGGGGACTTTGTCCGGTGCCAACACTTTGGAGTAATGCAGATATGGGCAGAAACTGGGAAAATCTGGTTCTGCCCATTTGCAAAAGGATTCTCTCAAACTCTAACTAAAACCTTTCTAAAATATCCTCCATTTCCCTCTTTTTCGTCTCCGACATAATCCGCTCCACATCATTCCCATAAATATCCAGTCCCTCTGCAGAACAACACAGATAACCGCCGCTTCCCAAAAACTCCGCCACTCCTTTCATATACTGAGAACCGAAATCCTTTTCCCCCGGATATCCGCCGCTCGTTGTAATGTAAAGAAAAGTTTGAAATTTTGCCAGCCCCTCCGGACCCTGTGCCGTATAATGAAACGTAATTCCATTCACACAGACAGCCTCCACATATGCCTTTAAAATTGCCGGGAATGACAAATCCCAATAGGGCGCCCCTACGATAATTTTATCCGCCTTTGCAAACTGCACGGCAAAACAGAACATCTCATCTGAATAATTTTTCTCAGCAATAAGCCGATTCCGGCGCTCAATTTCCTCCGCACTGTAGCAATGTACGCCCTGCTCATATAACTGCAGTTCTGTCACTTCGTCTCCGGGATGCTGCTTTAGATATTTCGCAATAAAATCATCACATAATTCCAAAGTCCTCGATTCACCACGTTTTCGCGGACAGCCGTTTACAAATAAAATTTTACTCATTTCCGTCCCCCCGCTTACTCATTTTCCTTCATGGCGACTTCCAATGCCATCAGCGCATACGCCTTGGTGCAATTCACCATATCCTCAAGGGTCGGGCAATATCTTGACGGTCCGTAAGTGACAGAGGGCACATGATACTCATTGAAAATATTGTGGTCCCTCCACATACTGGAAAAACCGGAACCGGACATCTCCACATGTTTCCCGAAAACCGCCTTATGTGCTTTATTCAGGCAGGAAATATATGGTGCAATCTCATCTTTATCCGCTTCATAACCCTGTCTGTATAAAAACAGTTCAATATCCGCCTCCATTCCCAGCTCTTCCACAATCTTTTTTAAATCCCGGTAAATAACCTTGGGAACCATTCCCGGAACAATCCGGCAGTCCAGATAAAGTTCACAGACCTCAGTTCCTCCTATAATAAAATAAGGAAGTCCTCCCCGGATTGCGCCCACCTGTATCTTTGGAACTACCGTTCCACCCTCTAATTCCTGCGTATACTTCTTCTCATATTCCAAAGCATATTCGTTCAGCCGCTCTAACAAAGGAGCTGTTTTCATAATCGGATTTTTATGCTCTAAAAGGGACGGATTACTCTGCATGACCGGTGTATACATGCTGTCTCCGTGAACCGTAATTTTGAAAAAGGCTTTTCCGGCTTCCACCCAGCTGACCCCGAAATCCGTTCCCTCGGCGGACACCCCGAAATCCGCCATAATTCCGCCGTGAATCATCATATACTCTGCGCCGATGTCCTTGCTGATATACTCTTCTCCCTGATATTCGCTGACGGGCTCCTGCCCCATCTCCCCCGGACATGCCGTGAGATAAACATCCCCCTTCAGAGGCACTCCCGCCTCTTTTAACGCCTTTGCCGCAATGAGGAAACATGCCATAGGACCTTTATCATTATCCACCCCCTGTCCATAAAACCTGCCGTCCTTTAAGACTGCCGTATGCCAGTAAGGATTATCAATATTGTCCTTTGCGCACATCCACAAATCGTCAGCTCTGCCCCTTGGTCCTCCCGTATCCAGATGGCTGGAAAACAGTATGCTTTTTCCCGTGCCGTCTCCCTTCAGGGTTCCCACAACATTAAAGCGGTCAGCCATCCCTACCTTCCTGGGTTCAAAGCCTTCTTTTTTCATCCAGTCAAATACAAATTCTCCTGCCTCTTTTTCAAAAAGATAGGGGCTTTTGATATTACAGAGTTCCAAAATCAGCTGGCTTAATTCCTTTTCATCAATTTTACTTAAAACCTTTTCTCTCAGCTCTTCCATTGTTTCCATACCATACCTCCTACTCAACGATAAAAATACCATCCGGAATATCTGAAATGCCAATCAGCTCCTCATATCCATTATCAATACACCACTGAAGCATATCCTCACACTGCTTCTCCGTATCTTCTGTATTTTCTCTCAAAATACAGGCGCGAATGGTATCTCTCAGTGCCGGAACAGCCGCTTCATCTTCTACCCCAAAGCAGTCAGCTGCAATGTCCTTCCAGATATCATCATCCTCCATCAGAATGTCATACACTTCCTCATACATCTGGACAAAGGAAGCCACGGTTTCCGGATGTTCTTCGTAATAGGATTTAGAAAAAGTGTAAAACAAAAACGGCGTTTCTTTATTCAATCCCAATATGTCCAGGCAGTCTCCCATATTAAAAATAACCTCATAGGTATCCTGTGCGCCTAAAATAACATTGGTATCTGCATAGCTTAAGGCAGCATCAATATTTCCCTGTTCCAACATGCCTCCCAACAGTCCCGCCGCTGCTTCCGACACCTCGTTTTCGTCCGCAGGGTTAAACCCATACTCCTGTTTGGCCGCCGCACACATTAACACCCAGTCAAGAGCAGTGGTCTGGTAAACCCCAAGATTTTTCCCTTTCAAATCCGCCAGACCCTCAATGCCGGAATCCTTTCCTGTAATAACGCTGTTTCCCCAGCCAAACATCGGCGCGGCGCAAACCGTTTCACAGGCTTCCTCGTTCATTGCCACATAGGTCCACGCTGTAATCATACAGTCTATTTCCCCTGTTTTCATAGAAGTCCACTCCGCACCCCATGCCCCGGAATTTTCATGAATCTGCAAATCAATGCCATATTTCTTTGCCAAATCCTTCTGCTGCATCACATATGCCGGAATTGCCTGTGTCCCTGTGGAAACAACATCCATCCGAAGCGCTGCCGACTGCTGCGCCTCTTTAGCACTCTCCCCGCAGCCAGCCATGCTGACCGCCATCACTCCTGCCAAAACAATCCCTGCTACCTTCTTGAAAAATGCGTGTTTCATAATGTTTCCTCCTCTTGTATCGTTAATGATTTACAGGATGTAGGATTAGGTTCTCCATTTCATCCAAAGTTACCTCAAAATCCGGCGCCACATAAATAGTGGTATTATTAGAAATGATGACCGCAGGGCCTGCCGACTTAAAATCACTTGCCAGGTCATCAAACCGATAAAACGGAACATCGGTCCATCCGCCCGTTTCCCGCAAATATACTTTTTGAATTTCCGGCTCCGCCCCGGTACGTTTTTCCGTCTGAATCAGGTTTAATTTCGGCAATCCCAGATTTCCCAATGCCCTCACCCGGAGTCCGTTCAATGCAACGCCTGCCTGGCGGAAGGAGGTTCCCTTCCCGTACATTTTTTCATATTCCTTTTCAAACATCTCTATAACTTTATCAATATCTTCCATTGTTTTAATGTCAAACGGAACCACCACCGGAATTACATGTTTCTGTCCGTTATAGCGGAGCAGAAGCTCTTTCTTATAAGAAATTTCCTCTCCGGCTTTCCCGGAAGCAAGAATTTCTCCCGCCGCCCGCTCCTTTAATGCGTTAAATTTTTCTTCCAATATCTCTGGTTCTACCGGCAGCACCATGGAAACGGACTCTTCCGCAACCGCATTCAAATCAGACTGGGCGATACCGAATGCTGAAAAAACGGAGGAAACCTTCGGAATCACAATCTCATCAATTCCGGTTCCTCTGGTAAAACCGCATACATGCAGCGGACCCGCTCCGCCGAAGGCATACAGAGCAAAGGTTCTGGGGTCATATCCTCTCTGCACCGTCATTTTTCTTACCAAATCTCCCATGTGGGCGTCTGCGATTTCCACAATTCCCAGCGCCGTATCTTCAATGGAAATCCCCAGTTTTTCAGCCAGAGGGCGAATTGCTTCCCTTGCCCCCTCTGCGTCCAGTGCAAATTTGCCTCCAAGAAAATACTTCGGGTTCATTCTTCCCAATACCAGATTGGCGTCCGTCACCGTCGGCAGCGTTCCGCCTTTTTGGTAACATACGGGTCCCGGCAGCGCCCCGGCGCTTTTGGGACCTACCTTTAAAAGCCCGGTTCCCTCTTCTATCCACGCTATGGAGCCGCCTCCCGCTCCAATGGAAACCACATTTACCATAGGATAGGTCACATTATACTGGTCAAACACCGGCTCCTCCGCCAACATGATTTCTCCGTTTGCAATCATACCCACATCAAAGCTCGTGCCTCCCACATCCGCCGTTATGACATTTTTATGGTTTAAAAGCTTACTTAATGCCAGAGTTCCATTAACGCCCCCTGCCGGACCTGACATCAGAAGGGAAACAGAAGTGTCTTTTGCCTGTGATATGGAAGTGATGCCGCCGGAGGACTTCATCACCAGCGGTTCCCCTTTATATCCGGCTTTCTTTAACGCTCCGTCTAAATCAGACATATAATTTTCCACTTTTTTACTTAAAAAGGCGTTGATTGCCGTTGTGGCTGTTCTCTCATATTCTCCCAGCACCGGAGACAGCACACTTGAAATAGAGATAAACGCATGAGGCATTCTTTTCTTTAAATATGTATAAATTGCTTTTTCATGTGCGTCATTTTTAAAGGACCAGAGCAGACTGACTGCAACAGCCTCCACCTTTTCCGCAAGGAGTTTGTCTGTAATATCCGCAAGCTCCTCCATGGATAACGGGACAATTTCCTCTCCCTTATAATCAACCCTCTCTGTAATTCCAAAAATATACTTTTTCGGAACAATAGGTTCTGCCTTATCGTGAAGACTCATATCTGCAATCTCCGCCGAATTTTTCCCCGCAACCTTTTGATGGATTCTTCCAATAATAATAGCGTCCTCGTGCCCCTTCGTGGTAATAATGGCAGCCTTGCAGCCCTCCCTTGTCAGCAGTGCATTGGTGGCAACCGTTGTGCCATGCGAAAATAGCGTGCACTGGGAAAAAAGCTCTTCTCCCGTCATTCCCATGCCTTCTGCTGCATCATATACGGAGTTGATAATGCCTTTTTCATAATCCGGAGGGGTTGATGGGGATTTTCCTGTCCACATCTTTCCCTCTTCACTGATAACCACACAATCACTAAATGTTCCGCCTGAATCAACCGCAATATAATATCCCATCTCACTACCTCCTTTAAAATCTGATTGTATCTTCCGGCAACGGCTCTAATCCTCTTTGCAGCGTTTCGCTTCCAAGCTCCAACCCGCACGCCGGACAGTATCTCATCCGAATAAAAAATTCTCCGTCACTTAAGTTATAAGGGTCTGTATTTTTTCCCGCCTCCGCAAAAGGTGCGTCGATATAGGCAAGATTTTTTAAATATCCTTCCTCCGTCAGTCCTAAATTCTGTCCGCACTTGCAGAACACATGCGCCTTTTTGTCAGAGCCGATTCCGCAGATAACGGATTTCTGGATGCGGTGCTTTTCTTCCACCATCTCTACCTGCTCCATATCAGGATTTGGAATCACCGCCGCCTCTAAACGCTCCCGCCGTATCTTCTTTCGAAGCTCCGCAGATTTTTCTATATCTGCCTTTCCTTCCGCATCACAGACCACGCCGTAATACTTTTCCGCCGCCTCTTTCGAAACCCGTTTATTTACCACATCCTCTTCCACAAGCTTCACATCACGCTCCAAAGCGTCTCCATAACCGCCTCCGCCGTTACAGATGGTGCGGTAAGCGTCTCCCTTCTCTAAATAGGTTTCCGACATTGCCGCATGGATTTCTGTCTCTCCGCCCATCTCTTCAAATGTTGCAGACAAAATTCCTTTCTGAAACATTTCCTCTATTCCTGCTTTCCTCTGAATCAGGAATAAATTAGTTGCCGAAGGATGGCCTCCGCTCAATCCGGTGGTTGCAGGTATTTTCGAGCCAATGGAGTGCATAATGACATCATCAATCCTCTCCTGGTCATGTACCACATACATACGGTCAAGCCCGTTGCCGCCGCGGTACATTCCGATACCGCCGGAATCCGGAAACTCCCTCCGGTAAAGATAAAGAAGCGGATACTGCTGCTCGTACTCTTCCACATTGGAAATGGATACCCTTGGGGCGCCCTCTAATCCGCCTGTGTCTACTCCGTCCTTATAGGTTCTGGCGCCTCCGCCGCCTGCCATACCGTCTAAAATATCTGCGCCGAAAACAGCCCCATACTGATTCACCCCGTGCAGCTCTTCCTGGGACTTTGACCCCGGCCATGCCCCCATCGCCCTGTCTGCATATTCCGGACAGGTCTGCAGCATTTTGGACATGGCAGAATGAAGCACGCTGGTAAGCAGCAGCCCAAGACTGGTGGTAGACTTTGACACGCCCGCCGGAAATGTGGGATTCACCAGCGTCCCCGGTTCCGATACAATGGTGTAGGTTCTCTCAATTCCTCCCACTGTCCATGGAATATCCCAGCAGAGCGCACTGACAACCGCAGCGCTCATCCAGCCTTCAATGGCATTTTTCGTCATATTAATCGTTGCCGGAGCCTGCTTTGCCGTCCCTGTAAAATCAAAAATCATATGGTCATCCTCTTTTGTGAGATGAATCACCACCGGATAAACCTTTTCTTCAAATTCAAGAAAGCCTCTTGCATGCCAGGTTCCATTGGGAATCTTTAAGAGCATTTTTCTCATTAAATATTCCGCATCATTGCACATATCTTCCAGGAAATCGGTAAGCCCCTGATTTCCCAGCTGTTCCGCCACATTATCAAGACTCTTTTTTAAGCTGTTGCAGGCTGCGATTTTCGCCCGCAGGTCCAATGCCACCAGGTCAGGAACACGGCTCTTTGCAAGATAATTTCTTTCCACATCCGCAAGGAACTCTCCGTTTTTCAGCAGTTTCATAGGCGGCATGGTTGGAGCTTCCCCGTAAATGCTCTTTGCACCCAGCTGTACCTGCCCCGGACAGGGCCCGCCCACATCAATCTGGTGCACTTCGGCTCCCACCCATGCTAAAAGCTCCCCGTTTCTGTAATACGGCTCCACCACTGCCACATCATTCTGGTGCATAACACCGATATAAGGGTCATTGCAGATAAACGCGTCGCCGTCATAAATTCCCGGATTTTCGCTGTAATTTGCCAGCACGTCCTGCGCCACCTTAGAGAGTGAGGTTCCTTTACAAATCGTATACTGTCCCACAGAAATACAGACGCCGTTCTTATCCATAATACAGAGATTCATATCCCCTATTTCCGTTGCCACCGGTGAACCGGACACATTTTTTAAAGTGACTGCCGCTTCCTCTACCGCCGACTGCAGACGATGCTTCAAAATCTCAAACGTAATCGGTTCTGTCTTTCTTTTTGGTGCTTTTAACATATTCATAGTCTTTTCCTCCTTCTGAAACAAATTGTCATTCCGTAAATTGTGATGAAACTAATCATGCTTATCATTACTGTAATAATCTCAAATCCTCCCTTAATTCCGAAGCTCCCCACTGCCAATCCGGCTGCCGACGGCGCAAGGAACATTGCCAGCCGGTTAAACAGCACTCTGCCGGTCAATGCCAGTCCCTTTCTTTCCGGCAGCGCATATTCCAGGATATACACTATCAGCACAGGCTCTATCAGCCCTCCACACAGCCCAATCAACACACTGGGAAGCAGATACAAATTTCCAACCGGAAGGAAAGCAAAGCCAGCCATGGCAAATATCAAAAAAATCATGGAACTGAATATCAAAACCCTTCCCGGTATTTTGGCTGCGGGCTTCAAATTCATAACGATTCGAATCAGGCATGTGGCAAGAGAGCCAGCCGCTGCAATATAGCCAATCATCCTGCTCTCCATTCCCGCTCCCCTTAAAATAACCGACATATAGCTTCCCTTTATCTCAGAACCGAACATCATCAGGAAAGAAAAGCTAACCATTACCAGATAAATACCGCCTCCCAGCTGATGTAGTAAATTCTGTTTTTCCTCCTGCCCATTTAAGAGAGCCCCGCTTTTTCCCTGTTCGAAAGATAAGCTCCGGCAGCCTCCCAGCAGCATAAAGGACAATCCCATCTGCACCAGACCAAGCAGCATATTCAGTATCCAGACCGAGTAAATCCCCAACAGGTCAATCATCTCCCCCGCCAGCAGCGGTCCAAGTATCATGCCAATGCTCATAATCAGTATCATCCGGCTTACCCCCTTTCCCTGCCCTTCATTTTCCTTATCCACCGTATCACAATCGGAAATCAAAGCCTGCAGGGAAATCCATGCCACCGTCCATGCAATTCCCGAAAAAATCTGTCCAATGGTAAGAAGCGCCGGGTATGCCGCTGATACAATTTCCACTGCTCCTGTGAAAAGGAAACACACACCGCTGATAACGGAGAGAACAGAGCCCAGATGCAGCACTTTTTCATGTCCGAATTTATCCCCCATGGTTGCCATGGGAACAGCTAACACTAACGGCAGGAAGTTCTGCATGGAAAGCAGAAATCCAATAGTGGAGGAAGAACTGTCCCCGTCGGCTAACGCAATGGAAATCGCAGGCTTTGCCAATTCTTTGCTAAACCAGAATGCCAGTGTATAAATCAGCAGAATAACATAAATGCTTTTTACACTAAGCGCCGCCTTTTTCATTTCTTTTTTCCTTTCCGATAATTTCCATAAACCGGGTCACAACCTCCTGATTGGTTCTGAACAGTTCGTCACTCTCATACTGCCTCGGTCTCGGAAGGTCAATGGTTTTAATCTCTTCAATCTCTCCCGGATTTGCACTGAACATAAAAATCCGGTCTGCCAAAAAGGTTGCTTCCATGGCATTATGCGTGACAAAGACAACCGTCTTTTTATCTTCCCGCCAGATATCAAGAAGCGTCTTCCGGATGCTCCGTGCCGTCAGCTCGTCTAATGCGCTGAAGGGCTCGTCCATCAATATAATGTTAGGATTGACAATAAACGCCCTGGCGATGGCTACACGATGCTGCATACCGCCGGACAGTTCATGGATATAGTGCTTTTCCACTCCCTCAAGATGAACCAGCTTCAACATTTTCTCCGTCTGCTCCTTCCAGAGTTTTTTGGGAACTTTTGCACACTTTAAGGCAAAATAAAGATTTTTTTCCACTGTCATCTGGGGCAGCAGACGAGGCTCCTGAAACAGATAGGTCATATTGCACTCCGGCTCTTCCCCCTCCCCTCTGGCGTAGGCAAGTTTTCCCTCCAGAAAAATTTTTCCTTTATAATCTCTGTCTAATCCGCTGACCATGTTTAAAATGGTGGATTTCCCGCAGCCGGAGGGTCCTAACAGGCAGACGAATTCTCCTTCCTTAATGTCAAAATTGATATTATTCAGAATATGCCGCGTCACTCCGCCTGTGGTAAAGGATTTGTCCAGATTTCTGGCGCTGATTTTTGAGTTTTGTATTTCTTTTACATATTCCACCTGACCACCTCCTAATTTTTCTTTGGCTGCCATTTAAAAAGCAGCGGTTCAATGACATGATTTAAGAGAAACTCTATTCCAAGCATGACGATAATAAATACCAGTGCGTAGCTTAACACATGCTTCATGTCATACATCTGATACCAATGGTTGATACTGTAACCAATCCCGTTAGACCTGCCCATCTGCTCCACGAAAATTACCATCTTCCATGTCAGGCTGACGCCGAATCTGGCAGACGCCATAATATATGGATAAATCTGCGGCAAAATAATTTTTGTAAGCATATCCGCCCTGCCTGCCTTAAAGGTTTTTCCCATCTCTAAAAGTTTTTTATCAATATCCTTTACACCCTGCTCAATATTCTGCACAATGGTAAAAACTGTGGTAAGCACCGCTGCCACAACCGCCGCCTTCTCCGATAAGCCCATTCCCAAAAACACTACGATAATAAATACCAACGGCGGAATGGACGTTCCAATCACAATCCAGTTTCCAAACAGCGCATTTGCCGTTTTACTCAATCCAAGAATACAGCCTGCCGCCACACCGAAAATCATGGTACAGCAAAAGGCTTTTAGCACTCTCAATAGGGTAATTCCCAATGCCGGAAGCATATCGCCGCTTTCCATATCATCTATCATGGTCTGTACTGTCAGCAGAGGGGAAGGCAATACCGAATCTGATAACAGAAAGGAAAAAAACGACCATAATGCAATGAGCAGGAAGATGGATAAGCCTATTTTGATTGCGCTAAACATCTGCGTCTTACTTTTTTTCATATGTACCTGCCTCCTAACCGTTTTATTCTGCTGTTTTCACCAACTCGATTACTTCGCTGCTGTCTAACACCTTTCCAAAATAAGTGCGGATAACATTCAGGCTGTTATCGTGCAGAACCTTTGAAGTGGTGGCAACTCCATCCTCCACCACAATTACGTCAAAATCTTTCTGGTAAGCGTCCCGTGTTGTGCTTTCCACGCATAATGGTGTGGAAATTCCGCATATAATCAAAAATTTTATTCCCTTCATCCGAAGCAGCGTTTCTAATCTGGTGTCTAAAAATGCACTGAAACGGTGCTTTCTTATAATCTCCGTATTCTCTTTCACATACGGTTTCAGCTCCTTGCAGAAATCGCTGTCCGGCGTATGGACAAGCGCCGGCGATACGGTACACTGGGTAGATGTATGAGGCGGAATACGGTGTGTCTTTCTGGTAATATCATCGGGATAATGCTCCTGTTTGGTCCATATATCAAGGATTCCTGCCGCTCTGCATTCCTCAATCAATTTTTTAATTGGCTCTAATGTTGCCTGGCACATACTCATATCAGCGCCCCTCTGACCGATGCTTCCTTCCGGGCTGACAAATGCGTTCTGCATATCAATGACTAATAACGCTGTCTCCTTTGCAATTAAACTTAATTTTTCCATAAATTCTCCTTTCCGATTCTGCACGTTTCCTGTTAAATCGAGTAGGGGAATGTCTTTCTCCACTACTCGCTGCGCGACCCGTATGCCGCTTTAGCGGCATGTTTCCTCTGCACGGGTCTGTGCATAAAAAAGCACAACGAGTTTTTTACACTTCGTTGTGCTTTCTGATTATTTGATACTATAAATTACTAATTTTGTTATCTGTTCAATCACACGGTCATAATTTTCTTCTAACGCCGCCTGGTTTTCAAACATGTCCTGCAGCTCTTCTTTTTCATACGGATAAAAATAATTTACCATACACCAGATGGAGTGCATCAGGAACTTGGCATTCACATCCTTGCGGATAAGTCCGCCCTGTTTCCATTTTTCTATCACAGACGTTTTATTCTGCAAATCCTCCGCCCAGTATTTATCAATATATTTTTTAAATACGCCTCTTTTTTCTATCTGGTCCCACATTCTTATTTTCTGGTAATTTCTGCTTTCAATGTGAAACCAAAAATACTGGCTGATATAATCTTCGATTATTTTTTCCGGTTCGTCATCCCCCCATTCAAAGGTTTTCATTTTCACTTCCCATTTTCGGAATAAACGTTCTACCACTTTTTCATACAAATTTTCCTTTGTCCTGAAATAATAATGTATCAATGCGTGATTGACGCCCGCTGCCTCCGCAATGCTTAACATCTTGGTGTTGGCATATCCCTTTTCTGCAAAACTCTCTTCTGCGCAGTCAAGTATTACAGTCTCGTAAGAAACCTCTTTTTCCTTATTTTCCATCCCATCAACATCCTTAGTTATTTTTAACATTTTAGTTTAACAAGATTGTTAATTCAAATGTTAGGTTTATTTTATCATTCATGCTTCTTTTTTCAATAGGTATTTTTTACAATTATTTTTCAATTTTCTTTTTTAATTTATCTATTTTTACTATTTGCTGCAAATTTTATGATTTTCCTTACAGATATGACATTTTTCTCTTACTTTAACCTAAAATATAACAAAAACTGGTTATTCGGAATGCGACACCTAAAAAAACATGGCGCAGGAAATGCTGTCATACAAAAAACGTCTGGAAAATGTGAAAACAACGCTTGCCGGATTGAGCGGAAACGGTTATTCTAATGTAGTACATTATCTGGATTCTATTCCGAAACAGGGACATGGAATTTTTTCGGAAACCAACTTGTAGACTGTGTACTCGATATCGTCATAGACATAGTCGCAGGGGCAGGCGCCGCAACAACAGGAGCCGCCATCGGCTCGTTGCTATTTGTCCCTCCGGTAGAAACTGTAGTAGACGCAGGCGTCGGATTTGCCATCGACTTTGCAGCAAACAATATTCGTATTGCAGACATTGAAAAGAGGTAATCATGCGAATAGAAGATATTATAAGTTATTTTCTAGTTGGATTATTTGGTTATATGTTTCTTGGAAAACCTTTATTCGATTGGAAAAAGAGACTTTCCTGTAAAAACAAAATCAATGGAACATTCATCAAAGTTTCATCCAACCACCGTTTTGGCATTACAAAAATCTGGGCTGAATTCGAATACCACTATAACGGAAAAAATTATCAAGGATATACCGTAGATAAACTGTCTCGAAGGCAATTAAAAAAACTCGTACCAGGAGAAACATATCCGCTATACATAAACTCTGACCACCCAAATACCTGTCGCTGTACCAAACGCATCATTATGTTTGAAGACCTATTTCTTTTTTTCTTCGGCGCTCTTATGTTTTTGGGTGCAATCATTATGCTTCTTAACGGTCTGTTCTCTTACTTTAGCTGAAAAATACAACCAACAGAAAGGAACGACTTAAAAACATTAGAAAACATTCTAAGCCAGAGCATAGAACTGTACACCCAAATAGAAGCTACTATCAGTATTATTAATATGGCAAAATATGCTTCCCATTATCTGACAGACTTCGGAGAAGATGCACTGGATCCCGCCCTGGACTGGGGAGCAGACGCATTATCCGATGTAAGTGACTGGTTTAGTGAAGCATTCGCTTTTTAATATAAAAAATAAGAAAGAGGTAACAACTATGAGAATAGAATACATTATAAGTTATTTGGCAGCAGGCTCAATGGGGCTTTGCTTCTTTCTTACAAGCGTATCCACCTGTAAAGACCCCATAAATGGAACATTTATTGAAATTTCATTAGATAATAGCTTCGGCGTCACAAAAACTTGGGCTATATTTGAATACCAATATAATGGCAAAAAGTATCACGGTTATGCCATAGATAGACTGTCTGGAAGAACACAAAAAAAATTGATACCGGGCGAAGTTTATCCGCTCTATATAGATCCTAAAAATCCAAGATGTTTCCGTTGCACCAAACGGATTGTCATGTTTCAGGAAATAGTGCTATTCTTCACCGGTTTCTCTATCCTTCTTGGTGTAATCTCTTCATTTTTTGAAGATTTAATTTCTTGCTTAAGCTGACCTAAAATATATCCCAATATCTATAAAACTTACTTCCAATAAAAAGGTAATAAGTAAAAAATAGATGAAAAAAAACGAGGTAACAACTATGAGAAAAGAAGATATTCTAACTTATTTTGTAACAGGCGCATTTTGTTTTCCCTTTTTCTTTATAAGTGTATCCACCTGTAAAGACAGACTTTCCTGTAAAGACCGCATAAATGGAACATTTATTGAAATTTCATCGGACCATAGGTTCGGCGTCACAAAAATTTGGGCTGTATTTGACTACCAATATAATGGTAAAAAGTATCATGGATATGCCATAGATAGACTTACTGGGCGAACACAAAAAAAATTGATACCGGGCGAGGTTTATCCGCTCTATATAAATCCTGAAAACCCAAAATGTTTCCGTTGTACCAAACGGATTGTCATGTTCCAGGAAGTAGTCTTATTTCTTCTCGGCGGTTTTGGATTTTTCGGTTCAATCCTCGTGCTACTCCAAAATTTATTTTCTTACTTTAGCTGACTAAAAACTCTTTACAACCTTGGTGTAATCTCTTCATTTTTTGAAGCTTTCATTTCTTGCTTAAGCTGAAGCAGTATACAGAAAAAAGAAGCCAGCCACATACATTAGATAACCTGTCTGGCTGAAAAATTTGTCAAAAACTGGTTATTCATCCCATTTCCCGTGTCGTTCGTCGCAAAAATGAAAAAAACGAAAAATTTGTGCTATAGTATTTTTCGACCAATCGATACCAAAGCAAAGGAGACATACCATAGTGGAACAGGAATTTTGTATCTATCCCAAAAGGTGCCGACAGGAATGTGACGCCTTAAAAAACATGGCGCAGGAAATGCTGTCATACAAAAAACGTCTGGAAAATGTGAAAACAGCACTTGCCGGATTGAACGGAAACGGTTATTCTAATGTAGTACATCATCTGGATTCTATTATTGCCAGCGTGGAAGCAGAAAAGAACGACTTAAAAACATTAGAAAACGTTCTAAGCCAGAGCATAGAACTATACACCCAGACGGAAGCAGCTATTGCTGGAACAAACATCTCTCTTTCCAAAGCCGGTTCCGAACGAAAGGGCTGGGACGATAACATTGCAGATATTTTCACCTTTATCTCGGACATTCGCGGAAGCTATTTAGGCGTAGTTTTGGAATCCCTTGCCCTGCGGGGAATCTTTGGCGATTATGTCCTTGAAGATATTGGCAAAATCCTAAACGGAACTTATCTTTCTTCCTATTGGAAGGATGGCAAACTTTATCTAAATCTGAACTATGATGATTTGACAAACCGCCAGGCAATCGAATGGCTGGAAAAAAATCTCGACGGGCACTGGGATGATTATCTTGCAAGAAATATGAAGCAGGACGGCTTTTCCATTTTTAACAAGAACGGTGGCAGTCTGCGGGATATGAAGTATTTTGATGATGTTACGGATACGGAATTGTTAAAGTATCTCAATAAATTAAAGGATACAAAACGTTTTTCTCTCTCCGAAACCTTTATCACTACTTTTAAAGAAAACATAAATATCATAGATGATTTTAACTATAAAAACTTTTCCGAATTAAGCAAATTGGGAAAAGCAGGAAAAATTATGGGGACAGCAGGAACCGTCTTAACCATCGGTTGTGATGTAGCAGACAATTTTTATGATACCGAAACAGGAACATGGAGCTTTTCCGGAAACCAGCTTGTAGACTGTGCAATTGATATCGGTATAGATGTCGGAGCAGGTGCAGGTGCCACAGCAGCAGGTGCCGCTATCGGCTCACTATTTGCCCCTCCGGTAGGAACCGTAGTAGGCGCAGGCGTCGGATTTGCCATAGATTTTGTAGCAAATAATATTCATATCACAGACGTTGACGGTGATGGAGAAAACGACAGTATTATTGATATAACAAAATATAGTTTACACCAAGTAGTAGACCTCGGAGAAGCTGCACTGGATTCTGCCCTGGACTGGGGAGCAGACGCATTATCCGCTGCAAGTGACTGGTTTGGTGAAGCATTCGCTTTTTAATATAAAAAATAAGAACGAGGTAACAACTATGAGAAAAGAAGATATTATAGGTTATTTTGTAACAGCCGCATTTTGTTTTCCCTTTTTCCTTACAAGCGTATCCACCTGTAAAGACCGGCTTTCCTGTAAAGACCGCATAAATGGAACATTTATTGAAATTTTATTGGATAATAGCTTCGGCGTCACAAAAACCTGGGCTGTATTTGAATACCAATATAATGGCAAAAAGTATCACGGATATGCCATAGATAGACTGTCTGGAAGAACACAAAAAAAATTGATACCGGGCGAGGTTTATCCGCTCTATATAAATCCTAAAAAACCAGGATGGTTCCGTTGTACCAAACGAATTGTCATGTTCCAGGAAGTAGTCTTATTTCTTCTCGGCGGTTTTGGATTTTTCGGTTCAATCCTTGTACTACTCCAAAATTTATTTTCTTACTTTAGCTAAAAAATACTATTTTTCGACACCTGCAAAGGAATAAAATAGCCCTTGCAGCCACATTTTACACATAATTTTTCAACAACATACTAAAAACAGGAGCAATACATACCATGGCAATTACCAGAGAAAAATTAGAATTTCAAAATGTAATCACAATGCACACCAGAAGCCTCTACGGCAAATGGCAGGAACAGGCAATGCAGCTTCGCGCCTTCATTGTCAAAAACAACCTGTTTATCACCGGGCCTGTCATGGTGCGCTGGGGAGAAATGGACGAGGCAACGAAAGAGGCTGACTTAACCATCTATCTTCCCACCTTCCAGAAACTGCAGCTTCCGGAAAATGACATCTTCTCCTACCAGGAAACCTTTCTTATAGAGGACGGCTTAAAGATACGCCAGACCAGCGCCAATGACGATATTGCTGCCACAGAAGCGCTGCTCGCCGTCATGGCGGAAAAAGCGGATTTAAAACTGCAAAAGCCCTATTACTATATCTATCTCCCAGTTTTCGGCGAATATGTGCTTGACATTTACGCTCCGGTAAAAGAGGGCGAAACGTCATGATTTTTTGAACAATCCTATACGAACAGAAGGAGCAAACCAATGATTTTTCTGAAAGACAATATCCGTTACCAGAGGGTCGTCTCCAAAAACGACTCCTTTTACTACAAAGAAATGGAACAGCATTTAGCCCTCTTTTTAGATGAAATAAAGGCTCTTAACGCCCACCCAAACGGCCCGCTCTTCTACACGGTAAACAATGTACCGACAGATGAACAGCTGAAAGTAACTTTCTTTCTCCCGGTAAAAGAAGCACTTCGCACCACCGGGGAACTGAAATTTCACAGCTATTATTCTGTGGAGCAAATGATGTCCATGCGCATTTTAAATGATTTTGAAGCAGGCACCCAGGCAGCCTATTCCGCCATGTTCCAGCTTATGCAGGCTTCTAACATGCAGCAGCTGACCCCGCCCTACCACATCATCGACCAGGCAGACGGGCAGCAATTTGTCACTATAAAAATCGGTTATCTAAGAAAGGAATAACATTATGGGAATTACAGAACAGAACATCAAAGATTATATCGAAAAAGCAGGTCAGCAGGCAGGAGAGCACACCTCCGTCTGGGCAGTACGGATGCCCTCCGTCATCAATATGGCACTCTTCGGTCCTGCCTCCGTGCTTTTTGACATGCGCTACAACATTTTAAACATTACCGACGACGGCATGATGCTCATCGGCGTAGACGCCGCCGGCAGACTGACTCCAATGCACATGTGGTTTTCAAAAGAGACCATCCAGAGGATAAAGATTAAAAAAGGTATGATTTCCTATGATATTGAAATGAAAACAGCCGGAGGCAGCTTAAAATACCGTATCAATAAAATCATGATAGGCTCCAGCTTCCACAAAGCAAACGTGGACGCCGCCCTCCGGCTGTTAGAACAATTTCAGTAACGTTACAGCTCGCTAATGGTTTCCGTCACCGCCATATTCCGTATCCGTTTCGCCGGAGCATAGATGGAAACCGCAGATGCCGCTGCAACAATCAGCACAATCAGCCCCATTTCCCCAAAGGGCACGCTCCACTCTATGCCAAAATGAGAGGTTATCAGCACCTCCACCAGAAGCTTGTTCATGCCAAGCCCCAGCACACAGCCCGCAGCACAGCCACAGAAAGCATAGGTAAGTACCTCGGCGGCAATCATTCTGGTAAGCTGCCTGCCGTCCATGCCCACCGCCCGCATAGCTCCGTACTGCCGGATTCGGGCGGACACGCTCATGGAAATGCTGTTGATAATATTTAACACGGTAATCATTGCAATAATTGCTAAGAAACAGTAAACCACCACCTTAAACAGCCAGTAAGTGCTGTTGCTGGTACGATTGCTCTCCCGCTGGTCTGTAAATAAATCCTCCCCCGCAAGGGAACGGAGTGCATTGATTTCCATTGTATTTGCATGCTCCGCAAGCTGCACATTTATCATGCAGTAGTCACTATCCCCGGTGAGGCGCATAAATGTTTCTTCCGAACAAATCACAACCACATCATTTCCAAAAAGCCCGTCGGACAATGCCCCTGCCACTTCAAACTCCTCTCCGCCAAGCAGCAGCTTATCCCCTGTCTTTATCGGATTATCTTTATTATAAATAGTGAGCACCTCATGGCTGTCTCCGTATACCCCCGCCAAAGAACCGTCCACGATATCCTCTTTGGCGCATTCCAGCATATATTCGTCATAGGAAGCCAGCACAAGCGTATCTATATTTTTCTCACAGGAAACCGGAAAATCAGTGTCGCACATATTTCCAAACGCATGCGCCACACCGGACATTGCTCTGATTTCCTCCACCAGTCCCCTGTCTATATGATTCGAATCATCATTGCTTATAATGGAAACATCGGGCTGCCATTTTCTTAAAGATGGCAGAAGGGCATGAATAAAATCGATTCCCGCCGAAAAGCTTAAAAACAGAAGAATACTGACGGCAAAGGAGCCTGTCATAAGAAACAGATTTTTCTTCGCCGACACAGCATGGTGGATTCCCAACGCCGTCTCAATTCCGCCAAACCCTGTATGCGCCGCATGCTTCACCTTCTGCATACTCTCCGCATTCCCTGCTGCCGCCACCACCGGGGATACTCCCGCAGCACGCTTTGCCGGGGACTGCGCTGCAATCAGCACTGTCACAAGCCCTGTCACCACTCCGCTGAAAATACCCACCGGGCTTATGCCAAACACAGTGAGGTTCTCATAGTCATCGCCAATCCCGAAACGCAGCGCCCCGCAAATTCCCCAGGTAGCAAGAATGCTGAGGACAATGCCTGCCGGAATAGCAGTCTTACACCAGTTCAGCGCTTCCAGCCTCACAAAACGAATCACCTGTTCCCTGCTCATACCGATACAGCGCATCATCCCGAAAAATTTTGTTCTCTGGGACACATTACTGTTCATGCTGCCTGCAATCATCAGCACACCCGCCGCCAGCACCATTACAAAAACCGCCAACGCCAGAGAATACAGGTTTTTCATGGAAGAATTCTGGCTAAATCCCATAACCGCAAGCACTCCGGTATTTTCAGAAATATTTTCCTCCGGTATCCCATACTGCTCCCGGAGCTTTGCTGCATTTTTCTTTACACTGGATTCCTGCCGGAATCGGATATAAAGCCTGGGCGCATACTCCTCCCCGGTTTTAGCGCAGAATTTTTCAAAGGCAGCCATATCCATATATGCGCTGACAGAATCAGATATTTGGTTCAACTCCGAATCCGTCTCACAAAAACCGGATACCGTAAACGGAATTCTCCCCGCCGGAGTATCTACTGTAATACTATCTCCTATCCAGATGCCTAACAGCTCCCTGGCATTAGGGCTCAGAAGAATCTCACTCTCATTCTCAGGATAAGCGCCCTCCGTCAAACCCTTCCAGACTTCCGCCAGATAGCTTTCCCCGGCTCCGTACAAAACCGCCTTTTTGCCACCGATATAATAATTTTTGTCTGCATCTTCATTTACCACGCCGCTCCACGCAGCAACGGCAACCTCGGAATGCCCGGCGATTTCCTCCCCGTCGCTCTTTGATAAATTCTGAACAGAAACATGCCAGTTTCCGTGCTTATCAATCATACGCTCTTTTTCCAGCCGCAAATCCATATCCGTGACACTAAACACCGTTGCCACAAGAAACACGGCAAAAATAATGCAAAGCAGCGTCATTCGGTTCTGCCGTCTGTGCACCTTTGCGGAAATGGGTATCAAATCCAGATAACTTTTCATTCCCTGCACCTCCCCAAATCCGTAAGGCAGCCATCCGATACCTGCAATACCCGGTCAGCAGTCTGGGCGATGCTGCGGTTATGGGTAATCATGATAATGGTCTGCTCATATTTTTTTGACGCTTCCCGAAGCAGCGCAATCACCTCGCTGCTGTTCTGAGAATCTAAATTTCCGGTAGGCTCATCCGCCAAAATCAGGGCAGGACGCGTGATTAGAGCGCGTCCGATTGCCACCCTCTGCTGCTGCCCGCCGGAAAGCTGGCTTGGCAGATGGTGACGCCGTTCTTTCAAATTCAGCACGGTAAGCAGCTCTTCTAAATATTTTTTATCCGGCTTCTGGTAATCTAATAGTACCGGAAAAATAATATTCTGCTCCACCGTCAGCTCCGGTATCAGGTTAAACGCCTGAAAGATAAATCCGATATTCCTCCGGCGGAAAATGGTGAGAGCCTTATCCTTCATCCGAAAAGTATCGTTCCCGTCAATATATACTTTGCCGGAGGTCGGAGTGTCTAATGCCCCTAACATATTCAGCAGGGTACTTTTTCCCGAGCCGGACTCCCCCACCACCGCGACAAATTCTCCTTTGGGAACGGAAAAACTCACGTCCTTCAACGCCTGCACCGCTGTCTCACCGCTGCCATAGGTTTTACAAATGGATTTTACTTCTAATAAGTTCATATTTTATCAGCACCTTTCTTTTTTGTGGCTCCAATTATGCCATCTGTACCTTACAGCAACATGAATTTCAGCCTACAATTTTGTAGGAAAAAAATTGCAGCCAATTCTGGTATTGCTCTGTCAATCATTTCCCTGCCCTGGCAGCTTTCTCAAACACAAATTGCAGCCAATTCCGGTATTGTTCCATCAAGGCTGCTCCTGTATCAGGTTAATAACAAACGTACTCCCGGCTCCAAGCTCGCTGTCCACCTCCACGGTGCCGTTATGCGCTTCAATCACCGCCTTGGCAAGGGGCAGTCCCAGCCCAATTCCCTGCGTATCCTTGGAAAATCTACTGCGATAAAACCTCTTAAAAATATAGTGCATATCCTCCGGATGAATGCCGCTGCCGTTATCCTTTACGGTAATCTGGACAACGGACGCAAACCTCTTCCACTCCACATGTACAAAATCGCCGGATCTGGTGTGGTCCAGAGCATTTTTTATGATATTTCCCACCGCCTCTGTCAGCCAGCTTCGGTCACAGAGCAGCGTAATCGTTTCGTCCCCGGTGAGGCTTAATTCCTTTTTCTCCTGCTTTGCTCGAAAAGCAAACTGCTTTCTTATGCTCTCCAGCATTTCTGACAGATTCTCTCTCTTTTTCTCAATGGTGAGAGCTCCTGCGTCCAGCTTTGTGATTTTCAACAAATTCTGCACCAGGCTCTCTATCCTGTCCAGCTCCTGCTCCGAAAGCTTCGTAAACTCTGAAATTGTAGGGGAAAGTTCCGCCTCCCCCTGCAGAATGCCGTTGTAGATATTGAGGGCGGCAAGGGGGGTTTTCAACTGATGTGAAATATCCGATATGGTGCCTTTCAAAAATTCTTTTGCTTTCCACTCATTTTCCGCATGGGCGTTTAAGACAGCCGCCAGGGAATTTATCTCATGAAACAGGCGGTACAGCTCCCCCTCTTCATTACAGGGAATGCGTACATCCTGATTGCCGGAAATATATTCCCGAATCCTGGCTGCGGCGTCCTCAATGATTTTATTCTGCTCCTCAAAGTACCTGCAGCATAAAATAATGATTGCCAGCGCCATACCCAGTGCACCTGCCAGGACAAGAACTGCTGCATTTTCCGCCTTAAATCCAATGAGCAATATAGAAACCATGGTAAATACAGATATTGCTATACTGATTTTATAAAACAGAGACTTGATTTTTTTATTTACTAATATTTTCATCCCACACCTCAATGCGCTGTATCTCAATCATCTCACATCCCCCAAATTTCACTTATATCCGTTTACAATCCCTGTCCGACACTCCACTTATACCCCATCCCCCGCACCGTCACAATTTTTTCCGGCTTGCCAGGGTCATCCTCAATCTTAGTGCGCAGCCTGCGGATATATACCGTGAGGGTGTTGTTGTCCACGTAGCTTTCATCGCAGTCCCACAATCTGCTCAAAATCTGCTCCGCCGAAAGCACCCTGTCCGGATTTTCCATAAACAGGCACAGCAGCTTATACTCGCTTGCCGTCAAATTCAGTTCCTCCCCGTTTTTATACACTTTCCCCCTCAGCAGCTCCACCCGGATTCCATTGGAATGAAGCTCCGTCTGTGCCTCCTTAAAATTACTGCTTCTGCGGAGCAATGCATTGATTCTCGACAAAAATACTGCCAGCTTAAAGGGCTTTGTAATATAGTCATCCCCGCCGATGTCTAACCCCATAATCATATCGGTCTCCTCATCTGCGGCAGTCAGAAACATAACCGGCACCTTTGAAGTCTGCCTTATTTTTCTGCAAATATCAAAGCCGGAGCCGTCGGGAAGGGACACATCCAAAATCACCAGGTCATACCCCCCTTTGGTCCAAAGAACATCCGCCTCGGCGCTTGTCCGGGCAACCTCTAACTCATAGCCCTGCTTTTTTATGGCGAAGGACAGCCCGTTAATCAGGCTTAAATCATCTTCAATCATCAGAATTTTCATATGACACACCCTTTGCTTTCTTTCCTTAATAGGAAAGGGCAAAAAAGACCGTTTTTGCACCAGTCTCTTTTACCCTCTGAAACCTTATTACTAATTAGAGTAAAAACTCCCGCCAACCTCCGACGCACATTCCCCAACCTTTGTCTCCAACTGCTTATCATTTACCTTGATTATCTCCGCCCGATACCCTATCTGGTACGTCTCTTCCTCTCCCAGCTCATATTTCCCGCTGTTTAACAGCAGCTGGGGCTGGGTCACTTCCATGGTAAACTGCACTTCCCGCAGTTCTCCCTCCGCATCTATCTCATAAGTAACCGTCACATTTTCAAACCGGGTATCCGCATACTGCTGGTAAGAAATCTCCCGCATACTGCCGCCATTCTCCGCTTCTAACAGCTCCGCTAACTCTTCCTTCCGTTTTTCTAATAATTCCTCTGTGGCGGTGAACGTCAGCTTTACGCCGTCCTCCGTTTCCTCGGTTTCGGTTTCCTCAATATCGTCCACGCCAAAGGGAAAATTCGTCACGGTGGTATAGCCCGGCACCTCGCCCTCGGAATCCGTCATATCCCAGCCGCTCTGCCCGTCGTTGAGCCACTCGTTTTTTCCGTCAAAATAGCGTTTCCATGACACCACCATGCCATCGTCATCCCAGGCGGAAAGCTCCTCCACCCATTGCTCTGTCAGTAAATCCACCCATATTTTCTGAACCGTCTCCTCCCCTTTGGTAAAAGAAGTCAGTTCATAATAGATACTGCTGGAACGCCGCAGACTGCGCATGGAATCCATTACCATCCCCATCTCTTCACTGGCGACGCCGCCTGCCACCATCGCCTGCAAAAACAGCATTCCCGTAGCCACTGCCACGCCGATTGCCTGAACTGCCCTCTTATCCATGGACACATCCTCCCATGCCGGAAACAGGCTGTATCATCCGTTCCCTCTGCCGCTCTAATTCCTCCTGTGAAACCGCTCCCTTCCACTCCGGGGGCGCAATCACAACATTCAGGTTATCCTTATAATTCAAATCCAGCATGTCTCCGCTGAACAGGCGTATCATGGGACGCAGGTTATGCTCTCCCGCATTCTCATAGACAATGCCGCTGCGCCCGTCATTCAGTTTAATCTCCATTCCCTTGGGGTAAAGGGGCACATAGGTGAGAAGATGCTCCACCGTTTCCTTATCAAACAGCGTCCCGCAGCCGCCCATCAGGTACTCTGACGCCTCGCGGGGAGAATAGGGACTCTTATAGGGACGGTTTGAGGTCAGGGCGTCATACACGTCCGCCACATGAAGGACACGGGTATACTGTGTGTGCTTTTCCCCCTCCAGCCCTCTGGGATAACCGCTTCCATCCACATTCTCATGATGGGACAAAACAGCCGTCTTTACCTTGGCAGAGATATCCCACCTCTCGCTGATTAACTCGTACGACCTGGCGGAATGGGTTTTCATCACCTGATATTCCTCCGGCGTCAGCCTTCCCGGCTTTTTTAGAATTTCAGCCGGAATTGACATTTTCCCCAAATCATGCAGCAGCGCAGACAGCACCAAATCTATCAGCGCCTTTTCACTGAGATACATTCCCATCCCAATAACGCCGCAGATAGCCGCCACATTGACAGAATGTGCGTAGGTATAATCGTCATAGGAACGCAAATCCATCAAATCCAGAGATATCGAGCCCTTCTGCATCAGCTCCGACACCATAATTCTCGCAATCTCCTGGCAGCCGTCAATATCGCAGTTTCTGACGCACTCCATGCCTGAATTGCGGGTTTCGGGCGAAATCACAGGCTCCACCTCAATTCCCTCTGATATGGCGTCCACAACATAAACACCATCAAATCCATACTCTTCTAACTTTTCAATATATCCTGCCGTCAGGCGAATATTCCCTCCAACCAAAGTACGCCCATAGGTGTCGTAAAGACTATATGCCAGCTGCATCCCCGGTTTTGCATCCTTCAATGATACATACCTCATTGTGCACCCTCCTTAGTTATAATGAAAGCGTATCAACTAAATCCTTCAAAGTCAACCCCAAATCTTGACGAAAAGAAATGCCAATGATACGATTACTGCAAATGCAGGCGGACTGCGGGAGGAATGTGTATGGATGCTACAGAATTTTATTTGCCAAAGGGCACTCTGTTAAAAAACAGGTACGAGCTGATTTCCATCATCGGAACAGGCGGTTTCGGCATTACCTATCAGGCGGTAGACCGGCTTTTAAACTGCTACGTGGCAGTAAAGGAATTTTTCCCCCAGGAATGGGTTGCAAGAAATACAGAAAACTTTCATGAAATGGTAGTTCCGGAAAATGAGGAAAATCAGAAAATCGTAGAGAAATGCCTCATAAGTTTTCGTCATGAGGCAGATATTTTAGAAGCGGTAAAGGATGTGCCTTACATTGCACGGCTGAAAGATTATTTTAAAGAAAACGGAACCGAATATATTGTAAAAACCCTGATTCAGGGAAAATCCCTTTCCCAATATGCAAAGGAACGGGGCGGAAAACTTCCGGCGGCGGAAGCGCTTTCCCTCTTTCAATATACCTTCGATACCTTAGGGCAGCTGCATAAAATGGGCTTTATCCACAGGGATATCAGTCCCGGAAATCTGATACTTTCCGAGGACAACGTGCTTTACCTGATTGACTTTGGGGCGGCAGCTTCTTTTCGTGAAAAAGACAAGCTTCAAAATCAGCAGGTTTTTCAGCATAAAGGACTCGAAGCCCCGGAGTATTCCCAAAACAGCCTGCAGGGACCCTGGACAGATATTTTTTCTCTCTGCGCAACCATAGTATACCTGATTACCGGAGAAGGGATGGCAGAGGCAAAAGACAGACAGCAGTTTGACTGTCTCCCCCAGCAGCTGCTGCACAACGGTCTTTCTTCTAAACAGCAGAATGCGCTGATGAAGGGTCTAAACCCGGATATTCACCTTCGTTTTTCAACCATGGAACAACTGCACGGGGAACTTTACGACGAAACCCTGGCGGGGGAATATCCCTCAGAAGAATATCAGGTCTTTTACCACGCCAAAACTTATATTGGCTCAAGGGCGGTAAATCAGGATAATTTTATGCTGGATACGATTTGCTGTTATAAAGGAGAGGACTGCGAACAGGCTGGAATTTTAGCCTGCCGCCCGGAGGAAATCCATGTCGCCGCCGTGTGCGACGGCGTCGGCGGGGGCAGTCACGGAGAGCTGGCGTCCAAGGCGGCGGTACAGGCAGTGATTCATTTCGTGGAGGCATACCCCGAACGGGACGTCATGCCGGACCGCCTGTTAGAGGACTTGTTGGACCAGATTAATGAAAAAATCCTGCAGCTGGGTGAAAAAATCGGGCGCACCGCCACCACCCTGTCCTTACTCTTATGGCACGGCAGCCGTTACTATGCGGTCAATATCGGCGACAGCCCCATTTATATTCTGCGGAAAAGGAAACTGCTGCGCCTCAGCACAAGCCATACAAGGGCGGAGCTGAAGCTCATGATGCAGCAACCCGTAGAAAGGGCAGACCAGAATACCTTAATGCAGTTTCTAGGCAAAAGCGGTGTGGCGGGAAGCCAGATGGCGTCCTTTCGCTATGGAAAGCTGCAGAAGGGAGACACGTTCCTGATTTGCTCCGACGGCGTTTCCAAAAAGGTTGAGGCAAGCCGCCTGAAACGCTGTCTCTCCAAAAAAGGGGCAAAATCCATTCCCGCCATGTTTAAAATCATAGAGAGAAGCACGCACAACGATAACTGCACCGCAATCGTCCTGAAATTTTAACCGGAACCGTTATTTTAAATTTTTTTCTTGACAAATGCTTTTCTTTGAATCTATAATGTCGTTAATCGAAACAAAAAGCCGTAATTTTACGGCGCAATTTTATACGAAACCAACGGCTTTGACGGGAAAAAGTAAGAATAAGCAAGACCAGACAGAAAGCTGCCGGCTGATGAGAGGCGCATGGAACACTTATTACGAATACATCCCTGAGCTTTACACCGAACCAATTTTACATCTTTTCCTTTGGAAGAGATTAGATTTCAGTAGGCTGTGACGTAGTGGTGCACGTTATCCGCACCGGAGTGTTGATAGACACTCGCTGAGGCAGGCAGTGCGAGCTGTTTGCAAACAAAGGTGGTAACACGGGTTTTATCCTCGTCCTTTTTGGGACGGGGATTTTTTTTGCTCAGACCCATGCAGAGAAAACATACCGCCAAAGCGGCGCACGGGTCGCGCGGCGAGTAGTGGAGAAAGACATTCCCCTACTCGATTTTCGCTTTGTTCTTACCGCCATATCATATATGTACTACAGAAAGGGGACACTAATGAAAGAACTATCAAATCTTATGAATTACCGCTCCGATGTTAAAGTTGTGGACGCCACCTTACGGGACGGCGGACTGGTAAACGACTTTTTCTTCACCGATGAATTTGTAAAGGCTTTGTACCAGACCAACCGGAAAGCCGGCGTAGACTACATGGAGTTTGGCTACAAGGCTTCTAAGGAAATGTTTGACGAAAGCAAATTCGGCAAATGGAAATTCTGCAGGGATGACGATATCCGTGCCGTTGTGGGAGAAAAATCCGAGGATGTAAAAGTAGCTGTTATGGCAGACGTGGGACGCTGCGATTACAAAAATGACATTGTAAACCGCGCAGACAGCCCCATTGATTTAATCCGCGTGGCAACCTACTTAAACACCATCCCTGCCGCAGTGGACATGATTGAGGATGCCAAAAACAAGGGCTACGAAGTAAGCTGCAATATCATGGCAATTTCCAATGGACAGGAAAGCGACCTTAAGGTAGCATTGGACATTCTCGGACAGTCCCCTGTGGATATTTTCTATATCGTTGACAGCTTCGGCTCCCTTTACCCGGAGCAAATTGCCCGTATTGCCGATATGTACCTGGAATTTGCTGCAAAATACGGCAAAAAGGTAGGTATTCACGCTCACAACAACCAGCAGTTAGCCTTTGCCAATACCATCGAAGCTGTCGGCGACGGCGTAGACTACTTAGACGCCACCTATGCCGCTATGGGACGCGGCGCCGGAAACTGCGCCATGGAGCTTCTCTTAGGTTTCCTGCGCAACCCGAAATACAATGTTTACCCGGTGATTAAATTTATCGAGGAACATATGCACAAGCTTCAGGCAGAAGGCATCGTCTGGGGATATGATTTGCAGTATCTGATGACGGGACTTTTAAACCAGCATCCGAGAACCGCCATTGAGTTTACCAAAAATAAGCGCACCGATTATTCCGAATTTTATAAGGAAATCGTAGTGCAGGACTAAATCACGAATGGTGAAAAATATTCAGGAGGAAATATTATGACATTATATGATGAGTTAGTTGCCAGAGGGCTTATCGCCCAGGTGACGGACGAGGAAGAAATCAAGGAATTAATCAATAACGGAAAGGCAACCTTCTACATCGGCTTTGACCCTACCGCCGACAGCCTTCATGTGGGACATTTTATGGCGCTCTGCCTGATGAAGCGTCTCCAGATGGCGGGAAATAAACCTATCGCTTTAATCGGCGGCGGCACTGCCATGATTGGCGACCCCTCCGGGCGTACGGATATGCGTCAGATGATGACGCCGGAAACCATCCAGCACAACTGCGACTGCTTTAAAAAACAGATGAGCCGTTTCATCGACTTTTCCGACGGCAAGGCTCTGATGGTAAATAACGCCGACTGGCTGATGGACTTAAATTACATTGACGTGCTCCGTGAGGTGGGCGCTCATTTCTCCGTCAACCGTATGCTGACCGCTGAATGCTATAAACAGCGTATGGAAAAAGGCTTAAGCTTCTTAGAGTTTAACTACATGATTATGCAGAGCTACGATTTTTACACCTTATACCAGAAATATGGCTGTAACATGGAGTTCGGCGGCGACGACCAGTGGAGCAACATGTTAGGCGGTACGGAGTTAATCCGCCGTAAATTAGGAAAAGACGCCTACGCCATGACCATCACCCTGCTGTTAAACTCTGAGGGCAAGAAAATGGGAAAAACCCAGTCCGGCGCCGTATGGCTCGACCCCAACAAGACTTCTCCTTTCGATTTCTTCCAGTACTGGAGAAATGTAGCGGACGCCGACGTATTAAAGTTTATCCGTATGCTGACCTTCCTGCCGTTAGAGGAAATTGACGCAATGGATAGCTGGGAGGGCGCCCAGTTAAACCAGGCAAAAGAAATTTTAGCCTTTGAATTAACCAAGCTGGTTCACGGGGAAGAGGAAGCCGCAAAGGCAAGAGAAGCCTCCCACGCCCTGTTTGCAGGCGGCGGTGACTCTGCCCATATGCCGACAGTCGAACTCTCCGCTTCTGATTTTGCCGAGGGAGATATGGATATCCTTGCGCTTTTAGTTAAAACCGGATTAGCGCCCTCCCGTTCTGACGCCCGCCGCGCCGTGGAACAGGGCGGCGTATCTGTAGCTGATGAAAAGGTTACGGACATCAAGACCATGTACCATGCCGATTCCTTCGGAGCGGAAGGACTTGTAGTGAAACGCGGAAAGAAAAAATTTGTTAAGGTGGTTGTAAAATAAACTTTTCAACTATATTGAACATCTAAAAAATAATAGAAAGCACGCTTCGCGAACTTCCTATTGTCATGAAAAAAGGAGCATGCGCTAAATGAGTGCATCCTCCTTTTTATTTCCTTCAAAATCCTATTTCTCTCCGCTAAAAGCATTGATGGTTTTCGTCAGCCTGTCAAGCGCTTCCACAATCTTCACACTGGCGGAGGACATACTTCCCGCAAGGCTCTGTACCTCTGTTGCCACCACCGCAAAGCCTTTTCCCGCATCTCCGGCTCTCGCCGCTTCAATCGAAGCATTCAGTGCTAAAATATTCTGGCGTTTACCAAACTGCCCGATTTCCTTGGAAATCTCATTTACCTCTGCAATCTGGGAAATGGCAGCTTCAATGTTTTCCTGCACATGGTCTAACATATCATGGTTCACATTCACTGCCTGACAGGAACGCGCATATCCATTTAACAAATCGCTTAAAATCGTGGCTGCGGCATCAATTTCCTGTCTGGTTCTCACAGCGCTCTGTGCACCTGTATCCGGCTGACCTCCGTTCATTTTTGCTACTTGCGTTCCATCTGCTAAGGTAACGGCAGCATGAAACTCCGTCTGTTTTACATAACTGCTCTCTGTATTTTCACTTTTACAAATCACTTTCCCGTCCATTTCTTCCACGGACACAGAAAATCCGGTTGCCATAGACCAGTTATTTATAATTTTCTCAATTTCCTGTACTTCGCAAAAATCTTCTACTCTCGCCATAGTATTTTCCCCTTTGCCTTAGTTTCCATAAATATCGTCTATATTTATTATAGCAGACTTTTGGGGCTTTACAAGGGCGAAAGTACTATTAAATCCGCTCCAACCATTTCTTCGCCAGCGGCAGCCAGCTCTGGCATTCCTCCTGTATGCCGCGCCCGTCCGCAGTGAGGCTCCATTTATCGCAGGTAGCGAGTCCATGTCCGCCCACAGGGTACATGTGGAACTCCACAGGTATCTCATATTTCTTCATCGCCTCAATCAGAAACAGAGAATTCTGCACAGGAACGCTCTCATCCGTAAAGGTGTGCCAGATGAATGCCTTTGGGGTATGCTCCGTCACCTGCTTTTCCAGAGAAACCCGCTCCAACATCTCTTCCGTGTACTGACCCTGTAACAGACTTTCAAAGGAACCTCTGTGCGCATATTCCCCGGAAGTAATCACCGGATAGCAAAGCAGCATCGCCGCAGGTCTTAACACCTCATTGGAAACCCCCGTTTTCTCCGCCAGCCACGCTTCATGCCAAAACATGCCTAAACTTGCCGCTAAATGACCTCCTGCGGAGCAGCCCTGTACCACAATTTTATCTGTATCCACATGCCATTCCTCTGCATAACAGTGAATCAGCTTCATCGCCTCCGCCGCTTCCAACAGCGCCGTGGGATAAACGGCAGGCTTGCAGGAATAGCGCAGAATTGCCACATCATACCCCACGCTTAAAAAATGCATGGCAATAGGCTCCGCCTCCCGGTCAGAGGTATATTCATAGCCCCCTCCCGGACACATCAGCACCAGCGGGCGTTTCTCCACACCGATACTTTCTGAATGGTCTATGATATAGGTACATAATTTAGCTCCCGGCTGGGAACCCTCCACCTGAATAGGAAATGTTTCTGTCAGCATTGCTTTCTCTCCTTTTTCTAACATCTGTTTTCCGATTGCCTGGTGTACCGCGCTCCTTTCAACCGAGATGATACACCAGACTCTTTTACATACATGATAGCACATTTCCTATCCCGATTCTATTAATTATTATATTCCCCTCTCTTAACAACACATAGTTGCTGTTTCTGACAGGAGAGCGGTTTCCCGTCCTTTCTATTAATTATTAAATTCCAGGCTCTTTAGCGGCACATAATCATTGCTTCTGTCAAAGGAGCGGATGCCCTCCGTCCCTGCCACGTAAAAGATATTGTCCACATAAATTCCTCTGTAGTTATCCGAAGCGAAATTTCCGTCCAATTTTTCTGTCAGCAGGTTTACAAACTTGCCGTCCTCCCAGGAGAACAGCAGATAATCCAACCGGTTGCTGCTGTAATCTTCCGTGGTAAACCCAAGAAGATTTTCGCCGGCGTCTGCCAGCACGCACTTATAATCATAAAGCGCCTGACTGTAGTCCACATTTTTCAGCACCAGCGTCTTAATCTCCTTTAAATCAGCTGGGTCCGAAATATCAAACATGGTAATCTTTAACCCCTCATGGGCGCTGGTGTCCGGGTCCGTCTCATAACCGATACCCACCAGCTTATCCTCGCCCCAGAAATGCAGGTACTCGGAAAATCCGGTGATTTTCAGTTCCCCTAAAATCTTCGGGTTCGTATCATCCGACAAATCCACCGCAAAGAGCGGGTCCGTATTCCGGTAGGTCACAAAATATGCCTTATCTCCAAAATACCTTGCAGAATAAATCTCTTCACCCGGGGCAATGCCCTCTAATTTTCCTGTCACATTTAATTTTTCATCGAAAAGATAAAGCTGATTCGTGCTCTCCCCGCCAGTGAAATTACTGTCAGTGGTAAGCACACGAAGTTTCCCCTGATAATCGTTGATGGCAAAGGTATCCCTCACCTCTCCGCTTACGGAGGCAGCCCCCACTGCATCAATTTTGCCGTCCTCTAAGCTGAACTTCGCAATCTGGGTTGTGGAACTTCCATTGGCGTAACTCTCCTGATAGAGATATGCCGCCTTTGTGCTGACATAGATTTGCACATATCCGTTTAAAATCACCGTGTTATCCACAACCTTATCCGGAGTATTCACATTTACTGCCGAAATGATCAAGCCCTGGCTGCACTCTTCGGAAAGGTAAATGCAGTCTGCCGCCACTGCCTTGCCGTTTACTAAAGGTATCCATCCTCCCACGTTTTCTTCTAATACCGCCTCTTTTTTCGTCAGGGAAGGATAACTCATTGCCTCATCTGTAAACAGGTAAATCATGCTGCCAATTTTCCTTGAAGTATGGTAGTAACCGTCCTGCGCCATAGTGCCGGACAGCTTCGGCTGACTGCGGTCACTGATGTCATATGTCCTGATTTCTGTCTCTATATCCGAGGAAAGATAATACACATCCTCTGTTCTTTTCTTTTGAGTTTCCTGTTGTAATCCTGTCGTTTCCTTTTGCACAATCAGGTTTAAGATATCACCGTCCACATACATTTCAAGGACTTTGTCGGAAGTACTCTCCAAGGCAAGCTGGATTTCCCCTGCCTTCTCTAAAGCGCCGTCCCGGATATCGGTGATAATCACGCGGTTTCCGGTCACCGTATAAATATAACAGCCGTCCGTCTTAATGATATCGCTCTCGTCCACGCCCTCTGTCTGGAGATTGGTTTTGGAATATTTCTTTTCTGCGGAATCACTCCCGGTTACAGCCTCCTCTGACTGGGAATATTTTATATTATTCACAAAAGGAGTATCGTCATAAGTCACACTGTTTTCCACCGTATCAGATGCTGCGCCTGACGCTCCTGTTTCTGCGCCTGACGTACTGCTGTCCTCATATATCGCACCCTCTACCGCCAGGTCATAAACAATATCCTGCATCCGTGTCTGTTTGTTCTGTTTTAACAGTTTATATACTTCCTCATAATCCTTTGCTACTGTATATAAATCCCCCGCGTCCTGTTTGGAAGCGGTATTTTCTGCCACATCAGCTGCTTCCGCACTCTCTGCCGTGTCCTCTGCGCTGCCGTCCGTTTCTGCCATGCCGGCTGCAGTTCCATTCATTTCTGCACTTTCTTCCATGCCGGCTGCCAGCTCTGCACCTGCCATATCAGCTGTCACATCCGCACTGCTGTTCCCTGTGCCATAATTTAACTTCCAAGCCTGCATTCCCGCCGCACCGCAGATAAGCAATACTAACGCTGCCGCTGCCACCCTGCTGCCATACAGAAACCTCCGGCTGCGCTGGTGCTGTTTGTTCCCTTTTTCCTGATATTCTTTCCGCAGCTTTTCTTTCATATGCTCCGGCTTCAGGCTCTCCGGCACCGGCTCCTTTTCTGCTGCGTCATTGATTTTCTCTAACAATTCTTTTTCCGTCATACTATTTCCTCCCTTCCTGCTCAATTTTTCATATCCTCTAATTTTCCCGCCAGCTTTTTCAGCCCCCTGCTTTCCTTTGAGCGGACCGTATTCTCATTCATATGTAGAATCTCTGCAATTTCCCGGCTGGTATAGCCTGCAAACTGATGCATACTGATAATCAGACGCTCTTCGTCCGCCAGTTCAAAAAAGCTGCTCCGTATCAGAACCCGCTCCGCAACGCCTGTTTCCGGCTCCTTTTCCGGAAGCTCCTCCTTTAACTCTTCATTTTTTCTGGTGTATTCCCGCAGCTTATCCTTGCATTTGTTGGATAAAATGCGGAAAATCCATCCTTTAAAAGCTTCTTCCGAACGAAGCTTCCTGACAGAGGCAAAGGCGTCCGCAACGGCTTCACTCACCGCATCCTCCGCATCGCTGGTATTCCGCAGGGTATAAAGAGCAAAGCGGTACATGCTCTCATAGACCTCTGCATAAAGCTCTGCAAAAGCGTCCACATCTCCCCTTTTTGCCAGTTTTACTTTTTGTAAGTAATTTTCCATAACATTCCTCATTTCCATACTGAAATTCCGAAAATATCCGGATTCATTTCTGCAACATGTATCTCATGATTTACCTGTCATAAGTATAGTCTAAAAAAGATGGGAAATTGTTGCAACCAATTTCCCATCTTTTTGATTTTTTATCATTTTATATTGTTTCCTTACCTTTTACGATATTGCAGACTGCCGCCACCACGCCAAAAAGCACTCCGGCAACAGGCCATATAATCCAGTTAAATCCCCAGTTCATGGTAATAAAACCCCAGGCAAGATAAATTGCTGTCACCACGGGCCAATAGATGCTGCCAATCCGTTTCAACAGTTCTGCATTCCTTTTTTTCTGTGGAGAATAATCACCCTCTTCCAGCAGAATATTCAGACACTCCCATCTGCCGCCTGCAGTAATAAAACAAAAAACGCCAATCCCCACGCAAAGCAGAAATACTGCAACCGACAATCCAAGCACCAGAGCATTATCATTTCTAAGGGCTTCCGCCACCAACAACTGTATCACGCTGAAAATACAAAGCAGAACTCCCACAATCAGGGCTGCTGCAAATTTCCCCTCTCCATACTCTTTTCGCTCTTTTAATTCCCGCCGAAAACCTTCGTCTAACTGCAGCGGCTCTTTTTTCAAAAACTCAAATTTTTCCAGCTTCATGCCATGGTAAATAAAAATTGCCACCGCCACGGCAACTAACATAAGCAGCGGCACTATTCCCAGACATATCACAGACACATCCGCTGCGTTGTCTGTGATTCCAAGCATAATTAGCGGTATCGGGGAGCAAATACACAGCAGCACTCCAAATGCAATCCATTTATATGATTTCCCGGCGGAAGAAAGATATCTTTCTGCTTCGTCTCTGCTGACATATCTCTTGTCCGTCCCGTTTTCTTCCGGTTCCGTTTCCCCATAAACTCTTTCTAATCCCAGTTCCTCCGACAGCTCCTCTAAATTGCCAAATTCGGAAATCACAATTCCCACCGCCTCATTCTCCCTCTTTCCCTCAGAGAGCAGTTCATTGTACTTATCCTCCATCATGGCGGCAAGCTCCGCCTTTGCCCGCTCCGTCTCCGGCGTCCTCGGCAGACTTAAAAACATATTGTCCAAATAAGATAAAATCGTTTCCATAACAAATCTCCTTTAATCTTTCACAAACTTCTCCACAACTTCCTTTACTAATTGCCACTCTTCGCATTTTTTCCGGTAATAGCTGCTCCCCTCCGGCGTGATATGATAATACGTTCTCTGTTTGCCGTTGGTCTCCGTTCCAAAATACCCTTCAATATAACCAGCCTTTTCTAACCGGGTAAATGCCGAATAGAGCGTTGTCTCTTTCATTACATATTTTTCTTTACAGATTTCCCTGATTTGCCTTGATATCTCATATCCATAGGAATCCTGTTCCATCAGCAGGGACAATATCATCAAATCATTGTACCCCCGCATGACATCACTGCCAATCACCCTCTGTTCCTCCTTTCGCCAAAATTGCCGCTTCGCAGCGCTCCTAAAATTCTCAGGTAACGAAAGCTGCCATATCTTCCAAAACAATACGTCCGGCAGCATATTTTTCTATAAAGTAAAAATTACTCCACCAGAAGTACTACGTCTGATAAAGTAGTTATACCATAACTACTACGGCAGGTCAAGTACTTTTATCAAATCTATTTGTTCTCAGCAAAAAAATCCATAGAAAAACAGCAGATTGTGAAACAACCTGCTGCTTTACCTCATTTCTACTCTGTTTTAAATACGGAAATCTCTGTTTTCAGTTCATTCATATTGGTGCCCAGGGACTCTGCTGTACTGTTCATATTATCCACATTCTGCCGCAGCTTCGCCGCCACATCCTGAACAATCTTAGCGCCCTCTGCCGTTTCCTCAATAATATCAGAAATATTCTTAACTGCCAGCACAGCGTCCTCACGCTCTCTGTCCGCCTGCTCGGTACTGGTGACTATCTCTTTTAAGCCCTCAAATAAGGTCTGCATACACTGGTTCATATCCTCAAAGACACTGACAATCTCCTCCACTGCTGCTGTCTGGGAAGTAACCATCTCCCTGGCTTCTTTTGCATTCTCCACACTGACAACAGTCTGGTCTGTGATATGGGTCACGTTATTCTGGATTTCCCTTGCCGCCTCTGCGGAATGGTCTGCCAGTTTACGAATTTCCTCCGCAACAACAGCAAAGCCTTTTCCCGCCTCCCCGGCGCGCGCTGCCTCAATGGAAGCATTCAGGGATAACAGGTTGGTCTGCTCGGAAATATCGGTAATGGTCTCCACAAACTCGTTGATAATCTCAGATTCCCGTCTCAGCTCTTCGATGCTGTCCTCCACCTTGATGGTAATTTCCGTGGTTTCCGAAGCCCGTTCTCCTAACTCCCGCACCATCTGGGTTCCCTGTCCTATCATCACTTCCGCTTCGCTGACTAATTTTTCCACCTTTTCAACGATACGGCTGACTTCCCTGATTTCCTCGGAAAGCGTATCGGTCTTTCTCACACACTCCTGTGCATGTTCTGACTGCCTTACAATACCCTCGTTGATATCGTCAATCGCCTGGGTAATATTGACGGAATAATCCTGCATAACATTGGAAGCCTGTCTCACTTCCTGCGCCGACGCCTCTAAATTCTCCGTTGCGCCGCTCACCTTCTGCACCAGCTTCTTGTTATTGCTAATCATGTTATTTGCCACAACTGCCAGATTATTGAACTCGTCACGGCCCTTCACCTTTACGTGGGTGGTCAGATTTCCCTCTGCCACTTCCTCTAGTCTGCCGGAAATGCGCTGCATATTCTTCTGGATGCCTGCGGTGATAATAAGTCCGATAAATGCTGCCACAATGACTGCCACAATCACCACTGCATATGTAATCTGTCGAATGGATTCCGCCTGTCCGGTTACCACTTTCATGGGAACTAACGCACACACAACTGCCCCTGTCGTCTCACTTTTACTGTAAAGGAACAGATAATCGCCGCCCTGGAATTTTACTTCCTTTAAGCCCTCCATCTCCTCTAAGTCCTGATAAAAATCCTGACCATAGAATACAGTCTGTCCCTCTTCTAATACGCTTTCCTGTCCTTCCGGCAGGTTTTCACAGATAATCTCTCTCCCGCCTTCCGTCACAAAGCCCATGATACTTCCATCCCCCATATCAAGCCCGCTTAAGAAATTCCGGATAGCGGAGGAACTGATGTCAATTACCACATATCCCTTTCCGGTCTGGGGCGATGTCTGGTAGGATAAAATATAATCATCCGTCTTTAATCCAAAGGTTTCATCCAATACGGTATGAGTATCAATCCAGGTGGGCGCTTTCTTTCCGTCTGCGGAAAGCGTCATCATCTCCTCGTCATAAGCCGTGTAAATACCTTTTTTGTCATTGGTTCCCACGGTACTGAACATCTGGAGGTCTTCCTTCGTCACAATGAAAATATTGCTGATAAACTCATTTGCCACCTGAGAAGCGCGCATATCAGAGCTGATGCTGCTGATTACTGATTTCCGCTGCACCGGGTCCACTTCATAAAGCCCCATCAGATATTTCCCCAAATCGGAATCAAACGCATATTTTAATGCCTCCGCCGAAATAAAGGAATTGCTCACATCAATATAATCGCCTGCCATACGAATGGTCTGCTGGCTGGATTCACGGAACGTAGAATTCATCCCGTCCGCTGCTTTTTGATAGGAAAACAATCCCACAAAAATCAAAAACAGAATCGGTACGACAAAACATGCAAATATTTTTGTCCGAATGCCAAAAAGCATGGAGCTCTTTTTCCCCTGCTTTTTCTGCTTTACCGCTTTCGCTGCTTTTGGCTGCTTTTGTACCTTAGAATCCTTATTTTTCTTCGCCTCTCTGGTCATGCTTCTACCCCCTGTGGCTTACTGTAAACGCCCTCACATACTTAAATTTAGCATACCACAAAAACGGTAAATAAAAAAGCAATTTTTTGTGAATATTTTTCAAATTTTGCCATATTTTTTCAAGATTTTCAGGCTGCAATATCTTTCCTGCAATAATGGACGGCTGCCGCAGCAAGTGCAATGAGAATCACAGCCCCTCCGATTCCCGGCAGGACCATTTCCACCTTCCCCGTTGTAAAAATATCCGGCGCATTTGCATAATAAAAAGGCGTAATGTATTTTACCTTTTCTAACGCCGGGAGAATGCGGCACATCATATCCGCTGCAAACAGAAGCATTGTGATTCCAAGTCCCGCTCCCATCTGGATTCTTTTTGAAAATGACGACAGCAGGAAGCAGAGAGTCCCGATTTCTAACTGCATCAGGAACTGCACGCCGTGAAACAGCAGCATTTCCTTCCATAAAATCTCCTCCCCCATCGCTGCAAAGCCAAGAAAATAGCAGCCCACACAAATAAGATGAAACAGGAACACATTAGAAACCAGCGCTCCGTATTTTACCAGAAAAATACGGCTTCTGCTGATGGGAAGGGTATTTAAAAATTCAGCGGTATGCCCCGCCTCCTCTTTCGCCAACAGCCCGCTGCCTAAAATGGCGGCAAACATGGCTCCGCCCAGCCCATGCAGCATAGCCACCTCCGTAGCGTAAAATCCTGTTAAATTAGCAATACTCATTTTATCCATGCCAAGCGCCGCCGACATAGCGCCTAAATCCGAATATGCCTGCGCCATTCCCTGCAAAGAATCCTCCAAGCTGCTGTACAGCAGTATACAGCCCAGACACAAGCCTCCCACACAGACCGTCCATATCACAAGGCTTTTTACATTCATTTTCATTTCATGCAGATACAGTACCATTTATTTCCCTCACTTTCCCAGCTTGCCTGCTTTTTCACTCATAATAATGCATAAAAATCTCGTCCAGTTCCGGCTCTTCTATCACTATGTCCTCAATGTTATGACCCGCAAAGCCTGCAAACAGCTCATTGAGATTTCCCTGATACACAAAGCTTTCCTCTACGCCATCCTTTACCAGATGGATGCGCTTCGCACTGGTTTTCGTCAGATTTTCCACCGTATCAGTGCGAACCAGCGCCCCCTCCCGGATAATCGCTGCATGGCGGCAGTATTTTTTGATTTCCGAAAGCACATGAGAGGATAAAAAGCAGGTAGTGCCCTGCCTGTTGTACTCTAATATCAGCTTAAAAAATTCCGCCTGCATCAAAGGGTCCAAGCCGCTGGTGGGTTCATCAAAAATAAAAAGCCGCGGTTTATGCTGCATGGCGCAGACAATGCTGACCTTCTTCCGGTTTCCCAAGGACAGCTCTTCCACCCTCTTCTTCGTGTCCACCGCCAGTCTTTCACAGAGCATTTCCGCCTCTTTGCGGCAATCCAGCCCCCTTATCCCTGCAGCAAACTGAATCACCTCTTCCACCCTCATGGAGGGATAAAACATCGCCTCTGAGGGCATGTAACCGATATCCCTTAGAATTTCCGTATGATTTTTTCCTGCTTTTTTCCCGAAAATCTCCACCTCTCCACAGTCAATCCCTATCAGCCCTAACATACTCCGTATGGTGGTGGATTTCCCTGCCCCGTTCGGACCTAAAAAACCAAACATATCCCCCTCCTTCACCTCTAAGGACAAATCCGTCACACCTCTGTGTTTCCCGTAAGTCTTAGTCAGATTTTTTATGCAGACTGCATTTCCCATATACGTTTCCTCCCTGCTGTTTTGCCAACAATTCCGCTCTGTTTATTCTTTCCTCAATCTTAATTCTCCGGTTTCCTCCCTCTAATCCCACGGTTCGCTCCGCTTAAACAGCTCTAACTCCTCATTCAGCCGCTTCGTATCAATCTCCCGCTTTATCTTATTTACCAAAAACATACAGATATACAGAAAAATTACATAAAGAAAATACCAGAATGCCGCCCACAGATTCCTGTCAAACCACCGGAGCAGGTAGCTTATTCCCGTATACACCATAGAACAGAGCAGCACGGACAGACAGGCAGCCTTATTCATTCGCTCCCCGGCGTCAAAATTTCCCAGCAGGTACACCTGTATATAACACATCACATAATTAGCGGCAATAAGCTCCGCTAAGACAAGGATATCCGCCGAAAACCTCCCCTCCGCCACACAATAAATACAATAAAAAAACAACATGGCAAAAAAATAAAGGCACGATTTGTATTCAATTTCGATTTCCTTAGAAAGATAGCTTTTAAAACGCTTCATAGGGCGCCTCCCTTCAAAATACTCCGCAGCTCCTTCGCATACCGTCTGGATATGAGCACATGCTCTCCGTTATCCATGGTTGCGTCAATGCGGTTTTCCGGCTGGCTTTTCAGTCTGGCAATGCGGTAGATGTTAATCACCATTGCCTTGCTGCAGCGGAAAAAGCCTTCCCTCCCGTAATGCGCCTCCGCCTGGGCTAAGGTCAGCCCTGTCCGGTAAACCTCTTCCCTGGTATAGATATAGGTTCCTCCGTCCACACTCTCTAAATAAATGACTTCCCTGGGCTTTATCATATACTGCTGCCCGTCCTTTACAGCGGATATTTTTTCTTCTCTCCCCTCCGCATACCGGATAATATTTTCTATCTCCGGCGTCATCTCCCGATAGCGGATAATAACCTCTTCCCGCTCCTTTTGCACCTTCTGCAGTCTCACTCTCATAGGCGGCTCCGTTTCTGTCACTTTTGTTTCTTTTCTCTGCACGCTGCCCCGTCTGGGACATTGGCACAGCTCCTTATCCATCTGCAAGACTGGCGCCTGCACCGGATTTTCTATAATGTACCAGTCCCCGGCGCAAAAAACAAGAGCATACCCTGCAAGCTGCCATATTTCGCCTGCAAGATACACTCCTGCTCCGATACCATTTTTAGTTAAACTACATTTACCTGCTTATTACCCTTGTATTCTTCCCTGCAATTCATCTGCATTCCATCATGGCTTCTTCCACAGCCGCCGCCTGCAGCGTTTTATCCAGAAATCCGTATTTTCTTAATACCCGGTGCAGATTTTCCTTTGCAGAAGCCTCCATGTCGCAGAGCGGCAGCCGGCAGCTCCCCACTCTGTATCCGAGTTCCCGCATTGCCTCCTTCACCGGAATGGGATTCACGTCTGAAAACAGCGCTTTTATCAATTCCATATAATAAAGCTGCAGCTCCCTGCTCCGTTTTTCCTCTCCCCGGAAATAGGCTGCGCAGATTTCGTGCGTCTCCGCCGGAAGTATATTCGCCAGGACTGAAATTACCCCCTGTCCTCCCAACGCCAGAACCGCCGTAATCTGGTCGTCATTGCCGGAGTAAATTGCCAGATTGTCCCCACACAGGGCAGCCGTCATGGCTATCTGGGAAAAATCCCCTCCCGCCTCCTTGCAGGCAGTGATATTATCAATTTCTGCAAGCCGCTGATAGGTTCGGGGCAGAATATTCACCCCGGTTCTCGACGGCACGTTATACAAAATAATGGGAAGGCTGACTGCCCCGGCGCACTCCTTATAGTGCAGATACAAGCCCTGCTGGGACGTCTTGTTATAGTAGGGCGTTACCAAAAGCAGCCCGTCAGCCCCTAACTTCTCACACTCTCTCGACATATAGACCGCATGTGCCGTATTGTTGCTCCCCGCTCCGGCAATCACAGGGATTCTCCCCCCTGCCGCCTTTACCGTAAACTCCACCAGCTCTAAATGCTCGTCATCCGTCAACGTGGATGCCTCCCCGGTGGTCCCCGCCACCACAACGGCGTCCGCCTGTTGGGCTATCTGTATTTCCAACAATTCCTTAAATACCGGAAAATCAATGCTGCCGTCCTCTTTCATCGGGGTTATCATCGCCGCAGCCGCACCCCGGAATATCTGTTTCTTTTTCATAAAATATGCTAAAACCCCGAAATCAGTTTTCCCATGCTGCTGATTTCGAGGCTTTCCTCATTTTCTGTCTTTCTTATGTTATCTTATGCGTTTTTAGTTATAAAGTGCATACATGGTGGCAGGACCTGCGATACCATCTGCGCTAAGCCCCCTATTTTTCTGGAAATTGCTCACGGCAGTCTTAGTTCCTGCGCCGTATGTGCCGTCTACACCGTTGGGATTAAATCCGCGGCAGTAGAGCATTCCCTGCAGTAAATGAACTGCGTTTCCCTTGCTTCCCACATTCAGCGTTTTTACCGCTTTTTTGGAATTTGCCCCAAAAGCTCCGTCTGCGGTAACGCCAAGCACTCTCTGGTATGCTTTGGTGGCTGCCACTTTCGTGCTATTTCCGTAAACGCCATCCACACTAAGCCCTGAACCGTAATTGTTGTTTAACCATGTCTGGAAAGCGCGGATGGTACTGTCGCCTGTAGTAGTTGTTCCGCCGCCTGTGGTGGTTCCGTTTAAAAACATTGCCTTCTCTGCGGCACGTCTCCTTACCAATCCGGCTAACACTTTTCCCCCTGCCTTGTTCCATTTGTCAAATTCGTTGGCTGCACCGGTAATATCTCCCTGGTTCAGCTTCTTTAAAAGCGTACTGGAACCAAAATTCCCCGAACCTACATTATATGTAAAAGAAACGAGAGCATCGAACTGATTCTGTTTGATTCTGTAAGTTACTTTTCCATTGACTGCATTTTCTGCAGTTACCAAATCTCCTTTCAAATATGCCTCCGCCTGAGCTTCGGTAATCTTCATACCCGCTTTCACCCCGGAGGTGTGTCCGTAACCGATGGTCCACACACCTGCGGAGTCCTGATATGCTGTGAGTTTACATCCCTCAAAAGATTTGATTAAATTAACGCCTGCCTGTGAAGTTTTAAATGCCATTATTTTTTCCTCCATTCTTTTTTGTTTGTTGTGTTTTGTACATGTACACCTATAAAAAAGAATTTCGGAAGGCGATTGTAAACTTCGTTTTTATTTTTTTATATCAAATTTGATTACGTTGTCAAAGCCCGTAAAATACAGAGGTTCCTCACTGTCCTTGTCATGTAAAAATACAACCGTGCCTTCTCCTGTCTCGCCTTTCTGCAGTTCCAGGTTATAGATACTGTCTGCCATTCCTTCTGTCAAATCCTCCCCATTGCTGTCACCGTTGGAAAGTGAAAAGTATAATTTAGCCGACGGCAGGGAGGCTTCGTTTTTCGCCAGATAAAGACTCTCCGCCTCCCCGTCATCATAGGAGACTGCAATATCCGCCGCCACGTACTCCATGCCCTCCGGCGCCTCTGCAAGCCCGACGTTTTTCTCCGCAAGTTTTTGATACGCTTCCTCTCCCCGCAGCACTTCCTTTAACGTAAACGTCACCGTCACCGGGACGCAGTCTCCGTCCACTAACTCATAACCGAAAATCTGCTGGCTCTGTCCTTCTACCAGTAATCTGTCTCCATCCCCACTGACTTTTTCACCTGTAATGTCCGTGTTTCCGTCATTCTGTTCCTGTGTTTCCCCTACATCCGGGATGTTCCCTGCCTCATCTTGGGATGTTCCGTCCGTCTGCTCCTGCCTCATTTCCCCTGCTTCCTGCTGGCTCTGTCCCTCTACCTGCTGGTTCTCATTCAGATTTACGGAGCAGGCAGATACGAAAACTCCTGCCGTCAGTAGAATAAAAATTACAGTAAATTTTTTCATGTTTTCCTCCTCGCGCACATTTTTGTGCACATTCCTTTCTCTCAATATCATATACCTTTTTGGCAAATCCCATTATAAAACAGAATCCCCATTTTTTTCTCTTCTGTTACAAATCCTCCGTTTTCTGCCATTTTTTCCCGTATATCAGACATTTTAACACAAAAAGAGCGAACCCTGCAGCCGCACTCCTTTTCAGCGTCCGGTCACAAAGCGCACTCTTTTTCTCATGATTTTTTCTCCACTTCATTTTTTAAATCCGTCAACACATTCTTTATAAAATCCGGAAGCTCCGCTCCCAACCTTCCGGCATTTTCCAATATCGAAATAATCTCATTAATCACAAACCAGATACCCACCAGCAGCCCGAATATCGTATTGGACTGATAAGGCAAATCCAGCTCCGCCGCAAACCTGCAAATCAAATAATCCACGCATACCGCCGCAAATATGGTCAGCATGTACCCCACCTTTTTATAAATTCCCAGAACACTGCGGTGGCTGCTTACCCCGTACCGCTTATCCCCCGGATGCTCCAGCGCCTCTTTTTTGGATGCCAGAAGCCCCGACACATAATCCATTATCATCAAAAGAATCAATAACCCAATGACCGGAAGCAGTAAACCGAATCGGTTGCCAATCCAGGTTCCTGCCAATACAACCATTCCTTTTTCCCATAAGCCCCTAATGTTCATACATGATACCTCGCTTCCCTTCAAAAATATTGTTCTTTCAGTTTCAGATACAACTCTTTCCTTACCCGGTGCACATATTGCCTGGAAACCCCATATCTCTGCGCAATTTCTGCATCGGGCAATTCCTCAAATAAAACCGCCCCGTAAATTTTTTGTTTCATTTCACTCTCTTTTTCTAACATCTGTTTTAAATCCTCCCGAAAAATAAACTCATGGAATGGATTTTCCTCTGTGGATATTTTGGAGAGCGCCTCTTCATCCATCGCTCCCTCCGCGTCATGTTCCTTTCTGCTGGCACGGTATAATTCCAGAAACTTATTTCTTATGGCATTGCAGAAATAATTCATACATTTCCCGTCGTTATCGCAATACTCTATCTTTAACTGAGCCTCCCACAATGCAAGCAAAAACTCTGACCGCACATCTTCGCTTTCGTCCTTATACAGTAACCTTGTGTATTTTTTAATCAGTGGATTCATCTTTTCTACCAGTAAATAAAATTTTTCCTTATCCTTCGAAATCTCCTGCAATAGTAATGAAAATTCTCCCATATTCTTTCCCTCCTTGTGAGGTAAAAAGAAATCTTTCGAGAGAATGTAAACTAGCTATGCAATTTTCTTCAGAAGATTCTCAAACCGAAAATGGTATTGGAACCGTACGCTCGTCCTAATTATCTGATAAATCAGGGCTGTTTTTCTCATTTGTCATAATTCCTCTTTGGCTTGTCAAATTTTCCTATCTATTTAATAGGAAATATACAAATAAGCAGCCTGTTACTGCCTTTTCACTGGAATTTACCAGTATTTGAGAATCAAAAAAAGCCCCATAAATCAGCATTTTCTGACTTATGGGGACTTTCCCGCAATTCTATTTTTTCTGCCTGAGTTTTCCTGCCAGCATGGTGACTGCAATCAACCCAAAGGTGACTGCTACCAGTGACAGGGCTTTTTCTTTACCCAAAAGAAAACATCCCAGGGTTATTCCTAAATCTATCACAAAATATTTTATCAGTTGTTTTCTAAAATATGAATTTTCTTCTTTATCTACCTGACGGTTTTGGTGTTCCACCGGATACATTCCATAAATACAGCCCATCATAAGCAAAATCAAAGCAAGCGACGCTGCCATTGGAATATCCATAGCTTTCACAATCAGCAATACCAAAAGAAAGGCTGCGCAGGATAATAAAAAGCATTTCCAATACCGGTCTAAATGAAGCCCTCCGGCAAAAGAACGCATGGGAATAAAGATAAGAAAAAACAATATTCCCTCCCATGTCATATGTAGCATGGCGGCTAAAACAATACATGCCGCAAAGCCGGACACAGCTTCTAACGCAATCAGAAATCCGTATTCATACGCCTCTCTTTCCTTTTTTCCAATCACTCCTTTCCGCTCCACATAATCCGTCAGTAATCTTGCCGCTTTGTCCATCCGCTAAAATTTCCGGAACTGTTTCAGTTCCTTCGGCTGTTTCGGCTGGTGATACACAAACACGCATCTGCTGTTTGCCGCAGAGGAAAGGGCGTTCTCCGCCACATTTGCCAGTGTTCTCGCAATCAAGGTGTTTTTGTTCTGTTTCTCCATAAAAAGTTACCTCCTTAAAATGTTTTTTATACTAAACCTTTGAAAAAAGGTATTAGCCCAATGCCTCAAAGCTCCCCGATATTCATAAATGCCCTGAGGATAAACTGCTCCGGCGTTTCTTCCGTCAACACTTCTCCGTAGTATTTCTCCACCACATGTTTTATAGCACGGACTCCATAACCATGCCCCTTGCTCTCCTCTTTCGTGGACACCAGTTCACCTGTCTTGTCCCATTTTAATCTATGCTCATAAGGATTCTTGATAATCACAACAAACGCCTCTTTTTTTACTCCCATCACAATCTGAATCTCTTTTTCATGCCTCAGACAGTTTTTTGTGGCTTCTATGGCATTATCCAGGGCATTTCCTATCACCACTCCCAAATCGCACTCGTTCATCGGCAGATGTTCCGGGACAAAAATTTTCAGTTTAAAGGAAATTCCCATTTCCTTTGCAGCGGCATACTTAAAATTAATCAGCGTGTCAATGGTACTGTTTCCGCAGTTAGAAACCCTCTCGCCAATATCGTAGGCTTTTACAATTCCCCGCAGCCGCTCTAACACATGCTCTCTGCTGCTGTGCTCAATGCTGTCCATCAGCGCCGCCAGCTCATTTACCAGGTTGTGCTTCTTGGCATAAAATTCCTCCATCATTTTTTTCTGCTCTTCCGTGCTTTTTGCAATAATGTCAATCTGCTGTGCACAGACTGTCCGCTCATTTTCCAGAATGAAATTTTCCGAAAGCTTTGAACAGATTTCAAAGATAATGATATTGATATAAAACAGAATACACACTGTCACCATAGACGAAAAATAACGATATTCTGTCATGTAAAAAGCATTTACTGCAATAAAAATACTGCCCAGCGGCACAAACAACAGCGTATAATAATAAAGAGGCGGTATGGCGTTAATATCCCGCTTTTTCCAGCACACGGAAAGCACATGCACCAAAATCATCATCAGAATTTTTGATACCACCGAGCCTAATATGGAAAAGCTTTCCCTGTTTCCGCCCAAGCTGTTAAAACAGAAGTAGACCATCATTTCCGTCAGGCACCATACAACATAAAGAAGCACCAGATACAATATCTTCAAACGCCCCTTTTTTTCATAGCCCACCACAGCGATGAGCAATGCCAGTAATACGGTGAGAACCATATTCCATATGGACGCATTTCCCTTGTGATACTCATTAAAAAACTGGTATACCGCAAATAAAATCCAGGCTGCCGCCGTTACCATTTCCAGTTTCTTTGTTTCAAAAAATGTACCCAGAAATTTTTTCAAAATCCAAATAGAAGCAATTACCATTGTGATATCTAACAGGAAGCAGGATAAATTACGCATCAATCTCACCCCCTAACAATTTCCCATAATCCCAACTGAATTTTTTCTGCCTGTCCTCGCTGATGGGCAGCTTTCTCCCGTTGACTAACGTCACCTCAGTCTTAGAACGGGATTTGATGAGATGATAATTCACCAGAAAAGACTGGTGTATCCTCAAAAAAGGGACCTTCCCCTCCGATAACTGTTTTTCTGCATCATTGAGCTTTCCGTTAAACGTCTCCGTCTCCCCGGATTTTAAGTGGATATGGAGCTGTCTGCCAGAGCTTTCCATAAACATAATTTCACAACAGGGGATTTTATGCTCTTCGCTTTTGTAGCGGTATGTAAAATAAAAATTTCTGCTGCTGATTTTTTCTATGGCGTCTAACAATGTCTTTTCAAATTCCGCCTCCGCCACCGGCTTTTTGATAAAAGAAAAGACATCTAAACGGAATAATTCCATCAAATACTTATCATATCCTGACACATAAATCAGCAGCACATTTTCATCTATTTTGCGGATATGCTTCGCCGCCTCAATCCCATTTTCCCCTTTCATCTGAATATCAAGGTAGAGCAAATCATAGCGGTCTTTCTTCTGAAATTCCCTCTCTAATTCCTCTCCGCTGAAAAATACCTCCGTGTCAACGGCAATCCCTTCTCTCCGGCATATCTCAAGAATCAGGCTCTCTATTCCGCCTGCAATGGCTGTCTCATCATCACAAATCGCTATCTTTACCATGCTCCTGTTCTCCATCCCTTCCGCCTCTCGGCACACGCGGGTTTTCATTTACCTGTAAAAACAAAAATCCCCCGGAAAAATTCTTTTTTCGGGGGTAAAATACGCATCTTTGAACTATGGAATTTTGTTTCTGTAGGTCGATTATAGCATGGCGCTGCAGGGAAGGCAATGGGAGCTTTTGTCGAAAAATAAGGTTATCTGACGTTAATTTCTGTTATTTGCTGTCTTACTTTATTTACATACTCCTGTTCACATTCTACAAGGGCGCAGATATCGGCGTCTGACATGTTTCTTTTTATCATATTTCTGACGATGTTTTGGCGTTCCTGTTCTATTCCTTCTGTTCTTCCTTCTATTCTTCCTTCTGTTCTTCCATCTGCAATCAGTTTTGTTATTGCTGTACACATATCTACCTTTCCTCCCTTTTTCCAGTAATCTTTGGTCTGTATCAATTCCTCTGCATTTGTATAGGCAACTACGATATCAAATGCCTCCTCTTCCATATTCTGATAATACGGGTCATTCTGCACTAATTCACGCAATGCCGCATCGTCCTCTGCACATCTGATAAAGTCAAACACCTGCCGCACATCTGTATGAAAACATTCTGTATGCTCTAACCTGCGAATCTCAATTATATTTATTTTATAATCAGGCGTCATATCTTTTAAACACGGCGGGATATCCGTAAAATCAATCATTTCATGCAGAGAAACAGCGCCATCCCACTTCTCTGCCCCACTGTACAACACAAATGTGATTACCGGCTTCAGCCTGCTGTCTCTGCGAAATCCATACAAATATTCTCCGGTATTCAGCCCATTACTTTCTTTTCGCACATTTTTTCTTATCCTCGCAGCCTGCTTTTCATATAATTCTGCGTCGTAGACCATATTGCGAAGAGGAAGTGAATAGTCTGTCATCTCCTGGTTCTCAATTCCTATCAATGCGAAATTTACTCCAAAGGCTGTCTTTTGCAATAAATCTCTTGTCTTAGTTCCTGCCTGTGTGTCTGCGTCGCTTAAATCCGTATCTTTCACAAGCTGTCTTCCGCTGCAGCCAATCCCGTTGATAATATCGGCATAGCGGCGGTTGTCTGAAAAATAACGTTTCCATCCTGTGTCTTTTTCCATATGCAATTCCTCCTGTATCACAGGAGCTATCTTTGAAAACTCCTGCTTTTTCTTTGATTGTAAAAGCATGAATTTTCTTTTTGATAGTCATCTGCCGCTTTGTCTGCCTGCAGATGTCAAGATATGTTTTTCGACAAGGGAAAACCCTCTGGATGTACATGTAGCCACTTTTTATAATCGTTTTTACAATGTGCATAGAAAATTTGCTTTTGCTGTATTATAGCATGGTTAATTTTATAGTTCAATCTTTTTTACGTCGCGAATCGCGCAGAAAAAATATCCCCGGAGGTTTTGATTCCGGGGATATTTCTGATAAATGCTGGATTACTGTAAAAGGGAAAGAACGCCCTGAGTAGACTGGTTTGCCTGAGCCAGCATAGACTGTCCTGCCTGTGCAAGGATATTGTTCTTGCTGTACTCAACCATTTCTTCTGCCATATCGGTGTCACGGATACGGGACTCAGCGGTCTGGGTATTCTCAGCGGCAGTATCAAGGTTTGCGATGGTATGCTCCAAACGGTTCTGGATAGCACCCATTCTGCCGCGCTGCTCAGATACTTTCTTGATTGCGGCGTCAATGGTGGTGGTTGCTTTCTGTGCTCCCTCCTGTGTGCTTAAATCTACCTTGTTGCCGTCTACGCCAAGCGCTCTTGCGCTCATGTCCTCAAGGGAGAAGCTCATGGTCTGACCTTCGTTAGCGCCAATCTGTAAGGTAATGCCGTCTCCGGTGGAAACGCCGTCATAACCTTCCTGTCCCCACATAGCTTTTGTGCTGCCAAGACCTGCGCCATTCTTCATTTCAATATCAGCAACTGATGATCCAGAAGTAGTGCCATACAATGTATTAGGCTCATCCGGAGTTGCCCCACTTAATGTTACTTTCATGTCAAAACCGCTCTTTGCCAGAATATCCTCTAAATCTGCTGCTGTATATTCCTTTCCTGCAGCCAGATGAATAGCATATTCACCCGCTGTAACCCCATTTGTTGCACTTATGGCAATGGCGGTAGTAGCTTCTATGTTCTCTTCTCCTGCTTTTGCCGTAAAATCAATCTTGAATACAGTACCATTTAATTCAGTTCCGTATTTATTTGCATCAAACTGTATCTTGTCTGCGCCCACAAAACCAGTTACAGTAGCTGCATCAGAAGTAGCTTTTGCACCAGCTGCTGTAACAGTTCCATTCATAGCCGTCGTTCCTACATTTAAGATACTGTTTTTCAGCGTTACACTTACTTCTGCAGGAGTGCCAGTTGCAGTACTGTCTTCCTGTTTTGCATTTTTAATTAACTCATCAATCTCTTCCTGCGTATATGCAGTATTTTGTGCAAGATTTAATGTTAATGTTTTTCCTGTAGCATCCCAAATTGCTGATTCACTCCCGGCTTTTGTATCTGCGGCAGCTGCAACTGTAACCTTAATTCCTGCAATATTTGACGTAACTAAAGCGCCACCTAAAGTTGCGTCTACAACACCAAATTTCGGACCGGAACCTGTGGTTGCTGTGCTTCCTGCACGGCTGCCGTCTAACAGCTTCATGGTGTTGAACTCAGTTGTCTCTGAAATTCTTGTCAGCTCGTCCTGTAACTGGCTGATTTCGTTCTGAACTGCCTCACGGTCATCATCAGTCTCCACGCCGTTTGCTGCCTGAACGGAAAGCTCACGCATTCTCTGTAAGATAGAGTGCTGCTCGTTTAATGCGCCCTCAGCGGTCTGGATTAAGGAAATACCGTCCTGTGCGTTGTCAGATGCTTTGTTTAAACCGCGAATCTGGCTTCTCATTTTCTCGGAAATGGAAAGACCTGCTGCGTCATCTGCTGCACGG